>Ga0256830_1001097_pt1 | contig 19592 bp, 17 predicted proteins | sample 128326metaG_FD_190537 | JGI IMG/M metagenome (GOLD analysis project Ga0256830, IMG submission 190537) | Hydrothermal vent microbial communities from Lau Basin, Pacific Ocean - 128-326 | ecosystem: Environmental > Aquatic > Marine > Hydrothermal vents | place: Pacific Ocean: Lau Basin | collected... | reverse complement strand
AAGAGGCAGGGCTTCAGGGTGCTTAACTCCTTCACCTACCTTGAGATGATGAAGCGCCTGAAGCCGGGGTTCACATGTGCTGTCCACTCCCTCATGCTCCACCTGGACGCTGAGGGGAGGGTGGTGACCTGCTTCGGAGGTGCGGGAAGCTTGAAGGAGCGCACCCTCGCCGAGCTCTGGAGGTGCGGGGAGATGGAGGAGGCCAGGCGCAGGCAGAGGGAGTGCAAAGGCTGCCTCTTCTCGGGCTACGCCGAGGCATCGCTGCTGTACGCCCTCCACCCGGAGGTGGTGCTCAACACCCTGCGCATCCTCAGAGGGTGATGTTCCCGGACCTCCTGAGAATCTCCTGAATATCTGTACCCCGCACGGGGGGAAACAGCAACAGACGGGTAACCATGGTGTCCTCCACACGGCGTCTCAGCCACCTCCACCTCAGCACGCCTACATCAAGGGGCAGGGTGCGCAGAAAACGGTAGCTCTGAGAGGCGATACCCCCCGCCAGGTAGAGTACGGGCACTGCCCAGTGCAGCGGGAGCGAGGGAAGGAGGAGCACCAGCATGCCGATAAGCGTCACCGCAGCCACGGTTAGCAAGAGCTTGAGAGGTGCTCTGAAGAGGTCAAGAAGGGTGTGCTCCGAGGCGAAGCCCTCACTCACCCAGGGTGAAACTTCGCCGATTCTGCGTGCAAGAGCTTCGGGCGAACTGTCCGCGAACCCGTAGATGTCAGTGAGCATGCTGCGAATCCCCGGGTCAGAGTAGGCACGGAGTCTGAGCTGGTGGCAGAAGTGGTGCCTCACCTCATGCTCGAGCGTCACGGAGTCGCCACGCGGGCAGATTATCACACCCCGGGTACTGCAGCTGCCCACCCAGGGGGAAGGTGCACCAAAACGCAGGGGCCACAGCATGAGGTCAAGGGCGAAGCGGAGCATCTCCCTTACCGGCGAAAGGCTGTAGGTGTGCACTACAGGCGGGGGGAGTTCAGCAGATACGCCCAGCTTCCTGCTGAGCTCCTCCAGGATGCGCCGGGCTGCTTTTGTCGCATTCTCATCGTAGGAGGCGGAGGGCATAATCATAATCAGGTGTATATTCTGCAGCTGTTAAGCTTTTTTAGCAAAACCCTTATAATCCGCCCTTTCCCAAGCTTAAGGGATGAGCCTTATCCGGTCCAGCCTTGCCCTCACCCTGAGCAACCTCGCGGTGCGCTTCGGAAGCTATGTGTACCGCATTCTTATGGGAAGGCTGCTCTCCCCATATGAGTTTGGACTTCTGAACCTGGCGCTACCCCTCCAGTTCTTTGTGGTGGTGCTCGCGTCCTCCGGGATAGCACCCAGTGTGGCGAGGTTTACATCCAGGGAGCACTCGGGAGGAAGACTGCGCAGACGGGATGAGGTTGCAGCATCCGCACTGGTGTACTACACGCTGAGCGGCACAGTTCTGGGTCTTGTCTTTCTGCTCCTCGCCCCGGCTATAGCCCAGGCCTTCCGTGAGCCGGCGCTGGTGCAGGTGCTGCGCCTCTCTGCCGTGGCACTCCCCTTCGGCTTCGCCATTGCCGCGGTCTCCGGCATCTTTCAGGGGCTCGGCAGATTTTCCCTCCTGGCCGCGCTGCTCACCGCCCAGCAGGGGTTCAGAATCCTCCTGGCTCTGGTGCTGGTGGTGCTTGTCTCAGAAAGCGCAGAAGGCGCAATCCTGGGCTCCACCCTGGGCTTCGCTGCCGCCGCCGTGCTGGCGCTGCTGGCGCTGCGCTCCACGGGTGTGGTGCTTCGAGGACGAAGCTTTGCAGCCTTCACGGAAGTTTTCCTCTTTTCGGTGCCCGTGTCACTCACGTCCATCGCCGCCTTCGCCCTCGCCTATCTGGATATCCTGCTCCTCGGCCTATTTCTGCCACCTCAGGAGGTGGGTGTGTACAGCGCCGCCTCGCCCACCGCAAGGCTACCTCTCGCCTTTGCCACAGCGCTCGCCGCTGTTGTTCTGCCCAGAGTAGCCGGTGGCAGCGATGCGAGCAGAGATGTGCGCAGCGCATATCTCCTCCTTTTACCTGTTCTGGGCGTCGCCACGCTCCTGACAGTGTTACTCGCAGAGCCAATTGTAACCCTGCTTTTCGGGTATGCCTACGCAGGGGCTGCGACGCCGCTCAGAATCCTGGCCATCGGGAGCTTCTTCTTCGGCTTCTTCAGCGTCAACTCCGGCGTTATGCAGGGTCTCGGCAGGGCTGCGCTGCCCATGAAGATTCTCGCCCTTGCGGCAGTGATCGACCTCCTCCTCAACCTGATGCTCATACCCTGGTTCGCCACCACCGGTGCAGCCGTCGCGAGTGCGCTCAGCCTCGCCTTCGCAGGCATTGCCTCGACGCTGGCTGTGAAGACGCTGCTCAGGTAGCTATACACTCACCCTCACATCATGGTAGCGCTTGTGCACCTCCAGCAGTGTAATCTCAAAAATCAGCGTCTTTCCGGCGAGAGGATGACCCTCCGGGAAGCCCTTCTCGGGCGGCACTTCAACCACGCGCTTCTCCCCTTTGCGCATGCCCTCAACCGCCTCCTCGAAGCCCCTGATCAGGCTCCCGGAGCCAAGTACAAAGCTCAGCGGACGCTCCGCATCGGCACGGCTCACCTCCTCACCATCGCTGGTCCTGGCAGCATAGGAAACCACCACAGTATCTCCACGCTCCGCAATTTCATCCCTCTCCATCTCCCTTCCTCCTGTACTTCTCCTTGCTTTTGCAGTTCATGTCTATGCAGCTGAGCACGCGCCTTTTACCCAGCGATATGCTCACCATAGGCAAGCCGCAGGCGTTGCAGCGCTTTTGCGTGGGGTAAACCCCGCGCCTCTGGGGCAGCGGGTAGGAGACCTCGCATTTCGGGTAGTTCTCGCAGCCTATGAAGCGCTTTCCGCTCCTGCGCGAGCGGATTATCCTCAAATTGCCCCCGCAGCGGGGGCACTCGCCTATTACCTCGCCCCTCCTCTTCTCCTCTATGGCGAGGGCAAGCTTCTCCCCTATCTGGCGCTCCCGCCTCTTGAAGCTCTCCATTATTTTTGTCAGCTCCCTCCTGGCCTCCTTCAGCGCATGCTCAGGCTCGGCTCTGCCCTGCTGTATCTCCTCGAGCTTCTGCTCGAAGCGCCTTGTCAGCTCCTCGCTTATTATCTCAGGCACGTGCTCGGCGAGGGCTTCTATAACGCTCATGCCTATGGGCGTGACCCTTATCCTCGTGCCGGTGATGTACTCCCGCCTGTACAGCGTGTCCACCACCTCGGCGCGCGTGGCTTTGGTGCCAAGTCCGCGGCGCTCCAGCTCCGCCACGAGGGAGGCAGGGGTGTAGCGCTCCGGCGGCTTTGTCTCGTCCTCCTCCAGCTTTACCTCCAGCACCTTCAGCAGATCCCCCTCGCGAAGCTTCGGAAGCGCATGCTCCTCCAGCCTGGCGTAGGGGTAGAACACGCGCCACCCCTGCTCCAGTGTCCTCGCGCGGGAGAAGCTGAAGGGCTCGCCCTGTATGCTCGTTCTAACCCTCATCTTCGCCCGCCTCATGGGCTCGCCGAAGCATGCCAGGAAGCGGTGCACTATCAGCGAGTAGAGCTTCTCCTCCCGCGGGGAGAGCTTCTTCGGCCTTGCGCCGGTGGGGTAGATCGCCGGGTGCGCGGGGTCCTCCTTCTTCCCCTGCCTGGGGTAGAGCCTCTCCTTTGCGAGGAGGAGCTGCGCAAGCTCCGCAAAGGCGGGGTTATCCCCCAGCGCCCTGATTATCTGCCTGTAGCCTATCGTGGGGGGAAGCTTCTGCGAGGAGGTTCTGGGGTAGGAGATGTACCCGCTCTCGTAGAGGGACTGGGCGACGTCCTGCGTCGCTTTTGGGCTGAGCCTGAAGTAGCGGTACGCCTCGCTCTGAAGTGTGCCCAGGTCGAAGGGCACCGGCGGCGGTACGGTGCTCTCCTTGAGCTCCACCCTCTCCACCTGCGCAGCCTTTGCGTCCTTCACCTTCCCGTAGAGCGCCTCCGCTCTGCCCCTGTCGAAGATTCTCCCGGCCTCGTGCTCCGCCCGCAGCCTGCTCCTCCCCACCTGCAGCCTTGCGGTGAGCCTCCAGAAGGGCTCCGGCGAGAAGCCGGCGATCTCCTTCTCCCTCTGCACCAGTATCGCAAGGGCGGGGGTCTGCACCCTGCCCGCGGAGAAGGTGGTGAACCTCCTGGAAAAGCTCTTCACCGCACTGGAAAGTGCGCGGGAGGTGTTTATCCCCCAGTACCAGTCCATCACGTGCCTCGCCTCGCCCGCTTTGACCAGAGCCAGGTCCACCTCCGCCAGGTTCTCGTACGCCCGCCTCAAGTCCGGCTTTGTTAGCGCGGAGAAGCGCATTCTCTTTGCCTGTCTGGCAGAGCACGCGAAGCGCAGCGCATTGTAGCCCAGAAGCTCGCCCTCAATGTCGTAGTCCGTAGCTATAATAAAGCGCTCCGCCTGGGAGGAGAGCTTTTTGAGCAGGGAGATGTACTTCCGCGTGTAGCCCTTGCTCCTGTCTACCTCGTAGAGGGGGGCCCACTCCACGTCGAACACCGGGTAGGAGTAGCTGCTCTTCTTCTCCTTCAGCGAGTAGAGATGCCCGGCTGCGCTTGCGACGTATATAACCTCGCCGTTGCTGGTGACCTCGAAGTAGCTAACCCCTCCCGAGCGCCTTCGCTTAACGTCGCCCGGGATTGCGCTGGCTATCCTCTGGCTCACCTTGGGCTTCTCGGTTATTATCAGCGTTGCCATGGCATCACAGAAAAATTTTTAATCTTAGATTGTAATTCCTCACAAGGAAAAACAAAGGTGTTGCCATGGAGTACGCGGAGCGGATAAAGAGGCTGCCCCCCTACCTGTTCGCAGAGCTGGACCGCAGGATAGCGCAGAAGCGCCGCGAGGGTGTGGACGTAATAAGCTTCGGCGTGGGCGACCCGGATATGCCAACGCCCGGGCACATCGTAAAGGCAGCCTGCGAGGCCGCGAAGAAGCCCGAGAACCACCGCTACCCCAGCTACGAGGGAATGCTCGCCTTTCGCGAGGCGGTGGCTGAGCGCTACCGCAGGGATTTTAATGTGGAGCTGGACCCCGAGCGCGAGGTGATTGCGCTCATAGGCTCAAAGGAGGGGGTGCACAACATCCACTTCGCCTTTGTAAATCCCGGAGATGTGGTGCTCTACCCAGACCCGGGTTATCCCGTCTACCGCACGGGTGCGCTCTTCGCGGGCGGCGAGGCGTATGCGATGCCCCTGCGCAGGGAGAATCAGTTTTTGCCCGACCTGGAGGCGATTCCGCGGGAGAAGGTGAAGCGTGCGAAGATGCTGTGGATAAACTACCCCAACAATCCAACCTCTGCTGTGGCAGAGGCGGAGTTCTACCGCGAGGTGATAGACTTCGCCCGGGACAACGACATAGTGGTTTGCTCCGACGAGGCGTACTCCGCCATAGCTTTCGACAACTACCGCGTGCGCAGCTTCCTGGAGTTCGACGGAGCTATGGAGGTGGGCATCGCCATAGACTCGCTTTCAAAGGCGTACAACATGACGGGCTGGCGCATCGCCTACGCCTGCGGCAGCGCCGAGGTTATCGCAGGCCTGGGCAAGGTGAAGACCAACGTCGACTCTGGGGCGTCGCAGATTATCCAGGAGGCGGCGATAGCCGCTCTGCTCGGCCCGCAGGAGTGCGTTCGCGAGAATGTGCGCGTGTACCAGGAGCGCCGCGACGTGCTCGTGCGCGGGCTTAGCAGACTGGGCTTCGACGTGGAGAAGCCGAAGGCAACCTTCTACGTGTGGATGCCTGTGCCCGAAGGCGACTCCATGGGCTTTGCACAGAGGCTGCTTGACGCTGGCGTGGTGGTTACTCCTGGCGTTGGCTTTGGCGAGTACGGCGAGGGGTACGTGAGGTTTGCGCTCACTCAGCCGGTTGAGCGCATTGAGGAGGCGCTGGAGCGCATGGAGAGCGTTGTTTAGCTCTCCATGCCCTCGAGGAGTCTGTGAAGGTCCAGCAGTATCAGCAGCCTGCCGTCCACTTTCCCCACGCCTCTTACGAACTCATTCTCCCCCACCGGCGGTGGTGATATGTCCCCTCTCGGAACGTGGGTCACTCCCACCACTGAATCCACTATTATTCCAACGTTGCTCCTCTCTGTTTCAACAATAACTATCCTGGTATCTCTGCTCTGCTCCAGCTCTGTACCGCTTCCCAGACGGCGCCTCATGTCCACAACAGGGGTGATCTGACCCCGCAGATTTATCACCCCTTCCACAAAAGGCGGGGCATTTGGAATCTCTGTAATCTGCTGCATCTTTATAATCTCCCTGACATCCCTTATGTCAAGACCGTACTCCTCCCTGCCAACGCGAAACACAACGAGCTGTATTTCTTCATGCCTGTCCTCCACAGCTGCCACCTCCGTGCTCTGATGGAGAGGGGGAGGAGCGCGATTACCGCGCCCTCACCTCCTGCCTCTGCTCCGCCACGACCTTCTCATCCAGCCTGAACTGACCCACCACCTCTTCCAGCTCCTGGGCAAGACGTGCAAGCTCCTGGGCGCTTGCAGCAAGCTGGTCCATGCTCGCTTTCTGCTCCTCTGTAGCGGCGCTCGCCTCCTGCGATGCCGAAGACGCCTCCTGGGCACTCACGGCCACCTGCTCAAAGCCCTTCGCCACCTTCTCAGATAGCTTGTCCTGCTCCTCTGCGGCGTGCCGGATCTCCATTATCCTGGCCGCAGAATCCCTGGCAGTTTGGGCTATGTACTCCAGACTTTCCAGCGCCTTTGTTATCACCTCACCGCTGACCTCTATCTCGCTGTTGCCCTTTTCCATCGCCTTCACAGCTTCCTCCACATCACGCTGGATCTCCTGGATCATCGTTGCTATCTGCTCCGCAGCCTTAGCCGAACTTTCCGCAAGTTTCCTCACCTCTTCGGCAACCACTGCAAAACCCTTGCCGTGTTCTCCCGCACGTGCAGCCTCTATCGCCGCATTCAGCGCAAGCAGGTTGGTCTGCTCCGCTATGCTCGAAATCATGTCCACTATATCGCTGATTTCCCGGGAGCGCTCACTGAGCCTTTTTATCTTCTCTGCGGTGTTTGACGACATCTTCCTGATGCCGTCCATCTTTTCTGTCGCCTCACTTGCCGACTCATAGCCCTCCCTGGCGGCCTTCTCCGCGAGTTCTGCGGCTTTCACAGCCTCCTCAGCATTCTGCGCTATCTTCCTGACCATATCCGCGAGATTTGCCATATCCCGGGAGCTGGTATCAGCCATTCTGGCCAGGTTCTGGGCATTGTTGGCTATCTGCTGTATTGCGGTGGTTATCTCGTCGCTTGCTGCGTTCAGCTCCTCAGAGGATGCGGCCTGCTCCTCAGCGGTGGCTGCCACCCGCTCCGAGGCAAGCTTAACCTTCATCACAATGGCGGTTAGCTTCTTTCTGGTCTCCTCCAGTGCCTCGATTAACCCGCTGAAGGCCGAGCTCTCCCCGGCGGAGATTCGCACCGTCAGATCACCCTCGGATATCGCCTGAACGGCAGGGAGCAGCCTCTCAACCTGCCGCTCCACCATCATCTTCTCCTCCTGGAGCTCCTGTGTCTTGCGCATGAGCTCGCTCCTGTCCCTGAGCACCAGAAGTACACCGTCTTCCATGGGCACTGCGCTCACATCAAGCTGAGCCATATCGCCCCGTGTTGGCGTAACCTCTCTGCGAATCACACTGCCTTCCGCGAGGGCTTCCCTTGCAATTGCCTCCACCTGCCTGTCAAAGAGGTCCGCTGCAATGCTGCCGGTTTTGCCGGATGTCAGCTCCGCAGCGGCGGAGTTGAGATGTCTCACTCTGAGGTTCCCATCCAGAAGGGCTGCTGGCTCAGGGATGCCATCCACGACCCGCTTCAGGCTATCCTGCGCATCCTGCAGCCGCTTTTCCATGGCGGAAATCGCCCTGCCAATGGCTCCCAGCTCCCCCTTCACAGGGAGCCCTGGCGTCCTGACCACCTTCCCTGAGGCAGCCGCGGAGGCGTACTCCGACAGCCTGCCCAGGGGCAGTGTCATTCTGTGCGAGAGCACAGCTCCCGCAGCGGCGACTGCGGCACCTGCTGCAAGGGTTGGTGCAGCCTTTCCGCTGAAGATGTACACCCCCGCAATGGCCGGTGTCAGGCCACACACAAGTGCCAGCAGCCCCATTCTGAACCACAGAGTGCCAACTACCCCATCGTTGCCAGCACCTGCCATTCAACCCCCTCCTTCTAAACATTCTCGCAAATGCGCAGAAAATGTGCCAGTTATTTTTGCAAATTTAGCTTAAATAGTTTTTCTTTCCTGAATTGAAACGATTTCACAGACTTCGGAAATCTGGTCCCGGTGGGCCTGTTACATTTTAACCTTTACATTGTTAACCTCCTGCAAAGCGGGTACAGCTTTTTGGAGAAGATACCATGGCAGGACGGGATTACGTTCTACGTGATTGAGGAAGCAAAGCGCGGAATGCGCCTGCCAGAGAGAGTTCGGATTTTTGACACAACGCTTCGCGACGGGGAGCAGACGCCCGGGGTTTCCCTGACGGTTGAGGAGAAGATAACCATAGCGAGGCAGCTGGACAAGCTTGGCGTGGACGTGATAGAGGCGGGCTTCCCCATCTCCTCGCGGGGCGAAAGGGAGGCGGTGGCAAAGATAGCCAGGGAAGGGCTGAGCGCCGAGGTGTGCGGCCTCGCGAGGGTTCTGCCTGAAGACATAGACGCAGCTTTAGCTTGTGACGTGGACATGGTGCACACCTTCGTCTCCACCAGCGACATTCAGCGGGAGGCGACGATAAAGAAGAGCCGCGAGGAGGTGCTGGAGCTCGTAACCAGCGCCGTGGAGCGGATTAAGGAGCAGGGGGTAAGGTGCCTCTTCTCCGCCATGGACGCGACGCGCACAGAGCTGGACTACCTGGTGAAGGTCTTCAGAACAGCTGAAGATGCGGGCGCAGACATAATAAACATCCCCGACACCGTGGGGGTGATGATGCCCCAAGCTATGCGCAGCTTAACGCGGGAGGTGTACGAGAACGTGGGCATACCCATAGACGTGCACTGCCACAACGATTTTGGTCTTGCGACGGCGAACTCGCTCGCGGCAGTCGAGGAAGGCGCGCGGGAGGTGCAGGTCACCATCAACGGCATAGGGGAGCGCGCGGGCAACGCAAGCCTTGAGCAGGTTGTGATGGCACTCACATCTATCTACCGGGTTAAGACCAACATTCGCACCGAGTACCTCTACGAGACCTCCAAGCTTGTGGAGCGCCTGACCGGCGTGCGAATGCCCCCCAACTACCCCATCGTGGGCGAGAACGCCTTCTCCCACGAGTCGGGGATACACACCCACGGCGTGCTCGTCAAAGCCGAGACCTTTGAGCCGGGGGTTATGACCCCCGAGATGGTGGGTCACAGGCGCAGAATAGTGAGCGGCAAGCACGCTGGCGCGCACGGAATAAGCGCCATGCTGCAGGAGATGGGAATCTACGCCACTCGGGAGCAGGTGCGGGAGATTACACGCAGGGTTAAGGAGCTGGGCGACAAGGGCAAGCGCGTTACCGACGCGGACCTTCTCGCCATCGCCGAAGCCGTGGTGGGCGAGGTGGCTAAGCAGGAGAAGGTGGTCGACCTTGAAGAGTTTGCGGTGATGACGGGAAATAGGGTGATACCCACGGCAAGCGTAAGGCTGCGCTTCAAGGATAAGGAGCTCAGGGGCGCTGACACAGGCGTCGGCCCTGTGGACGCCGCCTTAAACGCGGTGCGCAAAGTTTTGAGCGAGGTGGAGGACATACGCCTGACCGAGTACCACCTCGAGGCGATAACCGGCGGGAGCGACGCCCTGGCAGAGGTGGTGGTGAAGCTGGAGGACAGCAGGGGAAACATCGCCAGCGGAAAAGCTGCGCGCGAGGACATAGTCAACGCCAGCGTCGAGGCCATGATTTCGGCGATAAACCGCATCTTTTTGATGAGGGAGAAGGCCGGGAAGTAGCTCCCCTCACCGCTTTTCCGAGCCCTCCCAGAGGTATCTGAACATAACACTGGCCATTCTTACCAGCTCCGGCTCGTCGCTCCAGATTCCAACTCCTCCCGCCTCTTCTGCATAGGGGGAGGCGTAGAAAACCTCCTCCCCGTCTTTTATCACAACCCAGCCAGTCTTCTCCCCGCAAACCCTCACCTCCGCACCTGCCACCTCAACCCCGCCCAGCTCCTCGCCCGCTACCACTCTAACCCTTACCCCCTGCGCAGCCTTCCTCTCTATAACCTCACCGATGCGCGAAAGCTCCGCATTTAGTTCTGCTGGAATAAAGGGTACGAGCAGATTAAGGGAGCCTCTTGCGGTGCTGAGCATCTCCAGCACCTTTTCCAGAATCCTCTCCTTTCCGCGGATTATCCACACTCCCACCTTCTTCGTACCTTCAATCGGCTTTAGCTGGCGGATTATCTCCTCCCTCGCCTCCTCCAGCTTTTTCTTCGTCTCCCTCTCCACGCTCCTGAGCACAGCCTCCGGCTCAACAGCTTTGTAGCGCATGGGCTTGCCCGGCTCCCTCACTATCCACCCCTTCCTCTCCAGGGAGGTTAGCACGTCGTACACCCTGGGGTAGGGGATTCCAGCCAAATCGCTTATTTCCTTGGATGTGAGCACACCCCTTCTGGCAAGCTCCGCATACGCGAGCGCCTCGTATCTGTTCAGCCCGAACAGCCTGAGCTTGTCTTCGAGGCTCATCCCTCTTCCTCTCTGCATGAAATCTCTTTTTTAATCTGTCAGTACGTCCACACGGGTATTTCCCTGTATTTTGCGCCGTAGGTCTTAAGCGTTCCCGCTATTTTCGGGTACCTTCTCCTGTCCACCAGGAGCACGCCTTTTCCCAGCCTCTCGGCTCCTATCTCTTCGACGATACCTGGGTAGTGCTTTTTCACCTTCTCTCCATCCTTTACGTAGGTGGAGGTCCCGCCGTACAGCGCCCTCTGCAGTCTGCTCCTTGCATTTCTGCTCATCCCGCTGGTGTCGTAGGAGATTATCATCATAGGCTTCAGCTCCAGGTCTTCGGCGCTTATGCTCACAGGCGAGCCGTAGAGGAGGATTCCCTCACCAGAGAGCGCGCCTGCAACCGTCGGCTCTTTCTTCAACTCCTCCAGCGAGAGGTGAGTCAGCTGTATCCTTTCACCTGCCATTGACTCCAGCTCGCTCACCACTTCATCATCCTTCTCGGAGTATATTACGGCGATGTCTATGTCGGATTCCCTCGTAGCCTCGCCCCTTGCAACGGAGCCGAAAAGCACCAGCGAGAGCACCCCCTTGGGTTTTGCTTCCCTCACCCGCCCGGCGAACTCCAGCGCTTCTTTAATCACCTATCACACCCTCACATATCCGCCCGATCTCTGCACAGAGCTCCTTCGCCTTTTTCGCCACCTCTCCGTTTCTGCCCCTGCCGTACGCCTGCCCGGGTCTGAGCCTCTCAAGGGAGCCTAAGAGGTCTGCCAGCCTGCTGCTTGCCTCGCCGAAGCACTCTTCCTTGCGAACGAAGCCCTCCAGTCTGTTGTGTCTGATGTCCTTGTCCTGCCGGAGCCTTCCTGTGGCGTGGAGCGCCGCATTGACATAGTGGCTTGCGATGAGCACGCAGAGTTCAACAACCGTCTCGTGGTCTTCCTCATCGTCGAGCTTTTTAAGCGTGTTCTTAAACCTCCCTACCTTTTCCAGATGGTCGGAAATCTTCATGGTATCTGTTATACTTATAAAACAGAACCAGGATATAAACCTTGCTGTTGTACCAGTGCAACAGCATCTGGCAGGGTTTTCGCTTATTCTCACGCTTGCGGTGCGGCGTATCAGCTGCGACCTTTGCCGCACGAGGAAGTTCGTCAAATCTTGCAACATCATCAGGACGACTTTTTCGATCACTCGTAGCATATACATCGAGGAGGGTCTGCTTCCCTATCAGCTCGCATAACCCTCTTGGACATGGTTCTCCTTTTTACTCCTTCAGGCGTATCACCTTCACCTATCGCCTATTCAGTTACTCCACAGCGTGCGCGTGTGAGGAGATTCGCTTTTATATCTCCGGTTTTTCTTGTTAGCATGATGTGTTGTTTTTAGGTCGGGTGGTTTAATGAGGATGTAAGGGCCAGGTATGAGGGCAGGGTTCTGAAGCCTCTTGAGGAGCTTGACCTGAGGGAGGGGGAGGAGGTGGAGATAGAGATAAAGAAGCGGGTGGCTGACAGAACCTTTGGTGTTGTGTCTCTTGGGCACGAGGAAACAGAGGAGATTATAGAGGACACCGAGTATGGCAGCTGGTAGTCTGGACTCAGTTCCAGCCGGGGAGAGGGTGTTTACCGACTCGAACATACTCACCTACCACCTGCTGGGAAAAGAGAAGTTGAGGAGAGCTACGGGCTCATAGGGAGATACCAGCTCCTCACCAACGACGCTCTCCATGCAGCCTGCTGCAAAACCAATGGCATTGAAAATATAGCAACCAACGATTCTGATTTCGAGAGGGTGGAAAACCTGAGGGTGTGGAAGCCTTAGTAATCGTGCCTGATTACTGTTTTAGAAAAAGGAGTTTCTCTGACCAAGCAGCTCCTTCGAAAGCAAGAATCCAAAAACCTTAAAGTGGTTAACCACTCACAGTGGTAAACATGCTTCTCAGGGGTGTGCTGGCGAGGCTTGCGAGGGCTCAGGCGGTGCACGGGCGCGCGATTGTTGTTCTTGCTCTCATATTCACCCTGGTGGCGGCGCTGGGCCTGCCGGAGATCGGGCTTCAGACCGACCTGAGCAGGGAGCTTCCTTCAGGCATCGAGGCGATTGAGAAGCTGAAGGAGGTGGGTGCCGAGTTCGGGAGCTCCGACTCCGTAATTGTCATAATAAAGCTCTCTGACAGCGAAATCAGCGGAAGGGTAGAGGACATTCGCGATCCCAGGGTTGCGAGGATGATTGGGCAGATTCACAAAAATCTGGAGGAGGAGAGGGAGGTTTCCAGGGTTTACTCCGCCTACTCGATATATGAGAAAGCTGGAATGCCCCGAAGCATGCAGGAGAGCAGGGCTCTCTACTCAGCCGTACCCGAGCTGAGGGACTTCTACTCCCGGGATTTAAAGGCGACTGCAATTTACATATACTCCGACATAGGGGCGAGTGAGGAGAGGAACAGGGCGTTTGTGGACAGGGTCAGGGAGATAGTTGAGGGCTCTGAAAAGCCTCCGGGGGTGGAGGTTTTAATAACCGGCACGCCTCCGATGAGGGTGGCGCTCTTTGAGCTTCTTATCCACGACGCGGCGCTGACCATGAGCATGGCCGCGCTGATAATATTCCTTCTCCTGATAATTCTGCAGAAGTCGGTGATTAAAGGCGTGCTGGTCTTCACACCCCTGCTGCTCTCTGTGGTGTGGACCCTGGGTACAATGGGCTGGCTTCGAATACCTCTGAGCATAGGCACCGTAGGCATAGGCGCCATGATCCTCGGGCTTGGGGTGGAGTACGGAATCTTTGTGATAAAGCGGTACGAGGAGGAGAAGCGGAAGGGGAAGAGCCCCGATGAGATCCTCGGTGTGGTCGTGCCTGGAGTGGGGCTGAACATAACCGGCTCCGCCACCACCACAATCGCCGGATTTCTCGCCCTGCTGCTCGCCACCATGCCAATGGTTCAGAAGATGGGCTCAACGCTGGCGCTGGGGATATTCTACAGCTACCTGGGGGCGATTGCTGTGAACCCTGCCCTTATAGCGATACTGGACAGGAGGGGATACCTTGATTAGGGCGTACGCCAGGTTCGCGTCCAGGCGCCCCTTCGCGCTGCTTGCACTCTGCATTTTTGTGAGCTACCTGGCGTACCTTCAGCTTTCGGGTGTTGAGCTGGAAGCCACAGCCTTCGAGAAGATGTTTCCTGAGGATATTGAGGTCATAAGGGGGTTTAAGATAGCGGAGGACCAGTTCTTCGGCTCTCAGAACATGTTTGTGGTGGTCTTTATCGACCCGGAGCTCTACTCGGAGCACTCTGTGAGGGACATAAGGCAGCCGGAGGTGGCTGGGTACATCAAATTGATTCAGGAGAAGCTTGAGGGGGTGAAGGGAGTCTCCGGGAGCAGGAGCTACGTGGACTACGTGGGCGAGCTGCCGGGGACGCTGGATGAGATTAGGCTCCGCATACAGGAGAACCCGGTGGCGGAGGCGTACATAAGCGGAGACAGGGCAACCGCGCTCATAAAGCTTCAGATTAGCGACGTCTCCGGCAGGGAGGAGAGCTTCGTGGAGGATGTGGAGAGAGCCATTGACTCGGTTGCGCCCCCTCCGGGGGTTCGTGCCGTCGTTGCTGGCGACCCGGTGAACGGGAAGATTTTCAAGGAGCTCACCGCAAGGGATATGCAGGCCACTGCAAGGTTCAGCTTCCTGGGCATCCTCTTCTTCACCGCGCTGGTGCTCTGGTCGCTGAGGTACAGCTTTTTGCCGCTCGTAAGCGTAACCCTGGGAACCTTCTGGAGCTTCGGGATGATAGGTGCGCTGGGAATTAAAATCTCCTCAACCCTCGCGGGCGTGGTTAGCATGATTATGGGCATAGGCATAGACTTCGCAATCCAGATAATAGGGAGGTACATGCAGGAGGTTCAGGGCTACTTCGGCAGAGCGCTGAGCCCGGAGGAGGCGATGCGGGTTACGCTTGAAAACGTCGTGAAGCCCATGGCGATTACAACCATCGCGGCGCTGATAGGATTCAGAGCCATGGCTCTGGGAGAGCTCAGATTTATGCACGACCTGGCGAATGTGATGAGCATCGGCGTGCTCGCGTGCATGCTCTCGGCTTTAACCTTTGTTCCCTCGGCAGTGCTCATTCTCAACAAGCTAAAGGAGGTAAGAATGTGAGGTGGATTGTGGCCTTCGCGGTGGCTGCTGCCGCGCTTTTCAGCGTTGCAGGCGCTCTGGAGGCGGACTTCTACGTAACCAAGGTGGAGCACACACCGCTGAAGCAGGACAGCTATGGCTATGTGAACATAACCCTCAAGAACCTGGGACCCACGTACGCGGCGTATGCGCGGGTGACCTTCGACCGGAGCGATGAGTCGCCAATAGATCCAGTAGGCTCGCCAAGAAAGTACATAGGCAGGGTGCGGGAGGGCATACGCTCTGAGCAGTACTTCGGCATAATCCTGCAGAACGAGGAGGTGGAGCTGAGCTACAGGGTGTACGTGAAGAGGGGCACTCCGCCTGGCGTCTACTACGTTCCCCTTCTGGTGGAGTGGAAGGATGAACAGGGCAACCTCAGATCCCAGGTGCTGCAGCTTGCGCTGCCTGTGGAGGGGGAGATAAAGCTGAGCATTGCGGGCATTGCCACCGTGCCCAAAGACATAAGGAGCGGGAGGGATGATGTTAAGCTAACAGTTAAGCTTGCGAACACCGGCGATGCGGAGGCGAGAAACGTCAGGGCAAGGTTAAAGCTGAGCGCACCCTTCGCGGAGAGCTTTTCGGGAGCCGGGGAAAGCTTCCTGGGGAACATCGCACCCTATGCCGGAGCTGCGGCGGAGTTTCACTTCGACGTTGCTGAGAGGGCGAAGCCCGGAAGCTATACCCTCCCGCTGGTGGTTGAGTACGAGGACTCCTCGGGCAGAGAGTACAGGGAGGAGAAGAGCATCTCTATTCTCGTTGAGCCCGCTCCCTACTTTGAGCTTGCCGGCGCTGAAGTTATGCCGGCGAACCCCTCTCCAGGAGACAGCGTAATCCTCAGGCTCAGAATAAGGAACGCGGGCGGCGAGAAGGCGGAAAATACCGACGTGCGGGTTATACGGGAGAGCTCCCAGCCCTTCGACTTCACCACGCGCAGCGACTTCATTGGCAGCCTCAGACCCGGAGAAGTGGGCGAGGGAGCGATAGAGTTTGAGGTGAAAAAGGATGCGATACCCAAGGAGTACAGGCTCAGGCTGAGCATAAGATGCACAGGAGACAGCGAGGCCGGGGACGACAGCGTCTACGTGCAGGAGATTGCGGTGCCGGTAAAGGTGGTCGCTGGCTCAGAAAGCGGCAGTAAAACACTCTACGCGGGTGCAGGCGCGCTGCTGCTCACGCTCCTCGCAGTTGCGGCAAGGAAAATAAGAGGTTAGCACCCCACGCCGAAGTAGCGCATCCCCAGGCGCTCCACCTTCTCCTTTTCCAGCACGCGTCTGCCGTCTATTACCACGGCGTCGCCCTTCAGCAGCGGCTTCAGCTCCTCCAGGTTGAGCCTTTTATATTCGTCGTGGTCGGTTAGTATGACCACCGCATCAGCGCCAGCCACAACCTCTCTGAGATTGCTGGAGAACCTGCCCCCGAAGTCCTGCTTTGCGTGGGGGTCGTGGGAGACCACGTGCACGCCCCGCTCCATAAGCGCCCTGACCACGGGCTCAGCCGGGCTCTGGCGGGTGTCGTCGGTGTTGCCCTTGTAGGCTATGCCGAGTACAGCCACCTTCGCGTTGCTCAGCTCCTTCCCCCTCGCCGCGAGCGCCTCCTCTATCCTGCGCAGCACGTGGAGGGGCATGCCGTCGTTGCGCTGCCTCGCAGCTTCTATTACCCTGAGCTCAATCCCGTGCTTCTTCGCCTCGTTTATAAGGAAGTAGGGGTCCTTTGGCAGGCAGTGCCCGCCAACGCCAGCTCCAGGGGTGTGCAGGTTAACGCGCGGGTGCCTGTTCGCCAGCTCTATTGCCCGCAAAACGTCTATGCCCAGAGCCTCGCACAGCAGCGCGAGCTCATTCGCGAGAGCTATGTTGACATCGCGGAAGGTGTTCTCCATCAGCTTCACAACCTCCACCACCTCGACGCTCTCCTCGTACACCTCCCCGCTGGTGATGCTGCGGTAGAGCTCCGCCGCCGCACGGGCGCTCCTCTCGTTGATTCCGCCAACTATGCGCGCATTGCTCTGAATCTCCTGCAGGGTGCGCGTTGGTATGGCCCTCTCCGGCGAGTACGCGAGCAGAAAATCCTCCCCCGCCTTAAGCCCCGAGCCTTCGAGCAGGGGCGCAACCACCCGGCGCGTTGTCCCGGGTGGAATGGTGCTCTCTATGATCACAAGCTGTCCTTTCTTAAGCCCCGCCGCAACGTCTCGGCAGGCGCTCTTGAGGGCGCTCAAATCAGGACGCTTCTCCCCGTCTATCGGCGTCTGGACGACGACGATCACAACGTCGCTCTCCTGCGTGGCCTCTTCAGCTGAAAGCACCGCCCTTAGCCTGCGCTTCTCCACCGCATGCCTCACGAGTTCATGCAACCCTGGCTCGCCTATGGGCGACTCCCCCCGGTTGATGCTCTCCACCACCTCACGCTTTATATCTGCACCCACCACGCTGTAGCCCCTCGCCGCGAGCACCGCCGCGGTGGGCAGCCCGACATAGCCCAGGCCCACGACCGCAATTCCTGCACTCTTATCACGAATCCGGCGGATAAGCTCCATAACGCTCGCCCTCATGTGTGCTGCATTTAGTTGGGGAGAATCCCCTATATTAACCTTTCCAATGCAAAGATTTCCTGCAGAAGTCTGCATATATAACAAATGCGCTGATGCGCTCTATAATTATTCATAACCTTTCCCAACGCTTCCATTGTGCATGTTTATCAACATATTTTAATTCTAACAATAATTTTGATGATTTATACGCACTACTCTCTGTAAAATTCTTTTTTTATCGTAAGCTCGTGGGTTCTTCCCTTGGGCACCTTCTCTAATATTCCCCTGTCCACAAGCTCCTTTACAATCCTGCTTATCTTCGGCCTCGAGAAGCCTGTCTTCTCCGGAAGAGCATCCTGGGTTAGCGTACCGCCCTCGCTGGCTATCGCCTTTACCACGCGCTCCTCATCCTCGCTGAGTATCTCGTAGGGCAGCCTCTGCCTTATCCTCCTTGCGCGGAGGTATGCAAGCACTGTGAGCACGCCCAGAGAAAAGCCTGCAATGAAGGCGAGGGGCAGGGCGTTGCTCTTCTTTTCTGGGAGAGTGAAGCCTTTTTCTATCCGGATTACCTCATAGCCAGATAGCTCCTTCATGACGTTCTGCTCCAAACCCTGTGGAAACAGATAAACCCTTTTAACATGAAGCGATGCGATGGCGTCCTTCACAGCCGGAGGCACGCTGTCACGTCTGACGAAGAGTATGGGGTAGCCCGTAGCCGAGCTCAGCCTCATTGCGAGCAGCAGGTTCTCTGAGCTCTCGCCGTAGAGCAGAATCGCACCCTCAGAGCTGGAGTAGAACTCCTTTGCGAAGGTGGCGGCGGTGCCGTAGCGGTCAGCCTCCGCTATCCTGCGCGTGACATATCCCAGCGCATCTATCTCCCGCTGCACCTCCAGCGAGACCGCCTTCTCCCCGCCGATAATTACAAGGTTCCTGTACCCGAGCTCTATGTAGCCTCTAAGCTGCTCCCTCGCGTCCTCGCTCAGCTCCTGCGAGGGCGTTGTCACTATGGGAATGCCTGTGAAGTGAGAGTATGCCTGAGCCACGGCGAACTCCTGTGGCAGGTCGCTCCTGACAAGTATCACGTCAACCTCATTGGCAAGGGCGTGGACGCTGCCCGCGAGAATCAGGAGCAGGAGAATGCAGAGGCGCATAATAATAGCTCTGTGCACAGTGATATAAGGGTTTCCTAAAATCTTGTTCCTGACGACTTCCCACAGGCTGAGCCAATCCGCTGTCTGTGTATCAGGGTTAAAAGAATAAAAAATTTAGCCCAAGTTGTACCTTATCTCTCTGGCAACCTCCTCGTACATCTCCTGCCATGCCTGAGCAGTTGCGTTTCTGTCTTTACCCGCGAAGATGTACACCACGTCTCCGCTTCTGAAGACGGAGCGCTTTTTGATGTACGCGCTGCCCGCCTCGATGCGCGCCTTCTCCTCGTCGCTCAGAATACCCGCCACAATCTCGCCCACGCCCTCGTAGGCACGGTGTCCTCCCAGGATTATTATGTATCGCCTATTGCCGTACTCACTGAAGTTTGAAGCGTTGACGATGTGGAGCTCTATTCCTCGCTCTTTGAGGCGGGTTACCAGCTCTTCAGCCAGGGCTATGTCGATGCTGTTCGCAAGCAGCACTGCATCCGGAGAGTAGACCCCAGCTGCTGGAGTTATGGAAACCGCAGGCGTTGGCTTTACAACGATACCTGCCATGCCGTAAACACTCAGCCGGCTCAGGTTCGCCCACACGTACATGTTAGAGACGTTGGTGAGATTTACACCGTAGCCGTGGACTGTTATCCTGTCGCTGCCGCAGACCATCTCCCTGCCTTCGACCTTCTGCCACTCGCCTGTGGCTGGGCAGTAGCGGTAGAACCTCAGGCTTCCCGGGTCTATGTCTCCCTGCTCCGGATTGCTCAGATTAACATTCCCATTTCCGTTGGCATCCAGGTCGGCGAGGGTAAAGGCAAGCTTAAGCACGGCGTAGGTTATGTTTGAGCTTTCATTGGCAGCGCCTCTCAGCTTTACTGCTAAAAACTTGTTTATGGCGCCTGGCAATTTAAAGGCTGTGAGGTTTGCAATCTCACTGTGATTCGTGGTGGCGTTAATCTCAAGGGCCACTCTGCCCGAGGTGTTGCCAAGCTTGATTTCTACCCCTGCGCCTCCTGAGGCGTTGTGTATCCTTGCACCGGGGGTTACATTTCTGACAACTCTCAA
>Ga0256830_1001096_pt1 | contig 19594 bp, 19 predicted proteins | sample 128326metaG_FD_190537 | JGI IMG/M metagenome (GOLD analysis project Ga0256830, IMG submission 190537) | Hydrothermal vent microbial communities from Lau Basin, Pacific Ocean - 128-326 | ecosystem: Environmental > Aquatic > Marine > Hydrothermal vents | place: Pacific Ocean: Lau Basin | collected... | reverse complement strand
TTTGAGCTAACTGTTTTCTTCTGAACTTTCTATTTTTTCAAGAGCTTCTTTAGCAACAGCGGAAACTTTAACTTTCTTGAGCTTGCCGTCACTATAGAACTTAACTTCATCCGGCGTGGTATCAGATGTTAAACGTTTAAGGTGCTTTTCCGCCCTTTTGTCGCCCAGGCATCCTAGTGCCCATGCTGCGTAAGCTTTGGTCTCAGGGTCTGGGTTGTCTATTTCATTTATAAGATCTTCGGATACTTCCTGTACAATCTCCGGATAATCAGAGGCGATCCTTCCGGCTGCCCATACAGCACCTTTACGGAATACAGGTTCATCAAGGTTAATTACTATTGGTGCTATATCTTCGCAAAGAACAGGATTTCTGATAAATATTTCGGCCAGCATTTCCGGGCCGCTCCAGGCCATGTCTCCGGATTCATCACTTAGAGCCCATATTAACCTTCTTAAAAAATTACGTACACCTTCAGGGTTTGTTTTAGCCATGAAGTTTGTGAGATGGCCGGCTGCTTCGATAGCACGCCAAAATACAAGCTCTTCCCGGTCATAGGCCACGGACCTTAGAAGCCTCAGCACGCCACCACTACGGTGCTCCAGATCGCAGAGTTTGTCGTAGTCCCGCTCTAGAAGAAGTTTTTTTACTTCACTTTTTTTAGCTTTCATAATTTTGCTTTAAGAAACTACCTCCTGAAAATTGTTATTATAACCCCAGTTGTCCAAGTAATTCCTACTGCCACATTTTAAATCCCAGGTTCAGCTACTTGCTACTTGCCGTAAATGGATTTTCTTAGATCTTAAGCTTAGCCTGATCAGTATTAATTAATATAGTACGAATTTGGCAGGGAAATAGCTTAACTTTGTTAAAATACAATCTCTTTCATGGAGACTGACGGTAATGATTAAGAAAGAAAATTACTTGCTGCTGATTCCGGCTTTCACATTAATTACGTTTATCACACTTTTCTTATGCCGCCAGGCTGATACCAATATGCTCGTCCGGTGGTCATGGGTATTTGAAAACCTTAATTTTATTGATGTTTTACTCATAATGTTTATTGGTGTTGTTTTTGCCTATGCATTATCAAGCGTATCTTTTTTTGAGTCTTACCCATCCGGATTTCTTTTTCTCCTCTCGTTTTTATGGGCGGTTTCGTTCTGGGGTGAACCTGACTTTAATGTAGATACGTCAAGGTACTTTATTCAGGCAAAGCACTTAGAAGTATATGGTGCAGGGTATTTTTTTAGGGAGTGGGGAAATAACATTTTTGCTTGGACGGATTCTCCGCTGCTTCCTTTTTTGTACGGTCTGATTTTCAGGTTCTTTGGTGAGGAGAAAATTTATATACAGGTACTAACGACACTGATGTTTTCTCTTACAGTTGTGCTTACCTATATGATAGGAAAAACACTATGGGATGAGAAAATCGGGTTTTACGCCGGGCTTCTCCTTCTCGGCATTCCCTATATTTTTACACAGGTACCACTGATGATGGTTGATATCGGGACCATGTTCTTTTTTACCCTTGCCATATTTACTTACATCACTGCCATGGAGCGCGGCAGTCTTTCTTTAATAATAATTTCAGCTTTTACGGTGTTTCTGGCCTTGTTTGTGAAGTATTCTACATGGCCGATGTTTTCTATATTGCTAATTATACTTTTTGTATATATGAAAAAAGATTCTCGTATTGCTATTCGTAGCGGAGGGTTGATCGCTTTTATAGCAGCTATGCTTGCTGCTCCTATTGTAATATTAAAATACGATGTTATCTTAGAGCAGATCAAGGTTCTGGTCGGCTATCAAAAGCCTGTTATGGATCAGTGGAATGAGACTTATATATCCATATTTCTTTTTCAGGTCCATCCTTTTATTACAATATTGAGCATGTTTTCAGTCTATATAGCCATAAAAAAGAAGGACCTTAAGTACATAATCATAAGTTACCTGCTTATACTCATGTTTATATTTAAAATAAGTCTTATGCGATATACAATACCAATATTTCCTATGCTGGCACTAATGGCATCATATGGATTAAATGAGTTGAGGAGTATTCGGGCCAGAAGGCTCATTGCACTGTCTGTTGTAACTTTTTCTTTTATACTATCTTTCCATGTATTTCTGCCTTTTCTTAAGCAGCATAACTCAATAACCATGAAAAACGCCGGAGAATTACTCAACTCCCTTAATGTCGAAGAGGTTGAAGTCTATACCTTGCCGCAACTTGAAGGTGAAATTAATCCTGCGGTTGCAGTGCCTCTTCTGGACCTTGCCACTCAGAAGAGAATTCTTTATAACTATCAGATAAACAGTGGTTTTGGCCCTCGTCTTTCTGAAGAAAAAATGAAAATGTCGCTTGTCAGGTTTTCATGGGAATATAAAAATCCTGAATTTTATGAAACCAATAATAACAACATATCGGAAGACAACACGGCAGTTGTGGTTGTATCAAGCATGCCGGACCAGGCACTTCCGGATTATGTAAAAGAAAAAATTAAAAATAGAAGCATATTAAAAATATTCAACACTCCTGGAATAGGCATGTTTGATCATAAAGCCATTGTATCAATATACAAGTAAGAAGTGCCCTTAGGAAGATTGGTAATATGTATAAAGAAAAAAAGCGTCGGAATCAGGCCTCAGCGGCTGTTCTTTGGGATGAATCACATTTATGGGGATTGATGGCGGTTCATGCACTATCAGATGCTGAACTGCCTTTCGATATAATTAATGTCGATGACCTGAAAAACGGCTCTCTTGATAAGTACTGTCTTCTGTTTGTTCCGGGCGGATGGGCTACTCATAAGTCTGTGCGCTTAGGCAAAGAAGGAGCAGCGGCAATAAGAGAGTTTGTTGTCAAAGGAGGCGTTTACTTCGGAGTTTGCGGTGGGGCAGGTCTTGCCCTTGAGGTTAAGGGAGGTCTTGGCTTATTGCCTGTAACTCGAACGCCGACATCCAGCAGGGTTCCCAGCTTTGCTGGAACTATAGAGGTGAACCTCAACTCGACAGGTCACGGTTTATGGCGTGGCTTTTCAATGTTTCGGCAGCCGGTCTCTTTCCAGGCATGGTGGCCATCTCAGTTTTCAGCGCTGCCGAACTCTGCTGATGTTAAAGTTATTGCACTATATGGAGATCCGGGGCCGGATGCCTATAGTTCTGATATACCTGTTGCGGATCTAAATGAAAAAGCCGTGCTTTGGAAAAAACTTGAAGAGAGCTATGGCATACTGCTTGATCCTAAACGCATAAACGGGGAACCTGCAGTTATTTGCGGAAAACTGGGGAATGGACAGGTGATATTGTCACTTCTGCACTTTGATACACCTTATGATGATAATGGCGCTACGGTTTTGAAGAACCTTTGGGCTTTGGCCGGAGTTGAGGAAGGCGGAAAGTCCTCCGGAGAATTACGAACCTTGGACAGCGCAGGAGCGGACCTGCATATTTACCGTTATGCATCTCATCTTATAGATATAGGAACAAGAAATTTCCTCTGGCGTTGGAGAAATCCATACCTGATTCAATGGCGGCGTGGAGTTCGTGGACTTGAATTTTGCACCTTATATGTCTTGACAAGGGAAATATCCAGGCTGCTTAGTCGCAACAGTAAGCTTGCACAGAGTCTAAGTCCCGAAATTGAAGAGGCTACTGCCATGATGAAGAGTTTCACGAATGACGCTGCTGAACTGCTGCTTATGGAGAGAATAGAGCTTCAGACCGGACGGATTACATTTAAAGACTGCTCGAACCCGGAAGTGGCTGCCTTGCGTGAGAATCTTTTCTCGAAATCAAAAAGCCATGGAGGCAGGTTCAAGGAACTTTTAGATGTTCTGGACAATATCCTGTTTTTAATGTACAAACAATTATGATGAGTGTCGGATATATATACGATAAGCTGTTTTTGGAGCATAAAACACCTGCGGGACACCCTGAGAGCAAGGAAAGGCTTATTGCTATCAACAGGCGGTTAAAAGAAACAGGCGTATGGGATAGGCTCGTACACATTGTTCCACGCAAAGCCGCAAGAGACGATCTTATCGCAGTACACAGCAGCGGTTACGTGGACGGCATTTTAAGAAAAACCATGCCAGGTTTCCTTGACGGCGGTGATACATATTTTTCAGAGGGTACACTCGATGCTTCACTCTTGGCGGCTGGATCGCTTCTGAGCGCTCTGGACAGCATTGCCGATAACAAAATCAGTAGATGCTTTTGTGCGGTAAGACCGCCGGGGCATCATGCAGAGAAGAACCGTTCAATGGGGTTTTGTGTTTTTAACAACGTGGCTGTCGGGGCAAGGTATGCCCAGAAAAAGGGTTTTGAGCGTGTATTTATAATCGATTTTGACGTTCATCATGGAAACGGTACTGAACATATTTTTGAGGAAGATCCAACAGTTTTCTATTTCAGCACACATCAGTATCCACATTATCCTGGAACAGGATCTGAACAATCTACCGGCATTGGTGCGGGAAAAGGTTTTAACAGAAACATTCAGATGGCTGCAGGAAGTGGAGATGAAGAATACCTTTATGTCTATGGCAAGGTGCTGCCGGAACTCATTCGTAAGTTCAAGCCTTCAATTTTATTAATTTCGGCAGGATACGATATACACATACAAGATCCGCTCTCGCAAATCAGGGTTACGACAGCAGCAATCGGCAGTATGGTCGAAGGGCTGCTGGGTGCTGTTTCAGGTCTGCCTTCTATATTCTGTCTTGAGGGAGGATACAATCTGGATGGGCTTTCCGGTGCGGTTGTGCAAACAATAGAAAAGATGTTGGTAACATAATGGTTTAATTAATCTCTACTGTTTCAGGTTATGAAAATCCAAATACCCCAGTTTTTTCATCATATTACCGGCTATGGCGTAAAATGCCTGCAGCTCATCTTCGGACCATTCTTCTTTAGGAGGGAAGTTCTGTACCGGGTTTGAGTTTACCTCTGCATTTACTGCTTTTTTGTCCTTTATAGGATGTCCGGCAAACTCTTCAAGCCTGCAAAGAAGCATTTCATCCAGATCCTCCAAACGAACCAACATCCAATTATTGCGCGGAATATGTTCAAGCAGGCCAAGAGCTATCTCGTTTCTGTTGGTCCATATCCAGGCTGTGCGTTCTATCGGGCTCATATTTTTCCACCGGCTATAGTACGGCGAGCTCTTTCGAGGGATAGTATCAAACGATGATCTAGTGTGCCAGCCGCGCGTGATAGCGGAACGTACAAAATCGCGGCCGTCGCGCACGCCTAGTATAAACCGGGCATTCGGGTAGAGTGCCCATAAAGCATCCAGCAGGTAAGTGTATAGGTTTGAAGAATCAATAAATGTTGCCGTATCAATGCCCTGGTGTAGATCCAAAACCGCTTGAAGCCTTTTATCAAAAGAAGAAAATGGATCATTGTTACGACAGTATTTATCAAGAAGATAGGTTGCTCGAAACTCGTGAAAACCGCCAAAAAGCCGCGCAAACATGCCACTTCCTGAACGTCCTGTTCCGGTGATGATTAACATTTTTAACTACAAGTAGTTAGCCTGCGAAACTCGGTAGCTGCCAACGTTTGAACTGCCTAACTATTTAAGCAGTTTCAGAATGTCTTCAGCCTTTTTGTATCCAGGCAGTACACGTCCGTCAGGCAGAATCATTGTGGGAGTTGAATTTATCTTCAGTTTGTAGGCCAGCTCCATGTTGCGCTCAAGAACATCGGTTTTACATGATGGTTTAGGAAGCTTTTTCCCTTTGAAACTGTCTTCGAGCAGCTTGAGTGATTTTTCGCACACAATGGCCTTGGCCTTGTTATAAGCGTTTGGATGTATTTTAAGCGGAAACATCTTTACGAAAAAAGAGATTGACGGGTCTTTCTGAATAACTTTTTTAATTTCCTTATGCAGCTTTATGCAGTAGGGGCACTCTGGATCGTCGAAGACTATCACCCGGGTCTTGGCGTTTGGATTGCCGACAACGACAGCGTCCTCAAGCGGGATCAAAGACAGGTCCACGGTGTTTAATTCCTGCAGGCGTTGACGGGTAAGGTTCTCGCGTGTGGCTATTTTGATTACTTGGCCGTTGATAAGAAACTGCTTAGAAAAATCCAGGTACAGGGGAAATCTTTTACCCTTGTTCTCCACATCCACTTCCCAGAGTCCTCCGACTTCTGAGAACGTTACGCTATTTACTCTTTCCACCATGCCTTTTAAGAGTCCTCTGGCTTCTTTTATCGTCATACTGTGGCAATCCTTGCATTCACCGCCGCCGCAGCCGTCAGCCTGCATGGCCGGCGCTCTGCCTACTATTAAAAGCAGGAGCATCACAACTGAGGATATTGAAAAAATGATTTTTCTTAGCATTGATTCACTCCGTTTTCGGGCTCCAATTATGTCCATATAAATTATTATTTCCAGTATTGATAAGCTTTTTTCAGCATAACAACGCCTTAGTTTAACACGTATACAATGCGTTCATCCGTTTAAAAAGTCAACTATGGTACCCCGTAAATTGTTAAAAATTGAAATATTTTATCTATGCACTTACAAGGCGTTTCCAAACGATCCCAGTCCCTTAAGGCTGATTCCGGCCATTATCTTGCTTTCTTCCGGGCGTTCTATAAAGTTTAGGCTTATTCCCCAGCATTGTTTTGTGTAAGCTCCACGGAACTGGAATTCCCGCAGTCCGCCACCTCTGGCGTCATACCAGAGTTTTCCAAGGAGGTCCAGGGCCTGCCATGGCCGGTAGGCTGTTTCCAGAAGGTAGGTGTCCGCTCTGTTCCTGACATAACGGTAGCCTACAGCCAAATGACCGGAAGCCGACCATTTGAACCTTAAATCCGTATTGGCTGAATCGAGACTCGTATCGTAAATATTATAAGAAGATGAAGCGCTGAACCTGAGCGGCCCGTTGATTACCAGATCAGAAGCCAGGTTGGTCCAGGGAGTTTTGTCGTCCAGGAAGTCATAGCCTTCAGAAAAATTTATTCTGAAGACTTCACCTCCGTTTCGATAAAGTCTGTTTATCAAGCGTAGTGACGTAAGGTTTTTTTCATCTGCCACGTCTATAAAGTCGAAACTGGGAAGATTCCTGCCTCCTCCTGCTGTTACATAGCTGTGTGTAAGTTCCGGTTCTATGTAATGTCCTGTTATACCGTAAGACCTGTAAAGCTTGCTTGCGAATTTTGCCTTAAAAGTGAGCGTATCTTTATCGATACTTTGCTTCTGGTCCGGAGAAAGACGGTAGATGGCCTTTCTGTAGCGGACAAAAGAGTTAAGGGTAACATATGGAAGTTTAATGGCTCCGACAAGGGTTGGAGTCATATGTAAGCGCTGCCCTTCGGGCCCATCACTTCTTGTGAACTGATCGAGGGAGCCGTCTATCGATAGGTATAAAGGGAGATCCGATAGGCTGGAAAACAGTCGTCCTCCCACCTCTGAGGTGGTTGCAATGTTCATGGCTTTGGGCTCAAGATTTTGCAGAATACGGCCGGTCGCGAATAAGCGAAGCATATTTTTACGCCAGCTGATGTGTCCTGTATCTTCCAGGTATCTTTGTATTTTTTCTTCCTGGCTCGGTATGAACTCGCGGTAGAAATCCTTGCCGGAAACAGTATTTATACGTAAAAATCCCTTTAGATTTTCTCCAAATTCCTGGTCATGGCCGAGCTTGAATTCCAGAAACTCCTGCCCTGTCTGTTGATCGTTAATGTGATATAGCCAGGCATCTCCTTTTGAGTTTTCCTCAAGGTAACGGTATTCAAGACCTTTGCCTAATCCTCTTTTTGAGAAGATATCAGCCTGCAAAGTTGCATCCCGGTTCTCGCTTATCATCCAGTAGTACTTCAGTTTGAGCACCGCACCCAGGTTGCTGCTGTATCCAAAATCAGGAAACAGAAAACCGCTTTGTTTTTCGACAAGGGCGGGTGCCCAAAAATAAGGACTGTAAAACATTGGAACCGGCCCGACCTTAAAGCGAACGTTTGTTCCGCTTATGCTTTGGCCCAAACGAAAATCGGCACTCGAGACACGAAGGCTCCAGGCCGGCCTGTCGCCGTCACAGGTTGTAATACTGCATCCCATCAGGTGGTAATCGCTTTTGCTCAGCCTTTGTAGCTTTGAACCGGTAATACGTAAGTTTTCCTTGATGTAAAAGAGCTCTACATCACCTGAGGCCGAACCGAGTTTTGTTTCCAGGTTTACCTGAATAGTGTCGGCCCGAAGAACAGCATCATTGTCACTATAGACGGCCTTACCTTCGGCCTGTACTCTTCCGGATTTTTTATTGTAGCGAATAATATCCGCTTCAAGCATCATGCCTGGCTGCTCAAGCCTGGCTTTTCCGGTGGCTACGAATTCACCCAGAGCCTTTCCATACTCCAGTTGGTCGGCAGTCAGTGTTGGACTGCTGTTGCCAGTATTTGTTGCAGATGCGGAAGATATTGACGAGAGAAAAACAAAAATAAAAAAAAGTGCAGCCTGAACCATTAATTCTGAACCCTGGGCTTCAAAATCTCCTTGGCTTCACCGGTTGTAAAAAACGAGCCGGCTATAACCAATACATCGTCGTCTGATCTGCATAACCGCTTGGCTTTTGATATAGCATTCCGCAAGTCAGGAGCCTCTTCGGTCCTATCCATGCAATATTGTCGTGCAATAGACATTAGGTCGGCCGGAGAGGCTGCCCGCTCGTATGACGGGGCGGTAACAATTACATGGCTCGCAATACCGGCAAGTGGAGCTATTACAGCATCTTTCTGCTTGTCTTTCATTATTCCGAGGATAACAATGATCCGCCTGCCGGTAAAACGCTCTCTAACTGCCGCGGCCAGAGCCTCTGCGGCAGCGCCGTTGTGAGCGCTGTCCAGAATAATTAACGGTGGACCGTCTATTTCTTCCATTCTTCCAGGCCAGTTTTTAAGAATCAGCCCTTTCTTTACAGCCTCATAATCAAGGCATATGCCTTCCACACTTTCCGCCTGTTCGCAGGCGGCAAGCGCAACACCGATATTATCTGCCTGGTGGCGTCCAACGAGGTTCGATAGAAGGCCGTAAAAACGATGTTTTACGCCAATAAAATCAAGCTTCAGCCCTTCACTGACCGGTTCTACACTCTCCACGCTGAAATCCTCGCCGAGCATAAAAAGCGGAGCATTTTGCTCCTTTGCCCTTGAGCTTATTACCTCCTTGGCAATTCCTTTTGCGGCAGTAACCACCGGAGTTCCAGGCTTTATTATTCCGGCTTTCTCGAATGCGATTTCTTCCATGCTATCGCCCAGGAAGGATTCGTGGTCACGGCTTACATTGGTGATCACCGATACCTCAGGCGATATGACATTTGTTGAATCCAGCCTTCCTCCAAGCCCGACCTCGATAACAGCCCACTCCACAGCCTGTTCCCGGAAGTATTCGAAGGCCATGGCCGTGTTGATTTCAAAAAAAGTCGGCGAAATTCCTGCTGTTTCCGCAATGTTTTTAAACCGGCCTGCAAGACGGATTACATCGCCTTCAGATATCATTTTATTGTTAACCCTTATGCGTTCAGTGAAATCAACCAGATGCGGGGATGTAAAAAGGCCGACTTTATGGCCGGCGGATTGGAGCACGGATGCGATCAATGCGCAGACAGAGCCTTTGCCGTTAGTGCCGCCAACGTGAATGCTGCGAAAGCTCTGTTGCGGGCTGCCGGCTGCAGAAAGAAGCGAGGAAATATTATCCAGCCCCAGCTTTATCCCTACTCCTTGAAGGCCGTAGAGATAGCTGACCGTCTGGTCGTATGTCATTTCAGAAGATAAAGAAGATCTGCTATGGTGGTTTTGAGTTCTTTTCGTTCCACGACCATGTCGATCATGCCGTGCTCCAGCAGAAATTCGGCCTGCTGGAATTTCTCCGGCAGGCGTTGATTTATGGTTTGTTCTATAACGCGGGGGCCGGCAAACCCGATAAGGCTTCTGGGTTCGGCTATTATTATGTCACCAAGCATGGCAAAACTTGCTGTGACACCGCCAAAAGTAGGGTCGGTCAGTACCGAGATATATGGAAGGCGTTTTTTACCGAACCGTGCCAGGGCCGCCGATGTTCTGGCCATCTGCATAAGAGAAATAATTCCTTCCTGCATGCGTGCGCCGCCGGAAGACGATACGATAATAAGCGGCAGCTCTTTTTCCATAGCGGTCTCTGCGGTGCGCACTATTTTCTCGCCGACTACCGACCCCATACTGCCTCCCATAAAGCCGAAGTCCAGAATTGCACCCATTACCGGAACACCGGCTATCACTCCGCTGCCCGATATCATGGCATCCGTAAGGCCGGTCTTAGACTGCTGTTGTTTAACTCGTGTACTGTAGGCGATAGTATCCTTGAATTCTAGAGGATCACGGGGAGCCAGTTGCGAGTTCGTCTCCTCAAAGCTGTCGTACAAAAGCGCAATTCGCTCACGTGCCGAGATGCGGAAATGGTAGTTGCACTTGGGGCAGACCATTAGGCACCGCTCCACCTCTTGCCGGTATATGATTTCTCGGCAGGCGTTGCACTTAATCCAGGTTCCCTCGGGAATCTTGACCTTTCTTTCCGGTATTTTTTCTTTTTTAAACCAAGCCATTTTAAAGAAGTGTGAAGAAAATCTTAGTCCCGGTCCTTTCGCATTTTTTGGCTCTTAGTCTTTTTTTCTTAAATCTCATAAACTTCATCCTCTTTTATAATTGTGAGACCGGACATTTTCATGGCTAAAAGCTCGTCAATAACTTCATCCTGGTACTGGGGTTTGATATGGCTGATAAAAAGACGCTCTGGCGGCATTGGCATCTTTGCCAGTTCTAGCATGAGCAGGGAGGGTGTAAGGTGCCCTGTTTTAAAGGCCATATCATTCATTCTGCTTGGAAAAGAGACTTCGACTATTGCTGTATGTATCTGTGAAGCCGCGTTCCAGATGCTCTCTGTAGGACCGGTATCACCGCTGTAAAGCAGAACCCTGCCGTCTTCTTCCAGCAGAAACCCCGCCGCAGGAATCGAGTGTTCGACCGGAACAGCCTTTATGCGTACTTTATCAATATCCATCCAGGTGTTTTCCTCTATCTCGACATAAGCCATTACCGGGGTCTCTGTGTTGTGGTTGTGTATTTTGGTGAAATCCGGCCAGACTTTGTCGTTAAGCAGATGAAGTCTGATGGTTTCCAGCACAGCTTTCAGGCCGTATACTTTTATACTGCTTGGCGACCGGCTGAGCATTAGATTATCCACAAGCGCCGGAACCGAGTTGACATGGTCCAGGTGGGCGTGCGTAATAAAAATATGTTTCAACTGTTGCTGGGCGTTTTCATCCAGAACAGATGCCGCTGTTCCGGCATCAAGGAGCATATTGTCGTTAATGAGAAAGGCTGTCTGCCTGTGTCCCGGCATTTCGGCGCCGGAGCAGCCTAGCACTCTAAGTTTCATCGGTTTTTTTCTTTACCCCTCAACGCATTTTTCAGAGGTTTTTTGATATTTTTTTTCAGGGGTTTTTTAAGGGAGGCCACAAAGGGGCGGATATCTTTACCCTCTTCGATACGCTTTACGATAGCGCTGCCCACTATCACGCCGTCTGATACGGCGGCAATGTCGGCTGCCTCTTCAGGTGTGGAAACTCCAAAACCTACAGCCACAGGCATACCGGAAATCTTCGAGATCTCTTTTATACGCTTTTTAATTCCGCGTGCAAGCATCAGCTTTGCACCTGTAATGCCTGTTATGGAAACATAGTATAGAAAACCTGTGCAGGAGCGTGAAACAATCTCAACACGCTCTGGAGTGCTGGTGGGGGCCAGAAGGAAAACTGTATCAAGCCCGTTGCCGCGGCAAAGATGAATAAGATACTCGCCTTCATCCGGGATAAGATCCGGAATGATAATGCCGTCAACACCTGCAGAAACAGCGTCATTTATAAACTGCTGCTCGCCGTAGTGCAGAACTGGGTTGTAATAGGTCATAAGAATGATAGGAATCGATGTTTTTTTGCGGAGTTTCTGCACAAGGCTGATGATCTTTCTTAAGTTTGCTCCCTTGCCTATCGCTCTGCCGGCGGCGCGCTGTATGGTCGGGCCGTCAGCCACAGGGTCACTGAAAGGCACACCCAACTCCACAATATCTGCTCCTGCCTCTTCCAGGTCGAGCACCAGCCGGCTTGTGGCGCTAAGTGACGGATCTCCCGCCATGATGTAAGCAATAAGGGCCTTTTCACCCTTTTCTTTAAGCTCTTTGAACCTGGTCTCAATCCTGCCCATAACTTTCACAATTCACAATCCTTTTTTCACAATTCGCTATTCTTAAAAATTTCCGCTACTTGTTGCACGTCCTTGTCGCCGCGGCCGGAGAGGTTTACTATGACTACCTGTTTCTTTTTCATTGCGGGTGCGAGTTTTATCACCTCGGCCACTGCGTGCGACGATTCGAGGGCAGGAATAATTCCCTCGATACTGCTTAAGGTTTTGAATGCTTCGAGGGCTTCATCGTCCAGGGCATACGTGTATTCCACTCGTTTGTTATCTCTTAACCAGGCATGTTCCGGCCCGATCGAAGCATAGTCCAGGCCTGCTGAAACAGAGTGGGTATTAAGAACGTTTCCATCTTCGTTTTGAAGTAAATAGCTCTTTGCTCCCTGCAGCACTCCAAGAGAGCCACCGGCAAATCTTGCAGCATGCTGTCCGCTTTTTATTCCTGTACCTCCGGCTTCCACACCTATCATCCGGACGGATTCATCCTTTAAAAACGGATAGAACAGTCCAATCGAATTGCTTCCTCCGCCCACACAGGCGATAAGGCAGTCAGGCAGCCGACCTTCCTGTTTTAATATCTGGCGTTTTGCTTCACGGCCTATTACAGACTGAAAATTACGTACCATGACAGGGTAGGGGTGAGGTCCGAAGGCTGTTCCAAGAACGTAATGTGTATCACCTACGTTGGTTGTCCAGTCGCGGAGGGCCTCGTTGATGGCGTCTTTGAGTGTGCGGCTTCCAATATCAACAGGCACCACCTTTGCGCCAAGAAGTTTCATGCGAAAAACGTTAAGTTCCTGACGCCGGATATCTTCTGTGCCCATGTATATATCGCAGGCCAGGCCCATCATGGCGGCCCCGGTGGCTGTGGCTACACCGTGCTGTCCGGCCCCTGTTTCTGCGATCAGCCGTTTCTTGCCCATACGCTTTGCCATTACGGCCTGGGTCAGCGCATTGTTTATCTTGTGCGCCCCGGTATGGCAGAGGTCTTCGCGCTTAAAATAGATCTTTGCGCCGCCCAGCGTTTCAGAAAGGCGCGACGCAAAGTAAAGAGGCGTGGGTCTGCCCACGTACTGGCTCATAAGCCGGTTCATTTCCGCTTTAAATTTTGGGTCTTTTCTCAAGCGGCTATAAGACTTCTCCAGCTCAAGAAGCGCCGGCATAAGTGTCTCTGGCACATATCTTCCCCCGTATGGGCCGAAGTGTCCTTTTTTGTCAGGCATTTTTTTCATGATTTTTTCATATTTTTTATAAAAAGATTCTACAGCCTTTTTGCATTTTTTATAAATGCCTTGATCTTAGCCGTGTCTTTTCTTCGTTTGTCTCCTGATATTTCTACTGACGAACTAACATCAACCGCATAAGGCCTAACTGCTGCAACAGCAGCCGCGATGTTCTGCGGCGTAAGCCCGCCGGAAAGTACAACCGTTTCTGTTTTTGCCGTCTCTTTGGCTATATCCCAGTTGAAAGGCCTGCCGGTGCCTCCATATTCTCCGGGCACATAAGCGTCAAGCAGAACCGCTGAAACAGCATAGTCTTCGAGATTCCTAAGGCTGTCGCGGTTTCGAACCCTGAAGGCCTTAACCACCCTGCGCCGGATATGTTTGCAATACTCCGGAGATTCATCTCCGTGAAGCTGTACCAGGTCGAGACCGCATCTGTCGGCAGTATCATTTACGGCATCAGGTGGTTTATTTACAAACACCCCGACTGTTGCAACGTAAGGAGGAAGTCCGCGGATTATTCGGGCAGCCTCTTCTACCGAAACATTGCGCGGGCTGTCAGGGTGAAACACAAAACCCAGCGCATCAGCCCCAAGTTCAATGGCAGCAAGCGCATCCTCCAGAACGGTTATTCCGCAAACCTTTATCTTAGGGCTTCCTGAAACCATAAATAAGTTCATCTATTTTAGCACCAGCGTCTTCGGATTTCATAATCGCTGTGCCTACCAGCATGGCTGCCACACGTGTCGGCAGAAAACGCTCGACATCTGCACGTGTATTTATTCCGCTTTCTGTAACCACCACGCGGTCTTCAGGAATATCCGGCAGCATTGCCAAAGTTGTCTCGATATCCACCTTCAGAGTATCCAGATTTCTGTTATTAATCCCTATAAGTGGTGCCCCGATGTAGAGTACATTGTCAAGCTCTTGAAGATTATGAACTTCTACCAGTGAGTCAAGCCCAAGTTCTGATGCAAGCCCGTAGAGATCTTCGATCTGATTTCTTTCAAGAGCTGAGGCGATCAGAAGGACGGCATCTGCCTGGTGGGCGCGTGCCTCGTAAATCTGATAGGGATCAAAAATAAAATCCTTTCTGAGAATCGGAATCTTTTTTATACAATTGCGTACGGTGTCCAGATATTCAATTGCCCCCTGAAAAAAAACTTCTTCAGTAAGAACAGATATACAGGCTGCGCCGTGAGCCTCGTAGATACGGGCAAAACGTTCCGTTTCGAAGTCAGGCCTTATCAGCCCCTTGGAAGGTGATGCCTTTTTTAACTCGGCAATCAGGGCCAGGGTATCCGGAGTTCTTACAAGCGCATGTATAAATGATAAAGGCTCTGGAAGTTCCGCTATTTTGGATTTCAGATCATCAAGAGACGTGCGGCTTTTGGCCTTGTTCAGCGAATCTCGTTTTTTGGCCAGAATTTTTTGCAGAATCAGCGGCGATTCATTCATTTGTCACTTTACGTATTTCATTCAACTTTCTAAGCGCAGCCCCTGAGTCTATTGCCGTTTCAGCCATAACAAGGCCCTTGGTTATTGAGGGAGCAGCACCGGAAACATATATTGCTGCCGCTGCGTTAAGAAGAACAATATCCCGTTTAGGTCCGGTCTCGCCTGTAAGCACCGAGATTGTTATATTGGCGTTTTCCTCCGAGTCCCCTCCAACAAGATCATCTCTTTTTGCCAAAGGGATGCCGTAATCCACGGGATTTAATGTGTAGTTTGTCAGGCTGCCGTTTTTCCACTCGGATACAACAGTTTTACCGGTAACGGTTATTTCATCAAGTCCGTCTTCGCCGTGCACCACCATCGCATGCCGTGCGCCAAGGTTGCCTACTGCGTTGGCAAGAGGTTCGGTAAGCCTTGAGGAAAAGACTCCGAGCACCTGCATTCTTGTCCCTGCAGGGTTGGTGAGCGGACCAAGTACATTAAAAATGGTACGTATGCCGATCTCGCGGCGGGGACCAATAGCGTATTTCATGGCCGGATGAAACAGGGGTGCAAACAAGAAACCGAAGCCTGTTTTTGAAAGACAGTCTTCCACCTTTTTAGGTAAAAGATCAATTTTAATCCCTAGAGCCTCAAGCACATCAGCGCTTCCGGATTTGCTGGATACCGAACGGTTTCCGTGCTTGGCCACCGGCACTCCGGCCGCCGCCACCACAAATGCCGTGGTTGTGGAGATATTAAAAGTTTGAGAAAGGTCGCCGCCTGTGCCGCAGGTATCCACTGTGCCTTCCGGGGCTTTTATGGTAACAGCCTTCTCCCGCATAACCCTTGCGGCTCCTGCGATTTCTTCAACAGTCTCCCCTTTCATCCTGAGTGCTGTAAGCAACGCTCCCACCTGAGCGTCGGAAAGGCTGCCTTCCATCAGTTCTTCCATTGCGGCGACCATTTCCGACTCGGAAAGATCGATGTTCTGCGTGAGCATTGAAATAGCTTCTTTTACCATAAAAAACTCCTTCTCTCAGTACGTTCTTTTTCCCTTCATGCTTAGAAAATTTCTCAGAAGATTCTTTCCTTCGGCTGTAAGAATGGACTCGGGATGAAACTGCACACCTTCGACAATATATTCCTTATGACGTATGCCCATTATTTCACCTTCTTCAGTCCAGGCCGAAACTTCGAAACACTCAGGCAAGCTCTCCTTCTGCACGACCAGAGAGTGATACCTGGTTGCTTCGAAGGGATTCGGCAGTTTTTCAAAGATGGTCTTTCCATCATGAAGTACCATGGATGTTTTCCCATGCATAAGTTTTTCCGCTCTGACAACAACCCCTCCCATAGCCGCCCCTATGGACTGGTGACCGAGGCAGACGCCTAGAATCGGCAGCCGGCCGGCAAAATGCCGCACAATATCAACCGAGATTCCAGCTTCCTTAGGAGTGCACGGACCAGGGGATATAACGATATATTCAGGTCGGAGTTTCTCTACTTCTCTAACCGATATCATATTATTGCGGAAAACCCGCACATCCTCCCCAAGTTCCCCAATGTACTGCACCAGGTTGTAGGTGAATGAATCGTAATTGTCTATTATTAAAAGCATGCTTTAGCCTTAACTGATCTGTAACTCAAGCACAAAATTATACACTAAGAATCTAATTTCATGGGGACGTTGTTGCTTAACTTAACTTACTTGCTTGCACTTTCGGCTCATTATCTTTGATATTTATGATGTTGAAAACCCCCACGTTTCTGGCGACTTCTGCAAGGGGCAAGCCATATTTTCCTACAAGCTTATTTGCTATATCGGCCCGAGCCTCTGCAATGACTGCACGGCGGCCACCTGAATTAAGTTCCTTTTTATCAATTCCACTGCCTTGGCATTCTTTCTTTATGGTCTCCTTTATCCTCAACTGTCGCTCCTTAGCCGACAGCATAGGTCTATCGTATGCTTCGGAGTCACTTAGTATCCCATGCACAAAGTCGCCGCTTCCAAGTATTCGCTCAAGCTCTGAAAGGATTTTTACCAGCCCGGTCAGCAATGGATTTAAATGAATGTACCGGACAAGCTCAGTAAAGTAGCTGTCCTCATCGCAATTAAATATAATTCTATCAGAACAAGTTGAATTAGACAACAGCGTCCCCTAAGGTTTCATGTCAACTGACAACAGCTAAAATTAACAAACCTGTCTGTGCGTTACACACAGACAGGCCATCATGAAATAAGGGAACTTAATAAGGCGTTTCCATCCCGAACAGCTGTAAAGCTAAGTTACTAAAGTTCCGACCAGTACTGGATTCCAGAATCCCAATTGTACGCGCCATCACCATTAGTATCGGCCTCCACTTTGTAGGTGGTTGAAGAAAGTGCAGTCAACCTCGCCTTTGTACTGCCTCCTGCTATACCTGTTGCACCTGTAACAATTAAAACACCACTAGATGGATTTTCATCACCGCTATAAATGTGCAAATGCTCACTAGTGGAGAGAACGGCAAGGCCATAATCAGGATCATAGAAATCTCCGGACACCTCAATATCTACATCATATAAATATGAATAGTATCCCGAAGAGACGGTTGTGATGCTCAGCTCGTAATTACTGACCCAATATACTTTCCCCTCAATGTTATCACGCACATACATATTTATAGTCAGTGTCATAATATAGAAATCGTCGAAATTAAAGGAAATACTACCATTCACAGTAAAAGAGTCACCATCCGAAACCACGGTGAGTGTGGTAAAAGATATAGTAAACTCGCTAGGTTCACCTGGGCCACCATCAATAGTACCTGATATATTTATACTACCTGACAAGGTAGTGCCATCTTCGCAGTAGTCATTAAATATGATAGTACCATTTACTTCTCCGCTCACATCATCTACACGGGAATTAACAGACATATTTCCACCACAGTTGCCGGGTTCGGAATAGTTTTCAGTTTCAACAGCACTAATAGCGACATCATTTGATACAGAAGAGAAATCAATTTGACTGATAACTTTTACCAACGCCTCAGACAGTACCAAGTTGCGAGAGTGAGTTATAGGGGCACCCTGACTGTCCTGAACAAGTGCAAAGCCTCCAAAATCCATTCCTTCTGGAGAGTTGCCATTCTGGTAAGCTCCGGTGGCTATATCTTCAGCATTATCCCCGGTTATGGTGGCAGGAGTTGTAACTCCATTGTATGAAATACCTGAGTTCACATTAAAACCATCACCTCCACTGCCACATGCAACAATCAAAAGGGACACGCTGCCAACTAAGAATCCTTTTAAAAAATTCATATTATTTATCCTCCTTTTCGGGACTTTTTAAAGAGAAATAGGCTGTTTAGTTCCTAATCATTTACATCAAGTCAAGTTACTTAGAATTTATACTTTAGCCCGGCATTAACGACCAAGCCCCCCATTTTACCTGATCCCCCACTACTACCAAAATCAGGTTCTACTGAAATCCACTTTGCCTCTCCACCAATTGCAATGCTCTTTGAGAGATTATAATCAGCCCCGCCCACAATATGGAAACCAAATGCATTTGTGTCGTAGGACTCGGAGCTTCCTGCTAGTTCAGTCTCAAGTGTAGACAGATAAAGGCCAAGACCTGCACCGCCATAAAGTTCAAACTTGCCATCTGCTAGAGGTAAAACACCTTTTGCTGTAGCAGTGATAGGAATGGCAGAAGCTGTTGCTGTTGCTTTTCCGGAAATCTGGTCCTGTTCATAACCTGAACTGTATTTTCCGATTCCACCCTCAACCGCAAAGTTCGGCATTATTTTATACCCGTAGGCAACCTCAACATTGTAGCCTGTATCAAAATCCTTTAATCCGTTATCATCGCTATTCGGGCTAAAAGCACCAGCCCTGAGGGCAACATAACTGTTTTTAAGGAACGTCGGCATCTCAGCAAATACCGGCACCGTAGCAAATACAATCACAAACATTACAACAGCTAGTAAAACTTTTTTCATATTTATTCTCCTTATACCCGCCACTATGAACTAAAAGAGCAGTAGGGAGGAAGCCTCCCTACTGCTCTAATAAATCAAAGGGGATTTAGAACTTATATTTAACCCCGGCATTGAATATTATGCCGCCCATTTTAACTGATCCACCACCAAAATCAGGCTCTACAGAAAACCACTTTGCCTCTCCACCAACGGCAATAGTCTCTGAAATATTGAAATCAGCACCTCCCACAACATGAAAACCAAATGCATTTGCGGAGTCGGAGCCGGAGGTGGAGGTGGAAAGTTCTGGATATCCTTCAAATTCAGTTTTTGATTCATATTCACTGGAAGCTAAATAGTAGCCAAGGCCTGCTCCTCCATAAAGTTCAAACTTGCCATCTGCTATAGGCAAAATACCTTTTGCTGTGGCAGTAATCGGAATAACAGAAGCAGTAACAGAAAAGGAATCTGAATAATCCACTCCATAAGATGTTCCTGATACCGATTCCTCCCTCTTAGTACTATACCTGCCTATTCCACCCTCGACCGCAAAATTCGGCATTATTTTATACCCGTAGGCAATCTCAATATTATAGCCTGTATCAAAATCCTTTAATCCGTTATCATCGCTATTCGGGCTAAAAGCACCAGCCCGGAGGGAGACATAACTGTTTTCAGCAAACACCGGCACCGCAGCAAACACCATGGCAAACATTACAACCGCTAACAA
>Ga0256830_1001095_pt1 | contig 19603 bp, 12 predicted proteins | sample 128326metaG_FD_190537 | JGI IMG/M metagenome (GOLD analysis project Ga0256830, IMG submission 190537) | Hydrothermal vent microbial communities from Lau Basin, Pacific Ocean - 128-326 | ecosystem: Environmental > Aquatic > Marine > Hydrothermal vents | place: Pacific Ocean: Lau Basin | collected... | reverse complement strand
GCAGCATCGGTTTCCCACAGACGTTCACAAGACATTTTGGTATTGTGTCGGTAAGAGGACGAAGGCGTGTTCCCAATCCTGCAGCCAGAAGAAATGCTTTCATACCTCAAGGATGTTACGTTTGTTCATCACCGGGCTTGTTGGTCGAGCGAACAACGTTGAGTTTTTTCATTGTGGTTTTCGCATACTCCAGGATATCCTCGACATTATCCTGTTGTTGGAGGTACTCAACGTACTCTCTTACCGAATCATCCGCCGTTCGTTTCGGACGCCATCCGAGCTGGCGCAACTTCGATGAATCGGAGCATGCATTCCGCGTATCTCCAAAGCGGTATTCACCAGGGATGCTGGGAGTAATGTGTTCTTTACCAAAGACTCCGGCCACGATACGATCGAATTCCAGCAGAGTATACGCTCGTCCGCCTCCCACGCAAAAGTTCTGGTAATTTGCGCGGTCGTCTTCAAGTACCAGCATGTTGGCGTCCACCACGTCATGAATGTTCACGAAATCCCTGCACTGCTTCCCGTCTTCGTAAATCGTCGGCGAACGATCGAAATAGTAATGAAGCGAGAAAATTCGACAAGCGCCGCTGTAGGCATTGTAAAATGACTGGCGCGCTCCCTGGACGATGGAGTACCGCAGCGCTGTGGATGGGATATTGTAGCGTTTTCCAAACGTCAACGCCATCAGTTCCTGCGCATGTTTTGAAAGGGCGTACTGGTTGGGAGGGCTGGTCACGCCTTCCGGGGTCCATTGCCATTGCATGGGGCGACCATGCTCATCAAGGTGATCGAAAACACCCCGATCAAGTTGTTCAACCGGGCGGGGACCAGGCACGACCAGTGCGCCATCCACGGTCTTATAAAGCCCCTCACCATTCACGAACTGGGACGAAGCAACAACAACTTTTTTCACCGGCAGGTGATCCTCGACAATGATCTCGTACAACAAAGCGGTACCCACCGCATTGACATGAAAAAAGGTAGAGAAATCTGGCAGGTAGTCCTGGTAAGCAGCGAAATGAAAAACAACGTCCACGCCTCGTAGTGCTTTCCTCAGGTCATCCTTGCTTCGAACGTCGCCGAGCATGAATTCCGCATTGTCCGGAATATATGAAGGTTTCCCCTTCAAGTGAACCGGCTTTTGAAGGTTATCAAGAATCCGAACATCGTACCCTCGTTGCAAAAGGGCGTCAACAGTGTGAGACCCGATAAATCCCGCTCCGCCTGTTACCAAAGCCAACATGTAATAATCACCTCACGTGCAATTCATACACTTGCTTGACGCGTACGCGCAACTCAAGAATAAAATACCACGGTGATTTCAATTATCTGCATACTTTATTTGTCCAAGCCCGCCACGATGAAGCCACATGCTTCCTTTGCGTTTTGTGAATACGCAGTAACGAAAAAGCAGTGGGTTCATTCTACCGTGGTAACGCCGTTCGAAGTCGAACCACCCTTGTGCCCGGAGAGCCAGCGTCATATCCAGAACGACACGTGAAAGTTTCTCTAATACTTGGATCGCGTTCCAATACACAGATCATACGTCGGGAACCTTGCGCAACAAACCCGGCACTCTCTCCATAACCAGATTCACTTGAACGCATTCTACATCATCATGGCTTTTTTGTCGATTAGAATCGTGAGCAGCTTACTGCTTTCGCCGGATAAAAAAAACACCCGGTCGCGAATCGCGACCGGGTGCGTTCAATCAGTTAAACCCGATAGGTCAGCGGGTCAACACCATTTTGCGCGTGGCAACAAACGGTGCCGTGCTGCCATCAACCGGCTGCGCTTCGATACGGTAAATGTAAATACCGCTGGAGACTTCTTTGCCGAAATCATCGATAGCACTCCACTCGGTCAGGTAGCGACCGCTTGGCTGAGTCAGATTCAGCAGCGTCGCGACTTCCCGGCCAAGAAGATCGTAAACCTTGATAGTGACATGGCTCTCAACCGGCAGCAGATATCCAATCGAAGTAGAAGGATTGAACGGGTTCGGATAGTTCTGCTCAAGAGCAAAGTCCGTTGGTATGGATTTGCTTTCGACAACCGGCGGAGGAGTGTATCCCTTGTTCAGGTGAATGGTCGTAACCGTCAAGTCGGCGATGCTGGCGGAACCGATAATGACATCGCTGTTATTCTCGAGCGACACGACATTCCGTCGAATACCGGCGGGCGCCTGACCGCCTGTGCCGGTAACCATCTGCTGCTGGTATTCATCCAAGGAGCGACGAACTTCATCAGCGTTCATACCGGAAAATTGTAACGGAATATCCGTAGGATCGATTTGCGCAAATTTACTGGTATTGCTTTCTGTCGCCTTCATAAGAGCAACCTTTGCTGCTTCCGCTTTCTCTTCAGCAATTTGCTGGATCCTGGCGACTTCATCACTCTGGAACACGTTGAGAAGCTCAGCCCGGTCTTTCATCAGCGTCCTTGAAGCAATCGAGAGGTAGTTGCCTTTATGCACAAACGTTCGGGCGGCTTCCTCGTTCATGCTCGAGCGATCACCCAGCCATAAAACAGCCGAAGCATCCTCAAACGGATTCGGCGTGCTCTGACGATCTTTGAAGACCGCACTCAATCCCTTGCCCGCCAGATCATTGATAATCTTCGTCTTCAGATCGCTGGAGATTGATCCGTCATAGCTGACCACCACAGGCCGACCGGGAACGGTAACGGTAAACGTGCGCTCGACACAGTTGTTCGTCGGGTTGCCGTCATGGCTCTCATAGATGCACGTGCGCATGACATAATCCCCGGCTGCAGGAGCGCTGAATTGATCAAGCGTAATCTGGCGCTGCTGATATGCTTGTAGTCCAACACGACGGCCACTCGTATAAATGACGTTGTCAGGATCCGTGGCGGATGCAATTTCCACGGTGACATGAGCGTTGATTACCGGCATCTGAGGCTGGTGGTTGAAGCTCCCGACTGTCACGGTAGGAACTTGCGGACCGGCGACCATGCCGATGGGATTGTCAACACTGACAATGCCCGGGTCCGTGCCGAGGACAAAGTTTGGACGAATCAACTTATTCACAAACGGGAAGGTGTCTTCATACCAGTTGCCCCCAACGAAGAACCACTGGAGGTTAAGTCCCTCGTAGTATCCAACTCCATCGTTCGTCGGTGTGGTTACTTCATCCAAACCGAGGGCAATGCTGCCCATCGGCAATGGATTGGGTTTACAGACGCCAAACGAATACCAACCCGGCGTCAGCACAACTGGTGGATTAAATGCATAGGTCGTCCACTTATCGCCCTGGATGTTCCCACCGGGAGTCACGGTCATAGTAGCAACCTGGGTGAACGTATTATCCCAAACGGTAATATTGAATGATCCTGAGACGACATTTTCGATATCCGCACCATGGTATACATCGATACTTGTAAGAAGCTTATTTCCACCATTCCCAAGAAAAGGATTGGTACTTACAGGAAACGCAACAGCATCGCATTCACCATCTACAAAGCTTTGAACCTGCCGTGGCACACCGTCATCATACGCGAGGACGCCAGGCGTGACAGTCAACTTCAAGTTATCACTGTTGTCCGCGTGGGTCATGAAAAGGTCCTGGCGGGTAAACCAATTGAACGATGCTGTAACGTCATTGTAATCCGATAAAGGAAGTACAACACCTATACCATACAGCGTAACTGGCATAAATACTTCCGAACTACCAGTAACCGGTGTACCACCGTTACTGACTTCCAATGACGCTTTGATCATAGAAGGTGCGGGAGAAAAGGAATGTTGCAACCAATTCCAACCGACAATTCCACCGTTAAGAGGATAAGCTCCGGCAATCGAGAGGGGGGGGACAGCATGTGCTGAATTCGTCGCCATCACAGCTCCAAATCCCGGATAGGAAAACGTGGGACCGCCAAACGCATCCATGTCAATTCCAACCCTGATATCCTGCTGGAATGTCTGGTATTGGAGTGAAGATTTGGGGCCTAGGAAAATCAATCCCCAGCGCAGCAACATCCCTTCATCGAGAACTTTACTGTCCGAAACAGTAATGGTCCATGGTCCGGCGGCATTGAGACCATTAAACACTGCTAACGGAGTTCCATAATCAGGGATGTAATACCCGCGGAACTGCCCGCCGGAGGTGGTGACACCAATGCCTGGAATAGCGCCAACTGCAGCCGCATCATCATCGAAGATCGTGTGCTCGAAGTTATCCGTGCCGCCACCAGCGGCAGCGGCGAGTATGACCACAGCACCATTTGGTCCCGTAATCGTAATGGTCAGGTCAGCTGCGTACGGGTGCTGGATATCGACCATAACATTCAGGTCAAAAATGGTAAAATTATCGGGAATTGTGATCGTGGATGTGACCGTGGAGAAATCCCGAATTTCGAGATTAAGGCCGTCACGAGAGTACTCGTAAATCGAGTAGGCTCCTGGTGATTGCGCCCAGGTCAATGTCGTCAGGAGTACTGCAATGACCCCGAATGAAAGAAACAGACGCGAAAATTTCATGGAACCCTCCATGTTATGGATAAATGATCAGGAAATTATAGGCGAAGCAGGTCTTCAAGAAACGAAGAAAAGGTACTGAATGAATACTATAAAATCAAGCGTTTACGCTACCTCTGTACGAATTGGCCGCAACTGTTTTGTCGTATCGGGTTATCTTGTCAGATTGGCCTTCAAGCTCTTTGTTCCCGTTGGGGCATTGCCTGCATCATTCACCTTGTTCGTACAGCGAAACCAGAACATCTACACTGCAGGCAAAATTAATATAACGCATATCATTACAACAAACCAACAGCTTTCAAAAAAAAATAAACCCGAGATTCAACGCTGCCTTGTTTTTGGAGCCCCCCTTCTGTAGCTTGAGCAAGCACAAGGCAATCCGCCTCATTATCGATACCCGATATCGTAGAACACATGTCCATCACATATTTCATTTCTGACGTCCATCTTGGATTTGGCTCGCCGGAGGAAGAGCGGAGCAAAGAGAATCTCCTTCTGGAGCTTTTTCGAGAAATCGCGGAAAGAAGAGGCGACCTGTTCATCGTCGGCGACCTGTTCGATTTTTGGTATGAATATCGCCACGCCGTCCCGCGCAGCTTTCACAGAACACTTGCTGCACTCGATGACCTTGTGTCAAATGGCGCCCGAGTCGAATACCTGGTTGGAAACCATGATTTTGCGGTTGGCGATTTTTTTCGGTCCGAACTCCATATTCCCGTACATACACGTGATCTTTCCGTCAACATCGATAGCAAACGGATCTATTTATTTCATGGTGACGGCCTGGCTCCGTCCGATACCGGGTACCGGCTCCTGAAGCGAATTCTTCATAACCCATTCGCACAATTCATCTTTCGATGGATACACCCTGACATAGGTTTTCGCCTTGCCAGGCTTTCGTCGCACACCAGCCGGAACTACACCGGCCAAAAAGATTTCGGGCCGGGGGACGGGATGTTCGAAGAAGCGAAAAAACGTATCAATTCAGGCTTCGATATCGTGATTATGGGCCACCGCCACGTTCCATCTCTCCAACGAATAGATAGTGGTTGCTATATTAATCTCGGCGCGTGGCTGGACGATGCGCCATACGCCGTCCTGGAGCATGGTGATATTCGCCTGTTCAATCGTACGGGAAAGGATTTTCATTAATAAGCTGGTATGAAGAAAAAGAACAAACTCTGGTTGATTGTAATTGCGATCCTTATTCTCACCGTGGGTGGTATCTGGCTGTTTTCCATCATCTCTACCGGGTTACCATCCCTGGAGGAACTGGAGAACCCGCGTCCCGCGCTTGCGACCAAGGTGTACAGCGCGGATGGCGTAGTGATCGATAAATTCTTCGAAGAAAACCGCACCCGCATTAATTCCCTCGACAGCATCCCGCCGTACCTTATCCAGGCGCTGATTGCGACGGAAGATCAAAACTTCTATAACCACTGGGGGGTCAGTCCATGGGCCATATTTCGGTCCTTTATCACGAACCTTCTTCGTTTCTTCAGCGGCCCACCTAAAGGAGGCAGTACAATCACCCAACAGTTGGCGCGCAACCTCTACAAATCCATCGGTTTTGAACAAACCCTTTTCCGCAAGATACGCGAGGCCATTACCGCCGTTGAAATCGAACGACGATATACAAAGGATGAAATCCTCATGATGTATCTGAACGTCACCTCGTTCGGACGCGGAGCGTATGGAATCCAGGCGGCGAGCCAAATGTATTTTGGAAAACGACCGAACCAGTTGTCTCTCTCCGAAGCCGCCTTCCTGGTGGGATTATTGAAAGCCCCGAGTCATTACGACCCCAGGTACTCGTACAAGAGGAGTATTCAACGACGAAATACTGTTCTCGCACTGATGAGAGACGAAGGCTACATTACACCAGATGATTTCGTCCACGCCAGCCGAGATTCGCTTATCACGTTTTCCGGATTGAAGACCGCGGGTATCGCTCCAAGTTTCGTCGAACACGTCCGTCAGCTTCTTCGGGAGAAAGCGGAAAAATACGGATTCAACCTGTACCGGGATGGGCTTTCAATATATACGAGCCTGGACACACGGATGCAGGAATATGCAAACCGCGCAGTCTGGGAACACTTGCAGGATTTCCAAAAACTTTTCGACTCCCAGTGGAAATGGAACACGCCGAAAAACAGAATTCTCCTCGCCGAAGCTGTTACAAGAGCAGCGAAACAGTTGCCTGCATATGCGCACGCAAAGAATAACGATGACCGCCAACTGGCATTGATCCGCGCTCGACGCAACAAAGCGTTCGTCGATTCGGTGAAGCGGGAATTGACACGAATCCAGGTCGGTTTCGTCGCAATCAATCCACACAACGGATACATTGAAGCGATGGTGGGTAACGCGAAAATGAATTTCAAGTATGGTTTGAATCACGTCACCCAAATCCGACGGCAGCCCGGTTCAACGTTCAAACCCTTTATTTACCTCGTTGCACTTGATAATGGATACCCGGTTTCCCTGCGCATCCCGAATGATCCGTTCACGTTCGAAGATGGCAGCGGAAAGCTATGGAGCCCTCGGAACTTCGGCGGAGAAACAGGGGGCACATACTCACTGCGTGAAGGACTGGCCAAATCACTAAACATCATCACGGCACGGGTCATCCTTGAATATGCTCCACCCGACGAGGTCGTGCGTTACGCCAGTCGCATGGGCATTGAATCACCCCTTCGCCCCTACGCCTCTCTGGCCTTGGGAACATCGGAGGTAACGCCGCTCGAATTAACCGCTGCCTACGGCGCAATTGCGAATGAAGGAATTTATGTTCGACCCGTTTCGATCTTGCGTATCGAAGACCGCAATGGTAACTTGATCGAAGAACACCAACCGGAAGTTCGTGAAGTCCTCAGCAAAGAAACCGCTTTCTTGATCACAAGCATGTTGGAGAGTGTTATCAATCACGGAACCGGAGCAAGCGCCCGTCGCTGGTTCACCTTACCTGCCGCGGGAAAAACCGGAACAACACAGAACTACGGAGACGCCTGGTTCGTCGGGTTCACACCAGAGCTTGTCGCAGGGACATGGATCGGTTTTGATGATCAACGCGTTAAATTTACCGGAGCCTACGGGCAGGGATCGAGGGCGGCTTTGCCGATCTGGGGTCGATTCATGAAATATGTGTACCAGGACAAGCGATTAAAACTCCCTGTCCACGGTTTCACGGTCCCGGCGGGAATTGTCAAAGAAAAGATTTGTGTCGAAACGGGGAATCTCGCGGGCCCATTTTGTCCCGTGACGGATTCGGAATACTTCAATGCAAAATATTTACCGGGTGTGTGTACCCAACATACTGATCTCTCCTCACCGCCGTCGAATGAACCAAGAGTGCCACTGCAATACTGATTCATCGTTATGATCATCAACGCACTAATAACACTGAACCAAGTACCGAAACTTCTATCGCGTAACTCCAATAAGGGCAAACCATGTACGGGAAACGTATAGTTGCATTGATCTTTCTCAGCTTCATGACCGCTTCCGTTGTCACTTCAACTCCGACGTCATGGTGCAAAGCGGAAAAGACAAAAGATCCCACGCTCCACCAGCTTCGTAGAAGCGTCGAAGTTAATGCTGTTTTGAACAAGGATATCGTTGTCGACTCGCTGTATCGACTCCAATTCACGTCACTATATTTCGGCATCCTCTGTCCCGGCCAGAAAATCAATATCCCGTTTTCAATGCGCAACATCAGCGGCGCCCCTTTCACTGTTACCCGCCTGGAAGCGCTTTCTCCTTTTGCCGTACTGGGAGTCACAACACCGTTCACTCTTCTGCCAGATCAATTAGTCACGTTCAATATTCAGTTTGCGCCGACGACGAAAGGCCCCGTATCCGCTCCGCTGATCATTCAGACCTCCGCTTCGATTGACTCCGACACTCTCATGCTCAGTGGAGATAGTCGCGATAATTCGATCGCAATTTTTCCTCCTAGTATTAATTTCGGTAATGTGTCCGTCGGCACCACTCTTGAACGGATCCTTACTATCCAGAATCTGGGAAGTGATTCAGTTCGTATCGGTAATATCAACACCTCCCCATCCTGGCCATCCTTTTCGATCATCAGCGATCCGCTTCCTATTCGATTGCCGGTCGGAGCATCCACAACCCTCCGCGTCCAGTTTACCGCTTCGGACACCGGGTCTTTGAATACGAACGTAATGATCCACGTCGATACTCCGTGTCCGGCGGACACATTGATACCGGTTTACACCAACGGAATCAGTGGGATCACGGCGGTTAGTCGGACTTCCATTACTTTTCCTGCGTTCTGGTGCGAATCAGATCGCGCCAGTGATTCATTGTTCATTGAAAATGTCGGTACAGACACTCTCACACTGTTCTCTTTGCAACTTACCGGAACGGATGCGTCCGATTTTTCCTTTTCCGCAAGCGCGCCTTTGCCACGCGTACTTCAGCCGGGTGAACGGATCGCGGTGTTTATCTCTTTTACGACGCAATCTCCGGGGACAAAATCAGCTACTCTGGTGATTAACAGTACCGATTATCGATCTCCTTCCCGCAGCATTTCCCTGGCAGGAACCCTCAGGAAAGCAACGTTTTTCACTAATCCCTCTAACATCGCTTTCGGCGACGTGTACATCTCTGGGGAAAGCGTTGTTTCCTTCACTGTCAGTAATCCCAATCCCATTCCGGCCCGCGTTTCAAAGATCGTATTCGATCCCGCCGATACTGATTTCCAGGTACTTTCATCCTTTCCAGTAACAATCAACGCCAACGACTCAATAGAAATTACCGTACGGTTTGCTCCAAGCAAAGTTGGAACCCATTACGGAAAAATCCTTGTCTCCTTTGATACGCCGTGCCCCGACAGTATCGAAGCATCATTCGGCGCGCGAGGCGTGCAGGGTACAGCCTTCTTTTCTCCCTCAGCTATCGATCTTGGACGATTGTTATTCTGCGAGACAAAACGCGATACTGTTTACATGAAAAATATCGGAACGGCTCCGCTGACCGTTACCGGCGCGGTACTCGAAGGGATGAATGCCAATCTATTCTCAATCGTCGAACCTGTTGCATTTCCAATCGACGTAACAGACGGAGACAGTCTGCGGGTGATCATTTCCGGAAGCCCGGTCACCGGGAACAACGGATTTCGAGCTGCCCGACTTCGAATGACTCTCCTCAACGCATCCGACAATGAAATCTTTCTCCCGGTTCGATTGAGACGTCTGGCAACCAATCTCAGCGTCTCGGGCCCATTCTTTCCACAAACCGATATCAGGTACGGATCAACCTCGGAGATCACAATTTATAACAATGGTAACTTCCCCGCTGTTATAAATACGGCGACGCTGACCACTGCAGAATTCAATGTTCTGGTATCATTGCCACTGACCATCGACGCCGGAGACTCTGTGCGTATTCCTATTCGCTTCACTCCACCCGTGGAAGGACTGTATATCGATACTCTCCGTGTGACGGGGACGCCATGCAATCTGGCAGAGCTATATCCAATCCAAGGCGAAGGTTTTCGATGCCGGGGAACGTTGAGCCTGGCACTCGGCTCCGGAACTATGGCCCTGGATACACTTACGGGGGATATGGGCAGTACAATCGAACTGGATGTTCTTGCACTGGAAGACTATGGGTCCGACAATATTTCCGAGATATCGTTTCAGTTACAATACAATCCGACGGTTCTCATCCCCCTGGACGTCGTACAAGGAGCTGACCTGACCGGAGCAACCGTGACCGGAACGATACTCCAACCCGGCCTCTGGTTCATACGCATCCAGTCGGGACAGCCCTTCCCCGGAGGAGCAATACGCCTGGCCCGGGTTCGTTTCACGGCAGTTCTCGGCGACGACGTGACAAGCACGATTTCGATTATTCCCGATTCCATGCAGTCCCTATGCACGAATACATTTGTCGCACGGGGGATGTTGTTTGGACTAACCGGTTATTGTCCCTGGAGAGTCGGGGAAAAGCTCGTCCTCCGGTTTACCACAAGCCTCGATCAAAATGCTCCAAATCCGTTCAATCCAGAAACGCAAATCAATTTCAACCTGGAAAACGATGGATATGTGAAGCTTTCCGTGGTCGATGTCTTCGGACGAACAATTGCAGTACTCATCGATAACTACGAACAGAAAGGAATGCATTCCGTGATGTTTTACGCAAGGGATATCGCGTCAGGGGTCTACTTTGCCGTTCTGGAGACTAATGGTATCCGACTGATCAGAAAAATGATCTTGTCCCGTTAATGAACCGCCACCAATACTATTAACCAATACTGATGATTTCATTACACGCCAAGGTGACGTTGTCACTGATCATTACGCTTATCGCCATGTCGTTTCCGTCCACGGCACAAGAACCTGCTCTTCCGAACAATCGCACGTGGTATGGTATTTTCGGTAACGCCGGTACGAATCTCCATTCGGCCTTCTTCACTGGATTCGAAGGTACGGCACGTTGTGGTACATTCACCGACGGATCTGGCTTGGGGTATTCGGGCGGGTTTCTTGTACAGTTCCCGCTCGGTCCGCAACTCGCGTTTGTAACACGGCTCGGATTCTCCAGCATGGCGGGCAACCTGGAAGCCTTCGACACTTTTCAATCCGCTCTTCCTCCTGATTATTCGCAAGTTATCGATGTAACCAGCCGGCACACGCTCGAAACTCAATTGCCACTCGTTTCGCTGGATATCAATGCGCGTATCGAACCACTACCCATTCCAATTGCATTCTCATTCGGGCCCGCGATAGGCATGTATCTTGATAGATCATTTTCGCAAAACGAAGAAATCGTATCTCCTCCCAATCTTGCCTTTGGAACGGAAAAGAACGTTACCGGAACATTACCCGGTTCATCGAGCCTCGCCATCAATTTAACCGGAGGTATCGAATACGACATACCTCTCTCGGATAACTGGATGCTTACGCCGGAGATCCGCGCTTTTGTACCTTTAACAACGGTTGCTCCGGATATGGATTGGCGTATCTATGCAATTCGAGGAGGGATACAATTGAAGTTTGCTGCTCCACAGCCGGAACAGCCGACACCTCCACCACCACCTCCACCGCCACCACCGCCACCGCCGCCACAACTTGATATCGCACTGACGGTCAAAGGTGTCAATGCCAAAGGCCTCGAATCCGACCTTGTGGAAATTGTTGTAGAAGAAACCGAGTCATCGGATCTCTTTCCTCTACTCCCCTATGTTTTTTTCGCTGAGCAATCCCGCTTGCTTCCCGTTTCACTGCACCTCTTACGAAATTCGGAAATATCCTCATTCAAAATCGAAGACCTGCCTCCCAGCACGATGGATATCTACTCGGAACTTCTGAACATCGTTGGGAAGAGATTGCAACAGTATCCCCAAGCCCGTATCACACTAACCGGGTCCATTGGATATACTGCATCAGAACAAGCTCATCCTGAGCTGGCTGCCTTACGAGCGGAAGAAGTCCGTGAGTACTTTGTAAAGACATGGAGGATCAATCCCGGTCGCATCACCGTCACTACGGCTCCGGTAGTAATTGACACAACAAGCTTCGACCGCCCTGACCTCGAACAGGAAGCACGGCGTGTCGTCATCAGCAGTGACGAATTCGAAATTCTCAAACCGATCACGATTCAGGACATCAAGCGTACCATCAATCCCCCCGCCGTGAAGTTCATTCCGGAAGTTCGATCACAGGCGGGAACATCCGAATGGACCCTTATCGCCGGACAAGGAACGCACATACTCGTAGCCCGACAAGGACAGGGTGAAGTACCGGCAGACTTCCTATGGAAAATGGATCGAAAACAGTTACCGAAAACAGAACAACCCCTGCGCGCATCATTGACCGTGAACGACAACGCGGACCAGACGCGCCAAGCCAGTGCGTCCATTCCGGTCCGTCAGCTTACCTTGAAGAAAAAAGCTGAGATTCGAGAAGGCAACATGCGCATCGATCGATATCGTCTTCTCCTCTTTGACTTCGACCGTTCTGATCTGAGTCCCCTGAACCAGCGAATACTCGATATGATACGCGCATCAATTACACCGTTTTCACATGTCATCGTAAAGGGATACACGGATAGAGTGGGGAACTGGGAGTACAATAGAAACTTGTCCAGAGAAAGAGCGGAAAACGTCTGGCGTGCGCTCTTCGGGAGGGAACCCGGCGAGAACGATGATGTCAAAGGCTTCGGACAAACTGAATTATACGACAATGATCGGCCGGAAGGGCGTTTCTTTTGTCGAACGGTATTTATCGTAGTCCAAACTCCCGTACAATAGGAAATGACTACAAAGAATCATCTGTGTCGGGATCGAACAACGTGCTGGAACAAAACTGTGATGCTTCTTCTTTTCAATTTTCTTTGAGAATATTGTGAAGCTTCATTACAGCCCGGACAATACGAGGTCCGGGTCGTTGAAAGATATCCGCGTTTACGAAATAGACGCGGTTGTTCCGCAACGCAGAGAGTTGCCTCCACTCTGGAAATTCTTTTCCTAAGCGCTGTGGCGTTAATCCAAGGTCATCCGGAAACAGAAGCACATCGGGATTGAGATCGAGAAGCCCCTCGCGATTAAGCGTCGGATACGAACCGGGTAACTCGGCGGCGACATTTTTCCCACCCGCCGCCACGATGACTTTTCCAAGGAACGTGTTACCACCAACAGCCATTAGCGGTTGAATTGAAACAAGCATCAATATTCTCGGCCGAGTAGCCGGCGGTTGTATTTCTTCGATCTCCCGCCGCAACGAGTCAACGAGATGCCGGGCGGCTGCTTCATGGCACGTAAGAATCCCGAGATCCAAAAGCATGTTCATAACCCCGTTGATGTCACGGGGGTTTGTCACGAACACCGGAATGTTCACGTCCTGGAGCATCGAATAACTTTCCTTTCTATTCCCTTCCATCGAAACCACCACAACATCCGGGCGCAACGAAACGATAATCTCCAGGTTCGGATTAAGCATGTCTCCGACGATCGTTCTGCCAGTGGCATCTGGAGGATAATTACAAAACCGCGTAACACCAACGACCTGATCACCGGCACCGATAGCAAACAACGCCTCCGTAACAGCAGGCGTCAACGAGACAATTCTTCCTGGCACCGAATCAAGGATGAGTTCATTTCGAAGAGCATCGAACACATGGATAGCGTCGGAACTCGGTTTTTCCTTTCGTGTGCAAGAAGGAAAAAGGAGAACGGCAAGCAGAACGAACGCGACGACTGTCGTACGTGCGTAAGTGCTCATTGCATTCGCAAGCGCCATCACCTGCCGGTGAAAAATGCTTTCGCGATATGTCCGGCCATTCGGGGATTTTCCTTCAACCGGCGAACGGAATACTCGTACCAATGCGTTCCAAAGGGAACATAGACTCGGAGGCGGTGGCCCTTGCTGAAAATCCGGCCTCGAAGGTCTTCTCGAACTCCAAGTAACATCTGGAATTCGTACTCAGATTTTTTCAGATCAAACTCGGATATCATTTCGTATGCCGACGTTACAAGATCAGAATCGTGTGTTGCGATACCCACATACAAGTCAAGTTCAAACAGAAGCCGGAGGTTTTTCCGGAAATTCTCACGGATTTCCTCCTTGTCCTTAAACGCGATTTCCGGCGGCTCGTCGTAAATACCTTTACACAGTCGAACATTGGGCCGTAAGTCTGCAAGCGCACGAATATCATCTTCGGTACGCTTGAGATAAGACTGGAAAACAACCCCTACATTATCATAGGATTCCCGCAATCGCCGGTAAACCGACAAGGTACTGTCAGTAACCGTATGGTCTTCCATATCCATGCGCACGAAATTGCTGTAGGATTTCGCAATGTCCAGAAGTATCGTCAGGTTTCGATAACACAAATCCTCATCCAAGGCAAGTCCCATTTGGGTAGGCTTGATGGAAAGATTCGCGTCGAGCTTGTGTTCAGCAATAACGTGTAAAACATCCTCGCATTGTTTCCGCATAAAAAGGACCTCTTGCTCGGTCTTGACCCCTTCCCCCAACACATCCATGGTGGCCATGAACCCTTCAGCGTTAAGACCTTTGACAACCGAAATTGCGTCATCGAGCCGTTCGCCTGCGATGTATCGTCGCGCCACCATACCAACAATGGATTTTGGAATAACCGGAAGAATTTTTACGACCAAGGAATTGAAAAGCGACATGAGAACGCACCGTCAAGAGATGAAAGATGAAAGATCGGTTGCTGCAAATCCTCTCATTCCGTAGATGCCTCGCGGCAACGACCACACTCCGAAAAACCTTCTACCGCATTTCTTGAGAGCATCGACGAAGAGCTGACTTGCGCGTACCGGTATTATGACAACAGGCATCGGCGGGCGCCTGTTGAAGCGCTATCAAAATACACTTTACGACAAAATCTGGAAAGAAGATGTCTTCACAACCCATAAAAAGTATGGCAAGATCCGATGGGGATTCGGTTCTTGCCAAGAAGCCCAAGGTAGGTTGACTGTGGTGGGGATTTATGGTAGGTTCATCTGAGGAGAGATTCTATGCCGCCCTCGGTCGTTCATCGAACGTGGGCAGAAGCCATTTGGCAAATTCTTCCAGTACTTCCTCGTCTTCTTCTTCGCGAAAATACCGTTCTAGTATCCCCATGATCACCGGGGTTCCAATTGCTCCCAGAGCCGAGACCGCCGCCATACGAATCTGCGCGTACTCGTTCTGGATACCGCAGATCAGCACACGCTGGATCAATGGGTGGTGAATCGATGGTGCCAGATTCAACACACGGATTTTCGCCTGATGATCACCGTCATCATACAATTTTTGAAAAGCATCAACGACTTTCTCGCTTACTTCGACTTTCTTCAATCGTTGAATAATCCGCTCCAACGCATCCAACAGTGCGGGCTGAAATAATCCCCAGAAATTATTCGCGATATGCGCCAGCGTTTCCACTTCCTGCTCTTCGCCTACTCTGCCAAGCGCCGCGATATAATGGGGCATCAACGTCATGCTGACGGTTTCAGGAACGGGGTACTTCTTTGCCAGCAGATGTCGTGATTGTTGATCTCCAACCTGGGTAATCATATCAAGGCAAATCTTGTCCAGCGTATCCGACGTGCTGGAGAGAAACAACGCATTCACCAGCGAAACCGCGGGTACCAGCTTTCGCGCTTGAAGGGCTTGCATGGTAGCAAGCACAACTCTCTGATCTCCGTCGTAGAGTAACTCCATCAACATGCGACTCGATTCTTCCGAGTTGATACCCTGCAACTGCCTGATCGCTTTGATTCGCACGTTCGGGCTGGGGTGCCTCAACAGTGCTTCAGTTGGTAGATATTCCTGTTCCTCCGGGGAGGATAAATCTCTTGACATATCCTGTATCATAAGTCTTAATTGAACCGAATTTATGTTTCACTCTCGTTCCCAAACCTTACAACAACCTTAATGCCACCGGTTCAACAAAAACGCCGGACTACGTGTAAATACAAGTAATCCGTCAAAAAACGACGAATACCGATGAAATTCGGCCCGAATTATCGCGAATTATCTTCGAGAGAAAACGCGGGAAATTTATGCAACGAAAAGAAAGGAAGAAAAAGTGCAGGATTTGCACAAAAAATGAAATTCGTGCAATAAAATGGAACCCGCCAAGGTTTCTACTTCAGGAGAAGAATACGGGAAATATTTGCCTCCGTACCCGAGAGAAGCTGAAGGAAGTAAACACCTCCGGATAGATTGGAGCCCTTGATGGAAAAAACGTGCCTTCCAGCAGAGAGGCGACCTTCGAAAATGATTCGTGTGCGCCTGCCCAGTAAATCGAGCAAATAAATGCGAATGTTCTTCTCGATGGGCACGTCCACGGTAAGATTTGCGGATGGATTAAACGGATTCGGATAAACGTTCCACGTCAGGGTTTTCGTTTTCGAGGTGATGATCCTGCGCTCGGCCTGGCAGACGCTGTCTAATACAAACACCCCATCCGTAGTGCGAGAAAACGGAAAATCGTTTTCGAATTCGAACTCCTTTAGACGAAGGGGAAATCGCACGGCATCGCCAATATACACACGCATAACAAGGGTTGCGAGAGCTCCTGGTACTTGTGCAGGTAGTGGACCAACGCCTTCCATAGCTATCTCGCCAGGCGCAAGAAAAGTCCACGAGGCGGAATTCGTGGGGATGTTTTGGTCGAAGACAATATCGACGGGGAGCAACGTTGTCGGATTGTAACTAAAGACACATGACCACTTGACTCGTGCAGGAGACAGGCTGAGGATGGGATTCTCCAGGATGATCGGAATGCGAACCTGCTCTCCCGGGGCTCCATGAATTTCTGGTGGAAGTTTCACATGCGCGACTTCAGGATTGTTTCCCACTCCGTCCAGAGAAATGACAATAAGACGACCATTACATTCATTGGTACGGATATTCAGCCAGGCCCTGAACATGCCCGCCGAGTCAGGGAAAAAACCAACATCGAGACTTGCAGACTGCCCGGCGAGAAGAAGGAACGGTGTCGGATCGCTGATAACAGAAAAGTGCACAGCGTTCGGCCCGTTTATCACGAGGGTTTCAATTTGAACATCAACGGACGATGTATTCGTAATTCGTAAAGAAAGGACCTTCGACCGTGCGGAGTCAACGTTACCGAAATCCAAGCCAAGCGGACTGAACGAAATCGGGGAAGCGTTGACAACACCTTGCAAGGGAACGGTAATGACACCTCCGGGCGAGAATCGCAGTTCAAGGAACGCGATTTTTGTCCCGGGGCCAGTCGGAGCAAGAGTGACGTACAAGCTTTCCGACGCGCCCGCGGCGATGCTTGTGAACGATGGCGGCGAAAACATATACTCGCCTGCTTGAGGTCCGGTGATGACCGCGCTTGTCAGGGAACGCGGAATGGAGCTCTCGTTGACAAGAAAAAGTTTTCGAGATTCTGAAGAGCATTGAAAAAACGTTCCAAAATCAAGCTCGAAAGGAATCGCCCTCACAGGTTGCCCCTGTAACAACCCAGGAACGCACAGAAAAAGAAATCCCGTGATCAAAAGTATGCGTTTTGTCACCCCGCTAGGATGCATCAATGAACTCCCGGAACCAAAGTTCCAGAACAACCGGTGTCCATACTTTCAAATACGGCACGCGGCGCCCCGGCCTGAAGAAACGACTTTTGAGCGAATGAATACTTTTTTCATCGAACACCCCTCGATCGCGGATGCTCCGTGGAGAGAGGCAATCCTCGACCACGTCACGTAGTTCATCCCGCAACCAAACAGGCATGGGAAACTCGAACCCCTTCTTTTTCCGGGATAAGACTTCACGAGGGAGAACGTCGTTAAAAGTTTCCGTTAACAACCATTTCGGCCTGCCGTTTTTTCTTTTAAGCGATACGGGGACGTTGCGAGCAACGAATTCAACCACTGTGTGATCAATAAGAGGAACACGAACTTCCAGGGAATGAGCCATGCTCATGGTATCGGTATCGCGAAGCAGCATGTGCGACATATAGGTTTTGAGTTCAAGGTAGGAAATAGCATCTGCTATTTCAAGACCATGAATCCTCTCCCTGTAGTTTTCAAGCAGATTCCGGGTCGAGCGTTTGTCGCGTAGTGTGCCCAAGAATGTCTTGTCGAGAATCGTCCCGAATTCATCATCGGTGTATACTGACCGCGACACGTCGTAGAGATGCAACAGATCAGTGTTCCCCTTCATCACTTCAGAAAAGAGACGCCACTTCATCCTGTTGTCAGCCTCCGCAGGTAGATGCGCATCGACACCTTTTAGCAGCATCGCCAATAATGAAGGCATTCGTTGGAAACGTCGCGCAAACATCAGCGCCCGGGGAATGTGCCGGAATTGCTGGTACCCTGCGAACAATTCGTCTCCACCCAATCCGGATAAGCTGACAGTCACCCTCCTCCGTGCGGCTTCCGAGATGAAGTACGTCTGAATCGCGTCTCCGGAAGGCAGATCCATCGAGCGAATAATGGCAGGTAGATCATTGCGCACATCGGAGCCGGATACAACTACCTCGGAATGGTCCGTTCTGTATCTTTCAGCAATCACACGTGCGAAATCACGCTCGTCGTATTTCTTCTCACGCGATCGAAACCCTACGGTGAATGTCTTCACCGGCTGATCGCTCATTTGTGACATTAATCCAACAACCAGACTGGAATCAATTCCTCCACTGAGAAAAGCTCCAAGCGGCACTTCCGCGATAAGCCTTTTTCGTACGGCGCTGGTTATAAGCTCGCGCAGAGCGCTGGAAAGTTCATCCACGGTTCTGACCGGCTTCTCCTTCTCCGGAACAAAGGGAACATCCCAGTATTTCTCAATTCGCATTTCCCCCCTTGGGACAATGCGCAGGAAGTGTCCGGGTGGCAATTGGAACACTCCCTTAAACATGGTATAGGGCACCGGCAGGTTGTACCAACGGAGAAATGCAGAGACCGCTTCGGGATCCACCGTTTTATCGACCAATCCACTGGCCAATAACGCCTTTATCTCTGATGCAAAAACAAACGCCGAACCTCTCCTGGCATAGAACAACGGTTTGATTCCAAGCCTGTCACGGACAATGAAGAGCTCTTCACGTTCCGAATCCCAGATGGCAAAGGCAAACATTCCATTAAAACGATGAACGCATTCATAGCCGTACATCTCGTATGCATGCAGAATAGTCTCCGTGTCGGAGTTCGTGCGAAAGGAAACGCCTTTTTTTTCCAACTCCGATCTCAATTCCCGATAATTGTATATTTCGCCATTGAAGATGATGACCTTGCTGCGATCTTGCGAATAAATGGGTTGATGTCCTTTCTCAACATCGATGATGGAAAGCCTGCGCATTCCCAACGAAATACGGTTCCCCAAGTGCATCCCTTCATCATCCGGACCGCGGTGACGCATGGCTTCTGTCATGCGCTGCAACCGATCACGATCTCCAATTCCCAGGATCCCGGCTATACCGCACATGTCTCATCACCTTCAAGGAGCTTGCGATAAATGGAATACGTTGCCTCCGCTATCTTGGTGTTGGTATAATAAGCCAGGACTCTTTCCCGCCCCTTCTTTCCAAGCTCTCGTCGTAATCCCTCGTCATCAACAAGGCACCGCAGGGTTTCACCTAGTCGCTTAATTTCCC
>Ga0256830_1001094_pt1 | contig 19603 bp, 39 predicted proteins | sample 128326metaG_FD_190537 | JGI IMG/M metagenome (GOLD analysis project Ga0256830, IMG submission 190537) | Hydrothermal vent microbial communities from Lau Basin, Pacific Ocean - 128-326 | ecosystem: Environmental > Aquatic > Marine > Hydrothermal vents | place: Pacific Ocean: Lau Basin | collected... | reverse complement strand
TCGCGAGAGCAATGCAGTAAAGAGAGTTTATATTTTTGAGGTAATTTGGCCGATAGCCACAACGTTTTCGAAAGATTATTTTCAATTTAACAAATAACAGAAAAATCCTTAACGCCACTCAAGAAATCCTCTTCTCAAATATGAGGTTGTTATTTTTGCACTATCTTAGCAACGCCGAGGTGACGGAGTGGTAACGTGGCGGACTGCAGATCCGCTTTTCGGGGGTTCAATTCCCTCCCTCGGCTCTCCTTAGCCACGTCTGATTCCTACAATTTATAAATATGCGAAGTTGAGAGAGGTATTTAACATGGTGGCTAAGGAGGATATCCATAAGCGAGATTTGCTTTTTGAGAGGTATTCAAAGCGTCAAATCGCTAAACTTTTTCCAGAAGATAGGAAGGATGTTAAAAGATTTGTTAATGACCTTTTAGCGCAGGGATACAGCGTTTCCAGAGTGAGTAAATACCTCAGCCTTTTGGTTAGCATTAAAGAACACCTGAATATGCCTTTTTGCAAGGCTACAACTGAGGATTTAAAGCGATTTGCCGCCTGGCTTCAGAGAAGCGATTATAGGGAGTGGACAAAGCACGACCAGAAGGTAATCCTCCGAAAATATATGCGCTGGCTGGGGAAGGGTGAAACGGTAGAGTGGATAAAGGTAGCAAGGCCCAAGAATGGCACCCTCCCTGAAGAGGTGCTTACCGAAGAGGAGATCAAAGCGATTGCGGAAGCAGCATATACAACCAGGGATAAAGCTTTTGTGCTGGCTCTCTATGAGAGCGGTGCCAGGATAGGCGAGTTTCTGCCCCTGAAGCTTAAGCATGTGAGCTTTGATCAGTATGGCGCGGTGCTCAGGGTTACCGGAAAGACCGGTGATAGGAGAATCCGCCTGGTTGCCTCCACCCTCGCCCTGCAGCGCTGGATAGAAGAGCACCCCGGAAAAGGCAACCCGGAGGCTTATCTCTGGTGTAAGGTCCCTACGCCCAACAATCCCAAGTGGAAAAACCAGCACCTGAGCTATGGGTTTGTTTCCAGGCTCCTCAGAGAGCTGGCAAAGAAGGCTGGCGTGAAGAAAAAGGTTAATCCCCATGCATTCAGGCACGCCAGGGCTACCTTTATGGCTCGCCACCTCAAGGAGCCTGAGATGCGGGAGTTTTTCGGCTGGGGTAAGGATTCAGAGATGCCCAGTATCTACGTCCATCTCAGTGGTAGAGATGTGGATAGTTCTGTGCTGAGCATCTACGGCATAAAGGAAGCCAAGAAAAACCAGGAGCCAGCACTGAAAGTGGAGCAATGCCCACGCTGCCAGGAGGTAAATGATCCTTCCTCGAAGTTCTGCCATAAGTGCGGGCTGCCCCTTGGTAATAGGGTGTTTGCCCTGGACAAGCTGGACAGCCTCCTATTTGAGTTCCTTAAAGTAATCGCCGAGGAGAACCCAAGGATCAAAGAGCGGTTCATAGAGATTGCCAGAGCCAGAGGCGCCGAGGAGCTTTTTTCTTATTAAGCTCGAGTTTTTAGTTTATTAAACTTTAACCACCTTTACCCTGCAGGATCCTGCAAACTTAGGTGATTCCGAGCTTATATTTTATAAGCCCCACTGATATGTTACCTGTAACATACCCTTAACATATTCCCCGGGAAATTTTTTACTTTTCCGGCGCTTGGGCTATTTATAAGTAGGCGGGAGGTTGCATATATTCAGCCTTTCTCGAGGGGTGTTGAGAGATGAAGAGTGTGAAAATTTCAATCCTGGCAGGAGATGGAAAAACCCACGTGGTAGAAACTCAGGCATCGGTGTGGCTCAAGAAAGTTGGACTGCTGAAGCGCAACGGGACCTATATCTTCAGCATGGACCCTGTGGAGGTGGAAATGCCAGCAGAGATCGGCTATGAGTTTGTGGAGGACCTGGCGCTGCTCCTGGACTACGACGAGCGAAAAAAGCTTGGTGAGGCATTGCAAGCGAGCTTTTAAAAAGACCTTTTATTTTACCCTTTTGGGCATTTATTCATCCATTGCACATTCTTCTAAGAAATCTAAATCCATTCTTACTCTGTCTGATGCCACATAATTTAATTTTTGGCTTCCGTAGATGCCATAATGATTATCTGATGCATAATAAACAATAACATTGCATAACTCTTCCTGTGCTAGCTCAACGGCAGCAGCAAAATCCTCGTCCCCACTTATCAGCACAAATTCATCTGCAACTCTCTTCCTAGCCATTTTAACAAGGTCCAAAGCTAAGCCAACATCTACCCCTTTTTGCTGTGGTTTCATGAATTTTGTCCCACAATTTGGACAAATAAAATACTTTGGTCTCACTCTTCCTACATTACAAAATTCATGGTTTTTCTTTAAACCAATCGTATAAAAGAATTTCTGAGCTTTCCTATATTTTTCTTTTTCTTCTTTCGTTGGATTTTCACTTTGATAAGGATATGAGTGGTAAAATTTTGTCCTTATATGAATTCCATCCCTGACCACTTTTTTAGACAATTTTTCTATATCAAGTTTCTTACCACGCTTATCTTTGAGATAATAGTTTAATGAATCGTAGTAGCCCCCATCAATTAAAACTACTACCTTTTTAGTCATAAAAACCCCATTAAAATATTTTACTACCTGCCACCGTTCTTATCGAACGGTGGTTAAGACACCCCACCCGCTGACCTAAGCCAACGGGTGTTAATACACTTCAATCATACCCCATAGTATTAACAATATATAAAATTTTTGGTTGGTTATGCGAGACTCATGCACAACCAAAATACTAATTAGTCTTTCAACATCATGTCTATGCGAATATCATCTAATGTACTAACCAAACGTTCTAAATGCTCTGCTGTTTCGTCGATATGCCCAACTATATCTTCAAGCTTATCGCTGGTACTGTCCAGGTAATCTGCAATGGATTCTAACGATTCTGTTGCTGCTTTGATTATTTTTCCTGTTTGATAAGTAAAATATGCATACATTATAGTAGCAATTGCTAATATCCCTGTAAATCCTGCTAATACCCATGTTGCTAATTCAATTCCGCTTATTATGGATAATCCCTCCAAATTTCTAAGAAAGATAAGCATATATAAAGAGGATGCTCATTAACCATGTCCAAAGTATAGCTATTATTAGAGCAATTGATTTGAATACATTACCTTCAACGTCCTCCCAAGAAATAATTCTGAAAGCAAAAAATAGACTTGGAACCCCCATTATAATAAATGAAGCCCCTATCATTATAGATACTAAATCTGTGATTTTCCCAGCAAAATATCCATAAAATACAATTAATCCAATTAAAATTATAAATAAAGCGAATATTCCTGTTATATATTCAATGATGCCACGGAGCGAAATCTCTAATCTATTCATCGTCTTCCTCCTCTCAGGTTATTACTTAATCTATCAATCCGCTTATTTAATTCTTTAAGCTGAGTTTTGATAACTGCTTGCTCTGTTTCTATGTTGTGAATTTTTTTAGTTATATCCTCATACTTTTTTCTAAATTCTTCATTTTCTATTATATTACATTCTTTGAAAATTTTTTCTATCCAAGGTTTAATTATGTTTTTTATAGTAAAGTTAGAAGCAAAGGCTATAAATAAAACTAGAAGCGGTGTAAATGGTTTTAAAGCTTCACCAACATTTTTTATCTCTTCGATTACCATTACCCTTCCCCTTCCTCCTGAACCTCCTCAACAAGATATTTCGTTAAATTAAATTTAAAGTTTTGAATATTTCCGTCTTTGTGGACTTCCAAATATAAAATCGGCTCTTTGTCTTTTTTAATTACGGGGAAACACAAATAAATATCTTTTTTTGCTCCTGGAAATAAATAAAAACCATCTTGAAGGTCATTATATGACTCACGACAAAGTTCATTAAGTAAACCACTAAATATGCTATATATTCCATATTGACTTCCATCAGATGTCACTATTGCAAGTTTCCTTATAGCAATGTGTATATCTTTGTCTATTTTGTTTTGAAATTCAATTTCAACAAGTGTGCAAGGCATTTCGACCATAAAATTTTTTACGATACAATCATATTCCTTTCTTACATTTTGAATATGGATATCGTATTGCGCAGACTTGCTAAGTTTCTCAAGTTTGAAATTCTCAGCGATACAACCTGCAGATAGAATTACAATTATTCCTAAAAAGATGCTACTCATCTTCATTCTTATCCCCCACCTCTTCGATGTAGACATGTGGGATTTTCTTGAGTTTGACCATCCAGCGCCCTCCTTCGCGCCACATATCTATTACTCCCTCTTCTGCTAAAATTTTACAATGATTTTGAATAACTTGAAATTGCCAATCTTTTAATTCTTTTACAATTTCGCTGAGACTCCTACTTTTTCCGTCTTTTAGAAGATTTATTATCCGCCATCTCGCTCTTGCACCTATTGCGCGACCAATACTTTCTATTTCTGTTTCATCTTCCACATTACGCAGTTTACTCTCCTTACTCAAAGCTTTCATCTTACTAATTGTTGACCACAAAGTTTATATACCATTTAGTTACTACTCATCACTTAATGAGTGATGAATATTAAGAGGTGAGAAGATGGTTCAAGTCCATATCGACGATGAGTTACACGCTCGGCTGAAAATTTTTGTGGAAAACAATCGGCTGGACTACCCCACTATCAAGTATGCAATCAACCAGGCAGTAAAGGAGTTCCTTGAGAGGCACCAGCCCCCAACACCAACACCGGCGAGGGATGCCTGCGTTAAAGCGGAGGTGGAGGTGTAAAAAATGGGTCCTTTGAAGTACTTTCCACTAGACCCTGAATTTCCTTTTAAGCACAGGGGTCCAGGATATTACTACTATCGCGGAAACGGTAGATGGAGCAAGTATGATCCGGAAAGAGACAGAATGAAGGGAGGACTGATTGGAAGAGGCCCCTACAAGCAAATGCATGACAATCCACATGCCCCATACAAGAAGAGGAGGAAAAAGACGCTTTTAGACATTATTGGGAGCTTCTTCAAATAGCAGAGGTGGAGGAGGGAATAAACAATGAAATGGATTGAAATCTCACTTAAGGGTGGAAGAAAAGAATTAATCAACATATCTCTTGTGGAATCGATAAGTATCCATGATGATTTGCTTACTTTCTATTTCATGGGCATGGATAACAAAGATACACTTGAAATTCAGCGCTCAGAGATAAAGGAAGTGGCACCCAAGACAGAGACATCTGTTTACATGGATATAAGGAGACTCCTAGAGGACGGTGAGGGGGCTGTGAGCAATGATTAAGATCAGGCTCAGGCTCGCCGATGTTTTCTACGCTCTGCAGGAGATTACAGCGCACAATCAGAAAAACCGGCTCAAATACCTCTCTCCGGTGGCTATTAACCACGGGGTGGAGCCTGAGGCTCTTGAAGCTGCTCTAAGGCTCGGGAAATGGAGGGTTGTGTAATGCAGAAAGTGTATGAGCTGCTCAGAGAGTGGTGGGAAGAGGCTAAGGAGGCTCCTAAAGCTCAAAAGGAGCGCTCCTCTGCAAAAGCTGCAAGGGGGCATACGTAAAAATGCCACAGTGCAGGCACTTAGTGGTTATTAAGCCTGAAAAGCCATGGCTGCCCAGAGAAGTCTCCTGTGCTAAGTTTCCAGAGAAAAAGGAGAGGTCTATCAAAAAGCTCTGCGAGCGCTGTCAGCTATTTTCAACGCCTGGGATCAAACCCAAGCTCGCCAGGGTGAAAAGGAGCAAGAACCGAAAGATTATGAAAAGGCTGGCTAAGCTTTCTGAGGGGATTTAAAGATGGAATTTAAGGCGCTTCTTGTCATTGAGCCAGAAGATGTCAAAGAACTGGCAAAAGGGCATGAAATTACCGTCAGCATTGCAGGTATTCCGGTCCAAATAGTTGGTTCTGAGGCGCTCAAGGAGGGGTATCGGCGAACCATAGAGGAGGAAAATGCAAGATTGCGGGCTGCTGCTCGCGGTTTGAAGCCTTTAACTGAGTTGGAGGTGTGAGAGTTGGAATTAAAAGGAACTCGCATGAAAAAGGATCTGCCTATATTGAATCTTGAATTTTTTATTGAGGATTTAAAGAAGCTCGCGCTGGAAGAGCTCTCCTGGTGTGTTTTCCATTACCGCAATGCCTTCATGGATGGGGATAAGGACCTGCAGAGCTACTACAGCGGTGAGATCAGCATCTTCAAGTGGCTCCTCAAGATGCTCAACGCTAAGGAGGAAGAGATTCAGGAGGCTATTGAAAAGGGCGAAGAGGAAGCCAGGAAAATGGCAGAGGGCGATCTGCTTCTGGTGGGGGTGTGAGCTTTGGCATGGCAATGCTCAGGGTGCGGGAAAGTTTACCAGAAACCACCTGCTGGCTGCCCCAGCTGTGGCTCTATGAGATTTAAGGTAACCAGGGAGGCTCTCAGGTCGTGGGTCCAGGGAGCCTCCCCAGTCCAACCCCAGGAAGGAGGTTAGACATCATGGGAGAGAAAACTAACAACAGAGAGAAGTATTGTTTTTTGTGTGGCAGCAGGCTCGATGAGAGCGGGAGCTGCCTGCAGTGCGGAGCCAGGACCTCGGCAACACCAACGCCTGAAGGGGTAAACCTTAAGATCAGAACCCCAGGGGGCGCGGTGATTACAACCACGATGGAGGTGTGAGGGATGGGGCTGGCATACTTTGAAGTTCCAGGGCTGCGCGTGGAGGTAGAGCTGCCAGATGAGACTGTCAGGGAATACATCCAGGCGATTTTTGCTAACCAGGCAATTGACGACAACACCAGGGATGATCAACAGAAAGATTTAAATAGGAGGACAAGAACGCGCTCTGACTCCAATAGCCTACACTCTATAAATATGCGATGCCTAAACACCCACAGTAAGAAGAAAATGATTAAAAGTGTCTTCCGCGAAGGCGAGGAGCTCTATGCAGAGGAAATCCTGGAGAGGCTGGAGAAGAAGGGTATAAGGATCAAGCAAAAAACGCCTAAAGCGCTGGCATTGTGGATCACCAGGAACATGGATCACGAGCTCCAGAAGAGGAAAGTAGGGCGTAAAACACTCTACAGCCTTCCAGGAACCCCACCAAAGAAGCTAACAGGGAGAGAGGAGAAAGAGGCTCTGAGGCTGTATTTCTTGGAAAAGCTCCAGATCACAGAAATTGCAAAGAGGCTGAAGGTTTCAGAGAGCGAGATTTCAAATCTGATCAGAAGCGATAAGGGGCAGCTCTACGCGAAGGTGAACGGGTCCCTTGACGTGAGCAAGATAGACGAGGCGCTGAAGAAGGACCGCCAGATCATGGCTGAGGTAACAGCCGACGCCGAGGGGGTGGAGGCGTGATGGCTGCGCTCGAGGAGATTGAGATCTCAAAAATTGAGCTCACAGGCTGGAACCCCCGGAAAAGCTTTGATGAGAAGTCTCTCGAGGAACTTGCGGCAAGCATCAAAGAACACGGGATCCTCGAGCCTCTTGTGGTCCGCCAGGTAAACGGTGCCTATCAGCTTGTCGCCGGCGAGCGCCGGCTAAGGGCTGCCAAGCTTGCAGGGCTTGATAAAGTGCCCGTAGTTGTGAAGGACCTCAGCGATGACCAGGTTAAGGAGCTCATGCTTATTGAAAATCTCCAGAGAGAGAATCTCAACCCTCTCGAGGAAGCCCAGGCAATTAAAGAGCTCCTGGAAAATTCGGGGCTGACTCAGAAGGAGCTCGGAAAGCGGTTAGGCAAGAGCCAGGCGTGGATCGCCAACAGGCTCAGGCTGCTGCAGGCACCTGAGGAGTTGAAGGACCTGGTTATTTCCCGGAAAATATCTGCCAAGCACGTTATCGCTCTTCTGCCCATAGCTCCCTACCCGGTGTTTAAAAAGAAGGTTTTGCCGGCGATTAAGCAATTGACCAGCAAAGGGGTCCAGCCCTCTGTTAGTCAGATACAGGAGATATCTAAGAACCAGATTAAATACGATTGGAAAGGCGATTATGCACTGAATCTCTCAGATTTGCCTATTGAAGTTGAAAAACTCAGAGATTACATAGATTTCTCAAAATGCAAGAAGTGCAAACACAAAATAAAGTATGACGGCGAGGAATACTGCCTAAACAGATCTTGCTTTAAAGACAAAATCAACAAGGCGAAGCATAAGCGCAGAAAGGACCTCAAAGATAAGGATATCGTGGATATATCAAAGCTGGACTGGGACTCATACAACTATCTTGGATATGGGGTTAACTTCGACACCTCAGAATGCAAGAATTGCAAAGATTGTAAGAGAACAACAAGGGACTCTCTGATTTGCATAAATACAAAATGCTTCGAGAAAAAGGATAGAGAAGCACGGAAAATACTAACAAAACAGAAAAGAGAGAACACTAAAAAAGCATTCAAATACCTCGACGAAAAGCTTTCAGAGATTACAGAGCTCGGAGAGAGGGAGCTGCGCTTTATTCTCAAAAATCTCTGCCTGCTTCTGTGGAGCGAGTCGGTTAAAAAGGGGCTTAAACCCTGGGGTGATGTGGAATCAATTCCAGCTGAGGACATTAATAAAGCGATGCTCAGGCTGATCATCACTGACAGAATAGTGAGAAGCTACGAAGACCCAAGCGTGGAGCTGGTTGATTCTATTCTGAAAGAGCTTCAGGAGGGAGGGCAGTGAACAGCGAGCAGGTTGCTTACCAGCTGGCAGATTTTGCGGATCGCCTGCAGGCCCAGGGCGTGGACCGCATAACTATTGCTGAGGCCCTGAGCCTGCTGAATACCAGGATACATCAGCACCTTGTGAAAGAGGCTCTTAAGCTTACCTCGCAGAAAAGAAAATCAGAGCTTGAGAGGCTGCTGAGCTATCTGCGTAATACGCCATACTTCGGGGACTATAAAATGAAGGTGGCTATCAGGTCTGGGTTAGGACTTTTGGAGGTGTAATTATGAAGATATGGGGAGGAAAAGGCTGGATTATGATTTTTGAAGATGATTGGTTACTTATAGGTATAGCTGGCATCAAACATGTAGGTTTTTACGCAGTCCTGGATATTCCCGGCTCCGTTTCTGCTGGATTGTATGATTATTTTGAAGTTGAATATGACCCAAATTTTGATTTTGTAGAATTTATCTTGCAGCGTTTAAAGGCTATTGAGGAAGGATTAAAAGCCTTGGAGGGAGGAGTATGAGATGCAACAATTGTCATTTTCTCGCTGATGAAGTAATTTCACTGAAAGAAATCGCTCTATTGAAAAATAAACTTAAACGAGCCATTGATAGAAACAGAGAGCTTGAAATGAGGATTGAAATCCTTGAAGAGAAACTTGAGAAACTGCTCCCGCCGGAGATATGGTAGTGGCAAAATGCGATTACTGCGAGGATGTAGCTGATTTCCTGGTATATCCAGCCAGGCGCGGGTTTAACGGTGGGGCCTTCCTCTGTGCCAAGCATGCGGTCAAGGTGATCAATGAAACTTATAATTTAAAAAATCGAGCTAATAGCATGAAAGGTAATACTTTTGCGCAAGTTTATAAAGATCATCAGTAATCACTTGCACGAAAGGTAATACTTTCGTGCAAAGAAGAAGAGTTGGGTTAGTTATGAGAAGAGAAGAAATTTCTAAAAAGCGGTTGAAATTTCAACAAAAAAGTATCTACTTTGAAGAAGCGTCGTGCGCAAAAGTATTACCGTTTGCGCAGGAGTGCACAACCTATGAAATATAATAAAAAAAGGGTTGTCAGTTGTAAATTAAAAGTTGAACTCATTGAGCACCTCAAAAGGAAGTACGGGAGTGTGAACAGGGGAATACAGATACTTGTAGAGAAAGACTATGAAGGGGTGGATGGGTTAAAGCTCCCTGCGAGCTCACGATTGAGGGAGGTATACCTTTTCCTTTACAGACAGCGTAAGGACTTCGATCTCAAAGTCAGAACTCAAATAGCAATACGCTGGCTTATGAAGCACTTCGAAGTACAGGAAAGGACTGCGAGGGCATGGCTGAAGAGCCTCGAGGCTGCTGGCTTTGTAAGGCTTCACAACTTCATCCTTGAAATCATTGAGAAGAGGGAATAGTGTTATGGGGAATATCAAAACATTAGACAACTTCATATCTTTCGAAATAGGTGCATTAAAACCGGGTAGGACGCCGGACATTTGCCCAGCCTGTGCTCATGAAATTAAAGTAATAAAAATAGGTGCACAATACTACAACCGTGCACAGTTACCTTTACTGCAAAAGGTGCGTTATGCAAAAGATTACGTGGTAAGAGGATGCTCACGTTGTGGTAGAGTTTTCTACTATGACAATGGGAATAAACGTCTAATCGAACTTAGCTTCAAATTTGAAGATTTTGAATTTCAGCAGTAAGTATAAACTGACGTCCTAGGAATTTCTAGAACTTTTGCGATCTGTGAGACAGTCATAAATTCTCTCATTGCATTGATTGCTTTCCGTAGTAGTATTCTCTCTTTTGATTCTCCTTCAAGCTCATCCTTCAGAAGCTCCTTATGAGCTCTCCTTTTCATTTTTCGATATTCCTCATAGATTTCTTTATCAAGCGGCGCTACCTCGAATTTATCAATTCTAGAAGGATACGACTTATTGAAATCAAAAAGAAAATCATCAAGAAACGATTTCGATTTTGTATTAGTCCTGTAAATTTTCACGATTTTTTTCTCACAAACCTGATGATTATTTATATTCAGCTTCTTCTCGACAATAGCAAAATATCCGACCAGCTTCCTTACTGTAATGTCTATCAAAGAAGCCTTTGGCACGTTCACCCACAAATTTACCTGCACTTCTCTGTAACACTCAAGCAATTTCCCGAGTACAACATTCAGACGCTTCATATATTCTCTGTTGCCCGCGTTCAGCCCTGCATCGTCGAAAACAACATTTGCAAACAGAAGGTCGTCCTCATCATACCGCGGCAGAGCGTATTTAACAAGGTTTTCAATATCAAAAAACACATGCTTTTTCACGCTAAAAGGCTCATACATCTCAGTGTCGATTCCAGAAATCAAAATAGGAGATTTTAGAGAAAAAATAGATTTCCCGGCGCCCCTGCTGCCTACAACAAGGCAGTCCGTCATAGTATTTGTTGTGTTTAACAGATATATTTCCCTGAAGTACTTAGTTGGGGCTCTTTCAAGAGCCTCGCTATTAAGCTCGTACTTCATACCACCACGCTCTCATCTTCAATTTCCCTGTCCATAACAGCAAAGAATATCCTAACCGCTGTCTCAATCAGCTCCTCGGGTTTCTGCATCTCAATATTTTCATCTGAAAGCTCGTCCCTTTCCTTTTTAAGCAAAAAAGGCGATAGTGCGACACGTAACCCTCTAAGCTTTGCCTGAATAGCCTGCAGTGATTCCGAGCCAGGAAGCATAAGGTGCTGCACATAGGCTGAAATCATAGGACCAATGATATTGCGCTGTACCCCGCTGAAGTACTGGGTCAGTATATGACCTTTCACGTTGTACTTGAGCTCTTTTTCAAACAAGGTTTATCCCTCCTGAATTATTTCCTGGGAAATTATGGCACTGTCTGGTTGATCACATAGGGTTTCGGAGGAGTCACATGCACAGCTCCTGCTTTGGCTGCCTTCGCTGCAGTGGCAGCGTGCTCACCACCAAAGCTGCCTGAGAAGAACAAGTACGCTATGATCCCTATGATGGCCACAAGCGCTACAGTGTGCTGATTCACCCCGCCGAACATCTTCCTAGCTTTCAATGCAAGCAGTCGCTCATATTTGCGTATCAGCCCCACGTCTTTACCTGATACACCTACCAGCACTGGTGCTTTAATCGATATTTCAGCACCGCAGTTAGAGCATTTGTTTTTCAATATCTCCGGCTTTGGTGAGAGAAGCCCAAGGCCAGAGATGTATATTGCTGTGGGTATACCACGCTTGTCGAGCCTTGCAACCTCGCGCAGCCTCTCTAGGGGTCCGATTGTCTCCTCTCCTGTCTCTGTTTTGATTATGACAGTATCAAGCTCATCTGCCTTCACTATTTTAGACGTTATCCCGCTATTCGCAATTATAATAAGCTTGTAGAACTCTATTCCCCTCATTCTCCATATTGTATGCTTGAAAAATACAAAATACAGTGGTATAAGTGCAGCAACGCCCATCAGCAGGTATAGCATAAAATTCATCATACCAATATAATTCACCACTTCTGATCACCTCCTCCTAAAAAGTTCAGCCAATTCTTTTTCTCTCTGATTTTAGCTCCGAGACCGTAGACGATGCGATTGATCAGGTTTCCTCCTCTACCGCATGAGAGTGCTGCTATCTTCATTGCTTCGTCTGAAAACTCTGTATCCCTGATTATCTCAGCCTGTGTCTCAGGATCATATTTCTGTGCAATTGCCTTTACAAATGCTTCGAGCCTCGAGGCAGAGAATATAAACTCTGCCTCTTCCCGGCTCAGAAACGATTTTTTTATGTTCTCGTGCTCGTCTTCGACTGTTCTCACTAATCTTTTGAATACATCCTCATATAGAGGCTCGTAGTCTGCCACACTCACCTTAGAAGCCCCAGAATATTCCACCATACGCTCGCCTCCTGTTGATTATTTCTTTCACCAGCAGGAGAGTGTGATATGAAGCTGTTGCGAATGCAACAGCACCAAACACCCTCACCAGTACAACAGAGATGAACCCAGAGACTATAAGAGACCACACGAAAACGGCTAAAGATACTGTAATGCTGATAAGCACATACACGAAGTTAACCGGTCTCCTCTCTGCCATGTGCAGCATAAATGCCCAGAGCGCAAAAAGCCCAAGGAATTCCTGTAGAGCTGGATCAATGTACTGAGTTGTTGCTATGCTGTAGGGCTCCGTGAGGATTCTCAGCGTTTGATTTACTGTTTCATTCTCCCAGACCATCTATTTACCCCCTGAGTTTTCTTTCTAAATCCCACCCAATTGCATTTACCACATATCCTAATAAAAATCCCTCAAAAAGTGCCAAAGCGCCATGTTTCAGTAGTTCCCAGTTTTTAATAAACAAGCCAGCCATCAATACAACAAGCGATGCAATATTCCAGCCATCTATGCAGGCCCTCATGTTTTCAAGTATTTTCTTTCTCTTTTCCAGCTTCACTCAAATCCCCCCGGAAAGGATATAATTACTCTATGCCGATGCAAGACCTTCTTCAGGTCCTTTGCTATCCTGAGCACCTCATCGGGATTCCTAATCGGACTTCCCCTCACTTCAACCTCCATGTTCCCGATTCTTAGTTTTCCCAGCATCACTTCAGGACCCTCCAAGTCTCTCAATATACGTTTTAGCCACATAGATTGCGTAGAATATCAGCACGAATGGCAAGAGCCAGAAAGGGGCCTTTCCAGCTTCGACAAGCCCGATGAGGGCAACACTTGAAAGGAAAAGCGAGCCTGTTTTTCCGAATCCCGAAGCGTTTCCTATACCATAAAAGAATAGAAGCGTAGAAAATACGATGAGCACATCCTTATAGCCCCCAAACATGCCGAAAAGCCATTGTAGTGGCGTGAAAACATCCATTGCAGGCTCGCTCACACGTTCACCCCCCTGAAGAACCTATAAATTGCAAAATATAGAAGCATATTAAGCGGTGCAAGAATAAAGCCTTTGAATATTGCATTAACATATGCTGGGGGATTACCAGGGAGGTCATACCTAAAGGCAGCCATGTTAAGAATAGTAGTGGCGAAATTGTAACCAAATTTTAGCATTATCTCAAAAGTGCCTAGAGGTCCGGGAAGATTGCTATCTGGGATAGGCGCCTTATAGTCAGGGACACCTGCAGATAGTCCAACGTACGTGAGCATCGCTCCGAATAGGATGTAAACCAGTGGCACAAGCTCAAGTACCCTCATAGCTAAACCTCCCGCGCAATGCGATCACTCCACCAACTACGAGCGTGAATATCAATATCTTCAGACCATAGAAGCCAAGCACAAAGAACAGTGCCATCAGCGCGATAAAGACTGGAATAGGAGGGTAACCTTTTCTTGCGAAGTATCCCGCACCGGTAGCGCTCAGAAACATTGCAACAAAAGGAAGCATCTTCAGTGCCACATCTCCAAAGCCCAGCCATGAGAGTATTTCCTGCGCAAAGCCTTTCGGTTCTATCTCGAAATCGTAGATTTGCCGTGTCAAAGCAAGCTCCCTATGCCTCTCCCCGTAGATTGTGCTATTGAGATTGTAAGAAATAGCGATTTCTATCTCATTTGAACTGAAAGCACTTGAAATGTTTATTTCTTCAGATGCAAGAGTAGCATTGCGTATGCATATATAAATTATGTTGTTTTTATTCATGTCCGGCGCTGTAACCTCAATATATCCGTTCAAACTGTCCCGGATTATTTGAATTTCTGAATCCCCATCGTAATCTGATGCAAAAGCTACAAATGGATCGTCTATGTAGAGGCGCAGAGAGGCATTGACAAGTGTGAACTGCGGGAGCGTTGAGCGAAGGTAAAGGCAGGGTGCAAAGGTACCATTTGCATCGAGCACGTTAGACGTGTCCTGCGAGGGAGGCAGGTGGTTGAATATGGTATAAACCACGCCGTCCCAAGCCTGGGAAACAAGCTCTCTCTGCAGAGGGAAGTAGATGTTTTCGCCCCTAAAAGAAACGGAGCGCTTGTAGTGTATGTATCCATCTGCAGAAATCTCCACATCATAAACAAGGTCTGGGTTGATATAGATTGGGCTGCTTGAATCTATTGTTCTTGTGTCAACAACTTTTCCGGCGTAGCTGAGGGTGAAGTTCACACCGCCGAGCGGTGAGAATGTCATTGCATCTACGGGATTTAAATATGCACGGTAGTAGCGGGTTGTTGGGATGTACGCGGTGAAGTTTGGGAGGGAAGGATTGACTATATAGTGCCTCATGCTCAGGTTATTGTATATTATGCTGATCTCGCTGTCATTGAGTTCTATGCTTCCCGAAGTGGTGCAGTAGTAGCTCCCATTTGCCAAGACGCAGAAGTTTTGCACTGTGTCGACTGTCAGCTCGTCCTTTACATATAGAGTATAAGCTGATGCGGTGCTGCAGAGCAATCCAAAAAATAGAATGAAGAGTAGAGTGCTGCGCATTGCTCCTTTTAGTCGCCCCGTCCGTAGAAGGCTCCAAGCAGTATCGAGACCACCAGCACCAGTGCCAGAATCTTCGGTATCATGTTGATCATTGTCTGGGTGCTCGTATCGCTAGTAGAAGCCGCCGCCTGGCTTGTAAAGTCTATGATCATCGGGTAGAGCATTGCGAATATGAAAATCACCACTGCTATACCAATGAGCCAGTTTATGCTCACTGCTCCTGCATTTTCCCGCAGGAAAACCCTGAATCGACTCCTCACGGGACCTGGAAGATCATCGAGCATGCGCTCTATGTCCTCTAATACGATTTCCCTAGCTTTGTCCTCGTCCTCAGCTGCAAGCTGCCTGAGTGTCTGCTCGTAGAGCCTCGCCTGTCCTACTGCTTGAGCAAAGCGTGTTTCTCCTACTAGCCCTTTCAACTTTTCCAGCGTTGGTTCAAACCTTCTTGGAATTTCTAATCCTATTTCCACCATTCTCACCTCCTTATGGTTTAATAGCCTCTAAACCATACACAGAAGCGGCATACTGGTCGTTTGCCACGAAGACGATGAATAACACCAGCAGGACTCCGACAAACAGCGCTGTAACGTTTCTGGTATCTTCGACGTCAATACCCCGGCGCTTGATAATGTAGATCATCCCTATGAGAAACACCGTGCCGAAGATGGTGATCAGCTTCTGGATCATTGAATAGCTCTGCTTATAGCTGGCAACCTCCTCAGCACTTAGACTCCCCTCCTGATATGCTTTCCAGATCGCTGCTATTTCGTTTGCACTCAACGCCCTGTCGTAGATGCGGATTTCGTCGTAGATCACATCTGTCTGTGAATCTCTTTGTATCAAGTCTTGAGTGATTTTTATTGGATTAATTGTATAGTCTGGCTCTGTTCCAGGTTCAACGTCTTTTGTTGCAATGAGCACGCCGTCTTTGTAGAAGCTGATTTTTCCTGTTGCTACATCGTAAGTCCCAGCGAGCATGTGCCATTTGTTTGCGCCTAATGGCGGGTTTCCTCCGTATTCTCCTGTATGCGTCCACTGACCCGCTATGTATATGCCGAAGTGTGCATTTGTACCAAGCTGTCCACTGACATTGCCAGACATTAAAACCCACGCGAAACTTAATCTCTTACCAATTGTTGCTTTCCAAGACGTTTCTGGCACGTCTGTAAAGTCTATCTTCTCTATTCTGTAAAATAGCAACACTGTTACAGATTTCAACTGCAAATCACTCGTGTTCTGTATCACTATCACATCATCGCTGCCCAACGCTATTCCCTTGCCAAATGCCCCGGTCACGCTGGTGAAAAGCACGTTGCCGTTGCTGCTGTTACTGTCCGTTACGCATGCATCGTATTCCCCTGTCACCAGGTTCTTCCAGCAGCTTGTGTTGCTGTCAAACTGCCCATCCTCAAAGCTGTATGCGTATAGTAGACTTGGATCATTGACCACCTGAATGTCATTCGGGAAGGTCAGCATCTCCATTGCCGACGCCTGTGCTATAAAAACTGCCACCGCTACCGCTACAAGAATGGGAAAAGCTTTTGTTTCCGTACTCTCACCCCCTTTTTGTTTTTCTTTTTACGATTACCGCGAAGGATGAAGTTCAGCGGGAAGTCGAGAGGTGTTGGCTCTCTAGGTACTGGAAAAGCAGGGGCGTGCTCACCGCCTTTCTCAGAGAAAGCTCTCAGCTTCCCGCCTACTTTCTGCATCACGCCGCCGGCGTACTTGCCCCAGAATATAAATATCGGATTTAAGACTGGTACGAAGCGTGGGAATTTCACCTTTACATCTTTTGGTTTCCGTGGAGTCGTCGGTTTTTTCTTTGGACCACCAGGAGGAATGAACAGGAAGAATGGAGGTATCAATCCACCCGGTGGCCGCTCTGGCCCTGAAGGTGGATTTTTTTCGGTCTTTCTAGGTCGAGGTTTAAATGTTTCCTTAGCCGGCTTCGGAGGAGTGAAAATATCAAAATCCGGTGTATAGGAGATAGACAAATCTGGAGAAGAATCGAGCGCAGGTATTGAAATGTTATTGCTCTTCTGAGAGGTCTTTTGCTGAGGCTCAATGGCTGGGAAGAAAAAGATCTGCTCTTTCACCGCATGCTTTGACTGAAGCTTTTGATCCAGCTGAAACGCATAGCCTGGTATAAATATCGTCTCTGTCTTAGCGCTCTGTGTTATTTCCTGGGAAATTTTTGACTGAGGCTCAGGTGCAATAATCGGCAGCGCTGGAGCCTTGCCTGGCTTTTCTAGTACAGGAAGCTCATGTTTTCCAAGCGGCCCGAGGCGCCTGACCTCAACGATGTTCTCCTCTGTCATTAGCTGCTGCTCCAGTGCTGAAGACCTACCACCGCCGCCTTTACCATGTTCCTCAAGCCCTACCAACCTCTCGAAGTTCTTCTCCGCCTCCGTCTTGCCGTAGAGCTTGTGCCTCAGGGCGCGTTTCGCCTCAGGTGTGCGTATGACCTTGCCCGTCTTGGTGCTTTCTGGCGTGAATGGCTCCTCTGCAGCAGTCTCCACCTTCAGCACGCGGTACTGTATCCTGCCTATCTCTGTAACGCCCGGCTCCGAGGGTGCACCCTGCGGCGACTTCACCACGTCAGGCACCACAAGCACTGGCTTGCCCCCTCTGATAGGCACCTCGACTATCCCTTTCCTGGTGAGCATGATGGGCGCTTCGGAGGGTGGCTTGCCCTTGCCTATGAAGACGTTGCGTCCCTCCTCCACTATCATGGGTATGCTCTTTGCTGGCTTCTGCCCGACGTACTCTTCTATGCTTGTCGTGTAGCGGGGTATGAACTGATATGTCTCGATGAACTGCTCGCCCTTCTGCTGCCTGAAAGTGTTGACCTTCATTCCCTCCAGCCTGCGGACGATGGCAAGCTCTTTCTGCGGCTGCCTGGGTGCAATATCTAGCGCGGAGCCCCTGAGCAGAACTTTTGAGGCAGCCTTTGCGCCCTTCTCAAACCCCCTTGCACCAGCTGCACCGGCGAGACCAAGCTCAGAAAAGTACAGCACGGCAAGCTCAGGGCGACCCATCTTTACAGCTTGGTAGCTCTCATAGCCTGTGAGCCCCGTACCAACCGCGCCTATTCCTATACCCACAGCCCTTGAGAACCCTGCTCCTTTGCTTCCTATCCCTGCCAGAGTGCCAAGAGCACCGCCTAAAACATATCCTCCTGCAGCAGAGGCAGCAATCTGCCCTAATATCTTCATCTCTGATTTGAGCACGTCAAGGGATTCTTTCCGCTCAGCCTCGCCACCTGAGAGAGCTCTATACCCGAGAAATGCAGTAGGCAGAATATCGCCGAACGGTCCAAGCGGCCCCCTGAGCGCGGCTCCTGTGCCAAGGTACTGCATAGCTTTCCTTTCAATTTCTGCTCTCCTCTGCTCCTCAGCACGCTGTTGCCGTTGCAGCCTCTCAATTATGCGATCTGGCGGTGGATAATAACTCTCTACCTTCGCCTCCCCTGTAACAAGAGCCCCTCCTATTTGCGCCTGCAGCGCCATCAGGTTTTTGTGAGTAGCTTGCTGCTGTTCCTGTTGGCTAGGTTTGGTTGCCTTTATACCTTCGGATGTTGTCTCGACTTCATAGCCCTGGCTTCTGAGTATATTTTTCAGCTGGAACTCTGGTATGCTGTTCTGCGGTAGCGGGTGGTCGAATGCATACCTCTGCCCATTGATCTCATAGACATACTGCTCCCCCCACTTCGTTTTTTGTACTCCGAGGCTTTTGACCTCGTAGCGTCTTTCTTGATGAGTATACGAGCTTGAATCTACGACGCCTGGCTTGGTATGATAGCTTCCACCGCCTCCCTTTGCAATGACTTCAGAATAAGAGCCAGAAATAAAACCTGATGGTGTCTTTCTACCAATAACGTGTCCATTCTCCCATATCCAACCAGCAGCATCTCGATATGCTATCTTTTTATCCCTTCCCCGGGACGAGATGCCCCGTTATTATAAGAAAGCAGGATCGTAATCGAAGATGGCTCTGGTAATTTATCACTCCCTGGTATCGAGAACACAGACTTCAAAGCTGGGGCAAGAGCTTTTAGAGTTGTTTTATAGAATCTCGTATCCTTTTTGACTTTAATCTCAATGTTTTCACCTATGACAAATGGATGCCCTCTCATTTCTATTCAATTAAATTTCTGCCAATTAGGGGTATATAAAAGTTATACCTGATTTGCCTGATTTGTCTAATCAGCTTTCCTCAAAACGAGCTCCCCGCGGTCTATCACCCACTTAACTTTATCGCCTTCTTTAAGTCCTACCGCCTCAGCCAGCACCCGCGGGATTGTTACCTTCAGGCTTCCAGAAACGTGGTGGATCGTGTAAGTTTTTTCTGCCATACTGAAATTGTTAATATTTTGCATATATAAAGAGTTATGCTTATATAGTAGGAGGCTTATAGAATTTTGGAGGAATCGGACGTGGTTTAAGGTTGCCCTCCCTCGGCTTGCCTTACCCACCGCTTAAGCCCTGGGTTTTAGGAGCTTTGAGGAAAAGGAGGTCTAACATGGTGGGTAAGGACATATGCATAAGCCAGTAGATTTTTGAAAGGTGGAGAGAGA
>Ga0256830_1001093_pt1 | contig 19606 bp, 21 predicted proteins | sample 128326metaG_FD_190537 | JGI IMG/M metagenome (GOLD analysis project Ga0256830, IMG submission 190537) | Hydrothermal vent microbial communities from Lau Basin, Pacific Ocean - 128-326 | ecosystem: Environmental > Aquatic > Marine > Hydrothermal vents | place: Pacific Ocean: Lau Basin | collected... | reverse complement strand
CGGGGTAGCCGAGGGCGACGGCGGCGAGCCCGACGGCGATGATGAGTCCCCCGCCGGCCCCCTGCACGATCCGGGCCGCCACCATGACCTCCATCGACGGGGCGATCGCCGCCAGGACGCTGCCCGCCACGAACACCGCCACCGACCATCGGAACATGACCGTCGTCCCCAAAGAGTCGACCAGCGGGCCCGACAGGACCGTCGCCACCCCCGAGGTGACGAGGAACCCGGTGATCACCCAAGGCAGCAGCCGCACCTGCCCGAGGTCGGCAGCCACGTCGGGGAGGGCGGCAACGACGGCGAGGCCTTCGAAGGCGACGAGGGCGACGGTGGTGTAGATCGCAGCCGACAGCGGCAACAGCGGACGCGACAGCACCGACCGGGGCTCTTCCATGGGGAGGGACCGTACCAAGGGACGGACAGGACACGGACCCCGCCCGGTGGCGCCGCCACCCAGCGAAGAGGAGATCGCCCAGATCTACGAGCAGCTCCTCGAAGCCGCCGACTGCCTCCGGAACGAAGGCTACGACATCACCCCGGCGCCGTCCCTCGAAGCCTTCGTCGACAGCTACGAAACGGGGCCGTGGCATCCCTACCTGTCCCTCCCCGACGACCTCTCGGCGTCCGAATGGGACCACCTGGAACGGGTCTGCCCTCAGCCCTGAGCCGTCAACGCACCAGCAGGGGGATCGCGATCTCTTCGTCGGTGAGGCCGCCGTGCTGGCCGATGGTCCAGGCGTCGTTGCCGGGGAAAGAGAAGGCGTACCCGGGGTCGGCGAGGAGGATGCCGTCGGGGCAGCGGGCCTCGAACCGGGGATGGAGAGGACCCGGACCCCACCAGCCGTCGGTGGCGGTCGCCGGATACCAGACGGCGGGGATGTTCTCCGCCATCTCCTCGCCCAGCTCCGGGTCTCCATGGACGTACACGGCCCGGGAATCCCCGTACAGGGTCAGACCGTCGGGAGGCCGAAGGTCGAGGCGCCGCTCCTCGGGGATGTCCACGTGCCCGTGGTCGGCGGTACCCACCAGGCTCACCGCGGCCGGGAGCCGTTCCGCCAGCTCCTGCCACACCGCCGAGGCCCGACCCATCGCCGCCGCGTATTCGACAGACGACTGTCCGTGATAGTGGGCGGCGGCGTCGACGTCCGGCAGGTAGACGACGGTGACCCCGCGGCCCCGTTCGACGGCGTCGACGGTCAGCGGAACGATCTCGCCGACGTGGTCCCATCCGAAGGGTGTCGCCCCTCGGAACAGGAGCCGCTCGAGGGGGCTGCCGATGAACCCGGCAGGCAACACGACCGACACCTCGCATCCTCCGGAGAGGAGACGTTCGGTCAGGTTCGGAGAAGGGAGGAACCCGTCCGGTTCGGCCGGTACCGCCTCGCCGTCGATGCGCAACCACCAGACGGTGTTGACGACGCCGCCGAAGTCGGGGTCGTGGAGCAGGTAGGCGATCAGACCGTGCCGGGACGGCGCCAGCCCGGACGCCAGCGTGGCCGTCGCCACCGTGGTCTGGGACGAGAAGGGCGCGTCGAGGGTCGCCACCCGGGCCGACGTCAGCGGGCCGGCGGCCGGATGGGTGAGCTGGTGGTCGCCCAAGCCGTCGAAGAGAACCAAGACGTATCGGTCCGATTCGGGGACGGCGGCGGCCACATCGACTGTGAGCCCCGGGGTGGGTGCGTCCCCGACGAGGCGACGCTCCAGCTCGGCGACGAGGTTGACGAGACCCCGACCGTCGTAAGAGGGAACCCGCATCAGTCGCCGAGACAGATCCCGAGACGGCGGGCGCTCACCACCCAGGGATGGTCGACGGGGACCGCCTTGCGTTTGCCCGCCACCTCCTTCAGGTCCACCGGTTCGGTGCCCTCCCCCCGGGCGGCCACCATCACCCCGCGGAGACCCTCCACGATGTAGTCGACGCAGGCGGTGCCGAGCCTCGTCGCCAGCACCCGGTCGACGGCCGACGGCGTACCGCCACGTTGCACGTGTCCGAGGATCGTCACCCTCGACTCCAGGCCGGTGCGTTCTTCGAGGTCGGCGGCGAGGGTTTCGGTGTGCCGTTTCTGGACGGCGTGGAACTCTGCCAGGTCCCGTTTCGCCTGTTCGCGGATGCCGTCGTCCGGGTTGGTGGCCAGTTCGGCGAGACGGTCGTGACGTTCCCGGTCGGCTGCCGACAGGGCCCCTTCGGAAACGGCGACGATCGAGAAGGCCGAGCCGGCAGCTTTCCGTTGCAGGATGGATTCGGCGACGACTTCGACGTCGTAGGGGATCTCGGGGATGAGGATCACGTCGGCGCCTCCCGCCAGCCCGGCACCGAGGGCCAGCCATCCGGTGTTGTGACCCATCAGCTCGACGACGACGATGCGGTGGTGGGAGTGGGCGGTGGAGTGGAGTCGGTCGATGGCTTCGGTGGCGATGGTGAGGGCGGTGTCGAATCCGAAGGTGGCGTCGGTGCCCCACACGTCGTTGTCGATGGTCTTGGGGAGGGCGATGACGGGGATCCCCACTTCGGCGAGGCGAAGGGCGTTCTTCATCGTCCCGCCACCGCCGAGACAGACCAGGGCGGTGAGATCGTGGGATTCGACGACCTGTTTCATGAGCGGCCGCATGTCCATGCGCTTGCCGTTGCCCACGTGCATCTTGTGGACCTTGTCCCGGCTGGTGCCGAGGATCGTCCCGCCGGTGGTGAGGATGCCGGAGAGGGTTTCGGAGTCGAGACGGACCGACCGGTCGTGCATGAGCCCCCGGAACCCGTCTCGGAAGCCGATGACGTGCATCCCGTAGGTGCGTTCCGCCGCCTTGCCTACCGCCCTGATGGCGGCGTTGAGTCCGGGGGAGTCGCCCCCGGCGGTGAGGATCCCGATGGTCTGGGCCATGGTGACAGGCTACCGGCTCCCGACCCCGACCCCACCACCCGAACTGACAGCACAAAACGGCAAATACCGCCCCAACCTGCTGTCAAAACGACCCGACCCCGACCCCACCACCCGAACTGACAGCACAAAACGGCAAATACCGCCCGAACCTGCTGTCAAAACGGGTGGGTCAGGAGACGACGCCGAGGGACCGCCCCACCCGACAGAACGCCTCCGCCCCGTACTCGAGGTCCTCCCGGCTGTGTGCGGCGGAGATCATCACCCGGATACGGGCCTTCCCGAGGGGCACCGTCGGGTAGGCGATGGCCTGGGCGAACACCGCCTCGTCGTCGAACAGCCTCCGGGAGAACTCCTGGGCGGTCTGTTCGTCGCCCAACATCACCGGGGTGATCGGGGTCTGCGACAGGCCCAGGTCGAACCCGGCTGCCGCCATCCGCTCCTTGAACCAGGCGGCGTTGGACCACAGTCGGTCGACCAGCTCGGTGGAGGCGTCGAGGATCTCCACCGAGGCGATACAGGCGGCCACGTCGGGGGGCGTCACCGCCGAGGAGAACAGGAACGGCCGGGACCGCTGACGCAGCCACTCGACGACCGGAGCGGGCCCTGCCACATAGCCGCCCACCACCCCGAAGGCCTTCGACATGGTCCCCACCTCCACCTCCACCCGACCGTGGAGCCCGAAATGGTCGACGATGCCCCGCCCGCCCTTGCCGAGGACCCCTTCCCCGTGGGCGTCATCCACCATCACCATCGCCTCGTAGGCGTCGGCGGTCTCGACGATCCGGTCGAGGGGGGCGATGTCCCCGTCCATCGAGAAGACCCCGTCGGTGATGACGAGGATCCGCCGGGCCCCTTCGGCCCGGGCCTCCGCCAGTTTGGTGGCGAGGTTGTCGACGTCACAGTGGCGGTAGATCTTCCGGGAGGCCTTGGAGAGCCGGACCCCGTCGATGATGGAGGCGTGGTTGAGTTCGTCGGTGACGATGACGTCGCCGTCGCCGACGAGGGCCGGGATGGTCCCGGCGTTGGCGACGAACCCGGCCTGGAAGGAGATGGCCGCCTCCACCCCTTTGAACCGGGCCAGTTTCTCCTCGAGTTCGTCGTGGATGGTCATCGTCCCGGCGATGGTGCGGACGGCCCCCGGACCGATGCCGTACCGGTCGAGGGCGGCTTTGGCGGCCGAGACCAGACGGGGATCCGACGCCAACCCCAGGTAGTTGTTGGAACAGAAGTTGAGGACCCGTTTGCCGTCCACCACGAGCCACGGACCCTGAGGCGAGTCGATGTGGCGGATGGTGTTGTAGAGCCCCTGCTCCCGCAGTTCGGCGAGGAGGTCCCGCAGGTAGCCGACCTTGTCCATACCGGCTCCTTTCAGCTCAGCGGCCCGTCGGCGTCGGCCGGGTCGGGGAACATGACCACTTTCCCGCATTCCCCCGACGCCATCAGCTCGAAGGCCCGTTCGAAGTCGTCGAGGGCGAACCGGTGGGTGACGACCGGGCCCAGATCCACCGCCCCCGACCGCAACAGGCCCCGCATCTCGTACCACGTGTCCCACAGTCTCCGACCGACGATCCCATGAACGGTCGCCCCTTTGAAGATGACGTTGTCGTCGAGGTCGAAGTCGAGGGACCGGGAGGAGAGTCCCAACAGGGCGGCCTCACCACCCCGGACGAGGGAACGGAACCCCTGGTCGATGGCCGACGGTGCCCCCGACATCTCCAGCAGCACGTCGACGCCTTCGCCGTCGGTCATCTCCCGGACCACCGCCACCAGATCTTGGCTGCTCGGGTCGACGGTGACGTCGGCCCCCATGGTCTTCGCCATGTCGAGCCGGTAGGCGCTGATATCCGAGGCGATGACGAGCCGGGCCCCCATCGCCTTGGCGGTGGCGATGGCCATCACCCCGACCGGACCGCAGCCGGTCACCAGCACTTTCCGTCCCGAGACGCTGGGGACCGACACGGTGTGGACGGCGTTGCCGAAGTTCTCCTGGAGCGACGCGATCGACAGGGGCATGTCGGGCGGGTCGGGCCAGGCGTTGATGGCGGGGACCGCCACGTATTCGGCGTAGACGCCGTCCCGGTCCACCCCGAGGATCTGGGTGTTGTCGCACAGGTGGCCTTTCCCAGTGCGGCAGAATCGGCAACGGCCGCAGACGACGTGGGATTCGACCGACACGAGCTGGCCCAGGTCGGGACCGTTCGCCTTCGGGCCTTTGTCCACGACGACACCGCACATCTCGTGGCCGATCACCAGCGGTGGGGTGACGTGGGTCTCCGCCCAGGGGTCCCAGCGGGCGATGTGGAGGTCCGTACCGCAGATCGACGTGGCCTTGACCTGGATGAGGACGTCTTCGGGTCCACATTCGGGGATGGGGAGGTCGACCATCTCCAGCCCGGGCCCGGCGGTGGGCTTGACGATCGCTCGCATCGACCCCCAGGCTACCGCGGCGGTGGCCGACCGATCCGGTGCTCAGCCCTGGGGTGCCGTAGCTACCTGAACCTGGAAGCCGGCGGTCGGGTCGCCGGTGACGTCGATGGTCACCGGCTCGGCTCCCGCCCAGGTGTCTGCCGGGAGCGTGGCGAGCACGTCGGCGGTCGTCAGGTCGGGGAACGCAGTCGACGTCCAGCCGACCAGTTCGGCGTCGGTGCCGGCGGGGAAGTAGCCGAACAGGGGCACCGGTCCGGTCTCGGGGCCTCCTTCGGTCCGAAGCCCGAAGGGACCCAGGATCCCTACTCCGGGGAACCGCAGCCCCACCCACGGGTAGGCGGCGGCGAGGTCGCTGACGTCGGCGATCACCAGTTCCCGCTGCAACCAGCCGTCGACGCCTGCGGCCACGTCGGCGCCGGCGATGACTTCGTCGTCGGTGACGAAGAGCTGGCGTGCTTCGGGCGGGTCGGCCAGCCATACCTCCAACCGGTCCGACGGGGTCGGTTCAGATGGGGGCCCCTCCACCCCCTTCGCTCGGCGCCACTCCCCCAACGGACCCGGGGTCGTGGCCTCAGGGGCGGGCAGGCCCGCCTCGAGGGCTTCGGTTCGTGCATCTCGGGCCTTCCGGCCGGCGATCGCATCGGCGATCAAGGCCAACACCGCGTCCCGACCCTGCCCATAGAGGGCATAGACTTCGGCGTACTGGTCGTAGTTCCCGGTAGCAGCATCGACGAGACGCCACTGCTCGTCGAACACCATGGTCACCGCATAGGCGCGTAGTCCGTCACCTTCGGTGACGCCTCGTTCCAGTTCGGCGGGACTCCCGGCAGCCTGGAGGGCGACGAACACCCGGCGGTCCTTCAGATCCACCTTCGTCGACGGAGCGACGAGCATCGCCGGAACCGATGTACCGACGGGAAGTTCCGGCGTTTCATATTCCACCCACGACACGTACACCGGCTTCTGGAACAACACGTCTGTCACGACCAAGTCGAGGTAGCGGTACCCGGGGGGGATGTCCTGCTGCGCCACGACGTCGGCTTCGACCAACCAGGTCGTCGCCGCGAGGTAGTCGGTCGCATCTTCGGTACCACTGAAACTGGTGCCGACCGGCGAACAGGCTCCTGCGACCAGGGCGAGAACGGCGAGGAAAGCCGCGAAGGGACAGGATCGCGGTGACCCCGAACGAGCCAGCGGGTGACGAAACCTGAACATCACGACATCGTGTCGGTATTGTCGCGCTCGCCGGCTCCGCTGTCGACAGATTCGGCCGGCCCTCGCCTCGCGCCCTCGCCGAACTCGAACTACCCCACCCGGCGGGGGATCGCCTCACGGTAGGTGCGGGCGGCGGTCTCCACGTCCACCGATGCGACGGCGCCCGGCAGCTCGAAGACGATGTCGATCCCTTCGAACCGGCCGATCCGCCGGGCCGGGATCCCCGCGTCGGCGGCCACCTCGGCGATACGTTCGGCGTCCTCGGGGGCGGCGGCGGCCAAGAACCGGTGGGGATCTTCGGCGTAGAGGTGACGCCAGTCCGACACCCGCAGCGACACCCCGATGTCGGAGGCGATGCAGATCTCGGCGACCGCCACCGCCAGCCCCCCGTCGGAGATGTCGTGGAGGACCGGCGCCAGACCGTCGGCCGCCAACGTGACCGCCGCGTCGATCGCGGCCGCCGCCAACGTCGGGTCGGGGGCGACGGGGCGTCCACCCACATGGCCGAAGGCGACCTGTTCGAACGCCGAACCCGCCAGGTTGATCGCCCATTCGGGGCCGAACAGCCACAGGTCCATGCCGTCGGCCGCCCGGTCGAGCCGGGGCGGGGAAGTCGGCATCGGGTCCGCCAGACCCAGCATCCCCACCACCGGCGTCGGATAGATGTCCTGGCCGTCGGTCTCGTTATAGAAGCTGACGTTGCCGCCCACCACCGGCACACCGAGGGCCTCGCAGGCCTCGGCGATCCCCTCCACCGTCTCCCGGAACTGCCACATCACCTCGGGCTTCTCCGGGTTCCCGAAGTTCAGGTTGTCCACCACCGCCCGCGGCCGGGCTCCGCACAGGGCGACGTTGAGGGCGGCCTCGTACACGAGCCGGGCTGCGCCCCGGCGCGGGTCGAGATAGCAGAGCCGACCGTTCCCGTCGGTGGAGACGGCCAGACCCTTCGTCGTCCCTTTGACCCGCAACAGGGTGCCGTCGTGGCCGGGACCGACGACCGTGTTGAGGAACAGCATGTGGTCGTACTGTTCGTACACCCACGCCGCCGACGCGATCGACGGGTCGTCGAGGAGCAGGAGCAGGGTCTTCGACGTGTCGGGCGGAGCCACCAGACCCAGGGTGTTCGACCACAGGTCCTCCATCCACCCCGGCTCCCCCAGCTCCCGGCGGTAGCGGGGAGCGTCCTCGGACAGCGACGCCGCCGGGACCTCGGCGACGAGTTCGTCGCCTTCGTAGACCGACAGCGTCCCACCGGCCCGCACCGTGCCCACCACCGACGCGTCCACCTCCCACCGTTCGGCGACGGCGAGGACCTGGTCGACGTGATCGGGGTCGACGAAGGCCATCATCCGTTCCTGGGATTCGGACATCAGCAGCTCGGCGGCGGTCATCCCCGGTTCGCGGACGTGGACCGCCTCCAGGTGCACTTCCATGCCGACACCGGCCCGGGCGGCCGGTTCGGAGGTGGCGCAGGACAGCCCGGCGGCGCCGAGGTCCTGGATGCCGACGACCAGGCCCCTGCGGTACAGCTCGAGGCAGGCTTCGATGAGCTTCTTCTCCTCGAAGGGGTCTCCCACCTGCACCGACGGGCGTTTCGTCGTCGAAGACTCGTCGAAGGAGGCCGACGCCAGCACCGACGCCCCGCCGATCCCGTCCCGTCCGGTGGCGGCACCCAGGAGGACCGCCACCGTGCCCGGCCGGCCGGCGGTCCCCAACACCAGCTCGTCGGAGCGCATGAGCCCCAGGCACATGACGTTGACGAGGGGGTTGCCCGAATAGCACTCCTCGAAGGCGACCTCGCCTCCGACGGTGGGGACGCCGACGGCGTTGCCGTACCAGGCGATACCGGAGACCGCCCCCGTGAACAGGTACCGGTTGCGGGGCTGGTCGAGGGGCCCGAAGCGGATCTGGTCCCAGAGTGCGACCGGCCGTGCCCCCATGGTGAAGACGTCCCGGAGGATCCCGCCGATCCCCGTGGCGGCACCCTGGAAGGGTTCGACGAAGGTGGGATGGTTGTGGGATTCGATCCGCAGCGCCGCCAGCCAGCCGTCCCCCAGGTCGATGACACCGGCGTTCTCACCCGGCCCCACCACCACCCACGGTGCCTCGGTGGGGAACCGGTCGAGGAACGGTCGGGACGACTTGTAGGAACAATGCTCCGACCACATGACCGAGTACATGGCCAGCTCCGCCGGCCTCGGTTCCCGCCCGAGGATGCGGCAGACCGACCGGTACTCGTCGTCGGTCAACCCGAGACGTCGGTGAAGCGGCTCCGGACCCGGCTCCGGTTCGGGGACGTAGGCGTCTTCGAACTTGAGGTCGTCGGTGGGGGCGGTCACACCTTCACCTCCCGGCAGGCCTCCACGAAGCCGCGAAGCAGCACCAGACCGTCGTCGGAGCCGAGGATCGGTTCCGAGGCCCGTTCCGGGTGGGGCATGACCCCGACCACGTTGCCCTCCTGGTTCGCCACCGCCGCCGCCTGGTCCTGGGAGCCGTTGGGGTCGTCGGTGTAGCGGAGGACGACCCGTCCTTCGCCGGTGGGGTCCACCCACGCTCCCTCGTAGGAGTTGAGGGGGATGCGGAGACGCCGTCCCGGCTCGGCGGCCCGGGTGAGGACCGAGCCGGTGTCGACCACCTCCACCTCGACGGGACGGCAGATGAAGGCGAGGTCCCGGTTGGCGATGTGGGCGCCGGGCAGCAGACCAGCCTCGCAGAGGATCTGGAACCCGTTGCAGATGCCGAGGACCGGTCGGCCTTCGTCGGCGAGGCGTGCCACCTCGCCCATCACTGGCGAGAAACGGGCGATCGCCCCGGGACGCAGATAGTCCCCGTGGGCGAAACCGCCGGGGAGCACCACGCCGTCGAGGCCTGCCAGGTCGGTGTCCCGATGCCAGACCAACTCGGCGTCGGCCCCGGCCAGCCCGAGCGTGTGGACGGTGTCGTGTTCGCAGTTGGAGCCGGGGAAGGTGACCACTCCGATCCTGGTCATCGCCGCCCACTCCCCCGACGTCGGGTCTCGCTCATCCCTCCACCACGACCTCGAAGTCTTCGAGCACCGGGTTCGCCAGCAGCTCTTCGCACATCCGCACCACCTCGGCTCGCACCTGGTCCGGGTCGTCGCCGTCCACCTCGAGGTGGATGGATCGGTCGACCCGGACCGACCGGACGGCGCCGTGACCCAGGTCACGCAACGCCCGGGCGACGGTGGCGCCCTGCGGGTCGGCGATGTCGGGGCGCCGGACGATGTTCACGGTCACCTTCATGCCCCCATCTCCTCCAGATACTCGGTGAAAGGTCGTTCCGTGATCTTCTCGTACGCCTCCACATAGCGGGATCGGGTTCCGGCGATCACCTCGTCGGGCAACCGGGGAGCCGGTGGCGTGTGGTCCCACCCGGTCGAATCCAGCCAGTCGCGGACGTACTGTTTGTCGAAGCTGGGCATCGTCTTGCCCGGCTCCCATTCGTCGGCGGGCCAGTACCGGGACGAATCGGGGGTGAGGACCTCGTCGACCAACACCAGCTCGTCGCCGACGAACCCGAACTCGAACTTGGTGTCGGCGAGGATCACACCCCGGGAGACGGCGTGGTCGGCGGCGCGGCGGTAGATGTCGAGGGAGCGGCGACGCAGCTCCTCGTACAGGTCGTCACCGACCAGGGTCCGGGCTCCTGCCTCGTCGAGGTTCTCGTCGTGGCCGTCGGTGGCTTTCGTCGCCGGCGTGAAGATCGGTTCGTCCAGTTCCGAACCCATTTCGAGGCCGGTGGGGAGATGCTCGGTGGTCGGGCCCCCTCCCGCCCGGTATTCCCGCCATGCCGACCCGTACAGGTAGCCCCGCACGACACATTCCATCGGCACCACGTCGGCCCGGCGGACCACCATCGCCCGGCCGACGAGTTCCCGCCGGGTGTCGTCGTCGATCGGGAGGTCGCCGAGGTCGGTGGTGAGGAGATGGTTGGGGACGTCGAGGAGGTCGAACCAGTAGAGGGACAGTCCCGTCAGGACCCGACCTTTGTCGGGGATCGGGTCGGGGAGGATCACGTCGTAGGCGGAGATCCGGTCGGTGGCGACGAAGAGCAGCCGCTCGTCGTCGAGCTCGAAGATCTCCCGAACCTTGCCGGAGGCGAGGTGGCGGAAAGGCAGCGTTGCGAGGCTCACGGACCCGTTCTTCGTCACGAGACGGCGGCAGGGTAGTCGCTGGCGACCGCTGTGTGGCGGCAGGTCACCGCCGTGTTCGCCGGCCCCGTCCGACAGCCCTCTCCCGGCCTCTACCCTGGCGGCCCATGGGTGACATCGTCGTGATCTGGAACGACGAGACCAGTCCCCCCGGAAGGCTGGTCTCGGCGATGGAGAAGGCCGGGGTGTCTTGGCGGGACGTCCGCGCCGAGCAGGGAGAGGACCTCCCCGACCTGGACGGCGCCGCGGCCGTCGTCCTGTTGGGCGGTTACATGGCCGCCTACGAAGAGGACCAGTACCCATGGCTCGCCGCCGAGAAGGCCTTCGCCCGCCGGGCCGTGGAACGTGACGTCCCCGTCTTGGGGATCTGCCTGGGGGCCCAGCTCCTCGCCGACGCCCTCGGAGGGCAGGTGTTCAAGGCGGACAAACCCGAGGTGGGGGTGGTGGAGCTCTCGTTCACCCCGGAGGGACGTGCCGACCCGGTCGTCGGGCCGCTCCCGCCGAAGGTGTTCGCCTTCCATCAGGACACCTTCGACGTCCCGCCGGGATCACAGCTCTTGGCCCGGTCGGACCGGTTCCCGCACATCTTCCGCTTCGGCTCGGCGCTCGCTCTGCAGTTCCACCCGGAGACGCCGACCGATCTGGCGTTGTCGTGGGGGGAAGAAGCCGCCACCTCGATCCTCGAGCCGGCCGGGCTGACCGTCGACGAGTACGCGGCGATGGTCCGGGCGTCCGACCGGGATCTGGAGGTCGCCGCCGAAGGGCTGTTCTCCCGGTGGCTGTCGTCCCTCAGGCGCTGAACCGGAAACTGGCGAAGATCCTCTGCACGAGCTTGGAGAGCAGCCCCAGGCGGTCGGCGGTGGTGACGAACGTCACCTCGTAGGCGGTCCCGTCCCGCAGGAACAGCATCCGCGAGATCCCCACCGGCACGCCGTCCTGGGTCGCGGTCAACGTGATCCCCCGACCCGGCACGCCGTCGATGGTGACGGTGGCCTCCTCGAGGATCTCGGCGTCCGGCAACACGCTCCGGATCCGCTGCACCTCGGCGTCGTAGTAGGCGACCGGCAGCAGGTTCCCGACTTCACCCACCACGACGTTGAAGTTGTCGCTGAATCCCGGCCCCACCGTCGGCCCGGTGAAGGTGACGATCCCGGCTGCTTCGTCCGCTTCGACGGTCCAGTCGGCCGGGTAGTCGATCGAGAACCCCAGCGTGGACGTGTAGGTGACGAGGGCCGATTCGCTGAAACCGAGGGTGGTCGTCGGCTGCGGGTCCTCGGTCTCGGCAGGCGCCGAGGTACCGCCGCAGGCGGCGGCGACGGTGGCGAAGACGACGAGGGAGACGAGGATACGCACCGACCGGAGGGTACCTGCCTGCCGTCGATGCGGGAACCCGGCTACCGTCATCGGACGTGAGCAGTCCCATCCGTGACCACGTCGTCCGGCTCCTCGCCGACGATCCCTACGCCGCCCATCTCGGGATCCGGGTGGTCGAAGCCGGGGAGGCGGCGGTGACGGTCGCGATGGACGTGCAGCCGTTCCACCGGAACTTCCTCGGGGGGGTCCACGGCGGGGCCGTCTTCTCCCTGGCCGACGCCGCCTTGAGCCTCATCTCCAACGCTCCCGGACCGCGTGCGGTGGCGATCGACACCCATCTCGTGCTGACCGGGTCGGCCGAAGTCGGCGAGACCCTCACCGCCGTCGCCGAAGAGACCAGCCGGGGCCGGACCCTGGCGACCTACCGGATCACCGTCCGCCGCGAAGACGGGCGGGTGGTGGGTGTGTTCACCGGAACCGTCTTCATCCAGGGCTGACGACTCCCGACAACACGCCTGCGGGTTCTAGGATCTGGGAGCCCCACAGACGCGCGGGAGTTGGGTCATGGGTTGGGTCCGTGCACATCCCATCCGAACGGCGGTGATCGCCGTCGCTGCGATCGTCGTCGGCGCGGTCGGCTTCGTGGTCGTCCGGTCGGTCCGTGCCTTCGACGAGATCGCCGCCGAGGAGTTCGAGGTGGACACCGCCCGCACCGCGTTGGACGAGCTGTCCGACACCGAAGTGGCGGAGCTGCGCCGCACCTTGTCCGAAGAACAGCGGGCGGCGCTGGCCCGGGCCTACCAACTCGAGCTGGAGGCGGCCCAGGCCGAAGCCCAGGCGCTCGCCGACGCCGAAGAGCTGCTGTCCACGGCGTCGAAGGGTTTCTCCTCCCCGTACGCAGAGAGCCCCGACCTGCCCGACGACATGTTCGACACGGTCCTGCTCATCGGCTCCGACGCCTCCGGATACCTCGCCGACGCCATCGTCTACGTGCTCCTCCCCACCGACGGCTCGCCTCCGATCATGGCTTCGATCCCCCGCGACCTGTATCTGCCGAACCGCTGCACCCGCACCTATCGCCGCATCAACACCGCCTTGGGCGGGTGCAAGGGGTACGCCACCGGCTCGGAGCTGTTGGCATTGACGGTCGAGGACTTCACCGGGATCCCCGTCGACCATTTCGCCCGGGTCTCCTTCGACGGGTTCAAACGGGTCGTGGACGGCCTCGGTGGGGTCACCATCTGTGTCGAATACCCGACCCGGGACGTCAAGTCGGAGCTGCTCATCGAGACACCCGGATGCGTGCTCGCCGACGGGGCGACCACCCTCGCCTGGGTCCGGTCCCGCAGCACCGAACAGCTCATCGACGGGGAATGGAAGCGGGTGGCCAGCAGCGACTTCGTCCGCCAGACGAGGGAGCAGAACGTCCTGTTCCAGCTCGGCAGGAAACTCGCCTCGTATTCGACCCTGGGATCCCTCACCCAGGCCCTCGAGAACCTCTCCTACGCCGTCCGTATGGACTCCGGTTGGTCGGTCCCCGAAGCCGCCGCCCTCGCCTACCGCTACCGGAACTTCGACAAGGACGACGTGATCCGTCTCCGAATGCCGGTCGAGAACTACCGCACCGAAGCCGGGGCCCTCGTCCTCCTCCCCACCGCCTCCTTCAACGACGTCCTGGCCGAGGTCTACCCGAAGGCTGCCCGGTGACGGTCCGCATCGGTGTCGACCTCGGAGGCACCAAGATCGAAGCCGTCGCCCTCGGCGACCGCGACGAGGAGCTGGTCCGCACCCGGGTCCCCACACCGGCGTCGGACTACCGTGCCATCGTCGCCGCCATCGTCGACCTCGTCGCCCGGGTGGAAGAGACGACAGGCCCGGCAGTATCCACGGTGGGGGTCGGAACCCCCGGTGCGATCTCGCCGTTCACGGGGACGTTGAAGAACTCGAACACGACGGTCCTCAACGGCCGGCCCCTCGACCGGGATCTCGCCGCCGCGTTGGGTCGCCCGGTGCTGATCCGCAACGACGCCGACTGCTTCGCCCTGTCGGAGGCGCGGAGCGGAGCCGCCGCCGGAGCCGACCCGGTGTTCGGGGTGATTCTCGGCACCGGGGTGGGTGGCGGGGTCGTCGTCGGCGGCCGGGTCGTCACCGGCCCGAACCGGATCGGTGGGGAATGGGGCCACAACCCGCTCCCCTGGCCTCGGCCCGACGAACTCCCCGGACCGTCCTGCTACTGCGGCAAGTCGGGATGTGTCGAGACGTTCCTGTCGGGACCCGGGTTCGCTCGGGACCACGAAGCGGCGACGGGTGAGCGCCTCACCCCACCCGAGATCGCCTCCCGGGCGGCGGCCGGAGACGACGCGGCGGTGGAGTCCCTGCGCCGCTACACGGACCGTCTCGCCCGCAGCCTCGCCGTCGTCATCGACATCCTCGACCCGGAGGTGGTGGTCCTCGGGGGCGGCATGTCGAACGTCGCGGCCCTGTACGAGCAGGTACCGGAGGTGTGGGACCGCTACGTGTTCGGAGGCGAGGTCGCCACCCGGCTGGTCCGCAACCTCCACGGCGACTCGTCGGGGGTCCTCGGCGCCGCCTTCATGGTGGAAGACCCACCGTGAAGACGATGGACGACACCGAAGCGAAACCCTTCCTCGCTTCGGGGACCCGCACCGGGAAGCTGGCCGTCGTCCGAGCAGACGGGCGTCCCCACGTCAGCCCGGTGTGGTTCGTCCTCGACGGCGACGACCTGGTGCTCACGACGTGGGGCGATTCGGTGAAAGGAAAGGCTCTGCGTCGGGACCCTCGCGTCGCCTTGACCGTCGACGACGAATCCCCGCCGTACGCGTTCGTCATGGTCGAAGGGACCGTCTCCATCTCCGAAGACCCCGACGCCCTCCTCCATTGGGCCACGGTGATCGCGGCACGGTACATGGGGGCCGACCAGGCGGAGACGTACGGACGCCGCAACGGTGTCCCCGGCGAGCTCCTGGTACGCCTCACCCCCGTCCGGATCGTGGGCCGCACCGGGGTGGCCGAATGACCCGGCCTGCGGTCCGGAGCAGCGCCGTCGGGCCGTCGTCGCCCGACGTCAGGGAACCCCCGGCGGCGGCACCACCCGCACCACCTCTTCCCGGGCCCGCAACGCGTCGACGATCTGCGCCACGTCCTCCGGTCCCGCCCCGGCGATCTCCACCACCAGTTTCCGCAGCCCGTCGGATTCGGTCATCGACATCGACTCGACCCGGGCGCCGACGGCGTTGAGCGACTCGAACAGCGGTGTCAGGGTCCCGTGACCGGCCCGGTAGTCGATCTCCAGCGGCAGGAGGGCGCTGCGACGCATGTATTTCCGGATCGGGGCGAAACCCACCATCACCGTCAACGCCAGGACCAGGGCGAGGGGGGCGAGGACGTAGAGGCCGAACCCGGCAGCCAGCCCCAGGGCGGCGGCGAGCCACAGCGTCGCCGCCGTCGTGATGCCGGTCACCGTGAATCCGGTCCGCAGCATCCCCCCGGCTCCGATGAACCCGATGCCGGTCACCACCTGGGCGGCGATCCGGGTGCGGTCGACCCCGACCTCGTCGAAGGCGTACGCACCGGCGATCGTGAACAACGCGGCACCGATCGACACCATCGTGTGGGTGCGAAGCCCGGCGGTCTTCATGTGGATTTCCCGCTCGGCGCCCAGCACCGCCCCGAGGAGGGCGGCGAGAGCCACCCGAGCGGCCAACTCCAACTGGAAGGTGTCCATGCCGTTCACACTAGGAGCATCCGGCCGACACGGATGGACGGCCGCCCGGGGTTGGCAGACTGGGGGTGTGTCTACCGCGGAGGATCGCCGTGCCCTACCGGACCATCATCGAACCGTTCCGGATCCACACCGTCGAACCGATCGACTTCCCCGACGAGGACCGACGACGGGCGGCGCTCGAACGGGTCGGCTACAACGTGTTCGGCCTGCACGCCGACGAGGTGATCATCGACCTGCTCACCGACTCGGGGACCGGGGCGATGTCGACCCGCCAGTGGGCGGGGATCATGCAGGGTGACGAGTCCTACGCCGGGAGCCGTTCCTTCTACCGCTTCCGGGACACCGTGGCCGAGATCACCGGCCTCACCGAGGTGATCCCCACCCATCAGGGGCGGGCTGCAGAGCGGATCCTCTTCGCGGTGACGACGAACGCAGGCGACGTCGTCCCCAACAACACCCACTTCGACACCACCCGCGCCAACGTCGAGTACCAGGGGGCCGAAGCTCGGGACCTGGTGATCCCCGCCGGCCTCGACCCCGCCGCCGAGCATCCCTTCAAAGGCAACATGGACGTCGACGCCCTCGAAGCCACCATGGACGAGGTCGGGCGCGACCGGGTGCCGCTGGTGATGGTGACGGTCACGAACAACTCCGGGGGAGGCCAACCCGTGTCGATGGCCAACCTCCGGGCGGTCAGGGAGGTCTGCGACCGTCACGGGATCCCCCTGTTCCTCGACGCCTGCCGGTTCGCCGAGAACGCCTGGTTCATCAAGCTCAGGGAGCCGGGCTACGCCGACAAGACTCCCATCGAGATCGCCCGGGAGATGTTCTCCCTGGTGGACGGATGCACCATGTCGGCGAAGAAGGACGGGATGTCCAACATCGGCGGGTTCTTGGCGATGAACGACCCCGCCCTGGCCCAAGAGTGCCGGAACCTCCTCATCCTCACCGAAGGCTTCCCCACCTACGGGGGGCTGGCGGGCTACGACCTCGAAGCGGTGGCTCAGGGCTTGTGGGAGGCCCTGGAAGAGGAGTACCTGCGCTACCGGATCCGCTCGACCGAGTATCTGGCGGAGAAGGTCGCTGCCGCCGGTGTCCCCATCGTCAAACCGCCGGGGGGCCACGCCGTGTACCTCGACGCCAAGGCGCTGCTCCCGCACATCCCCCCCTCCCAGTATCCGGCCCAGGCGCTCGCCTGCGCCCTCTACCTGGAAGGGGGAGTGCGCGGGGTGGAGATCGGCAGCGTCATGTTCGGTAAGCCGCAGCCCGACGGCACCGAGATCCCGGCGCCGATGGAGCTGGTACGTCTCGCCGTTCCACGGCGGACCTACACCCAGAGCCACATCGACTATGTGGGGGAGGTGATGATCGCCGTCGCCGAGAAGGCCGGAGACCTCCGGGGCCTATGGATGGTGAGTCAGCCACCTTGGCTTCGTCACTTCACCGCGACCTTCGAGCCTCTCTGAGATGGGGTCAGGCGTTCGGCGTCTGAGACTCACCCACGTTCGCGAAGGTCACTTCGACGACCCACGAGTTCCCCGGGTCGGCGAGCTGGTATCCGGTGATCACGTCTTCGTAGAAGATCGTGATCTGGGCGTCGACCGGTTCGGTGTCACCTTGGCCGAAGTCGGGCACCGCTGCCGCCGGGAGGACGCCCCGCACCATGCCGGGCCCTTCCTCGGTCACCTGGACCATGCCCAACAGGCCGAGAGACGGCCCGGTCGGCGCCTCCGCCAGGGGGATCTCGGTGGCCCCGTCGGGGCCGATGACCGTCGCCACGCCGTCCAAGACGAGCGTCTTCACCGTCTGGTCGCCGGCGGTCACGAGGAGTTCGCGGTCGGCGCCGTCCACCCAGCCACTCAACTCGACCTTCACTTCACCCGAGGCGGGGAACAGACTCACCGTCGCCTCGAAGGCGTAGGCGGAAGCCGCCTGGGTCGCGGCGAGGGCCTCGCCAAACGGACTCTCCGCCGAGAGGGTCGGGTTCGGGGCCATCGTGGACGACGGGGCGACCGGTTCCGGCGCCGACGTCGCCGGTGAGACGGTGCCGACCGTGTCGGTGGACGGGCCACCACAGGCTGCGGCGACGAGGACCACGAGGAGGAGCGGAGCGAAGCGCCTCATCGGTCAAGACCCGTCGTCGGCGTCGGAGTCGCCGTCGTCCGACCCGTCATCCGAGTCGTCCTTCTTCTTCTTCTCGTCCTTCTTGCCGTCGCTGTCATCGTCGTCCTCGCTGCTGTCGTCGTCGTGGTCGTTGCTGTCGTCACGGTCGTCGTTCTGGTCGTCGTCGGTGCCGTCGTCGTCACGTTCGTCGTCGTCTCGACCGTCCCGGTCGTCGTCGGAATCCTCCTCCGATGCCGGCATCGACGTCGTCGTGGAAGGCTCCGCCACCTCCGACCCTTCCTCTCCTTCGACGACGCCGGTGGTCGCCGGCGGCGTGTCGTCGTCATCGTCGTCGTCGTCCACGTAGGCGGCACCGGCGATCTCGTCGATTCGGGGGATCAGGTCATCGGCCCTGGTTTCGGCGACCGCCGCCCGCGCCGCTTCGATCGCCTCCTCGATGACGTCGCCTTCGACACCCTCGGCGGCCAACCGTTCGAGCTCGGCGACACGATGCTCCGCCTGGATCCGCGGGTAGAACGGTTCGGCCACCACCTCCACCGCCCGTTTCACCGGGTAGAGCACCTCACCCGGGAGGGCGTCTTGGCTCGCCACCGCGGCCACCGGCATCGCGGTGATCCCGGTGGTCAGCCAGGCGAGGGCGGCCCGGTGACGGACGAACCAGCTCACACCCCGAGCTGCCCCGACCGGTGGGGCGTTCAGTTCACGGCAGATGGCGGCGAGATGGCGCTCCCGAAGCGACTCCGGGACGCTCACCTCGGCCCTCACGCCGTCGAACAGCTTGTCCACGTCACCCTTCACGGGCGCCTCCAAGATCGATTACGTCCGCCTCCACAGATACGGACGCCGGCGAGCTCGCGGATTCGACGGCCCCGTCGAGGAGCCGGCGAAGGGTCGCCTCCGCCCGGGAACCGGCGGCATACACGGCGGCCCGGTTCGAGCCGAGGATCTCGGCGATCTCCGCCCCGTCGAAACCATGCACGTGGCGAAGGAGGACGATCGCCCGCTGGCGGGGACTGAGAGCAGCCAAGGCGGATTCCAGCTGGGGGCTCATGCCGTCGTCGAAGGCCTCGGCGAACGGGCGGTCCGGCATCCGCTCGTGGGGCTCTTCAGGGTGTCGACGGCGTCGCCGAACCTCATCGAGGACACCGAAACGCACCGCCCGGTACAGCCAGCTCCGGAGGCTCCTGCCGTCCCCCTCGAACCGGTGGGAGGCTCGGGCCAGCTCCAAGAACGCCTGCTGGACGGCGTCTTCGGCCGCCCCCCGGTCCCGCAGCATCCGCCCGGCGAAGGCGAGGAGCGGACCTGCCATGGCGTCGTAGAGATCCGCGAACGCCTGGTCGTCGCGTTCGCGTATGCCGGAAACGAGGTGATCGAGGGGATCAGGCACGGAGATCACACGGCGAAGGGACGGCCACCGGGGCCGTCCCATCGCCGGGGTCGAGGGGAACTTGGATCAGTCGTCGCTGTCGCGAGACCCTTCGTCGTCGTCATCGTCGCCGCCACGCTTCGACTTCGACGAGGCCTTGTCGTCGTCATCGTCGTCGTCACGGTCGTCGTCGTCGTCACGGTCGTCGTCGTCGTGGTCGGCGGCGTCGCCGTCGTCGGCGTCGTCGTCGTCGGCGGCTTCGTCATCGACCTCGTCATCGGCTTCTTCGGCCTCGACCTTGAAGGTCAAGGTGCCGTCTTCGAGTTCGAGCTTGACCTCGACGGCCCCGTCCTCGGAGACCAGCTTGA
>Ga0256830_1001092_pt1 | contig 19617 bp, 13 predicted proteins | sample 128326metaG_FD_190537 | JGI IMG/M metagenome (GOLD analysis project Ga0256830, IMG submission 190537) | Hydrothermal vent microbial communities from Lau Basin, Pacific Ocean - 128-326 | ecosystem: Environmental > Aquatic > Marine > Hydrothermal vents | place: Pacific Ocean: Lau Basin | collected... | reverse complement strand
CCAGGAGCTTGCCTTTCTGGTGATGATGATATACATCTACGACTTCATAGACCGCCTGGGCATGCGCTTCGCCGACCGCATTTTAAGCTTCCTGTCCTTCACCTCCTGGCCCCTGGAGAAGTTCCGTCCCCTGCTCGGGCTCAACCTGGAGGCGAAGATCGCCCTCGCCGTTGCAATTGAGTACCCCGAGAAGACCAGGGAGGAGCAGGAGAAGATAGTGGAGCTTGTAACCACCGCCTACGCCTGGCTGGGCCTCGCAAGGGAGCAGGAGTGGGAGATTGCGCGCGTGGTAGAGCGAAAGCGCTGGCTCTACTCGCTGCTCAACTCCGAGCCGGAGCAGAAGCGCCGCGAGCTCATAGAGAGGCTGCGCGAGGGCGGAGGAAAAAGGGTGGAGCTCAGCCTGGTCAACGTGGGCATCGTGCCCACAGAGCTCTGCCCGAATAAATGCCGCTTCTGCCTCGCCGCATGGAAGGCGAGCTGCGAGGAGCGGATAGGGCGCAGCCTGAGCGAGGAGGAGTTTCAGATTATAGCTGACGAGGTGATAAACTTCGCCGGGGAGCGCTCGCTAATACTCACCGTCACCGGGGGTGAGCCCTTCCTGGAGCTGGAGCGCGTTCTCTACCTGCTCAGGCATGCGCGATCGCGCGTTGACATAACCACCAGCGCCTGCTGGGCGCAGGATATCAGCAGGGCCAGGGAGGTGCTCGCCAGGCTCAGTGAGGCCGCGAAGGAGAACCGCAGCGAAGGCTTTAAGTTCACGCTTCAGGTGAGCATAGACGCCTTCCACCAGGAGGTGCGCTTTGAGAAGGGGGAATTTGTGCAGAACGTGCCCATTGAGTGCGTTATAAACCTGCTCAGGCTCACCCGGGAGGAGTTTCCCGATATTGAGGTGGTGCTCCTCACCAAGCTCACCTCCTACGAGGACCCCCTCGCAAGGCTGATAAAGCTTCTTGAAAGGCAGGGGATGAGGGTGAAGCTCACGCGAAAGGTTACCCAGCAGGGGGTTACAGTCAACCTGCTGGACGAGAACCGCAACCTCGTGGCCAAGCCTGCGCTGCTCAGGGCATACCTGGAGTTCGAGGGCAAAGAGGGCAAACCCGTGCTCATCTTCTACACCGTGGTGGAGAGCATGGGCAAGGCCTCTGCGCTCGACGCCTTCGAGTTTCCCGGGTTTCGCGAACAGGTGCAGCAGCTCCTCAGGGGCGAGGGCGATATAAGGCTCCCGCTGATAGGCATCGAGGTGAGCGACGACGGCAACGTCTACCCGGGTGCGCATGCGCTCTACGCCTGGAGCGCGGGCAACCTCCTGGAGGAGAGCCTGGAGGAGATATACGAGCGCCTTTGCCACGACCCGCTTATAATCGCCCTCGCAGAAGAGCCGGCGAGAATCTTTGAGATAGCGAAGGAGGTTGAAGGTGAGCGCATCTCCGCAATGGCAATGAAGGAGTCCTCGCCCTTAGCTGCGGCGTACCGCGTGCTCGAGGCGCCCTGGATGCGCCTGTACATCACCCGCCGCCTGCTGGGCGAGCCCAAGGAGAAGGCGGAGGAGGAGTACCGGAGGTACAGGGAAGCGTACCTCTCGAATAATAAAACATGACGATTTAGTATTACCCTTTCTCATTCCTGATTAAAAATGCGCATAACATCGCAAACCTATAAATACGCTGGTATCAGATTTATTTCAGGTGATTGTATGAAGATAGTAAAGAGGGAGAAGAGGAGGAGCTACGCAACCTGCAAGTGCCACAGGAGCTGCATGTAGCTCCTTTTATTTTTTGAGGTGGAGCGATGGGAGTAGAGGAGGAGGTCCGTAATAGACTCTGCCGGCGCTGCGACTTCTACAGAGAGGGAGAAACCCTCGAATGTGCCGCCTTCAAGGTTGCGAAGCGCCTGGTGGAGCAGGGAAGGCTTGGTCTGGAAGAGCTTTAGCCATGTACCCCAGGCTCAGAAACTGCGTGCTCCGCGCTGGCGAGGGCCACTTTCTCTACGACTACGCCAGGGACGAGGTTTACGAGCTGGACGGCGAGGCCTTCGAGCTTCTGCGCCGCTTCACAGGCAGGAACAGCTTTGGGGCTCTCGCCGGGGAGTTCGGAAGGGATAAGGTGGAGGAGGCGGTGGAGTACCTGCTGCGCGAGGGGTGCCTTGCAGATGAGCACCAGAAGCATGCTCCCGAGAGCTTTGCGGTGGAGAGCTTCACGCCCTCGCTGCGCTACCTGCAGCTGCACATCACAGAGAGGTGCAACCTGGCGTGCAGGCACTGCTACCTGGGCGAGAAATCTCCCATAGACCTTCCGAAGGGTGTAGCCTTTAAGGCGGTGGAGGAGTTCTCCCGCTTCGGCTGGAAGCTTCTAATCACCGGAGGCGAGCCCCTGCTGTGCCCCTACTTCTGGGAGCTCCTGGAGTTCGCGTCTCGCAGGCGGCTCCGCGTGGTGGTGCTGACCAACGGCACGCTCTTGAGCGAGAGCGTGGCGCGGCGCCTTGCAGAGCACGCGCACGAGGTGCAGATAAGCCTGGACGGCATGAAGCACGGGCACGAGGCGCTGCGCGGCAGGGGGAGCTTTGCGCGAGCGCTCAGGGGCATTAAGGCGGCGAGGAGGTACATGCGGGTGAGCGTAGCAACCATCATACACCGCGAGAACCTTAAGGAGTTTCCGCGGCTGGAGAGGCTGGTGAAGAGCCTCGGGGTGGAGGAGTGGGCTCTTGACGTGCCCTCCCTGCAGGGCAGCATGAGGGAGAATGCGAAGCTTCTGCCTCCCCCGCAGGAGGCTGCCCGGATATACTCGAGCTACGGCTTCACCTCGGGTGTGCACGAGGGCTGCGCCGGCTACGCCTGCGGCGCCCACCTGTGCTCCGTAAATGTAAAGGGGGAGGTTACCAAGTGCGGTCTCTTCGAGCGAGGGGTAGGCAGCCTGGCGGAGCTCTCCCTGAGGGAGGCCTGGAAGAGGGTGGTGGAGAGATACCTGCCAAAGCTGAGCGAGCTCTCCTGCTCAGGCTGCGCACATCTCAGCGCCTGCAGAGGCGGGTGCAGGTTCAGGGCGCTGAGCGAGGGGGACTTTCTGGGCAGGGACAGCTTCCTGTGCGAGGTGTACACTAAAACTCGGGCATAGAGGGCATCTCCGGCTTTTCTTCTTCCTCCTTCTCCAGCTTTCCTGCAGCTATTATGTCGTCGATGCGCAGAATCATCACCGCAACCTCGCTGGCCGAGGAGATCGCCTGCGTTTTTACATTCACCGGCGTTACAAGTCCGGCCTTGAAGGTGTCCTTCAGCTCGTTGCTGGTAACATCGTAGCCGTAGTCGGGGCTCTTCTCGTGAGCTTTGCGCAGCTCCACCAGCACGTCTATTGGGTCAAGGCCAGCGTTCTCGGCGAGGGCGCGCGGAATAACCTCGAGAGCGTCTGCAAAGGCCTCGATAGCGAGCTGCTCGCGTCCGCCCACGGTTACTGCGTACTCCCTCAGCTTCCTGGCAACCTCCACCTCAGGTGCGCCCGCACCGGCGACGACCTTCCCGCAGCGCAGTGCGGCTGCGACAACGCCTATCGCATCCTCTATGGCGCGCTCCGCCTCGTTCACCACGTGCTCACTTCCGCCCCTCACCAGAATGGTAACGCTCTTCGGGTCCCTGCATTCGCGCACGAAGACCAGCTCGTCCTCGCCTATCTTCACCTCCTCGACAATGCCCGCATACCCCAGGTCGTCGCTGCTCAGGTCGTCGATGCTGGTGACAACCCTCGCTCCCGTGGCGCGGGCAAGCTTCTTCATATCGCTCTGCTTCACCCTGCGCACAGCGAAGATTCCCTCCTTCGCGAGGAAGTGCTGCGCCAGGTCGTCTATTCCCTTCTGGCAGAGCACAACACTGGCGCCGCTCGCCTTAATTTTCTCCACCATGCGCTGGAGCATGCGCTCCTCCTCTTCCATAAACGCCTGTAGCTGGTCCGGTGCGGTGATGTTTATCTTGGCATCCACCTCAGTTTTCTTTACCTCCAGGGCGCACCTGAGCAGCGCAATCCTGGCGTCCTTCACCTTCCGCGGCATCCCGGGGTGAACGCGCTCCTTGTCTATAACGATGCCGTTCACCAGCTGCGTGTCCTCCACGCCGCCCCCGGCTTTCTTCTCAATCTTTATCAAATCCCTGTCCACCTCGCCGTCCTCGCGCACCCTCTTCACCGCCTCGACCACTATGCCAGCGAGGTGCTCCTTTGCCTTCTCAGCCCCCTTGCCCGTCATCGCCATTACAGCAACCTTTCTGAGCATCTCCTCGTCCTGCGGCGAAATCTCGTGGGCCATCTCCTTCAGAAACTCCCTCGCCTTCTCAGCTGCCAGGCGGTAGCCTTTCGCAATAATTGTGGCGTGCACCTCCTGCTCGAGAAGCTCCTCCGCCCGCTTCAGGAGCTCGCCCGCAAGTACGACCGCCGTCGTTGTGCCATCTCCGACTTCACTCTCCTGGGTCTTTGCAACCTCCACTATCATCTTCCCCACGGGGTGCTCTATGTCCATCTCCTTGAGAATCGTTACGCCGTCGTTGGTTATGGTGACGTCTCCCAGGCTGTCCACGAGCATCTTGTCCATACCCCTTGGTCCAAGGGTCGTCCTCAGCGTCTCCGCTATAATGCGCGCCACCATTATGTTGGTGCGCCTCGCCTCACTGCCGCGGGTGCGCTGTGTGCCCTCCTTTAATATCAATACAGGCGTACCACCGAGCTGCGAGGGAGCTGCCGCCATTTCCTACCACCTCCGGGTTTTAGTAAGTAATAGTTAGTAAAATATTAACCTTGCAGCTTTTATTTTTTGCGCCACTCATGGGCTCACGTGGTATGTGTGGTATGCCGTAAGACTTTTAAAAATAGATAAATAATAAATTCCTCTGTGAGAGTGGTTGAAATGCAGGCGGAGAAGCTTCTTGAGACTCTCAGAAAGGAGTGGTACTCAATTAATGAGGATATCAGGGCTCTTTCATCTCATGAAGCAGCAGATTATGAATTTGTTGAAAGGCTTGAGGATATTGAGAGGCGTTCCTCCTCAATTTACGAACCGCTGGAAGAGCTTGTCAGGCAGCTTCATCAGCGGTTTCCGGAAGAGCGCAATTTTGTGAGGGAAACCTTTGAAAGCGCTGGAAGAAAGATCACCAGACTTTCTGAAGTTGTGGGAGATATAAGGCAGAATCTGCAGCGCGTGCTTGAAGCGCGGAGCAGGATATCTGCCCTGAATGAAGAGCTCTCCCGCCTCAGGGGAGAGCTGAATTCTACGCGGGAGAAGCTGGACAGCTGCAGGAGAGCCTATGAAAACAGGGCGGGAGAGTACGGGGACAGAAGGGATAGGCTGGAGAAGGAGGTTTTATCGGAGCTCTCAGCCATTAAGCAGGAATTTATTAGAGACGTGGCGCCCTACACGGAGGATTTGGAGCTGCGGCTCTCTGGTAGGCAGGTGCCCCTGGAAGCTCTGCTGGAGGAGTATGTCCGGCACGGGGGCGCGGTGGAGGTTGTGCCCAGGGCCGGCTTTATGGGAAAGATAACCGGCAGAGCAGGTGTGGGTGAGATCAAGGCCAGGTCTGAGCTTATTGAGCTGAAGCTGCGGCATCACGCCTCCAGGCTGGAGAGAGTGCAGAGGAGGCGGCAGGAGAAGGAGGAGGAGCTTCTCGGAGAGTTTTCTGACCTTGCGCCACTGAAGGAGCGTCTTAAGGTGCTGGAGGGGAGGGAGGAGACCCTTAAAAGGCAGATACGTGAGCTTGAGGAGGAGAAGGCAGGGCTTGCGGAGGCTGAAGAGAGGGGAGCAGAGCTACTGGAGAGGGGCGCGGTGCTGAGGCTGAGGGACAGGATTCTGGATGCCTATGATGCCGCCCACGGTGATGTGCGTGCGCTGCTGGAGTACTCTTCTGCAATGATGGATAAATGGGACTTCGGCGACGATGACCTGGAGAAGAGGGAGATGAGGAGGAGGATCAGGGAGCTCACGCACATGCTGCAGCAGACCCGGGAGACAGAAGAAAAGCTCAGAGAGCGGATTTCCCGCATGAAGGAAGAGCTGGGTGCGGCGAATTTCAGAGGGGAAGAGCAGGAACACAGGATATCGGAGCTTGAGGGGCTGCTAAGTGATACCAGGAGGAAACTCGAGCTGCTCGAGGAAGAGCACAGGAAACTTGAGGAGGAGCACCGCCGGCTTGTGAGGGAGCACAGACTTGCGAGGGACAGGATTGAAGTGCTTGAGAACGCAGAAGAGGAAAAGCGCCGGCTGAAGGAAAAGGTGGCTGCGCTGGAGAGGGTCAGGAAGGAGCTGGAGGAGAATCTCGCAGAGCTCAGGGAGGAGCTTGAGGAGCGTGCCAGCAGGGTAAAAGAGCTGGAGGGGTATGAGAGGGAGAACGTGGAGCTGAAGGCGGAGCTTTCTTCTGCGGAGAGCACCATCTCAGACCTCAAAGCCAGGGTGCAGAGACTCGAAGAAGAGCTCGCGGAGGTGATAGCAGAGAGAAACTCTCTGAGGAAGGAGCTCCAGCGCATGCGGGAAAGCTACTGTGCCACAGAGGAGAAGCTGAGGTCCCAGAGGGAGGCGCTCAGAAAGGAGCTGGAGAAGCTGCGAAGTGAGAGGGAGGAACTCGCCGAAAAGGTCAGCCTGCTGGAGATGTATGAGAAGGAGGCTGCTTCTGCAAGGGGAGAGCTGGAAGCTGCCAGGGATAAGATATCTGAGCTGGAAGCAGTGATTTCCGGCCTGGAGAATAGGCTTGCAAGCACAGGTGCCACAGGAAAAAGACTGCGGGAGGAACTGGAGAAGGAGCGCCAGAGGTATGAAGAGCAGCGGAGTGTGCGCGCCGCACTTGAGAAGGAGAAGGCAGAACTGGAGGGTCTGCTGAGGGAGAGGGAGGAAAGGCTCGCAGAGCTGAGCTCAAGGTTGAAGCTGATGGAGGGGTATGAGAAGGAGAATGTGGAGCTGAAGCAGAGGCTGGCGGCAGAGGAAAAGAGGAGGTCAAAGCTGGAGGCGCAGCTGGAGAGCTCTGCGGAGCGTGAGACTGCACTGAGGGCTGAGATGGAGGCGTTGAAGAGGGAGAAGGAGGAACTTGAGGGCAGGGTAAAGGCGCTGCTGAAGGAGAACTCTTCCCTGGAGAAGAATGCCGCGAAGCTTACGGAGAAGCTGTATGAGCTTGAGGGGATGAGGAGGAAGTATGAGGAGGAGCTTAAGGAGCTTGAAAGAAGCTTTGAGGCCCTTAGGGCAGAGAAGGAGAGCACCAGGAGAGAGCTCGAGGCCCTGAAGGAGAAGGTGCAGGAGCTGGATAAATACAGGGAGATGTGCGCCCGCCTGGAGAAGGAGAACCTGCTGCTGTATGGAAAGATGGACGGCGCCGTGAGGATGCAGAAGGAGAAGGATGCAGAGATAGAGAGACTGCGCACACAGGTGGCGGCGCTGAGGGCGGAAGCGGAGAGCCTGAAGAGGGAGAACTCACGGCTCAGGCAGAAGCTGCTGCAGCCAGAGGAGGAGCCCGGAAAGGGGCTGAGAGAGCTGGAGGGCGAGGTGGAGGAAGCCATAAAAAAGGCGGCCAGCGCCCTGGATGCCTGCGCCAGGCGCTACAGCAGCAGACGGCTCCAGTCCGCCAGCAATGCGGTGGATCTGGCGATTAAGAAGCTGTACACGCTGGGTGCGGGTGTGGATGGCATAGAGGCGGAGGTTGAGAGGTGTGTTTCCTTTCTGCGGGCTGCAAGGGAATACATGGAGGATGCCAGGCTTGGCGCGGGTGCTGCAGCTGGCTCCAGGGAGCTCAGGGCTGCCAGAGCAGAGCACCTGTCTTCTGCAAGAGGTCTCATAAAAAATGCTGCAGCGACGGCGGAGAAGATATTCGGCAGGGTGGAGGCGCAGGCGTACAGAAGCATCAGGCAGCTTGAAAAGAGGTGCGCCTCTCTGAGTGAAGAGAGGGAGAAGCTGAAGGAGGAGGTCTCCGAGCTGCAGTCCAGGCTGGAGGAGATGCGGAGGGAGCTAAAAAAGAAGGAGGAGCTGCTGGAGAGGTATATAGCGAGCAAGACCTCTGCCCTGAGGCGTTAGGCGGTATGTCTTGTCAGGTGCAGAGCACAGCCCGCGCTTAAAAGCACAGCGGCGGAGTAGGAGACGGTGTACCAAAGCAGCTCTGATGCATCCGGGGCATTCAGGCTTAGCAGCTTGAGCCAGAAGAGCGCAACAAAAAGCGCTGTGAGGAGTGCGGCAAGCATGCCGAGACGGTGCCTTATACTGCTGCGATTTCCATGCGCATCCTTTTCTGACGAGTATGCAGCTCTGGGCAGTACCCATGCGGTAACAGCCACCGCGGCAAGGGCCTTGAGGATGTCTCCCGGGATGAAGGGCAGCACTCCCAGTGCGAGGGCATCGCCGAGCCCCAGGTGCATGACCTGTGCAAGCTGCACAGTACCCGGCAGGTAGATGAGTGCCACGCCGGCGAACATCAGTGTGAGCTGCGACGCGGGTGTGCGCGTGCCCACGTAGGAGTGGGTAAAGTGTCCTATGAGGTATGCTGCAAGTATAAAGCCCAGGATGTACCCCCCGGTGGCTCCAAGAAGCACCTCGACTCCTGCCCTTCCTCCTGCAAACCAGGGCACCCCAAGCGCGCCCAGCGCCGCATACATGAGCATGCTAAGCGCTCCATAGCTTCTTCCAAGCACCGCACCGCTGAGCAGCACAAAGAATACCTGGGCTGTTATGGGCACAGGTGTGAAGGGAAGGTACAGTTTTAGCTGGGCCCCCAGCCCGGTCAGAGCCGCAAAAAGCATGGAGAAGGCAAAGTTCCACAAAAATCCGCTCTCCAGTTTCCACCTGAAAAAGCGCTGCCTGGCGTCTTCATTTATGAACATATCTCACCACCTTCGTTAACCGTGTGATGTAAGCAGGTTAACAAACTGCACCTATATAAATCTTTTTGCAGTGTGCCGGGCAACCCTCCGGCAGCAGCCAGAGCCGAAAGCAATATATATGCACCCTCTCCAGGATTGTCAGGGGTTTTAAATGAAACTGAAATTCAGGCTAATAGATGTGCTTCGGGCAAAACTTGGTGAAACAGAAAATATTGATGGAGAACTCCTGGAGAAGTTTGAGGACATTGAGAGAAGTCTTGAAAGTGGAAATTGGCGCATTATTGCGTGAGAACCTCCTCCAGCGCCTCCACAAACCTGCGGTTCTGCTCCGGCGTGCCCACGCTGACCCTCACGTAGGTGTCATCAAGCCCGAAGCTCCTGCACCCCCTGACGATAACCCCCCTCTTAAGCAGCTCCTCCGGCAGGTCACCCCTGGGCGTTCTGAAGAGCAGGAAGTTGGCGCGTGAGGCGTAAACCCTCGCCCCGAGCCTCCGCAGCTCACTCCCCAGGTACTCCCTGCCCTCCCTCACCATCTCAACGCTCCGCCTGAGGAAGGGCTCATCCCGCAGCGCCGCCAGCGCGGCCACCTGGGCGAGCAGGCTCACGCTGAAGGGCTGCCTCAGCCTCGCCAGGTACCCCACAAGCTCCTCGCTGGCGAGGCAGTACCCCACCCTAACCCCCGCAAGCCCGAAGGCCTTTGAGAAGGTCCTGGTCACCACCAGGTTCTCATGGTGCCTCACCAAGGGAGCAAAGCTCTCACCCGCAAACTCCGCATACGCCTCATCCAGCACTACCACAGTCTCAAGCTCAAGCAGCTCCTCCAGCAGGCTCCTCTGAACAACGTTCCCCGTGGGGTTGTTGGGGGAGCACAGGAATACCAGCTTGGCACCGGAGGCTGCCTCAGGAAGCGACTCAGGGAAGGCGTACTCCTCCTCCCCCTCCACCATGGGCACCTCAACGCACCTGGAGCCGTACATCTGCACCAGGATGCGGTAGTAGGAGAAGGTGGGCGGGGTTAAAACCGCCGAATCTCCAGGGGTGAGGAACGCCTTGGCGCACTGCTCCAGCAGGTCATCGCTGCCGTTGCCAACGAGGATGCACTCCTCCGGCACCCCCACGTACCCGGCAAGCGCACGCCTGAGCTCATCCGCAAAAGGCTCGGGGTACAGGTTCACCTCCTCCGCAGCACTGCGCAGCGCCTCCACCGCCGCCGGCGGCACGCCCAGGGGGTTCTCGTTGGAGGCGAGCTTAACGATGCTCTCCTCGGGTATTCCAAACTTCCTGGCTATCTCACCTGCGCTCTTGCCCGGCACGTAGGGGGGAACCTCCATAACCTCCCGCCTGAGCAGCCTCTCAATCATCCAACCCCTCCAGTATCCTGTCAAGCCTCTCGCACACCAGGGAGAGTTGCTCCCTCTCTATTACCAGGGGAGGCGCGAAGCGCAGCACCCTGCCGTGCACGCAGTTGAGCAGCAGCCCCTGCTCAAGCCCCGCGAGCACAACGCGGGAGCAGTCGGTGGATAGCTCCACACCCACGAGCAACCCCCTGCCCCGCACCTCCTTTATAACCCCGTGCTTCTCCTGGAGCTCCCTCAGGCGCCCCATCAGGTACTCCCCCAGCTCCCCCGCCCTTTCGGCGAGCCTCTCCTCCTCCACCACCTCCAGCACCGTCTTTGCAACGGAGCAGGCGAGGGGGTTGCCCCCGAAGGTTGAGGCGTGGTCCCCCCGCTCAAAGGAGCGCATGACCTCCGGCCTGGCAAGCATCGCCCCTATGGGGAAGCCTCCTCCCAGCGCCTTGGCGAGGGTGAAGACGTCCGGCTCAACCCCGAAGCCCTGCCAGGCGAAGAGGCTCCCGCACCTGCCTATGCCCGTCTGAACCTCGTCAAGCACCAGGAGAACGTCCCGCCGGTCGCACAGCTCCCGCACCTCCTGCAGGTACCCCTCCGGCGGGACCACCACGCCGCCTTCCCCCTGGATGGGCTCCAGTATCACGGCGGCGGTGTCCCTGCCAACCGCCCTGCGCAGCGCCTCAACGCTCCCGTACTCCACATGCCTGAATCCAGGAACAAGGGGCTCAAAGGCTCTGCGGTACTCCTCCTGTCCCGTGGCTGAGAGGCTGCCGAGGGTGCGCCCGTGGAAGGAGTTCTCTGCAGCCACTATCTCCCGCCTCCCGGTGTGCTTCCTCACCAGCTTTATCGCCGCCTCCACAGCCTCGGTGCCGGAGTTGCAGAAGAAGCTCATGTAGCCTCCGGAGAGCCTGCAGAGCATGCCGGCGAGCTCCGCCTGGGGGAGGGTGTAGTAGAGGTTGGAGACGTGCATGAGCTTTGCAGCCTGCTGGTGCAGGGCTGCGAGCACCCTGGGGTGGGCATGCCCCAGGTTGAGAACCGCTATGCCAGCGATGCAGTCTATGTACTCCCTGCCATTTATGTCCCTGACCAGGGCACCCTTCCCCTCAACCAGCGCCACGGGAAGGCGGGCGTAGGTCTGGGCAACGCAGCGCCTGTCAAGCTCCATCAGCTCCTGGAGGTTCATGCACTGCACTGGATGGCGGGTAATAAAAAATTTTGCCTCCTGCACAGGGCAAAATCACGCAGAAAAACTATCTGCCTATTCGTTCCACAGGGGTGAGATTCTGCGCAGCTTTCCGACGACGTCAGGGAACTTGCTGAGCACGTACTCTATGTCCCGCTTGCTCGTCTCCCTGCCCAGGGTGAAGACGGCGCTGCACTGCGCCCGCTGGGCAGGGTAGCCCATCGCGAGCAGAATGGGGGAGGCTCTCAAAACCTGGGAGATGCACGCGGTGCCGTTGCCAATGTATATTCCCTCGAAGCTCAGCGCCATCATCAGCGCCTCGCCGTCCACGCTCTCCACGATAAAGCTCGCGTGGTTGGGCAGCCGCTTCTCCGGGTGCCCTGTGAGCTCCACCTTCTCCACCTCGAGCACGCCCTCTATCAGCTTGTCGCGCAGCCAGCGGATGCGCTCTATCTTGTCAAGATGCTTAAGCGCAAGCTCCGCAGCCCTGCCGAAGCCCACTATACCGGCGACGTTCTCAGTGCCACCCCTGCGCCCCTCCTCCTGTACCCCGGAATATATGAGGGGCACAATCCGGAGACCCTCGCGCAGGTAGAGCGCCCCCGCACCCTTGGGGCCGTACATGGTGTGGGCAGAGAGCGAGAGCGCATCCACGCCGAGCTTTTTGACGTCTATTTCAATGTTGCCGGCCGCTGCCACGGCGTCGGTGTGCACGAGCGCACCCCTCTCGTGGGCTATCTGTGCGATTTCTCTAACCGCCTGAAGCGTCCCCACCTCATAGTTGGCGAGCATCACAGAAACCAGCGTCGTGCTGTCGGTGATGGCACTCTCAAGCTTCTCCACGCTCACCTCGCCGTAGGAGTTGACGGGAAGAAAGGTCACCACGTAGCCGTCTTTCTGCAGCGAGCGGAAGGTGTTCAGGGTTGAGTGGTGCTCTATCTCCGAGGTTATCAGGTGCATCCCCCGCCCCGCGTTTGCCTTTGCCAGCCCCCTTACCGCCAGGTTGTTCGCCTCCGCGCCGGAGGAGGTGAAGATTATCTCCCCCGGAGAGGCGTTTATGAGCCTTGCGACGCTCTCGCGGGCGCGCTCTATCGCCTGCTTCGCCTCGGAGCCGAGGTCATAGGGCCTGGAGGGGTTTCCGAAGCGGTTCTCGAGAAAGGGGAGCATGGCGGAGAGCACTTCCCTGTCGAGCGGTGCGGTTGCCATGTGGTCCAGGTAAACGCGCAGCATTTCAATCTACCGTCTTCTTTATGTAGAATTTGAAAAACTCACCCGTGTCCTCGACGCCGATAAGCTCGTTGCCTGTTTTCCTGCACCAGTCTGGTATGTCCACGAGCGCACCCTCATAGTCCGTCTGGAGCTCGAGAATCTGCCCCTTCCTGAGCTCCTTCATGCGCTCCTCCAGGCGCATTAGATGCATGGGGCACATGCGGTACACCACGTCCTCCACCGCGTCCGCCACTATGCCCTCTACGAACTTTATCTCCGGCTGCTTCGGCATGGTAAAGATAGCTTAGGGTAACGAGTTTCAGATTTACACTACTCCACGCAGCAGCTCATCCTTGTTATATCCCGCCTCAAGCTCGTTCGCCTTTATCGCGGCGGCAAATCCGGCTGTGCCGGCGCCAATTATGGCAAGCCCGTACCTCATTTCAACCTCGCCCCGTAGCCAGCCTGCCTCACGGCTCTGACCAGCTCCTCCACATCCGTGCCCTCATCCACCTGCACCTCCGCCCTGCTCGCCGCGAAGCTCACCCTCGCCTCCCTCGCGCCCGCGCTCTCCAGCGCGCCCTGCACCACGCTGGCGCACCCCGGGCAGGTCATGCCAGTAATCTCGAGAGTTAGCTTTCTGAGCATTTTCTCTTTTTCCCGCCTTTGCTTAGGCGAGACCTTTTCTAACATCTCAGAGATTATGTCCTTCAGGTACCACTCGCAGCACCTGCCTGAGGGGTTGGTCACAACGCACCACCTGCCCCTGCCGGCGCGGGTTTTGCTCTGAACCTCCTCCACGCTTGAGCAGCACTTCTCCTCGAGTATCGCCCGCCTCAGCATCTCCTCGGTAACACGGTTGCAGTAGCACAGGGGCTTCGGCTCCTCCTTCTCCTTGATCCCCACCCTGGTCTTAACCTCACCCTTCGTAAAGTAGATGCCAGAGCTGTTGCTGAAGTACACCACCTCACACTCGCGGGAGGGGCAGAAGTAGAAGCTCCCGTCTATCTTATTCCAGTCCTCTGCCCTGAGATGCGCTCCTAAAGTTAGGGGTACAACCTTCATCCCCTCGCCCCCGCAGCGCTTGCACACATTCTCCCTCATCCCTTCACCTCCCATTCTGATATTACCTCCGCTTTGTAGGGCTTAATGGTTTCCATTATCTCATCAGCAGAAATCTTGCCCGGATCATAAAGAACCACCGCTTTGCCCCTTTCGTAGCTCACCTCCGCTCTGAGAACTCCAGCTTTTTTGATCAGCACCTCCTCAATCACGTCGGCACAGCCGGGGCAGGTCAGCCCCGAAATTTTAAGCTCCACACCACTGATGGGGCGTTCATTCACGAGGATTGCTGCATCTGCACCCACAATACCAATCAGCAGTGGAATGATGAGGACGTTTATCGCAGCGAAAAGCCCGAGGAAGGTGCCTGAGGCTGTGAGCACAAATCCCCTCTCCCTAACGAAAATTTCCCGGAAGCTGCTGGTGGAGATCTGCACCCTTGAGTGCAGATTCACCAGAATGTAGAATGCCACAAAGAGCACCCCCAGAAAAAGGAAAAAGGGACGGTACTGGGATACGGTTAAACCAGCTGCAACACTCAAACCTGCAATTAAAATAAGTATGGGAATGACGCAGCATACAGACGCTATAAACGCACCTATAGCGCCGCCGCCAGCACCCCTTAAACTCATCTGACTACCGCCGCCCAGGAACTTCTGATATATTCCGGGGACAATCGCAGAGCTCCTGCATCGACTCCTCGCCATCCATCAGCTCCATGATTATTTGAAGCATGGACGGCTGGCGAGCACACAGTTTAAATGATTCGTCATCATATGATACATACCATACTCATTAAAAAGCTTCCCATTTTCACAATGGCAATTTGCACCTTTGCTGACCTTCACCGTTGCAGCTGTCCCCCGAGCTGCCTGTTCTCATATCCGGCACCGGTAGCTTCCACACGGAACAATCCGTTTTTCTTTTCAAGCCGGAAGCGTCCGCCAAGAATCTGCTCTGTGACGAAGATGTTCGTTTTCAGGTGCCCCGTCAGCTCCCTCACCGTAAATGCAGAATCGCCTTCCGCAAGGGCGAGGAAGGGCACGAGCTGATCCGCGAGGTGTACGTCAACGCTCGCTCCGCTTTCAATCTCAGTTAAGAGCGCCCTTGCGGCCTCCTCTCCCACCTGCTCCGCGCGCTTGCCGCGCTCGCCTAAGGCACTGCCCCCAAGGCGCGTGTTCTCGTAGCACGCCCAAAGCGTTATACCAGTGCCCGTCGAGAAGTCCTTCCTCAGCTCGAGAGTTATCTCGGGGTTGTACCACCTGAGAATCCCCTCCGCAGCCTTCGCCTCGCGCTCTACCACGTGCCCCGGCAGCCTGCTCGCGTGGGCCACGCCCCTTACGCCGAGAAGCCTGCCCCTCTCGAGCAGCCTCACGCCAGAAAGCTTCCTGACGGGCTTCACCCTTACCCTAACCCTCCCCCCGCCCTTTGGATAGTAACCGCGGGCGAGCACCTCTATGCTGGCGCTGAAGCCGAGCTTCGCAACCACGGGCAGGAGAACGTGCTTCACGTAGTCTATGGGCGGCGACCAGCGCACGTCGGTGCCGCCCTTTATGTCAAGCACCACCTCGCCTCTCGAAAAGGCGCAGGGAAGGAGAAGCACCTGCAGGATGAGCGAGACGCTACCCGCGGTGCCTATGTCGATGCGCAGCCTTTGCTGCGTTATCTCCCGTGGCTCAAAGCGCACGCGGGTAGAGCCAAGCTCAGCGCCCTCTACGCGGGCGTTGCACAGCCTTGCAAGCGCGCGAACACCATGCATGTGCTGCGTAGCCAGGCCAGGGTTTGGGCGGTTGGCGCGGATGTTCACCACCTCCACAGCTTTGCCTGTTATTGCGCTCAGCGCGAGTGCAGTGCGCAGCACCTGCCCGCCGCCCTCGCCGTAGCTTCCGTCGATGCGGAGCATGATAATTAATGCACGCAAAAGATTATAAAGTATTGCTGACGCATTTTTTTTATGCTGCAAAAAAGGCATCTGCTCTTTCTGCTGTATGTATTCTCCACGGTGATGACGGGCTGTACAACCGGCTCCTCTCCGGTAAACACCACCGCCTACGTGGACCTCCACTTCCTCGGCGGATACACCGGCAAAGCCGGGGAGGGCTTCTATGTAATCGCCGGCGACCTGGCGCAGGTGAGGGAGGAGCTGAAGAAAATTTTGGCCGGAGAACCCCCGAGGAGCAGCTTCTCCCGCGATGAGAATCTCAACCTCGTGGTGTTCCGCGGGGTTTTTCCCACCGGAGGCTACGGGATAGAGGTAAATGCGGTTGAGAGAGCGGGAAATAAACTTGTGGTGCGCGCCACATTCACCGACCCAGATAAGGGGGCGATAGTAACGCAGGCGTTCACCCAGCCCACGGCGGTTGTGCCGCTTGGCAGGCTGCCTCCGGGCAGGTATACGGCGGAGCTTTACGTAAAGGAGGGGGACGAAGAGAAGCTGCGCACAAGGATTGAATTTGAGGTGGAATAAAGAACCGGACGGTGTGGCGGGTGAAAGGTAATGGCCATCTTAAAGTTATAATTGCCGCTTTTTTCGCAATTCTTTTCATTACATCACAATTTTCTTTTGCTCAACCTGTGCAATATCCCAAAATCACTACATCACTCTCAGAAAAAATTAATTCATCACCAAACGAAAAAGTAAAAATAATTATACAGCTTGAAGATGCAGATAGAATCAAATCTCAGGGAACGCGCAACATTAAAAGCGATATACTGGACGAAGGTGGGAGAATTCTTAAAGAATTTTCAATTATTAATGGTTTGGCAGTAGAGATTCCGGCTTCAAAAATATATAAATTGGTAAACAATCCAAATATAAAATTAATTGTCGAGGATAGACCTGTAAGGGCCTTTCTAACAGAAAGTATCCCGCTAATCAACGCAGATGACGTATGGAAAAAAATTACATGGCAAAGCAATATAACAGGTAAGGAGCAAACCATCTGCGTCATAGACAGCGGGGTGGACTATACCCATCCAGACCTGGGCGGGGGTTTTGGACCTGGCTTTAAGGTTATAGGAGGATACGATTTTGTCAACAATGACAACGACCCCATGGACGATAATGGACATGGCACCCACGTGGCTGGAATTATCGCCGCAAATGGAAGCTTAAAAGGCGTGGCTCCTGATGCGAATATAGTAGCCATAAAGGTGCTGAATGCCTCGGGAGAAGGTTCTTCAATTGACGTTCTGGATGGAATAGAATGGTGTGTGAACAATGCCAGCATTTACAACATAACAGTAATCAGCATGAGCTTAGGTGGTGGTTTATACACCTCTTACTGTGATAATGAGCCTTTTGAGACCTTTTTCAGAGATGCCATTAATGCAGCGGTGGCGAAAAATATCTCGGTTGTTGTAGCCACAGGTAATAATGAGAATTATACTGCCATTTCATCTCCCGCCTGCATCAAAAATGCCACAAGAGTAGGAGCAACTTATGATGGCGATGTTGGAGCAGTAAGCTGGTCTTCATGTACTGATAATTCAACCTCTGCTGATAAAATAACCTGCTTCACCAATCGTGGCACAAACTTCCCGGATATCCTCTTTGCTCCGGGCGCTATTATAAATTCAACCTATTTATCACACGGCTATGAAGAATTAGGTGGCACTTCTATGGCCACGCCCCACGTCTCCGGTCTTATTGCACTCTTGAATCAGGAGTATAAGTCAATATATGGCACAACGCCAACGCCGGGTTATATCTTCCGCGTGCTGAACTCAACCGGGGTGCCCATCTATGACCCCGCAACTGGAATGACCTACTACCGGGTAGATGCCCTTGCCGCTTACAACGCAATTAACCTGCCTGCAATAACCTTTGCTTCCCCAACTCCAGAGAACGCTACTTTCTGGAATAAACCGTGGGTTTACATTAATGTCACATTTTCAGAAAATGTGGACACAGCCATACTGGACTGGAATGGTACAAACTATACAATGCAAATGCTCGGAAGCACGGCTGCTTATTACAACGTCACGAACCTTTCCGAAGGTGGTTACATCTACAGGGTATATGCAAACGACACCTCTGGTAATATGAATGTTTCTGAGACGAGAGGCATTACAGTGGATTTAACCCCACCCGCAATAACCTTCGTAGCTCCAACCCCTGATAACGCCACCACCGTGAACGTAAGCTACGTTTTTATCAACACAACCGCCTCTGAAGCGCTGAATCGCTCAATCCTTGAGTGGAATGGCACAAATGAGACCATGCAGGGCTCAGGGTTAAGCTGGTATCTGAACAAAACATACCTGCTCAACGGGAATTACACCTTCAGGGTGCACGCTCAGGACCTGGCAGGGAACTGGAACTCCAGCGAAATAAGAGTGGTTGAGGTAGACGCTCCCCTTTTAATAAGCATAGAGTCGCCGCTCAACAGAAGCTATCCTTCGCAGAATGTGCACTTCAACATCACCGTCAATAAACCCCTCGCGGGTGCCAATGTTTCCATAGACGGCGGAGGCAATCACTCATTGGTCAACGACTCTATAGCACACTGGTACAACATCTCAATTTCCCTGAACGAAGGTGCGCATAACGCCACCTTCTATGTCCAGGACCAAGCAGGCAACCTCAACTTCTCAACTATTTACTTCACAGTGGACATAACCCCGCCAGATGTGAGCTTCATTCCCCCAACACCCTCAAACGGCTCTATCAGCACAACCGGCGAGATAATCATAAACGTGAGCCATGCAGAGCTTTATCCTGACACGCTGGTGCTGAACTGGAACGGCACCAACATCTCGCAGCACTACAGCGGCAGCTACACCAACATCACCCTGTCCAGCCTCCCGGATGGGCGCTACTCCTACTACGCATGGGTGAACGACACCGCCGGCAACGCCAACTCCACCGGGGTAAGGGTGGTTACCATAGACACCCTTCCTCCAGCTGTCACTGGCATAACCCCCGCCAACGGCTCCGGCGTTAAGGGTGTGGTAACAGTAAGCGTGGTTGCTCGCGACGCTGGCGTGGGCGTCGCCTCAGTCATCGCCAACATCTCCAATACCACTTATTCGCAGGTGTTAAATCTAACCCACAACGGCTCTGGCGTGTGGTACAACGACACCTGGAACACCTCCGCGTTAGCCGAAGGCGTGTATAACATAACAATCAATGCCACCGACTTTATCGGGCGGAGCAACGCCACCCGCGTGACTGTGATTGTGGACAGGACAGAGCCAACATCAGAGGTGCTCTCCCCCTCGCCAAATGAGAACATCTCCAGCAGCAGCTACCTCATCAAAGGCTATGCACAGGACAACGAGAGCGGCTTAGCGCGAGTGTGGGTGAGCGTGGACGGCGGCTCAACCTGGGCGCTGGCGAACGGCACCTTCAACTGGAGCTACGAGTGGAGCATAGCCAGAGACGGCGTGTACAACATCACCAGCAGGGCGGAGGACAGGGCGGGCAACAATCAGACGCAGCTTAAAAACACAAGCATCACAGTGGATGCAACACCGCCCTCGATAACCCTCCTCCCCCCAACCCCCGGCGATGGCGACACGCTGAGCGCGGGCATAACCAGCGTCACCATAAACATCTCCATCAACGAAACGCACCCCGACACGCTCGTGCTTGGCTGGAACGGCGCCAACCAGAGCTTCAGCTACTCCTCTGGCTATGTGAGCATAACAAAGAGCGTTTCCTCCGGCGGGAGCTACATCTTCTACGTCTGGGCGAACGACACCTTCGGCAACGCTAACGCCACGCCTGCGAGGAGCTTCTCCGTCGCCTCGGGAGGGGGCTCCGGCGGAGGTGGCGGTGGAGGAGGTGGCGGCGGTGCGCTGCCGTGCAACGCCGCTGAGATTGAGAGGATATTCGCAGGAAGCAGCGCCACAGCAACCTTCGATGAGGAGTGCGTTCCAGACATAGTAAACATCACCCTCTTCGGTGCCCTGACCCAGTACAACACCAGGATATACGTGGAGACCTACCGCAGGAAGCCCGAGTGGGCAATCTTCCCCGAGCCAGAGCGGG
>Ga0256830_1001091_pt1 | contig 19642 bp, 18 predicted proteins | sample 128326metaG_FD_190537 | JGI IMG/M metagenome (GOLD analysis project Ga0256830, IMG submission 190537) | Hydrothermal vent microbial communities from Lau Basin, Pacific Ocean - 128-326 | ecosystem: Environmental > Aquatic > Marine > Hydrothermal vents | place: Pacific Ocean: Lau Basin | collected... | reverse complement strand
GCATATCGAATTATGGTTTTGGATATCTCTCTATCAACCATATTAAAATAATAGATATTGAAGTGCAAATTATCAATTGAACTCTCAATTAGCACCTATAAAATGTTCGTTACTCTGGAAAAAAGCTTATTCAGAAGGTATTCCATCGGGATACATTTCAAGGCTTGGTGATGATATAAGGATACTACCGATGTCTTTTTTCAGTGAACCTATTGAGTCATCGGTAGGTGATACATATAGCTGCATAACTTTCGTATCATCGGAAGAAATAGGTATCTGCAGGAACAGGTCAACCTTCAACTGAGACCATCCGGACCAATCCTGGCCGTCTACCCCGTCGTAGTACTGTTGATGGTTGGTGAAAGAGCTTTCGTCAAAGGTCTCCCCGTTGCTTGCTACACCGCCACCGGATATTCCTACGGATACTCTGTCCGACTGGAACCTGTTGCCGGTGCCGGCTGAAGGGTCTCTCTTTACGTAGATTGAAAACCTGTACCAGCCTGAGAGTAAGGGATAAGGGGTATCACTTGCAAAACTCAAGGTGAGCCTGAGCCTGTATGCAATGTCAGTTCTTATCAACCTGAAATTGTCAATGTAGCCCTCCTGTGGACCGCTCCCGGTTGTGTATTTGTAGCCAAAACTATAATAGTAGCTTGATGATGAGCCAATTGTTATGTCGGGAAAGGGCCCTTTCAGTTCAGAAGGTGGATATTCAAGCAAATTTGTAAGTGAAATATTTGTGGTACCGCCATTTTCTCCACCAAAAAAAGTAGAATTGTAAACTGAACCGGATGAATCGTATAATTCAGTGTACAACTGGCCACCGGTTCTATAATTAAACCTTACAAGGTACGAGGCATCTGCCACAAGTCCGTCTACTGCTCCGTTAACCGCATCTCGAAGATCAAAGTCTATTCTGTCAAGCGCATTATCGAGGCTGAAATGCATGGTGTTATTATCGATAATTCCAGAAGCCACACCGCTTCCAAGATTTCCCTGGTCAATTACTTCAAGAGTATCTACTGCACCTCCGCCATTCACTGCAGTCCATCCGGCAGGCGCTGCCCCGACAATACTCGCCTCGAAGTCGCCATTTGGAATGAGATTATTTATCTCCAGCCTGTAAACGTCGGCTCCGTCGTGGCCAGTTGGTGGTTCGTATCCACTACCACTTACCTGTTCATAGTTCATGTAAACAGAACTCTGGTCCGGTTCCCATACGGAAAGGGGAATATCCTGTATGAGGTTCAAGCCTCTGTATTCGGGAAACAGGTCTTCGTTATTGGGACACCCGCTTAGAAAGAATGCGAGTACAGATACAAAAAGAACCGTTCCGGCAAGGTAAAAATATCTCTTCATTACCCTTATCATTATTTTTTCCGTTCAATTCATAGTATACTTCATTATCGGTGCTTTTTCACTTGAATTTTCAAATCGGCTTTGCGGTTTCATTCCCTTGAATATGCTGTACCAGATGCATTTAAAAGTTTTGAATGTATTAAAATGTATTAGATTTAAATACTATTCACCGTTGCTCTTCGTTGCTCTTTATCCCAATCTGTGTGCAAGTCCCACTATTTCTTTTACGCTGTTAAAGCCATTATCATCGAGGTAATTTGAAATTCCTTCTATCACTTCTTTCATCACCATGGGATTGACAAAGTTATACATTCCAATGCCAACAGCAGTTGCCCCTGCAAGTATCATTTCCACCGCATTGCTCCAGGAGGCTATTCCTCCTATGCCGATTATGGGAATCTTGATTTTCCTGTATGAAGAGAATACGGCATAAACAGCGAGGGGATGAATGGCGGGTCCCGATAATCCCCCAGTCAGGTTGCCAAGGAGTGGTTTTTTCTCCTCTATGTCTATCACCATTCCTTTGTATGTATTTATCAGTGCCACTGCATCGGCGCCAGCATCTTCCGAGACAGCAGCCATCTCGGCTACATCTGATACCATCGGTGATAACTTTGCAATTATCGGAATATCCACCGAAGCCTTTACCCTCTCTATCACGCTAAAGAGTTGTTTCCTGTCTCTTGCCCATTCGATTCCCTCCGAGAGGTTAGGGCATGAAAGGTTCAGTTCGATAAAGCTCACCTTTCCCGTTTCAGCGACCCTTTCAGATACTTCGAGGAAGTCTTCTATTGAATTGCCTGCAACACTTGCAATTATTGGAACTCCGAAACTTTCCATTTTCGGAAGCTGGGTTTCGATAAAATCTTCTATTCCGCCTGTGGGTATTCCAATTGCATTCAACATTCCGCATGGAGTTTCCACGATGCGGGGAGGAGGATTGCCAATTCTTTTCTCTAGAAAAATTGTTTTGTTTATTATGGCACCCAGTTCTCCGGGAGAAAAAAAACTCTTCCTCTCCTCGCTGTACTCATAGGCGCCGGATGCCGGCATCACGGGGTTTTTCAACCTTATCCCGGCTATTTCAACTTCCAGACTAGCCATTACACTGACCTCTCAACTATTGATCCTAAAATGATCCCAAAAGGATACTAAAAGGTTACTAAAATGATCCTCCAAAGATTCTAGAATGCCTGACTTACCTCCAAATGCCCGATTTCCCTTCAATCGATAACTACATCACTGCTCCTGAAAACAGGCCCGTCCTTGCAGACGAGATAGTAGCCTTCTCCGGTAGCCTTGCCTACGGCGCACCCGTGGCAATCACCCATGCCGCATGCCATGTAGGTTTCGAGAAAGAGGTAGCCCTCTATACGGCCCTGCTTGTCCATGTCCTTTACGAATCTGGCAAACCTTCTTGATCCGCACGTGTATAACCTGTCGAAGCCAGGTTCATCGAGGTACGCAGAAACCCTTTCCCGCGCATCACCGTGGTATCCGATAGTGCCATCATCGGTTGCGATTTCGATTTCCGTTGAATACTTTTCCAGAAGTTCCCTGCAGACAAGCCTCGATCCGGTCGAAGCGGATAGAAACGTATAGACCTCTATTCCTCTTTCCCTTGCCTTTTCTGCAAGTAATACCACAGCCGCCGCTCCAACACCTCTGACCAGAAGCCCGATTCTGGAGATTGAAAAATCTTCGATTGCCTTGCCGAGCGGGCCGATTACTGAAACTTCGCTCTTATCTTCCAATTTCGCAAGGAGCCTTGTGCCCCTTCCCGTTACCTTGATAACGAGCATAAACCTGCCCGTTTCGCCATCTGCCTGAACTATATCGAAGGGCCTTGCCAGGAGAGGATCGTAATTCTCCCAGCCCTTTATCAGAACAAAATTCGCAGGCCTTCCCCACCTGGCAATATTCCTGTTTTCGAGAACGATTTCCAGGTAGGAATCCCCGATGCGTTTCAGCGAAATAACCTTTGCCTTTTCGTAAAATACTTTCATATCGACTTCAGATTGATATTTGCCACAGGCGCTCCGAATAAAGATCAGGGGAAAGCATTTTGCTTTCCCCTTGAAACAATCTCACACTCAATTTTCAAGTTATGGCATGGGATATACCGGTTTGCCGGTAGCTGCTGCCGGCGGCCATACCGTAACCTTTTCCCCGTTCTGCAACTGAAATGTAACTGTTCCGCCAGCTATATTCTGCCCCTTCTCGTTGAATTCCGTCGGGCCCCAGAAAGTAGTTCCCTTATAGGATTTCAGAGCATTTCTTACAGCTTCGGTATCCAGGCTTCCTGCCTTTTCTATTGCAAGCTGCAGCAAAACACCGCCCTGGCTCGCAGCTGCGGCCTGGTAGGTGAGGCCTGCGCCGAATTTTTCCTTGTATTTCTTTGCATAGTCAGCTGCCGAACCAAATACGGGTCCGGAGTATTTCATCTGGGGCATCCACCAGGAAACACCGAATACATAGTTGGCATCATCACCGAGGTTTTTCTGGAAGTCGATAAGCTCGGGACCTGTTGTGAAAGCAATCGCTTTCAGTTTAACATTCTGTTCTTTCAGTTGTCTCACTGTTAGTATTGCCTCAGCCAGGTAGCCTGAACCCATAAGTACTTCTGCCCCTGAATTCTTTATCTTGAGTATCGTTGACGATAAATCCTGTACCCCTTTGCTGTATTCCTCGTAGTAAACAACTTTGAAACCCTTCTTTTCCGCATATTCTTTGGCGCCTTTAGCAACTGTGACGGGAAAGAGATCATTGGGAGTTATAATTGCAACCTTCGATGGCTTGTTGGGTAGGTTGGCAAGCATATCGATGAAACTATAGAATATCCATGAGCCCGGTGAAAGTACGGAGAAAACATTCTTGAATCCCCTGTTATAAATCTTCGTAGCATTTGCCAGTGTTGCAATCGTAATCTTGTTGTACTTTTCTGCTATGGCAGTAGTTGCAAAGGTCGGTCCGCTACCGTATGGCCCGAGGAGAAAGTCCACCTTGTCCTGAGTAATCAATTTTTCGGTCAATTTAGCCGAGGTCTGGTTGTCAGATTGATCATCATAATAGATAATCTTCACAGGAAGCTTTTTATCCCCTACCTGTATTCCTCCCTTTGCATTTACAGTATCTTTCCATAGCTCATACCCGTTTTTTACGAGGTTCCCGAAACGAGATAGACTTCCTGAAAGTGATACCGAAGCACCGATTCTGATCTCCGTTCTTTCTGCCTTTTTTACCTCTTTCTGACCGCCTGCAAAGAGCAGTGCCGGAATAATTAAAGTAAAAGCCAGCAGAAGAACTGTAATAAATAACACTTTTCCCTTCATGATAACCCTCCTTATAGGTTAATTTAATTATCAACCAGCTCTTACAAGAACCGGATTGATTTTATAATTTCCCAAGCTTAACCCCATTCGGTCAAGCCCTGTTGGACATCCTATATTCCAAGGTATGCCTTTTGAATCTCCGGATTCTTAAGCAGTTCCCTGGCATCTCCTTTCATCTCTACTCTTCCGTTTACGACAACGTAACCTTTCTGGGCTATTTCCAAAGCAGTTTGAACATCCTGATCGACCAAAAGAATGGTGACACCCTTCTGGCTGTTCAATTCCTTTAGCAGTTTCACGAGATCATCGACTATTACAGGTGCAAGGCCCAGTGACAGTTCATCTATAAGGAGCAATTTCGGATTCCCCATGAGTCCTCTTGCAATGGCACACATCTGCGCCTCTCCACCGGAGAGAGTGCCGGTCGGTTGCTTTCTTCTCTCTTTCAAACGTGGCAGAATCGAATAGACCCATTCCAAATCCTGCATTATCCTGTTTTTGGAATCATTTCTTGCATAGGCTCCCATCTTCAAATTCTCTTCCACCGTCATGCCTCTGTAGAGCTGTCGTCCTTCGGGAATCATTACTATTCCTCGTTTTACCCTTGCTATGAGGTCCTCATTGGTTATATCTTCATCCCTGTATGTTATTCGACCACTGTATGGTTTGAGTAGTCCTATTACCGTTCTGAGGAATGTGGTCTTGCCTACACCATTAGACCCGATGAGTGCAGTAATGGTTCCTTCTTCGATTTCCAGGTTGAAATTCCAGAGTATTTGAACATCTCCGTATCCCGAGTTCAGCTCCTCCGTCTTAAGCATTCTGCTGGCTCCTCTTTACATATTTCGAACCAAGATAGGCAGAGATTACCTTATCATTCTTGCTTATATTTTCAGGCTTGTCCTCTGCGATTTTTTCGCCGTGATGTAGAACCATTATCCTGTGGGAAATACTCATTATTGCCTTCATCACATGCTCTATTAGCAGAATTGTTTTCCCCTCCCTGTTAAGCTCAACTATCAATTCCATTATCTTTTCCAGATCTGCCGGGCTTGAGCCTGCCATTACTTCGTCCAGTAGAATCAAATCGGGATCCATTGCCATGGCTCTCGCAAGTTCCAGTCTCTTTCGTTCTGAAACGTTAAGGGTCTCTACCGGAGCCTGTTCCTTTTCTGTTAGATTAAGGCGTGACAGAACGTATCTAGCCCTTTCCTGGGCTTTTCTTATATTTACAATCTTGTCTTTTCCGAAAAGTGCTCCTATCGAGACATTTTCAAGAAGGGTCATACCGGGGAATGGTTTTACTATTTGAAATGTCCTGGAAATACCGAGTTCTGCTATCCTGTGAGGTTTCCAATTTGTAATATTGATGCCCTTGTAATGTATTGAACCTCTGGTAACATGGAGAGTTCCGTTTATCATGGATAGTAACGTCGTTTTACCGGCACCATTGGGGCCTATTATTCCGAAAATCTCATTCCTCCGAACGCTGAAATCCACTTCCCATACAGCTCTCAGAGCCCCGAAGGTTTTTGTAACTTTTTCTCCGTATAGAATTATTTCATCCTTCATAGAGCATTAACCCTGTTTTTTCTGATACTTTCCAGCAAACCCTTAAGACCCTTTCCTTCAGTGGTAAGACTGGCCAGACCGTTAGGAATTATGAGAATAGTAATGATTATAAGGATGCCCAGGATCCCGAGGTGCAGATTCAAAAAGTTTGACCATACAAGTTCCGAGAGGCCCTCCAGAAGAAATGCTCCAATGACCGGTCCGAAAACTGTTCCGGCACCTCCGATAAGTATTATCACGAACATTCTTACAACCCACATGACATCGAATACCGTAGGAGGATCAATATAACTGAACCAGTAAGCATATATAGCACCTGCAAGTCCTGTAAACAGACCTGCCAGACTCCATGCCACGATTTTGTAAATGGTAGTATTGATTCCCATGACACTGGCTGCTTCTTCATTGGCCCTGATAGCCTTGAATGTATAACCAAGTCTGCTCTTGGACAACCACCATGTAAAAATTACTATTATCACAAGGAGGGCAAACATTATGAAATAGAAAGAAATATTTATTAAAAAAGGGCCTCCTTTCATTGAAGGTATCGTTATTCCCTGAGCACCCCCTGTAAGTTCTGTTAGATTATCTATTATGTATTTTATTGCTTCGGCAGCTCCCAATGTGCCTAATGCGAAGTAATGACCTTTGAGCCTTAGCAGGAGAAAACCAAGTATAAGGGCAAGAAGTATGGAAATGAAGCCTGCAGCAATGAATGATGATATGAAAGAAAAATGGTATTTATTCATCAACACAGCAACGGTATATGCTCCTACCCCGAAGAATACCATATTGCCAAAAGCAGCATAACCAGTGAAACCTGATATTATATTCAGTGCGGATGCAAGAATGGCAAACATGAAAATGTTTGTCAGCAATCGTACCCAGAAGCCTGTAACGAGGAAAGGAAGAAGGGAGAGGATAGCCACAGAGATTATAATGGAGATCAGCTTCTTATTCATTATATAGCCTCTTCCCGAATAATCCTCTTGGCATGAATATCAGAACGAGTACCAGTACCACGAATCCCAGTAGATTCTGGAAAGATGAAGGTATGAAAGATGTACCGATTGTTTCGACAAGTGCGAGAACAAGGCCGCCTGCCAGTGCGCCCACAGTGCTACCCAATCCTCCCAGTACGCAGATTACGAATGCTTTACCTATCAATGGGCCGCCGATAAAGGGATTTATGCTCATAATAGGTGCTATGAGGGAACCTGAAACACCGGCAAGTGCTGCGCTTACGCCCATTGTTATGGAATAGATATTCTTCACGTCAACCCCTACTACTCGTGCACCCTCGTAGTTTTGAGCTGTAGCATTAATTGCGAGCCCTATCTTGGTTCTCTTCATGAAAATGTAGAATAAAAATGTAAGCAGAATTGCAACTGCAAATATTCCAAGTCGGACCACCGGTATTACTACACCACCAATGGGAATGGAAGCTCCGGAGTATGAGAGATTGATGCTTCTGTAATCTGCCTTCCATATAAGAAGGCAGATGTTGGCGATAAGTATCTGTAATCCGAAAGTGAAAGTGAGAGTGATAAATACACTACCCCTTACAACAAGATTCATCAGGTAACGTTGTATCGCATAACCTATCAAGAAGAGGAGAACCATTACAATGGGGATGGATAAGAAGGGATCGATACCGTAAACCGTATATATTGTGTAGGAAAGGTAAGCCCCGATCATTATAAATGAACCGTGGGCAAGATTTATTATGTTCATTACTCCCCAGACGAGAGAGAAGCCTATTCCGATAGTACCGTATACGGCACCGAGGAGAATCCCGTTTATTATTGCTTGTGGGAGCATGTGAACTCCTTTGACCTTTCGGTTTGTTTAGAGAGGAGTATAAAATGGGTTGATTATAATGTCAATCTTGGAAGAGAGTTTTCAAAAATAGATTCTCACTATATGGAATCCAATTCTTAAAAAAATATTGACCGATTGATTGTAGTGTACTATAGTGACCTCATATGCCTTCTGTAGAAAAGATTCATAGGATTCTGGAACTTCTCAGGAAAAATTACAAGATGGGTCTGACAAACAAAGAGATCAGCAAGGCTCTAAAGATTCCCCAATCGACCTGTTACAGAATTCTTGCGTCGTTAAAAAAGTATAACTATGTATACCAGCGAAAACCGGATATGAAATATTTCCTCGGTTTCATACACCTGCGTTTTGCAGATGCCGTAAAGGAAAGTTTTGATCTTACTGCTATTTGTCTTCCGTACCTGGAAGAGCTACACAGAAAAACAGAAGAAACGACTTTTCTCTCTCTGTGGAATGGGAATGAATGTGTTGCCGTGGAGGTTGTCGGTTATATAGATACACGTATTGCCGTAGGTAACGGGGAGGTGATGCCCTTACATTGCTCTGCAGCGGGAAAGGCTGTTTTAGCATTTTTACCGGATAATGAGAAAAGAAGGTTATTGAAGAGGTTGGATTTAAAGGCTTATACGGATAATACCATAACAAGTCAGCACGAGTTGGAAAAGCAACTTGAAAATATAAAAATGCAGGGAGTCGCTTACAATTTTCAGGAATTTCACACGGGTATCAATGCCCTTTCAACTCCGATTTTCAATAACAGAGGTAATGTAATTGCCTCTATAACGGTGGTTGGAATCGCAATTGATCTCGATAAGGAACAATTGGAAGAGTATGCTTCATTGTTTCTGGAAGCGAGCCGCGAAATCACGGAAACGATCGGAGGGGAATTTCCCGGCTTCGAGAATATCAATGTTTTGGAAGGAAAGAGGGAGAGATGAGTAAAAAGGAGTACTTCATTCTTGGTAAAGATTATCCCAGAAAAGAAGATATTGCCAGGGTAACCGGAAAAGAGCTTTATCCTTCGGATATTTCTCTGCCGGGTATGCTCACCGGAAAAATTCTGCGCAGCCCTTATCCTCATGCAAGAATAAAACGTATAGATTTCAAAAGGGCGGAAGCAATGGGTGCGGTATGCATAAGTTACAAAGATGTGCCGGATACCTATTTCAACCAGCGTCTCGTAAGTGTGCCGAAAGCCACATACAAGGACTGGCAGATACTCTCCGATAAGGTAAGACAGGTTGGTGATCCTTATGCAGTTGTTGCGGCAGAGACAGAGGAACTTGCATCAAGGGCAGCACGAGCGGTAGAGGTTGAATGGGAAGTATTACCCTCCTATCTGTCACCGGAAGAATCTTTGAAAGCAGAAGGAGAATTGATTCATGATCGGGTTTATCTGGAAGACAGGGAAATTCCCATAGAGAAAAATATTGCATGTACCCGTGAAATTGTTGAAGGGGATGTTGAAAAAGGTTTCAAAGAAGCAGACGTAATTGTAGAAAATGAATTTGTTACTCCAAGGGTTTATCACTGTCAGCTCGAACCGCGGAGTTGCGTATGCAGGCCTGAACCGGACGGAGGAATTACAGTATGGCCATCGACACAGGCTCTTCACAATACGAGAATTCTCCTGGGCCAGCTCTTTGATATTCCCCTGAATAAGGTGAATGTGGTGAGAATACCCGGAGGAGGGCATTTTGGTTCGGGCATCCACACGAATAGTGTTATCTACCTTACCGTCGCTATTGCTCTTAAGGCCGGTAGGCCGGTAAAGATTGCCCCCTCGAGAGAAGAGGATATCTATGATCATTGCCGCTACCCGACCAGGTATACATTAAAGCTTGGTGCAAAGAAGGACGGAACGCTGGTTGCGGGAGAGATGAATGCTCTTGTCGATATTGGCAGTCATCATATTCAGGCTTTTGCTTTTCTTGGCGTCTTGGCGGGTTGGTGGCATTCCTTGTATCGATTGCCCAATATGAAGTACAGGGGTACTGCTGTCTATACCAACAAGGCTCCGACCTGCGCGATGCAGGGCTATGGGGCACCGCAGGTTACCTTCGGAGTTGAAACTACAATGAGTATGTTGGCTGAGAAGCTCGAAATGGATCCTTTAAAATTGAGGTTAAAGAACTATGTGGGTTTGGGTGAGATATTCTGGGGGCAAGGGCCCTCTGTACGATCCACGATATATTCAGATGGCGTGGAAGAACTGTTAACGAAAGGTGCCGAACTGATCGGGTGGAAGTCAAGGCCCGATCCGAAGAGTCAAACCGGGAGGTTCAGACGAGGAATTGGCATGGCAAGGGGATTCCATACCTCGGGTACCGGTGCCCCTGTTCCGGGAGAAGTAAAGGATTATTCAACGGCCATGGTAAAAATTAATGAGGACGGCTCCGTTGATCTTCTTACTGCACTCATGGATCACGGAGGGGGTACCCTTGATGCTGCAGCCAAACTGGTTGCCGAAGAAATAGGGGTGCCATTTGAAAAGGTGGGAATATCACCTGCCGATACTCGTTCTACCGGATATGATGTGTGTACACACGCTACAAGGGGAGTGTACTGCGGCGGCGGAGCAGCACATGAAGTTGCCAGAATGGCAAAAAAAATTCTCCTCGAGTATGCATCGAGAATATTGAATGCCCCGGTTGATGCGTTGAAAACAATGCCCGATTTCGAGCGAAATGAGGGAATTATTTATGTGGACGGAATGCCTGAAAAACGGATTACCATAGCAGAGGTTGCACAGACTGCCATGAATAATGACTGGGGAACTGCAATTGCCGTGAAGAGTATCAGGAAAGTTCATTGTCCCCCAGCCTATACGGCTTACTTTGTTGAAGTCGAAGTTGATACTGAAACGGGAGAGGTGAAAATAAAGAAGGTCGTGGCTGGAAGCGATGCCGGGGTAGTAGTGAATCCAAAGATGGCTAAGGGCCAGCTTCACGGAGGTTTTTATCGTGGGGCAGGGATGGCACTCCTGGAGGATACGGATTACGACCTGGAGACAGGAAAACTTACCAACAAAGGGTTGATTGTGGATTACAAGATGCTAGGATCAGCAGACCTTCCTGATCCCGAAGATTTTATCACCTTTTTTGCCGATACCTATGAACCTACGGGGCCACTTGGAGCAAAGGGAATCGGTGAAGCAGCTTTGAATCCTGTCCCTGCTGCGGTAGCTGCTGCCATCCAGAATGCAACGGGGGTTTGGTTCACAAAACTCCCCATACTGCCTGAAGATATTTTGAATGCTATGAAGGAAAGAGAAAATGGCTGATACAAAAATCATAGATTATGAATTCTCCTACAACAAGGCTGCACATCTCAACGATGCTCTTCGGCATTTGCAAGAAAAGGGGACAAGGATACTGGCGGGAGGAACTGATCTTATAGTAAGGATTAAGACCGATGTGGAAAAACCCACAGGTATCATCGACATTTCAGATGTGGAAGAACTGCAGAGTTTTGTCATAGATGGCAAAGTGGAAATAGGTGCTGCTGTAAAATTGAGTAGTATTTTGAAAGTGCCAGTTATAAGAGAGCGATATATGGGATTGTATGAAGCTATAGACAGTATTGGTGCAGTTCAGATTAGAAATCTTGCGACTCTGGCCGGAAATCTCTGCAATGCCTCGCCGGGGGCAGATTCGGCACCACCCCTGTTGACGTTGGAAGCCAGTGTGGAGGTTGCGAGTCTCGAGGGAGAAAATGTCGAGAAGCGGGTTGTTCCGCTACGGGAGTTCTTCACGGGACCGGGTAAGACTATTCTGAAGTCCGATGAACTGGTTACAAAGATAATTATTCCTTCAATAGATAGTGATTCAGGTTCGGCTTTCAAAAAAATTTCACGAGTAAAACTCGATATAGCCAAGATAAGTTGTGCTGTCTACCTGGTTGCGGAGGGACAGATTATGCGTGATATAAGAATCGCAGTTGGTGCGGCTTCTGCAAAGCCAAAGAGGGCTGAAAGTCTTGAAAGAGAATTGAAGGGTAAGAAATTCGAACAGGGGCTCCTGGAGGAAAAGGCAAACTTGATAAATAAAGATATTTCACCTATAACAGACATCCGTTCTACAGAAGAGTACAGGAGAAATGTAGCTCCCGTACTTGTAAGAGATACCATCGAGCTTGCATGGAAGAGAGCGAAAGGAGCAGAGTAGAAATGATGATACCGGTAGAACTGAAAATCAATGGGAAGGACTATTCCTTGAATGTGAAACCAAATGAACTACTGCTGAATGTCCTGAGAGAACGGCTTAATTTGCTGGGGGCCAAATACGGTTGTGGCATCGGTGAATGCGGAGCCTGCACTGTACTTCTGAACGGGAAAGCAGTACTTTCTTGCCTGATACTTGCAGCTTCCGTTTCAGGACAGGAAATCACAACAATAGAGGGAATCTCGGAAAACAATAAGCTTCATCCGCTTCAGGAAGCCTTCATAGAAGAGGGTGCAATTCAGTGTGGTTTTTGCACGCCGGGAATGGTGATGACTGCAAAGGCTCTTCTGGATGAAAATCCGGAGCCCGGCTACGATGAAATAAAGGAAGCAATAAGAGGAAATCTCTGTCGCTGCACGGGCTATGTTAACATAGTAAAGGCGATAAAGAGCGGGTCTAAAAAATTGAAGGAAAGGAGAAAAGAATAATGAGTTTTGAAGGAAGGGATATACTGACTACAGAAGATTTGTCCAGAGAGGACATCTTGAAAATCATGAAAGTGGCAAGCAAGATGGAGGAAATCGTTCAGCAGGTGCATATCAGTGATTTGCTTTCGGATAAGATGGTTGCCGTGATTTTCCTGGAGCCATCGACAAGGACGAGGCTGTCTTTCGAAACCGCCGTTCACAGGTTGGGTGCTAAGTTTGTTACCATAGCTGATCCGAAGAGTTCTTCTACCCAGAAGGGTGAATCCCTGGCAGATACTGCAAGAACGGTTGCAGGTTATGTTGACTGCATCGTTATAAGGCAACCTCAGAAGGGTGGTGCAAAGATAGTAGCTGATGCTGTGAATATTCCCGTAATCAATGGCGGTGATGGTGCCGGTCAACATCCTACTCAGGCTCTTTTGGATCTCTATACAATTCAAAAAGAGAAAGGAACCCTGGAAGGCTTGAAGGTTGCGATGGTTGGTGACCTTAAGTTTGGCAGGACGGTCCATTCACTCTCGTACGCCCTCGCTCCATTTAATCCCGAGTATGTGTATTGCTCACCTGAAGAACTTAAGATGCCGGAAGGTATTCTAAAGGATATGGGGGCGCGCGGAATTAAATACACTGAAACAGGAGATATCAGAGAAGCGTTGCAGGCTGATATTTTATACATGACGAGGATTCAGAGGGAACGTTTTGAGAATCCGGCAGACTATGAAAGGCTTAAGAATAGTTTTATTCTGACAAAGAAACTCGTAGAGGCGGGAAAAGAAAATATTACTATTATGCATCCGCTTCCCCGTGTAAATGAAATTGCAACGGATGTGGATAGTCTTCCGAATGCAGCATATTTCAGGCAGGCACACAATGGTGTATACGTGCGTATGGCCTTGTTAGCAATGGTCCTTGGCAGGGCATGAAGGAGAGATTGGCAATAATTGTTTCTAGTAGATAAATGGCATAAATGACAAGACTGCCAGCCATATACTTTCACTGTGATACAACATAATTTAGAAAGAAAGGGAAATAGAGGGGTATTTGATGAATGATTCGTGGGAAGTGATTCCATATAGTGAGAATTTATTTTTTGACAGCCTGTTGCCTCGATGATAGACTTCAAAAAGATAAATAATTTAACAAGGAGGAAGGATATGAAGAGAAGAGGATTCGTAATGTTCCTGGTCGTCTTTCTACTTACCTTCAGCTTACTGGCTTTTGCCGGTGGCCAGAAGGAAAAGGTGGTAAAGATTGCGTTCATCGGCCCGCTGACGGGACCAAATGCAGCCCAGGGTATGGGAGCAAGGAACTCCTTTGAGCTGGCTATACGCCAGGCAAATGCATCGGGTGAGTTTCCCTATAAGATTGAAATGCTTGCACTTGATGACGCCTCGGATCCGGCTGTCGGTGCCAATGCGGCAAATAAAGCCGTGTCTGATCCGCAGGTTGTGGCGGCTGCAGGTCATTGGAACAGTCCTGTGGCAAGGGCTACAATTCCAATTTTTCATGAAAATGGTGTGGCACTGGTCATATGGGGAGCAATCGGTGTTGATCTTACTGACAAGTACGGAAAGATGTATCCCGAAATAACACGTGTCTGTCCGAAGTTGGATGCAGAAAACGAGTTTCTCGCGGATTGGCTTTTGACCAAGCAGGGGTACAAGACTTTCTATATTATTCATGACACATCATCATATGGCAAAGATTGTCTTACATTCATGAAAATCGGTATTGAGAAACGAGGCGGAAAGATACTGGGTATCGACGGAGTTAATGTAGGTGAGAAAGATTTTATGCCATTACTAACAAAGGTTAAGGAGAAGAATCCGCAGGTGCTCTACTACGGTGGTGTAGTAACAGAAGCTGCACTTTTAAGGGTGCAGATAGTTAAGGCCGGTCTTACCAACATGCTTTATACGGGTATCTCCGGTTTAGCGGATCAGAAGTTCAATGAGGTAGCCGGAAGCGCTGCTGAAGGTACTGTAATCGTTAAACCCGGAGATCCTAAAGAGGTTAAGGGATGGCCTGCCTTCGTAAAGGCATACAAGGATGCCAAATTCAACGAACCAATGGGCGCTTACGGGCAGTATGCATACGATGCGGCAGGTGTAATTCTGGCTGCACTTAAAAAGGTAGGGCCTGACAGGAAAAAACTTGTCTCTGCTATAAGAAATATAAAGTATAAGGGTTTACTTGGTACCTACACCTTCGATGATACAGGTCAGACCACATTGGTATCCATGACTTTACTGGTAAGCCAGGACGGAAAATGGGTAAAATGGGAAGATTCGGAATATGCTTCTGGAAAGAGAAAACTCCCAAGATAATGATTGCTGATAAAATAGAATGATTTAAGGTGGGCTTGTGGCTCGCAAGAGCCATCAAGTCCACTGAATAATATCTGACGATGGAGGCGATGTTTTGTTTTTAACATTTCTCTTGCAGCTGAAGAACAGTATCATGTTAGGCTGCCAGTATTCATTGATAGCGATAGGATTTACATTATTTTTTGGAATCTTGAATGTTGTAGTGTTTTGTCATGGTGATTTCTATATATTTGCAACCTTTGCCGGTGCAACATTTCTTTTGATTTTTCTCAATCTATTACCGGGGATTGTTTCGGTAATACTTATAGCTGTTGCGCTATTCATTGCAATGGTACTGACAGGCTTTCTCGGTGTAGTCGTAGAAAAGGTAACCATCAAGCCATTTAGAAAATCGAATCCCATAATTCCAATTCTTTCTACTCTTTCTGCGGGAACTATTATAGAGCAACTTTTAAAGATCTTTTATCCGGCGGGTTCCAATCCACAAATATTCCCCAATATCATTCCTGCAGGGGGAATAAATATTGGTGAATTTCTATTTGGTACAAATGAAATAGTCATTCTGCTGTTTACCATTGTAATCTTTATTTTCATGTATTTTTTAATCAAGAAAACAAAGATAGGGTCCAATATTGTTGCTATTTCCCAGGATTTCGAGGCAGCCTCTATGGTGGGAATCAATGTAGACAGGTATGTTTCGATTACATTTTTTATTGGAGCCTCTCTGGCAGCAATAGCCGGTTTTATGAATGGCATATATTACACGGTATTTCGTTATGATATGGGTGCTATGGCAGGCATAAAGGGTTTTTCAGCTTCCGTTGTAGGTGGTCTTGGTTCCGTTTTCGGTGCAGTAATAGGTGGCTTCTTAATGGCCTTTGTGGAAACCTTCGCAGCAGCCTATATACCGGGCGGTTCAGCTATCAGGGATGTATTTTCTTTTGTGGTTGTTCTGCTCTTTCTGATTTTTCGTCCTTCGGGAATCCTGGGAGAGAAAATAATTGATAAGGTTTAGGAGCGTAAAATGAAAAAGGGCAAACTCCTGCTTATCGGAGTATTCTTCGAACTGCTTTTGTTGGCACTGATAGTAATATTTTTAAAAATTGATAATTTTCTGCAGAGTATTTTGATATTTGCTGTGGCTGTTGGTATTTGGTTTTTGCTCGCCAGAAAGACCCGGATGGTTGAGAATCTCGGAATGGCAATGGAAGAAAAAAGAAAGGAATTACTTTTGATAGCCCTTTTAATGGTAATAATTCTTCCTTTCTTCTTTCTAAACAACATATATATAATACATATCCTTATCCTGGCATTGATATATGCTATTGCGGCAGTGGGACTTGATTTTCAAATGGGAAGTACAGGAATGGTTAACTTTGCACAGGGCACAATGCTGGGAATTGGTGCCTATACATCGGCTCTGCTCTGTACAACCTTTGGTGTCTCTTTTTGGATCGGGCTTGTTGGTGCTATTATCGTTTCAGGTATATTTGGCGTTATTCTGGGACTGCCTACATTAAAGACCAAAGAGTATCATCTTTCACTAGTGACGATTGCTTTTGCCTATGTAGGCTATTTACTGATTCTTAATATGAAATGGACGGGCGGGCCAGATGGAATAGCAGGAATTCCTAAACCGAAATTATTCGGGTTCAGCCTTTCGAGATCAATCGATATAGGAGGTATCTCCATTCCGGGGAAAATGCTGTACTTCTATCTCGTTCTGCTTGCACTTGTATTACTTATTATTGTGGCTTCCAGATTGAAAAACTCCTGGTTGGGTCTAACCTGGAATGCAGTCCGTGATGATGAAATTTCTGCAAAGTGTTATGGGATAAGACTGATGCCATACAAGTTGCTCTCTTTCGTTTTCGGATCCGTTTTTGCGGGAATTGCAGGAGTGTTATATGCACATCTCGTCGGTTTCATATCTACTGAAAGCATGGCTTTTTCAGTGGATCTGTTACTGGTTGCCATGGTAATACTGGGCGGTATGGACAACATTGCAGGTGTAATAGTCGGTGCTATACTTCTTGTTATAATTCCTGAAAAATTCAGATCCATACAGGATTTCAGGATACTTCTCTATGCAGTTACCCTTATCCTTATGCTTGTCTTCAGGCCACAAGGTTTAATCCCTAAGAAAGTAAGGGTGTACAGAAATATTTCAGGTAACAGGTAGGAAATATGGTTGATAATAAGAAACTATTAGATGCAAGAAATGTGGTTATGAATTTTGGCGGTTTAAAAGCCTTAGACGGGGTAAATGTTCATGTGAATAAAAATGAAATACTTGGTCTGATAGGGCCGAACGGTTCAGGCAAGACAACTTTTTTCAATGTCATAACCGGATTGTACCATCTGACTGACGGTGAAGTATCTTTCGAGGGTGAGAATATAACGGATAAGACACCACAGGAAATAGCAAGATTAGGCATCATAAGGACATTTCAATCTTCACGTTTGTGGTTTGAGTTGAGTGTACTTGATAATGTTATTCTTGGTATGTATATGCGAGAGAAGCCTTCTCTGTTTTCAAGTTTTTTTAAATACAACAGAGTTCGTTCAGATCTGGAGGCAAAAGCAGAAGAGGCAAAAGCCATTCTGAATGAATTTAATCCCGATCTGGCGAATAACTGTTATAAGAGGGCACAGGAACTCGCACTGGTAGACAGGCGAAGAGTTGAAATATGCAGGGCTTTGGTAGCTCACCCCAAATTACTCCTTCTGGATGAACCTTCTGCAGGAATGGACCCGGCGGAAACCAAGGAGTTGATGGATGATATAAAAAGAGTGCGTAAAACGAAGAAGGGGCTTGGGATAGTAATTATAGAACATGATATGACAGTTATCTCAACTGTTGCGGAAAGGGTTGTAGTATTTAACTTCGGTAAAAAGATTGCTGAAGGAGATTTCAGCCAGATCAGGTTAAACAAGGAAGTACGGGAGGCCTACCTTGGTAAAGAATGAAAATATCCTGGATTTAAGAGGCGTCTATACAAGTTTTGGAAAGATAAAAATGCTGAGAAATATCAACATACATGTTGATAGGGGTGAAATAGTTTGTTTGCTTGGATCAAACGGTGCTGGAAAAAGCACAACGATAAGAACAATTCTAAGATTGATAAAACCTGATAAGGGAGAAATATATTTCAAAGGGACAAGAATAGATGGCATGAAAACATATCAGATAGTAAGGCTGGGCATATCGGTTGTTCCGGAAGGGAGAAGGCTTTTCCCCAAGATGTCTGTTTTAGAGAATATCAACATTGCAATTGCGAGTAAAGAAAAGATCGATGATACAGGTGAAAAGCTTGATAGGATATTCGAGTTGTTTCCTGTTTTAAAGGAGAGAAAATCACAACTTGCAGGTACCCTCTCCGGTGGTGAACAAGCCATGCTTGCAATAAGCAGGGCCTTGGTTCAGGAGCCTGAGCTATTAATTCTCGATGAACCTTCCTTTGGTCTGGCTCCTATCCTTGTAGAGGAGTTCTATGAGACCATTAAAGAAATAAATGCACAGGGAACTACAATATTTCTCTCGGAGCAGAATGCGGGCAAAGCCCTTGGCATATCAAATAGGGGTTATGTTCTTCAGAAAGGAGAAATAATTGTAGAGGGAAGTACTGAAGAACTTCTTGATAGCGAAGAAGTTAGAGATGCGTATTTGGGAAAAGAATAAGAAATTGAGGAGGAGATGATAATGAGTAATTTTGGATATGTAAAACCCGGTAATCTGAACGAACTTCTGGAAATTAAAAGCGAGCTTAAAGACTCGGGATACTTGCTTGCTGGCGGTTCAAACCTTTTGGTGTATATAAAGGAAAGAACTGTCGAGGAAGGTACGTTGATCGATATTGCTGATTTGGAGGAGCTAAAATATATTGAAAGAAAGAATGGAGGTATTGCCATAGGTGCCTGTGAAACTATAACTTCTCTGATGAAGTCGGATTTGTTGAATGAATCGGTTCCCTTTTTCACGGAATCTCTTCACGACTTTGCAAATCCGCTTATAAGGAATAAAGCAACCGTGGGAGGTAACCTTGCCGATGCTTCGCCTGTTGCTGATACGGCTCCTCCTCTGCTGGTCCTCGATGCAAGGGCCAAAGTGTTAAGTGCAAATGGTAGCAAGGAAATACCGCTTGAAGAGTTTTTTACGGGACCGAGGAAAAATTGCCTGAAGGCTGAAGAGATGCTGGAAAGTATTGAGTTTCCTCTGCCTGAACAAGGTGTTGGTACATATATCAAGTTTGGCTTACGAGAAGGTACATCAATTGCAGTGACATCAGTGGCACTATGGCTGGTAGAAAGTGAAGGAAAAGTTGAAGATATAAGGATAGCCCTCGGTGGTGTTGCCCCAAGACCGGTTCGTGCTAAAAAGACAGAATCTCTCTTTAAAGGTGAAAAGCTCGATGCGAATTCAATAGAAAAACTTTCAGAGGAACTGGCAAAGGATATGAGCCCAATAAGTGATGTAAGGGGTAGCGCGGAATACAGAAAAAAATTAACAATAAATCTTCTGAAAAAAGCGATAAGAAAATGCATTGGTATGGAGGAGT
>Ga0256830_1001090_pt1 | contig 19662 bp, 18 predicted proteins | sample 128326metaG_FD_190537 | JGI IMG/M metagenome (GOLD analysis project Ga0256830, IMG submission 190537) | Hydrothermal vent microbial communities from Lau Basin, Pacific Ocean - 128-326 | ecosystem: Environmental > Aquatic > Marine > Hydrothermal vents | place: Pacific Ocean: Lau Basin | collected... | reverse complement strand
GGGCGGATACGCTATAGGCGCGCCGGTTGGATTCGGTTTGCGTCCAGAGCGGACAACACAGTATGACATTGGTTTCCGTCAGCAAATTGGAGACAACCTTGCGTTCGATATCAGCGCCTTTTACAAGGATATTCGCGGTCAGATCCAACAGCGACAAATTACGACTGATCCGGGAGCCCCGCATCAGGCATACTATGCGTGGGTGAACGGTGACTTTTCTACTACGGTTGGTATGGAATTAAAGATTGATTTGCGTCGCACGGAGCGGCTCCAGGCAAATGTAAACTATACATTCTCTGATGCACGCGGCACGGGTTCCAGTCCATCAACTGCTTTCAGAATGATCTGGCAGTCGCCGACGCGCGTTCCATTCTTCCCGCAATATGCGACTTCGCTGGCGTTCGACCAGACGCATCGCGGCACGTTTAATCTCGATTACCGGTTTGGAGTCGATGACGGACCCAAGATGGGAAGCATTTATCCGCTCGAGAGATTGGGGCTGAACATTCTGTTCACTTACAATAGCGGTCATCCGTACACGCGGGTAGATGATAAGAGCTTCCGTAATCGTCGCCAGCCAATCGAAGAGCTGAACGCGTCACGGACACCATGGAACTTCCAGCTTGACTTACGTCTGGACAAAACCGTTACCGTTGGTCCGCTCGATCTGAACTTCTACATCTGGATCATCAACGTACTGAATACCAAGAATGTTGAAGACGTCTTCATCACAAGCGGTGTAGCGGACGACAACGGATACTTGACTTCGGAGGAAGGACAGGCGGATATAGCGAATTACGCACCCTATGGTGATGTTTACACCAGCCTGTTTAAAGACCTCTACTACCAATTGAATATCGCGAATGCAAACCTGTTTGGCCCACCGCGCCAAGTTCGGTTTGGACTCCGGTTCGATTTTTAAAGTCCGGACAAAAGTGTTTGAAGAACATGCGTGAATTTTAGTAGGAGATATAACAAATGAAAAGAATAATTCCATTGATGCTTCTGTTTGCACTCATTGGAATGCCTGTCGTTCTTGCGTCCGGAGGTCCGGATGGAGATGGTCTGTCGAAGGTCAGCATAAACGACGATTACGACTTCATCAGCATCAACTCGATTCTGATGTGGATGTCGAACAACGGCGACATGGCATTCAATCCCCTGGCAGGCCAATCCGGTTTGGAATGGCCCAAGGGATCGAGCAAGCAGGTCATTTTCGAAGACGGCCTGATCATCGGCGGGCTGGTACAGGGCGAGATCCGCATCGCGGGCTCGACATACCGGCACGGTTTCCAGGCGGGCAAGATTCTGCCTGACGGCACGGCCGCGGACCCGGCGGACAGCCGGTACCGGATATTCAAGGTTCGCAAGATCACGCGCAAGGAGTTCGCCAAGCTCGAGGCGGCAGACCAGGAACAATTGCGCAAGGATTTCATGGAGTGGCCGGTGGCAGACGGCGCCAGGTACACGGACAAGAACGGGAACGGCACCTATGATCCCGATTTCGAGCAGTGGCTGGACGATCCCGAGAAGTCGGACGAGCCGTGGTTCATCGGCGACGAGGTGTTGTGGTTCGTTTCCAACGACCTCGACCCGAGCCGGACGAACCGTCTTTACGGCACCGGCCCGATCGGTCTGGAAGTTCAGACGATGGTCTGGGGCTACAACCAGACCGGCCCGTTGGGCAACATGGTGTTCACCAAGTACACGGTAATCAACCGCGGGAACGACGACCTGGAGCAGGCGTACTTCGCCAAGTGGTCGGATCCCGACCTTGGCGACGCCAACGATGACCTCGTGGGCATCGACACGGTGACGAGCCTGGGATACGTGTACAACGGATACGCCAAGGACGGTGTGTACGGCGTTCCTCCGGCGGCGGGCTACGACTTCTTCCAGGGCCCGATCGTTCCGGAAGCGGGTTCGGTCGCCAACTACAATTTCGGCAAGCGGGAAGGCTTCAAGAACCTGCCCGTAAGTTCGTTCGCATACTATATCAACGGTGACCCGATTTACCGCGATCCCCCGTTAGGCACCGGTTACCAGGAGATGTACTACTACTTGCAGGGATTCCTGTGGAACGGCTCGCCGTACATTGATCCCACGACGCAATTGCAGACGAAGTTCACGCTGGCAGGCGACCCGATCACGAAGACGGGTTGGATCGACGGGATGATCAACTCCCCGGCGGATCGTCGGTTCCTGATGACGGCGGGTCCGTTCACGCTGGCCAAGGGCGACACGCAGGAAGTGGTTGTGGCGTCGATCGTGGGCAGGGGCAGCGACCGTCTTTCAAGCCTCCAGGTGATCCGGTATTACGACCGGTTCGCGCAGGTAGCCTTTGACAACAACTTCAACCTGCCGCAGGCGCCACCGACGCCGAACGTGTCGGCGACGCTGCTTCCGAACAAGATCCTCTTGTACTGGGGAGACCAGCAACAAGCGGACGCGATCGAGAAGTTCAACGACCAGGGCTACAAGTTCCAGGGCTATAACGTGTACCAGTTCCGTTTCCCGGATGATCCATTTAAGGCGGGGAAGCGTCTGGCCACGTACGACATCGTGGACAACGTGGCAACGATCTTCGACGAGGTGGTGGATGAGAACAGCGGAGCGGTGGTATCGCTGCCGGTGCAGTTCGGGACGGACTCGGGGATCAAGCGGTTCTACGAAGTGCTGACCGACGCGATCAAGGATCGTCCGCTGGTCAACAACCAGCCGTACTACTTCGCGGTGACGGCGTACTCGTACAACGACGACGAGAACGTGGTGCCGCGCGTGCTGGAGAGCTCGCCCAAGATCATCGAGGTGCGTCCGCAGTTCCCGAACCCGGGCACGCGGTTCAACGCCTCGTACAAGTCGTTCGTAACCGTGACGCACGAGAGCGGACAGGCCACGGGCGAGGTCAAGGTGCAGGTCATCGATCCGTTGGCCCTGACCGGCCACAAGTACGCGGTCACGTTCGAGTCGCTGGGCAAGGTGCAGTCGCCCTACGACATCGACGGCGACGGGACGCCGGACGAGACGCTGGAGCTCGACAACTACGGACTCTGGAACCTGACCGACGAGACGGCGGGTCGGGCGGTGGTCACGAAGTCGGACAACTTCGGCGGCCTGGACGTGGCGGCCTACACGGTGGACGGCTTCATGCTGGGCGTGACCGGTTCGGGGTACTACGTGCAGAACGCGGACGATCCGCAGGAAGTGCTGCGCGTGGAGTGGGAAGGCGGCACGAATCCGTTCGAGCCGTGGTGGCACAACTGGTTCCTTCCGGGCTGGTGGTTCTTCGGCAGCTCGATCAAGGGCTACGAGATCACGCAGACCGTGGAGATCCGTTTCGACCGCAACAACAGATCGAAGGGCTACAGTTTCCCGCGCGGCGGCAGTTTCGGGTACGCGTACAAGGGGTACTACGAGTCGCCGATCACGGTGTGGGACGTGAGCGATCCGAACAACGAGCGGCAGATATCCTACGCGTGGAGCGAGCAGAGCGGCGGGGCATTCGACAACGACGAGTGGATGCCGGGCAACGGCCTGGGCGACCGGGAGTATCTCTACATCCTGAACATTCCGTACAGCGACACGCCCGATCCGACACTGACGCAGTTGAACATTCTTCGCAACGGGGATCAGTTCCCGGTGTTGTACGCGGGTTGGTTCCAGCGCCGCGCGGGCTTCAAGCAACCGGATCCTGCGGGTGAGAAGTCCTCGCAGAGCTACCCGTGGCAGGACGGGGCGGTGTGGCGGATCGTCCCGAACCTGGCGTTCAGCAGCAACGACCGGTTCGTGTTCACGACGGCGGCGCCGACGGAAGGCGACGTGGAGCTGGCCAAGCAGGACATCGAAGAGATCAACGTGTTCCCGAACCCGTACGTGGGAGCCAACGACCAGGAACGCAACAAGTACCAGCGGTTCGTGACGTTCAATCACTTGCCGCAACGGGCGACCATCCGCGTGTTCACGCTTTCGGGCACGCTGGTGCAAACGATCGAGAAAGACGACCCGAGCCAGTTGGCGACATGGGATCTGCGCACGGAGAGCAGCTTGCCGGTAGGAGCCGGGATGTACATCATCCACATCGACATGCCGGATCTGGGCGTGGAGAAGGTGCTGAAGCTGGCGGTGATCCACGAGGCGCAATTCCTGGATCGGATTTAAGGTGAACACACAAGCAAAAGGAGATAGAATCATGCAGAACACACGACAAGGCATGTACCGAGTAGCCGCGATGGTGGTCGCCCTTCTGGTCCTGAGTATGAGCGCCCTGGCGGGTGGCGGCGAACGGAAGGGATCGGCAGGCGCCGACGAGCTGTTGATACCGGTGGGAGCGCGCTCGACGGCGTTGGGCGGCTCCTACATCGCAGGGATATCGGGCGCGGAAGCGATCTACTGGAATCCCGCGGGATTGTCGGCCTCGACGCGGTCGGCGGAAGTGCTGTTTTCGCACATGACGTACTTCGGAGAGACGAGCGTGAGTTACCTGGCTCTGGGGGCGAACTTCAGTGGTTTCGGTCACCTGGGGTTGTCGATCAAGACGCTGGGGTTCGGCAATATATCGTTGACCGACGAGCGCGCGCCGGACGGCGGAACGGCGACGTTTTCGCCGACGTACGTGACGTTCGCGGTGACGTACTCACGCGCGCTGACCGACCGGATCCGGGCGGGAGTGAACGTGAACCTGGTGACCGAGCAGATCTCGCGTTCGAGCGCCTCGGGTGTCGCCTTCGACGCGGGCATCCAGTACAACGGGCTGGTGGGCATGAAGGGCTTGCAGCTGGGTGTCGCGCTTCGTCACCTGGGGCCGAACATGAAGTTCGACGGCCCGGATTTCTACCGTTTGGCGCAGGAACAGGACGGGAATCGCGATCCGCAGTTCCTGAAGCTGGAGACGATGTCGTTCCAGTTGCCGACGACGCTGGAGCTGGGTATAGCGTACACGAGCCAGTTGGCGGAGAACCACATGGTAACGCTTTCGGGGATGTTCCAGAACAACAACTTCCTGGACGACCAGTGGGTGTTGGGTCTGGAGTACGGGTTCCAGAACGCGTTTTACCTTCGCGGTTCGTACAGCATGGCGCCTGAGGCGAGCAACGACCCGCTGGGTGAGAGTTCATACTTGTATGGACTGGCATTCGGTGCGGGCGTGAACGTGGACGCCGGCGGCATGAACCTCGGGTTCGATTACGCGTATCGCCAGGTTGGCTTCTTCAGTGCCAACCACCTGGTTACGCTCACTATCGGCTTCTGATTCCTGCCGAAGGGAATACGACAAAGGGCTGGTTGATTGACCAGCCCTTTGTCATTTATATTTGGATTGAAGATGTCCGATCATATTATCACATTGAACAATATGAAAAAGTTGATCATATCGCTCCTTCTTTTTGGGTGTATCGGTACAAGTACGGATGCCCAGGATAAGATGAGAATCAATATCGATCTGGCACAATTCAGGTACGACGAAACGGCAAATTACATCGAGTTTTACTATTCCTTTCCTCGGTCGGTTCTTTCGTTTGATTCAACAGAGGCTGGTTACCAAGCCTCGGTTTTAATGAGAGTGGTTGTTGAGCCGGAGGACGGAGAAGCCAAAGCAAGGATGTGGAGGGTTCCACTCCTTATTCCTGATACGACCAATATGAGATCGAAACTCATGATCGGGAAAGTGGATTTTCTCCTTGAGCCTGGTTCGTATGCGTTTTCCGTCTTGGCTCGTGATGAAAACAACCCGTCGGTATTCGACAGCCTTTCTTTTAACGTCAAGTTCGATAAATATCATCATTCACGTCGTGCACTGAGTGATATTGAATTATGTTCGTCAATCAGGTCCGTTGAATTCGATTCCACGAATATATTTTATAAAAACACGCTGGAAGTCATACCCAATCCAACTCTTGTTTACGGAACGGATCTTCCACGTTTATTGTATTATGTCGAACTCTACAACATCGACGAAAATCCCATCGTTATTTCTTCGAATGTGGTCAATAGCTATGGGAAGAGTGTCGTCTCTCAGGAACGACAACGTTTCCCCGAGCATCAATCGATGGTGGAAGTGGGTGCGCTCAATGTTAGGAAACTGCCTTCGGATATTTACACACTGATGGTGAGCGTTTCTGATACTTCGGGAAATACCCTGATGTCGAGAACAAAGAAGTTCTATATCTACAATCCGGATATTAAACCTGATTCTACCCGGATGCTAACAGAGGCACAATCCATAGATCCGGCGTATGTGGATTTAGCTGAGGATGAGCTCAATGAGCTTTTCAACATGGCCCAGTATATTTCGTCAAAGACCGAGAAGGAGCAATTCAAGGAACTAAAAGGCGCCGAGGCCAAACGCAAATTCTTGACTGAATTCTGGCGGCGACGTGACCCTACTCCGAATACACCGAGAAACGAGTACAAGGACGAGTACATGCATCGCGTCGATGAAGCGAATAAGCAATTCCGGACTGCCTACCGGAAAGGATATCTTTCTGATCAAGGGCGAGTCTATATTCTTTACGGGCCACCCAGCGCTATTGACCGGACAGCGGCCGGGAGCGATACGAGGCCGTACCAGACTTGGACCTATGATAATTTGCAAGGCGGTGTTGTCTTTATCTTTGTTGATCGTACTGGGTTTGCAAACTACGAATTAGTGCATTCCACGCTGCGTGAGGAAATTCACGATTCCAATTGGCAACGCTATATTCGAACGGATTTCTAGACAACATCCTGTATAAACCTTCCTGCCCGTGAAATATATCCTGGAATACTATCTTTTCAGGACAGTTGCAATTCTTGTTCGGCTGCTGCCTTTGCGGGTGGTTCGTTGGTTCGGTGTCGCCATCGGGTATATATCTTTTTATGTAATTCGCCTCAGACGATCAGTTACGATTGAGAACCTGCGCCTCTCCTTTCCCCAACATTCTTCCGGGCGTATTACGCAAATAGCAAGAGAATCGTATGTAAACCTGGCTATAACTATCCTGGAAATGTTATGGATCCCCAGATTGTCCGACGACATTCTTTCCCGGGAGCTACATATCGAAAATCCCGAGCTGGTCAGGGAAAAGCTACAAGCTAATCAGGGGGTGCTGGTTTTGTCCGGTCATATCGGAAACTGGGAATTAATGGCATACGGCGTCGGAAAATTGCTCGGGTTTTCATACTTGATTGTAGTACACTCCCAAAACAATCCGCGCGTTCGTGACCAGATCAATGCAATACGGACCTGCGGTGGCAACAGGGTCGTTGATATGCGAACAGCAGGGCGAGCAATGCTTCGTGCACTGGGGAACAACGAATGGGTGGCGCTGTTGGCGGATCAAAGCGCACCCCGCGAATCTATCTACGTGGATTTTTTCGGTCGTCCGGCTTCAACATTTGAAGGGCCGGCAGTTATGGCCCTGAAAACAAGAGTCCCGCTTCTCATGTGTTATTGTATCCGGCAAGAAGATTACCGTTACCGTGTTTGGTTCGAAGAACTCGCCTACGACGATCTGGTTGAATTCAACCGCGAAAATGTCAGGGCATTGACGGAACGTCACGTAAAAGCCTTGGAGCGTGTCATCGCCCGCCATCCGGGGCAATGGCTCTGGCAACACCGTCGATGGAAACATCGTCCATCGGAGCATTGAACGTTTCTCATGCGCATGAAAGTCTTGGTCATCCAGACCGCTTTTTCCGGAGACGTGATTCTGACGCTGCCACTGATTCAGTCATTGGCCCGGGACGAGGCAATAGCTCGAGTGGATGTTCTTTGCATTCCCGGCACTTCACATCTTCTTATTAATCATCCTGACATTTCCGAGATTATATCGTATGACAAGCGGAATGATCCTTCATTGAAAGGCTTGTTTCAGCTGCAACGGAATCTCCGTCGAAACCAATACGATATCGTTATATCACCGCATCGGTCTTTTCGATCAGCTGTCCTTTCTTACAAGACCAAAGCAAATATTCGTATATCGTTTGATCGCTCTGCAGGTGGCGTCCTGTATACTCATCGTCAAATGTATGGTGATGGCTGGCATGAAATCGCCAGGAACCTTTCTCTACTTTCTCCTTTGAATATTTCTCCAAGTTCCACGACGCCGAGGTTATACCCCGGCGAAAAAGATTATGATAATTCCGGGAAAATCCTCTGGCGGGAGGGTATCACGCACGAATTTGTGTGCCTTTCTCCGGGTTCCGTGTGGTCGACGAAACGTTGGACGGTTGAAGGGTATGCCGATCTTGCTATGAGAATCCTGGAGGATGGGTATCAGGTTGTTCTCCTGGGAGGAAACCTTGACGAGGAGGTATGTGCCCGCGTCTGTTCGATGGCAGGGGGTAAGCCTGCGAACCTTGCTGGAAAGGTCTCGTGGCTCGAGACGGCGGTGATTATCAAGCGTGCTCGTGCTATAGTCAGCAACGACAGCGCACCGGTTCACGTGGCCTCGGCAATGGGGACGCCGGTAGTGGATATTTACGGGCCGACATCACCTGTATTCGGATTCACGCCGTGGCAAACGCGATACCGGATTGTTCGATTGGAAGGGTTGCCATGCGCTCCGTGTGCGATACATGGAGGACGCGTTTGTCCAATCAGGTCACACGACTGTATGAAGCGCTTGCCTGCCGAACATGTGTACGCGAACCTTGTGAGATTGTTAGAGGAATGAAAAAGCCGAACCAATTGGTTCGGCGATATGACGAGAATTGAATTGGTTCGAATGTTATTTGCTCGATGAATCCTGGTCCTTTTTCTTCGCACCTGACTCTTTCGTGTCCGAAGAAGCAGAGGACGCTCCCCCGGAATTGAACCCGGAACCGTTTCCATTCCGTTTGTAATCCGTGATATAAAATCCATTGCCTTTGAAGATCATACCGGCACCCGTTCCGATAATCCTTTTCAGTTCCGGTTTTCCGCATTGGGGACACTTCAACAGGGGGTCGGCCTTGATTGACTGAAAACTCTCAAACCGGTAATCGCAATTTTGACATTTATAATCATACGTTGGCATTGTTATACTCTGCTGGGTGGTACATAATAATCATGAATCTTCATACGAACATATAGTTTACCGTATTTTTTTTAAACAATCAAGTGTGAAGGATTACTTTGTTCTTGGAAAACGCCGTTGAAGCGCTATATGCACGTTTTCCGGTACGAAATCACGGTATTCTCCATGCAGCTGGGCAAGCTCCCGAATGATCGTTGAATTGAGATAGGTGTATTTCTCGTGGGGCATGAGAAATACCGTTGTTATGTCCTTGTCCAGTTTGCGATTGACCAGCGCCATCTGGAACTCATAGTCGAAATCCGTGATGGCGCGTAAGCCGCGAATGATGACTTGGGCCTTGACCTCGCGGGCATAGTCCACGAGTAACCCGGAAAACGTATCAACTCGGACGTTGGAGAATCCTTCCACAGCGCCCTTCACGAGATTGATGCGTTCTTCGATTGAAAAGACCGGGGTTTTTGCTGTATTGGTTGCGACTGTCACGATGACGATATCGAACAGGTCTCGCGCACGTTCGATGACGTCCAGGTGTCCATTTGTAATGGGATCAAACGTACCGGGGTAAATTGCGATTTTCATTATTCCTCCTTGTATCCAGTAAAGCGAAATAGGGAGACGGCTGTTCCGCCGTATGTTCGTTGTGCTTCCTGGCGCCAATCCGGCAATCCGGGTAGTATCGTATCCGTTCTGTGTTCAAGGATCCACAGAGCGCCAGCCCTGGCCACGTTCTTGACGAGCTGCATGAAGAAGTCAATTCGTTGATAATCGTATGGAGGATCGGAGAAAATGATATCATATGAATGGTCTGCTTTCAGCAAGAATAATTCTACCGGTTTCTGGATTACGTTGCAAATATCAGAAACAGCAAGCCGGTTAATATTTTCTCGTAAAATCCGGATGCTTCGCTTTGCTTTTTCAACGAATGTCGCGCGGTCGGCGCCGCGGCTCAAAGCTTCGAGGCCCAGGTTTCCCGTTCCCGCGAAGAGATCCAGTACTTCCAGGTGAGCAATGTCAACCCGAGCGGAAAGCAGGTTGAACATGTTTTCCTTGATACGGTTAGAGGTCGGACGAATATCGCCGGAGGATGGAGTTTTAAGGGTGTGACCGTGAAATCTGCCGGCGATAATTTTCAACTTTCAAACCGAAGCGCAGCTCCGATCGCTGAAGTGAAATAATCGGGTGAAAAATCACGTGTTTTTGGAATTGCTTGATTGGTCGCCAGGGGTAACTGGTCTAGCGGGGCGGGGCGAACAATATCGATGTTCAAAAGAGATTGTAACGTTTGGATGTACGATGAGCTAGCTGCAGGTCCATACACGAAAAGTTCCTGCAACGATATGTTTTCAAAAGGCGACATAAGCTCATGAATCGCGTGTAAGACTTGTGGAAGATACTGATTTCGACTGGTTACGGCACCGGTTTTGAACCCTCGATAATTTCCATGGTCGTACAAACCGAGGGTAAAGTATTTCTGATGCATGCCCAGGACGGCAAAAACTTCATGACTGGTATTGACGTTTATTTTCTGGATGGCATACTCAGATGTAAAATGAGAAATGTCAACTACCCGAACGTCCAGCGTCAATAAAGCACAGGTTGTGATGAGAAACTGGATGGTTTTCTCCGGTATCCCGACAACGACATGATATTGTGCTTGTGGTGTCGTAAACAATTCCTGTGAAAGCACGCGGAGCGGAGTCCCGTTGTTGAAGGATGACAGTTCGCTTGCTTCCCACGTCAGGTGTTCTTTTTGTGCTTCCGGGCTTAGGCGTGGATCTAATGGAATCGTTGCCAGAAATGGTACGTGGGCGGGGATACTTATGGTGATGCTTGAGGAAAAAACCGGTGTTCGTCTGAAGAGTAAGGTCAAATCGCGGATAAATGACTTTGCCACGTTGGTGTCGAACGGTGCCTCATGGAGGAGGTGGCTCCCGTAGTTTAATTCCGTTTTGCACCAATCGACGCGTACGACCGAAGGGTAACCACCGGTGAAGCGTAACTCGGCAAGACGAAATTCGCCTTCTGCTATTTCGAGTCCAACATGATGCGAAATAGCCATCTATTGCAACGCGCCGGAACTCATTGCTCCCAGCTTGCTTTGTTGTGCTCGTTGGGATTATCAAGGCTGCTGATATGGCCGTACCCGTCAGGATCATCGATGCGATACCGAGGCACCTTGGACGATGTGTCATCTACCATAATCACGTAAGGTTGAAGCGAGCGGGGAGAATGCCGCAAGGAATCTATAACGAACCGCCCGGTGTAGAGTTTTGGAAACAAGCTGTCGCGAACTTCCGCGGAAAGCGAATCACGAATGAAGATTAAAATGGAATCAATGTCGGAAAGATAGTTTTTGTTTCTCTGGTAGTACTGAAGTTCCGCTGTTCGAAGGTGGGTCATCCGAGCGCGCGATTCCCATTTCAGGTTTTCCTGTTTCGCGAGCTCGGCGGAAGGTTTATAGATAACATAAACGAGAAGTCCCGTCAAGGCGACGATAACAACGATTAAGACAATATCGACAATGCCGAAAGGCTGCTTTTGTGGCATGATTCCTCCAACGATCAGGAATGTGCTGTGGCTGATCGAGCCGAGAGCGACATTATTTGGTCGTGATATAAGGCTCTATTTTCTTGAATTTCTTATCTCCAATCCCCTTCACTTTCTTAATATCCGAAGGTTTTTTGAAACGACCAACTTGTTCTCGAAACCGGATAATCTTTTTTGCTGTGCTGGGGCCGATTCCGGGAAGACGTTCCAGCTCGGTCTGATCGGCCGTGTTGATGTTGATGCTGTGCTTTAGTAACGTGGAATGTGCTTTCCGCTTCCGTTTGCGAGGTTTCAATGAGTCAAATTGACCTTTGGCATCCGAAAACGACGATACTACCAGCTGTGAAGATGGATCTGGCGCGTGGTGAAAAAGGCTGTCCGCGACCCTATATTCTTTCGCGAAATCTTCGGGATCCGGTGCCGACCACCGCTCTACGAGTCGATATCCACTTCCAATCGCAATAAGCGCAAGGAAAAACAGAAGGACGTTTTGTTCTTCCCGCGTGAAGCCAACACGATCGAGAAGCGATTTCAAGGAATCAAAGACACGCGTGATCATCGTTCCCCCCTGCATTGAATCTGGTTACATGTTTCCGCTACCGGTTATGAAAAAGCATCCGCTACCTTGGCAAAGAGATTTCGTTGTCTCCCGGATTCACTCGGCTGAAATCCAGAAGACTTGGCCATTTGTTTTAGTAATTCTTTGTCTTTTGAAGAAACTTTCTTGGGAACATAGATATTCACACGAACCAGTTGATCGCCCCGTCCATAACCATTGAGGTGGGGAATGCCCTTTTCGCGCATACGAAGAATTGTGCCGGGAGCGGTTCCGGGTTCGATCTTAAGCAATGCATGACCGGTAAGGGTCGGGATTTCCACTTCTGTACCCAGAACAGCATCCGCATAGCTGATGGTGAGATCGATATATACATCATCTTCGTCTCGAGTAAACACGGGGTGCTCCTGCTCCTGGATAACGACCAGCACGTCACCGGCCGCCGCTCCTCGTCGACCGGCGTTTCCCTCGCCACGAAGCGGAATGTAATTGCCTTCCGATACTCCGGCGGGAATTTGGACGGCGACAGTGGCCTCTTCTCGTATCCTTCCTTCTCCTGAACATGTTTTGCAGGGATCGACAACGACCATCCCTTCGCCCTGGCATTGCGGGCACGCGGTGATATTCACGAATTGTCCAAACATGGAACGGGATACTTGCCGAACTTCGCCGGCTCCTTTGCACGTCGTACATGTCGTGATTCCGTTACTCGACGCTGCGCCACTTCCCTGGCATGTTTTGCATTTACCCCATCGTTTGATTTTTAGTGTTTTTTCGACACCACTGGCAATTTCTTCAAGAGATAGAGCAATAGTTACCTTGAGATCAGAGCCTGTCGCCCGATGAGCCCGCCGTCCGGTTTGCCCCCGTCCAGTGCCGAATATTTCATCGAAGATACTTCCCCCCATGCCCCCGAAAATATCTCCGAAATGGCGGAAAATATCGTGAATGTTGTGAAAGTCCGCGAAATCCTGCGAACCGAGTCCGTTGAAACCGAACTGGTCGTATCGACGACGTTTATCGGGGTCGCTGAGCACTTCGTATGCTTCCGCCGCTTCCTTGAATTTCTCTTCCGCCGTTTTATCACCCGGATTGCGATCCGGGTGAAATTTCAAGGCGAGTTTCCTGTAAGATGCTTTGATCTCGTCCTGGGAAGCATCGCGTGAGACTCCCAGGACCTCGTAGTAATCGCGTTTTTGTGTCATCGAGTTCCAGGGGCCTATTGCGACGTTTCCACGGGCGTGGTATCGCCGGGTTTCTGAATTTCATTTTCAGGCGCTTTCGAGACGATGACCTTTGCGTGGCGTAAAACTTTTTCGTTCATCATGTAGCCCTTTTCCAATTCCTCGACCACCGTGTCCGGCTCCACGTCATCGCGTGGTACCTGCATCATCGCGTGGTGGTACTCGAGATCGAACGGTTTCCCTACGGATTCGATGGGTTTCAACCCACGTCCTTGAAGAACTTTCATAAGCTTGTTTCGGACCAGGGAAACCCCCTCGTAAAAGGATTCCCAATCCGGGTGTTCCTTCCCGGCTTTCAGGGAGCGATCGAAGTCATCGATAACACTGAGTAACTCGAGGATCAGACCCTCGTTAGCGGTTTTCGCCAGGGAGGAGATCGTCTCCTCGGAGCGGCGTTTATAATTCTCGAATTCTGCTGCTTTGCGAAGTAACTGCTCTTTCAATTTTTCTATCTGCGTCTCTAGACCGGAATCCTTCAGATCTTGTTCGCGGTCGTTTCCTCGCGTGGATGGAGTTTCCGTGGGTGGTGTAATGTCTCCGTGGTTCTCCTCAAAGTGCGTGTCTTCCGGTTCGACGTCTTTTCTGTTCATGAAGTAATTTGTCCTGTTGATTATTGGTGAAATTTCGAAATAGTGGACCCAAGGTAATCGACGAGTGCAACGAGTTTTGAGTAGTTCATGCGTTTTGGGCCGATGATCCCGACCGTTCCGGTCACGTTGCCAAACATGTACCGGGTCGAGATAAAGCTGTAATCCTTCATCCTGTCTTCCTCGTTCTCTGCGCCGATGGCGATAGTAACAGTATTGGGTTCCAGCTGTTGCTGTTGTGACTCAAGTACGTGGATGATGACCTGTTCGTCTTCCACAAGTTCGATGATACTCCTCAAGTTTTCCGCTTTCTCGAATTCCGGTTGATGGATGATGGACTTGACGCCATTAATGATAACCTGATCTCGATCCAGGGTATCAGAGAAGAGATTCTGGGCGCGGTCAATAAACAATCGTATGATCCCGGTTTTGTCGTTAGCTGCTGTCTTGACACGTTCTACCAGGGTTTTCCGAATTTCCTTCAGGGTAAGCCCGGCCAATCGGTTGTTGAGAAACGAGGTGATCTCGGTCAATTGTTTTTGATTGATAACGCAATTCAGCTCGAACTGCATCGTTTTCACAAGCCCCGATTCAATGGCGAGAATAATCATGATGCGGTTTGAACTGAGGGGGATGAGGTCGATCCGGTTGAGCTTCCCGGTCTGGATGCGCGGGAGCGAGATTACGGCCAGCAAATGTGAGATGTAGCTGAGGATTTTATTTGAATCCTTCAATATTTCAGCAAGTTTCGCCTCGCTTTTTTTCTTGACGACTCTTCGGATGATGGCTTTTTCCCTGCTGGTTAACCGGTCGATCTGCATGAGGGTATCCACGTAATACCGATAGCCTTTATCTGTAGGGATTCTACCCGACGAGGTGTGAGGATGATCAATAAAACCACGCTCTTCTAACTCGGCCATGATATTTCGGATAGATGCCGGGCTGAGCCCGAGATCGCTGTGTTTTGAAATATACCGTGAACCTACAGGTCGTGCGCTCAACACGTACGAGTGAATAATTTGTTGCAGGACCTGCTTCTCTCGATCAGTCAAATTTCCTTCTTCGTCGTATGTCAATACTTTATTCATCGTGTGTGCAAGAAATGATGCCGACCAACCAGGTCGGCAAATTGTGTTTTGCAACCATCGACAATCTAAATTCTACAAATTTTCCGTTCCGGAATCAAGGGATGAATTTTTCTTTTTCCGGTACAGAGGGGTTAATCGAGGTATTCCTCCTTTCGTATGACATATTTTTTTATTCGATAGCGCAGATTGTCTCGGGATATTTTCAAAAGGCGGGCCGCCGCACTCTGATTTCCGCGACATTCTTGTAGCGCTTCCAGGACGATTTTTCTTTCAATTTGCGCCAGGGATAGTTCGCCCGTCGCTTTCAGGATTTCCCCTTTTTGACGCTTATGAGATTCGTGTGCAATCTCTTCGGGAAGGGTCTCGATGCTGAGGACGGGGTTGTGAGTCAGCACAATGGCGCGGGCAAGAACCGCTTCCAGCTCCAGTAGATTTCCGGGCCAGCGGTATTTCAACATTGCAGTCAGGCATTTCCCGTCGATCCCCGACACCTTTTTATTGTATCGTTTGCCGAGCAGTGGAAGAAAACATCCAATAAGTCCCGTTAAGTCGTCTTTTCGCTTTCGCAATGGTGGCAGGTGGATGGGTATGACGTTGATAAGGTAGAATAAATCTTCTCGGAAAGCTCCTTTGGAAACGAGAGAATATATATCGACTCGGCTCGAAGCGATTATGCGCGCCGGGAGAACATCGCGCGAGTTCGAAAGCGGCTGTACGTCTTGCTGGTGTTGGAGTATCTCACAAAGAAGAGCCTGGAGTCTGGGCGGAAGAGCCTGTATTTCTTTCAGGTAGAGGGTTCTGGCTTTTCGGGATACATACGAACCATCGTCTTGGTTCTCACTTTTACCCAGCGCGCGGATGAGGCGTTCGATATCATCGCGACTCATCGAATCACAACTGATTGCGGTAAAGGGTTCCAGGCAGTAGGGCCCTCGCCGATGAATGGCTTGTGCCATCCATTGTTTTCCCGTTCCCGATTCTCCCTGAATAAGGATGTTTGCCGTACTGGTCTTTGCTTTTTGAAACAGCTCGTACACGTTCAACATGGGAGGACTTGAATTGATCGAGTAATCCTCGAACAGCTTGTCATAGTCGGCTATCAAACCGTGTTCATCTGCAAGATTGTTTCCCGATAGCAGGGAGATGGAGCGGGAAAAACCCTCAGCGATTGCTTTCAGTAACGTTACCTCTTGAGAAGAAAACAGGGGGTCTGAATCCAATCGCACAGCAGAAATGGCGGCTGCCGTGTTCGAGGATCCATCTATTCCAACAAGAATCTCGGTTATGTGGTTGACATCCGTTCGACTGAAAAGCGTGGCAAATACAATTTTGACGAATTCCCCGTTTTCCAACAAGGACGTCGAGGATCTGTCGTCGGAATACCCATGTTCTAATTGTACATCGACATGGTTCCAGGATCCATCGGGACGAAGAACAAGCACATGCATAAGCCCGCCTTTTTCCGCAGGGAATACTGCGAGATAGGAATCCGCCTGGATATATGCGTGGACGGTTTCAAGTACCTGTTTTGATATTGACGTGTTCAGTTCCATCTGTTCGAATCCATTGCTTCATCGATCGACATGAAAACGTTCATCGATACTAAGCCATCATGCATTTTCCAAATTCACGGATCGCGGAGACCAGTCAATGACAATTCGCCTCGTGTGCGGGACGGGAAAAGCCGAAACGCGTGGTTGCTGTCTGTTGCCTGGTGAAAGAATTAAATCTGAGCGTCTTTCACCTCGAAATTGCCCGACTTGACCGGTGTTCCGTCCACGAGGAGGACGATACGATAGAGGCCTCTTGGCAGCCCTTTCTCTGAAGGTGTCAGTGTAAAATCGATCCATCCTGTGTGGTCCATCTCAACAGGGTACTCGCTGATCAAGTATTCCTTTTTGTCAAGCACCTGATACCATTGGGCGTTAATGTTAATTGTTTTGTCCTGTGGAAGAACGACCTGGGTGGCACAATGGAGGAGCGGAGTCTCGGGAGTGAAAAACTGTACGGGCTGACTAGGGCGATTGTATTCATCGACCTCTGTGGCCAGTATTGCCGTAGCGATGTATGAATCAGGAATGTCTTCGTATGTCGTAAAAGTCAGGGTTCTGTCGAGTTTATCTTGGATGTAAAGGTCAACCTTGTATTTGCCCACAGGCAGTCCCGCGATAGGAGTGCGAAACGTGAAATCGATCCAGCTGTCATTGTCGATCGATATCTCGGTGTCCACGATTTTTTCATCATTGTTTTCTCCTTCTCCAACCTTGGACCAGACAGCTTTTACAACAGTGCTGGATGGTACGTTGGCAATAGAAGCGCTGCAATGAATGAGCCACTGGTACGTAGGAAATGTATCGGTTTTTTGAACAGGCTTGCTTTGGTCGTCGACACCGAGGCACATGTATGCTTCCGCGACGTGTGCCGTCGTAAAGGAACAAGCGCCGGTGATAGTAAGTACAGCACCGATAATCAACAATGGAAATCCGAGTAAATACCGTTGAGACATAATGAGCTCCTTGACAGATTGGGCAGTGGATTGTGTCGCGAAGTAATAATTCTACGACGGCAATTGAAACTTACATATCAAATGAAACAGAGGCAAACAAACCTCAGACCGTCCAGAGCCCTTGAGCCGTCTCAATCCTTACCCAGTAGGATGTTTTCGAGAATTTCCAGTGCTTCGACATGTGCTGGCAACGCGAGTTTGGTGTGAGCCAGTTCATATGGAAACCATTGATATGCTTCATGCTCTTCCGAAAGCTGGACAACACTTGACGGAAGCACCTCAAAAGCAAATACAGGTACGCGTTCTGTGGAATCGGTGGTGGGATTATAGAAAAAAGCTTGGTACGGAATGACCGTGAGGCTCAGGGGTGAAAGGCCGGTCTCCTCCTTGACTTCCCGAATCGCTGTTTCAGTGGCTGTTTCATCTCTCTCGCGTGTGCCTGTAACTACTTGCCAAATGCCCGAGTACTGAGGATCAGTCTTCGACCTTTTAAGCAACAAGTACTCATGTGAGACCGGTGTTTTTTTTCGGAACACATGTACTTGAACAAGGTGTGAACTGCGATCCAACATCCCGATTTCAATCTACAGGTACATTTTTATAACTGACATGTATGGAACTGAATTTGACGAAATGTTCAGAGAACTGACAACCTGTCAATAATGATGCATTTTCGGTAACAAGAAAGAAAAAAAAGAAGTAATATTGGCTAAATAAACATATTTTTTTCGGCATTATCATTGTAGATTTGTTGTGGTGCAAGAGTTGGGTCTTTCATGTATTTAAGATAGGTGTTTAAAAAAGAATATGACAGATAATAAAGCTCAAGATAGCACGGATTACGATTTGTTAACAAATGTTGATGGAATGCCTGTGCTTCCGCTCCGAAATGTTGTTTTTTTCCCGGGGCAAATGATGCCCCTGTTTGTAGGGCGTCCAAGTTCTGTTCGACTCATAGAGGAAGCCTACCGGGATCACAGTTCGGTTCTTGTTTTAACTCAAAAAGATGCCGGTGTTGATCTTCCAAAAAAGGAGGACTTGTACTCGGTCGGTACGGTTGTCCGCATCATCAAAATCTATACGATGCCGGATGGATCGAAAAGCGTTGTTGTCCAGGGAAATTACCGTGCGGAAGTCATTGCCATCATCCAGGAGGAGCCGTACCTATATGCCTCCGTTCGGAAAATAGACGAGGTCGAGCCCGATCCCGATGACCTTGAGATTGCTCCGTTGATTCAGAATATCAGGAATCTTTTCAAGCAACTCTCGGATTTGCTGCCCGAATTCAATCCGGAGCAACTTTCTCTTGTCATGAACACCGAGCAGGTGACGACGTTTACGAATCTTGTTTCCGCGCTGGTTGATATTCCGATTCCGGAAAAGCAGGAACTACTGGAAATCACTGATTTCAAAGAGCGGTTGAAAAAAGTTGCGGTGGCGTTGACCGGGAAAATACAGCGGCTGCAACTCAGTCAAAAGATACAGAACGAAGTACAGGACAGTATCAATCGGAACCAGCGAGAATATTTCCTGAGAGAGCAGCTCCGCGCTATCAAGAAAGAGCTTGGCGAGGATACGGAAAGCGTCGAAATTGATGAACTTGAGAAGCGGCTCAACGAAGCGGGTATGCCGGAGGAAGTGAAAAAGGTTGCGGAAAAAGAGCTTAATCGCTTACGAATGATGAACCCCGCTACTGCTGAGTACATGGTTGCGCGCACGTATCTCGATTGGCTGGTGGATATGCCATGGTCGAAATCCACCGAGGATAATCTCGATATCAGTGCGGCCAAGGAACAGCTTGATAGAGATCATTTCGGCTTGGAGAAAGTAAAAAACCGTATCCTCGAATACCTGGCCGTGCGCAAGTTGAAGAAAGATATGCGCGGGCCCATTCTGTGTTTCGTCGGTCCGCCGGGCGTTGGGAAGACGTCGCTGGGACAATCGATCGCCAAGGCACTTGGACGCAAGTACGTACGGTTTTCCCTCGGTGGCATCCGGGATGAAGCAGAAATACGGGGGCATCGCCGAACATACATCGGCGCTCTTCCCGGACGCGTGATTCAAAGCATCAAGAAAGCGGGTTCCAACAACCCCGTCCTCGTTCTCGATGAGATTGACAAAATAGGCATGGATTTCCGTGG
>Ga0256830_1001089_pt1 | contig 19665 bp, 14 predicted proteins | sample 128326metaG_FD_190537 | JGI IMG/M metagenome (GOLD analysis project Ga0256830, IMG submission 190537) | Hydrothermal vent microbial communities from Lau Basin, Pacific Ocean - 128-326 | ecosystem: Environmental > Aquatic > Marine > Hydrothermal vents | place: Pacific Ocean: Lau Basin | collected... | reverse complement strand
TGGCCGGGACGCACACGAAAACAGTCGCCGGGCACAAGCTGTTCTGCGGGCACGATCATTTCATCCCCCGCTTTAAGCAAACAGGCCTCTTTGGGCGCTAAATCGAGCAATGCACGAATCGCCGAGCGGGCGCGGGCATAGGTAAATTCCTCCAGACCCTCCGCAGTTGCATAAAGAAAGACCAAAAAGGCCGCCTCATCCCAAAGGCCGAGCATAGAGGCGCCCATCGTCGCGGCAATCATCAGAAGATCAATGCCGATTTCCCGTTCCGAAATCAGCGCTTCAAGCCCTTCACGCACCCAGTACCAAGCGCCGATGGGGATAGACAGGATGTAGAAGGCGTTTTCCAGTGGCTGAGCAATCAGCCCCAAATGGCCCAGAACAAAAGCAAGGGTGGCGATTGAGCCCGCGATTAAACCGTTACGCAAGGCGGGCCATTGCCACCAGGCGCCTTCAAAGTGCCCTTCGTCTTGCTTCATGTTTCCTCAATGATATGCTTGCGAATGATTATTTTTCCAACCATTATCTCTTATCCAAAGCCAATATTCTACTTAAGTGTTAAGTCCCACAGTCTTCCGGGTTGAATTAATGTAGGGGTTTGTAGCCGAAACCGATTCGATAATAATATTCACGGAAGGGTTTTTCCGGCAATCCAAAATCATTTTTATATATGGGAAAAGCAATCACAGCAGGCGATAATTTATCGAAATAGGGTTGTAGCTGCTTATCAGTGAGTTTGGATTTAAAACGTGAAAGCATAATCATGTCGTCACCTTTAAATTCATCGGCCGGATTCCAGTAGGCAAACATCAGGCTGTTGTCACCGACGAGATGACTGCCTGTCACCTGTAATTTATTGCTGCCCCCCAAGAATTCTTCTGTGCCGTAATAGGCCAGCTTGCTGGCGACGAAATATTTATCCATTCCGACAATAACAACCCGCCCTGTGCCTCCATTATCCGTTAACCGGTTTTGTATTGTCAGTATATTGCGAGAAACTTCCGACCAGCCTAACAGGCGAGCCGCACCGCCGGGAAAATGAACACCGGGGAGTCCGATGCTCATAAAGTGCAATAGAATAGCGTAAAACCCGATTAGCGTAAAAAGCAGGGGGGCGGTAAATTTATTAAATAATAGCGTAATTCCAGGCCAGCGCAATTTACCCGCGTTGATTACCAGCCATGAAAGCATTGGCAAGAGGGCAATCCATAGTGGTCCGGTCCAGTTATAACGTGGCGCGTTTTCCAGCGCATTCCAGATAAAAACACTGAGAGGTACTAGAAAAAAACTGATGATAAACAATCGCTTACGATAGGTAAATGGCGATTGCAGTAATTCATCTTTACGTACAACATTTGCTGTAAATAGGTAGGGCAAAACAAACAGGGGCAGCGGTGTGACTATGGCAAGGATATTTTTCAACAGCGTGCCTAAAAATAGCTGCGGTACCGCCTCAAATCGATCACGGGTCTGAAATGCAAACGATGCCCAGTTATGTGTTGCGTTCCAATAAATAACGGGTGAGAAAACCAGCGTGGCAATGATGACGGCAAGATAAGGCTCTTTTCGTAACAGGTGTTTACGTGCCTGAGGATCAATTAGCATAAATAACAATGCGGCCGGTGCCAGCAAAACAATGGTGTACTTGGAAAGCAGGCCCATACCCATCGCCAGGCCAAGGCCGTACCAGGCGCGAGCTTCATGATTAACCAGCGCACGATAGAAAAAATACAGCGCCATGACCCAGGCCAGCGAGAGGGATGCATCGGGTGTAATAAAAAAACCCGTGCCTAGAAAAAAATAGGGCAGTAAGAGGGCAAAAGCACATGCAAATACCGCACAGCTTTGCGTAACCTGCAAACGCGCATAACGATAAAAAATCACAATAAAAAGCAGGCCGTAAACAAGAGCCCCAAAACGGGTTCCCCAGACACCGTGTCCAAATAATACTTCGCCCATGTAAATGGTAACTGCGACCAGCGGTGGATGATCAAGATAACCCGGCGACAAATGTTGTGCGTAATTCCAGTAGTAGGCTTCCTGGGGGATGACCGGTAGGCTGCCCAGAAATACCAGGCGCAGTGCAAATGCACAGACAACCAGGGTGATTCCCAGGCTGAGCCAGTTTGAAGGGCGGCTGAGCAAGAGGTTGCTGCTATAACTGCCGATGAGTGTGGCGGCGAAAATACCCAGGCCCAATGCCAGAGATTCCGGCAGGCCAAAGTATGTCAGGCTGGCGATGCTGCCGCCGCGAATGGCCGTTTGCACCAGTATATAAATGACAATAGGTCGCGCTGTTTGCATGCCACTTGTCGATCGATCAATGCCCGAGAAACGCAGCAACAATAAGATCAATCCGGCTGCAATAAACCCGCTGAGGTGAGAAAATGCGATGGAACTACCGGAAAAAAACAGACTAAGGGAGACAGCGAAGTCCATTGCCATTGTGATACCTGCAATGGCATCACTCCCGGTAAAGGGGACAATCGCCGGTATGCGTATTTCAGAATACAGGCATTTTAATGTTTTCGGCATTCGGTTTATTCTTTTTAAATCAGGCTGCTTTGGGTTTTTTCCAGGTGTAAACAGAGGTAACCGAATAATTCCATACCGCACCCACAATAATGCCGGATAATGAAGCCAGAACCCATGTTGTATCCTGTGCAAAAATATAGGTCGCGATGCCTACATTGCCTAATGCACCAACACTGCAGGCCAGCGTAAAGGATATCCAACCCCTGATCCAAGCCCAGCCGCGTAGGCGCATATCACGATAGGTGAGCATATTATTCATCATATAATTGCTGGTCATGGCGATGACTGTTGCGCTTGTTTGTGCAATCACAAAGGCTTGATTCATGTAATTTAGCATCAGCCACACAACCAACATATGCACTACAACACCCGCACCGCCCACCAGAGTAAAGGCGACAAAGCGTATTGGCACAATGTGCCCGATCAGCTTATCAAGCAGTAACATGAAATAGTCCCATGCCGCCTGACTGTCGAGTTTGCTTTGACCTGCCCGACGTGTACGGAATTCATAAGGCAGTTCGAGATAACGTAACGGCTCCTTGGACGATGCAAAAATATCCAGCAGGATTTTGAAACCAATGCCTGACAGATTGCGCATGCGCTTTTCGAATGTGCTGCGGCGGATCATAAAAAAGCCGCTCATTGGGTCAGTCAAGTCGGCATGTAATACCGCATGACTCAGGCGGGTTGCCAAACGGCTTATTCTGGCTCGGGAGGCTTGCCAATCACCCAGACCGCCATTCTCAATATGGCGACTGCCGGAAATGATATCAAGATTTTCATTTTTAATGGTGTCCAACATTCTAGCGAGCAACTTTTCATCATGCTGCAAATCACCATCAATGACCGCACAAAAGGGTGCCGAGCTTGCCAGTATGCCTTCAATCGCGGCAGATGAAAGTCCGCGTCTGCCCACACGCTGTACGCAGCGTACACGCCGGTCATGTTTCGCTATTTCCCGAACCAGACCGGCAGTGCCGTCCGGAGAGTCATCATCAACAAAGATAACTTCCCATTTATAATCCGCCAGTGTGTCTTGCAGGCTTTCTATCATTGGAACAACATTAGGCCGCTCGTTATAAGTCGGCACGATAACAGAAAGCTCTATCACATGATCTGAGTAGGGCTCAACTTTAAGCGTTGTTCCGAAAGAAGACGACTGTTTGTTTATGTCCAAGATTTTATCCGGCGGGGCGTGTTCTTCGGCAACAGGCTTATTTCTACTCGACTGGAAATAAAATTCAGATGCGCCAGAACGAAGGTCTTTACTCAACATACTTTTCAATATGTTCTCCATCATTGATATTCACTTTAGAAAAACCCACTTTATAGGATGGAGTTAACCTAGGCATTACCAGTAAATTACCAAATGGTAATCCTCTGTTTTTCACACTATTCCAAATTCAGGACGCTCTGATTAAGCCAGCATAGTTGCAACCAAAGATGAGCTTTGAAAAGCACGGCCCGACCTAGACCGACGATCAAACCCTTGCTGCGCACGGGTGGCTATTGCCACCGGGCGCCTTCAAAGTATGTAAGGATAAGATGTTTCATCAATCATCCCTTTGTTCGGCATCCTTACAGTGCCTTCTGATTAAGGCATCTTATATTTTTCAATGTGGCGCTCCGGTTTCGGGACTGACAATAATCGGCAATCCGTCTTTTCCCGTCGGCACATAGATAAATTTAGTGTTGGGGCTTTCAAAGGCCTTGAATTGCAAAAACCGCGAGGTCAGCGTCTTGTCAATAATTTTCTGGGCCTCTGCCTGGCCGTCAGCTCTGATTTTCTGGGCCTCCGCTTGTCCGACGGCCCTAATTTGAAGAGAGTCGGCCTCTCCTTTTGCTCTGGCCCTGGCAATCTCGGCATCTTTGACTGCTATTTCAAGTTCAAAATCCTTTTGAACCTTTTCCTGTTCCTTGGACAGTTTGATCTCAATGGCCCGTAACACGCCGCTGGTAAAATCAATATCCCTGATGGCGACATTATCAATTTCAATATGTTTGCCCTGCATACGCTCTTTCAGGCCTTTTAAAATCTTGCGCTCAATCTCCGGACTATTTTCCGGAATTTCCACAAGTAAGTAGTTTGCCAAGGTATTTCGGGCAACAGTGATAAATTCGGGTTTGACGGCACTTGGATAAAAATCCGATCCCACCTCAAGCTTGAGTTGCCGAAGTTCCTTGATCAAGGGTTTGACGAGTACCGAAGCCTGTATCTCGATATGAAGATCGTCTTTTGTCAAGACATCGATGCGTTCGGTAAAATTGCGCCACTGCACCGACATCACCAAGACGTCATTCCATGGCATGTGCGCATAAAACCCTTCCTTCAAGGGCTCCTGCCCCAATCCCGAAGTCAGAGGCTGCCAGCGAAGCCCCATATTGCCGGGAGCCACCGTGGAACCGCAGCCCGTTAGTAACAAAGCAGGCAATAACAAAATGATCAGCAAGCCGGTTTTCATTTTCATGATATCCTCCTTACTTTTAAAAAAAGACCTCAAACTGCGTCTTCGCCGCGTTCTCCTGTCTCGATGCGCACGGCATTTTCGACAGGACTCACATAAATTTTTCCATCTCCGCGTAAGCCGGTATAAGCAGCCTTTTCAATGGTCGCGATGACCGTATCGACCAGGTCATCTGTGCAGACCACTTCTACTTTGATGTGCGGGACATAATCTTTCAAGCCGTCTGAGCCATAGTTTTGTGCCCGGCTTCTCCCGTAACCCTTCGCCCCAATGACACTCATTCCGGTCAATTTCCGTATTTTGTGGAGGGCCAAAGTCACCGGTGAGAGTTTGTGCGGCTTGATGTACGCTTTAATCTCTTTCATAATTTACTCCTTCCTTGAATAAGTACAATGAGGCAAATCCCCGCATCAAGTACTTGCGCCCTCGGGTTTTAATGGAAGCGTCGGCTGTACTTTGACCGCACGTTCCGGTTTGATCGCAAACCATTTGTAAAATGCCGGGATCAAAAGCAGCGTGATGACCGTGGAAGTGACGAGTCCTCCGGTGACAACTGTTGCCAGAGGACGTTGTACTTCGCTTCCCGTGCCTGAAGAGAAGAGCAGGGGAATCAGGCCCAGGGCGGTCGTCACGGTGGTAATTAAAATCGGACGCAACCTCAGGCAGCCCCCCTGAATGGAGGCTTTGTCTTCTTCAATACCGTCTTTGGTCAGTTGATTCAGATAGGTCACAAGCACCATCGCATCCTCCAGGGCGATGCCGAAAAGAGCGATGAAACCGATGGAAGAGGGCACCGAAAGGTTTTGACCGGTCAGCCACAAGGAAACACCGCCGCCGATCAATGCGAGCGGAATGACGATCATAATGAGCAGGGCGCTTTTCAAGGAGTTGAAACTGCTGAAGAGCATCAAAAAAACAATCAGCACCGTGATCGGAACAACTAAAGCAAGTCGCCGGTTGGCCTCCTGTTGCAGCTCGAATTGACCGCCCCAACTGACGAGGTAACCCGGAGGAAGTTTCACCTGTGTATCAATGGCCTCCTGGGCCTCTGCAACAAAGGAACCCATGTCCCGGCCACGGACATTGGTTTGCACAGTGACAAAGCGATGGTTGTTTTCCCGGGTGATTTGTCTCGGGCCGACAATTTCTTCGATGAGGGCCAAATCCATCAGCGGCACCATCGGGCCTTCAGGCGAGGGAATGAGAATCTGACGAATGACGGAGACTCGATCCCGGTCAGCTTTTGCATACCGCACCAAAATATCAAATCGGGGAATGCCCTCAAAAATCTGCCCCGCTTTCTCTCCGCCCACTGCCGTTCGGATGGTTTGTTGTACATCATCCACGTTGATGCCGTAACGCGCAATGGCTTCACGATCAATAATAATACGAAGCTGCGGCGTACCGGTGAGCTGATCTTTTTGAACATCGGCCGCACCCCGGATGCCTTTGATGACGTTTTCGATCTCGGCCGCTTTTTCCTGAAGCACCTCCATGTCTTCCCCGAAGATTTTGATGGCCAGTTCTGCTCTTGTGCCCGTCAAAAGCTCGTCCACGGCAGCGGCAATCGGTTGCGTAAAATTAAATCGCACACCGGGAAAGCTTTCAAAAGCTTCGCTCATTTTTGTATAAAGTCCTTCCGGCGTTTCTGCGCTGGTCCATTCTGACTGTGGTTTTAAGGCGACGAAGGCTTCGGCATTGTTGACCGGGTCGGCGTGTGCGCCGACTTCTCCACGCCCCACACGGGAAACCACGCGAATGACTTCTGGAAATTGTTCCTTGAGACGACGTTCAAAACGTGTGATGGTCAGTGCTGCTTCATCCAGGGAAATCGAAGGTGCCATGGTTGCGCGAACGAGTAAATCGCCTTCATTCAGGCGCGGAACAAATTCCGTGCCCAAACGGGGAAAAACCACCACACCGACTGCGAGTACCACAAAAAAAACAACGAGTGCCAGCCAACGATTTTGAACAAAATAAGTGACGAGAGGACGGTAGACATATAAAAGTCCTCTTGTGACAAAGCCTTCTACGGGTTCACCCGATGCATCAAGCACCACATTTTTTTTGCGACGCATCAGCAGTTGTGCGATCACAGGTGAGAGCGCTAAAGCATAGATCAGGGAACCCACCATGCCGAAAGCGACGGTGTAGGCCAGAGGCTTGAAGGTCTTTCCTTCCACCCCTTGCAGGGTAAGCAAAGGAAGAAAGACAATGATGATAATGGCGATGGCGAAAAAAATGGGACGGGCGACTTCTTTACAGGCCCGCGCCACCACATGAATCCGCGGCTCTTCCGGGTCGGATTCCCTCAATAAGCGGTCGATATTTTCGACCACAACAATGGTGCCGTCGACCATCATTCCGATCGCGATCACGAGGCCGCCGAGAGACATGAGGTTCGCTGAGAGATCGTAGAGATCCATCAAAATAAAGGCAAAAAAGATCGAAAAAGGAATCGTGAGCGCCACAACGAGGGCGGGACGCACCGCACCCATAAAGACGAACAAAACCAGGATTACCAGAACAATCCCTTCAAGCAAGGCATCTGTTACGGTTTTGATACATTTTGCAACCAGCGTCGCCTGATCGTAGTAGGGCACCAAAGTAATACCGGGCGGAAGGATTTTGTTGATTTCCTCCATTCTGACCTTGGCATCACGAATGACGGTTGAGGTATTGGTGCCGATGAGTTTCAGCACCATACCCACAACGGTTTCTCCCTTGCCGTCCATGGTGGCCAGGCCCTGACGGACTTCTCCCCCGATTTCGATGTCTGCAATTTGACTTAAAAAAATCGGAGTGCCGTCAACAGACTTCACGATAATGCGCTCCAGATCGGGGATTGATTTCGCGAAGCCCACCGAACGTACGACAAATTGTTCCGCACCTTTTACAATGTACTGGGCACCGACGTTGGCGTTGTTTGCTTTGACGGCATCAACGACTTCCGCCAGAGAAAGTTTGTATCGCAGCAAATCAGGCGGACGAATCAAGACCTGAAACTGCTTGACTTCTCCACCCAGGGAGAGAACTTCTGTAATGCCCGGTACGCTCTGAAGATTAAACTGGACGATCCAGTCCTGGATCTTACGCATCTCTTCCGGACCGCGTTTCTTTGTTTCATCCTCAACAAAAAAGAAAAGGATCTGCCCCAGCCCCGTTGAAATCGGGCCCATGGCCGGTTCGCCAAAACCCTCCGGGATGGCATCCCTTGCGAGCTGTAGCCGTTCGTTGACCAATTGCCGGGCAAAATAGATATCGGTGCCGTCTTCAAAATAAATGTTCACGACGGAGAGGCCGAAGTTTGAAACGGAGCGAATCTGCTTGAGATCGGGCAGACCGTTCATCGCAACTTCAACCGGATAAGTGACGTAGCGTTCGACCTCTTCAGGGGCGAGCCCTTCGGTTTCGGTGAAGACTTGAACAAGGGCGGGGGTCACATCGGGAAAGGCATCCACAGGCAGTTTCAAATAAGCAGCATAGCCTGCGGCCATGATCAATATCCCGAGAGTGATCATTAAGAGGCGATTTTCGAGCGAAAAATCAATCAGTTTCTGCATGGTGTTCTTCCTTTATTCGGATTAAGCCACAACTGTAAAGCGTGAACCGGCAAGGGCCATCTCCTAATGGTTATGTCCGTCATCCAGGTCTCCGACACCCATCTGGGCGCGTAGCGTGAAGGCCCCTTCTGCAACATAAGTATCCCCCCAATAGATACCCTCTACAATTTCAACATAGCTTTCATCACTCCGGCCGACTTTCACCGGCCTGGGTTTGAATTCGCCATCCGCCATCACAAACAAAATATCCTCATCATTTATTTTTTGAATCGCTGATTTTGAAACAATCAGGTCCGATTCAATTTCACCCACGGCGACCTTTGCATTCACAAAAAGCCCCGGCCGCCACTTTCCCTGTTTGTTTTCAAGCACGATCCGGGCAAGGGCCGTCCGGGTCATTTCGTTGACAACCGGCCCGAGATAATTGATTTTTCCTGTGGTTTTTATTGTCCCTTGCGTGGTCTCGATTACAACGAGTTGCTCCTCTTCGATATAAGGAAAGTCTTTTTGATAGACACTCAAATCCACCCAGACCGAACTTAAATCAGCAATTACAAATGCCTCGACATCATCCTTCAAAACTTCTCCAAGCGTGATATGTTTTTCGATGACTCGCCCCTTAAATGGGGAAATAATTTCATATCGTGTGAACGATTCTTCGGGATGGCTGGGCAAGTTCTCAAGATAGCGGTTTGAAAAACCCAGGGAATGCAGTTTTTGCTCGGCAGAACCGCGTTCGATTTGGGCTTCAGCCAAGGTCCGTTTGGCTTCCAGGTATTCCTGTTCACTGGAAATTTTATTAAGCCAAAGGGATTCTTCACGCTCAAAATTGGTACGCGCCAGGGAGACCCGCTCAAGGGCGGCGAGAAAATCGGCTTTGAGGTCAGACAATTCACGGCTCTCTAATATCGCCATGACTTCCCCTTTTTCCACCCGGTCTCCCAAGCCTTTAAAGACTTGGCGCACCACACCCGGCACACGCGGCACAAGGTGCGCCAAACGATCCCCGTTAGGCCGGATTTCTCCGGGCAGATCGACATAGCGATAGAGCTTACCCGCATCGGCTTTGGCAAGCTGAATACCGAATTCTTTCATTTCAGCATCCGACAGCTTAATCCCCTCCTCTTCGGCATGACCCTCATGACCTTCTTCCGCATGACCGTGACCATCGTCTGCTTTCTCATGACCGTGACCATCATCTGCGCTGTGGTTTTCTTCCTGCTCTGAAACCTGCGTGAGCTTGGGATTTTTCTCCGACCAAAACCACAAAATACCGCCAAGAATCAATACGAAAATCAAAATCGGAATCAGCGGTTTTGATTTTTTCTTTAAGGTGTGTTCCGTATTGCCTTCCATTTTAAATCTCCTTCCGGTGAGCTCACTTGCCGTCGCCGCTATTCAATTATTCAATTTTTCGCCAATGATACGTTCAACATCAGCCACTGATTTCTGGTAGTCAATTTGTGTTTGCAGGTATTGCGCCCGGGCTTCAGCCAATGTGCGCTGGGCGTCAAAGACATCCAGCAAATTAAATTTTCCGAGACGGTAACCTTCACGCACTGCCTCGAAGGCCTTTTTAGCACCGGGCAATAGATCGTTTTTCAGACCTTTCGCTTCAGAATGGGTAGTCGCAAGTATACGATGGGCCTGCGCCAAATCGGTTCTTAATCGGAGCCGCGCCGCGCGGCGCGACGCTTCCGCTTTTAAAATTTGCACCCGTGCAACCCGGATATTGCCTTGGTTTCGATCAAAAAAGGGCAAGTCGATCGAAATGCCGCCAACCAAGGCACTGTCATCGGTTTCATTGAATTGCCGAAAACCGCCGCTTAAAGAAATGTCCGGAATTGCCTCGGCCTTTTCGAGATCAAGCACGGCATTTCTTTGTGCCAGTTCGGTGTCCCATCGGGCCAATTCCGGATTTTGAGAAAGACGCGCAATGAGTTGTTCAAAAGAAGGAATCGATTCCTCCGGAGCAAGCTGTCCGGTAACCGATTTGAATCGGGCTTGCTTGCTGCCCCACATTGCCGCCAAGGCAAGGCGAGAAGCAACGAGTTCTCTTTCTGCTCGATTTAAATTGATTTTAGCGGATGAAAGCGCGACATCGGTCTTGATGGCTTCCACCGGAGAAACCTTGCCCGCCTCGACGCGCCGCGTAACAACATCGGCCACCTGTGATGCAAGATCCAATAAATCTTTGGCCAGAGCCACTTTTTCCTGATCTCCCAAGACCTCAATAAAAATTTGAGTCACATCGGTGAACAAATCGAGTCGCAGGGTTTCATAATCCCATCCCGTAAGTGCCTGTTCGAGCATCGCCGCTTTTTTTCGCTTCTGGCGTTTTCCCGCCGTTTCAAAACGTTGCTCCAGAGAAAGTGTGGCCTCGGCAGCATCTGTGCCGCTTAAAATCCCGGTCCCGATAAAATTTTCAAGATCAAAACGCAGCGCGGGATTCGGCAACAAGCCGGCCTGGAGTGCTGCGGCGTCTCGCGCACGCCATTCCCATGAGACCGCAGCCAGCTTGGGGTTACGCATCAAGGCCCGGCTTAAGGCCTGCTGTAAACTGAGTGCGTCAACAGACTGTTCTTTATCCGAGAAAGGTGAAACCTTCTCCAAATCTTTGGGCTGAAGTGTAGGAATTTCGCTGCCGAGCGATCTGGCTTGAGGCAAAACCGGCTCGGCAAAACTAAGACGGGATTCCAAAAAAGGCGTAAGAAAAATTACAATAAACGATAAAACAGTAACGACGGTAGACATCTGTTCCTCCGAAAAAAAATCGTCCGGCCCGCGACCATTTGAGGCGGCAGGGCATGATCATGACTTTTTTCAGAAGGATCAGATTAGAAGGATGGTGCTGGAGAGGATATCATGAAACTTGGAAATTTCGGGGGGCGCGCGTCCTGAAAACCGGGAAGATGTGACTTGCGCTCTCAAACGGAAGGGAAAATCCGCAAGAAAAATACTGAGCGCATCCGGCACGAGTTCTGTTTTTTTAGTGGTCGAAAAGGTGTCTTCCGAAGCAGAAATCTCGACTTCATGGTCGCTGTGGGAAAAATCGCCTTTTTTTGATACGCCGATCACCCGGTCCAAAAAGTCATGCTGATGGGAGACAAGGGGCGCAATCTCATGTCCGTCTCGATGACCGGGATGATGTAAAATCAGACGGATTTTGTGATTATCCTCGGAGAAAAAAACAGGATGCGCCTGGGCCATTGCCGTGAAAAAAATCGGAAACCCCTGAACCATTCCGATTCCGGAGAAAAGAAAGGTCAAAAGAAAGGAAAAAATAACAAGACCTTTTATGCGTTTTTGTTGAAGCAGCCTTTTCATCACTTTTTTAGAACTTATCCCTAAATTTAATCTCTGAGCAGCGGAATAATCGTATGCCTAATCTTGTTAATGGTAACACGCAATGTCGGGTTTGGCAATCTAAATTAAAGAAGACATGCATACTTTAAAAGTCTTCAATTTTGGCCGCATGGTCTATTTCTGTCGGAAGTCCGGGCACCCGGTAATTTTCCTCCGCCCAATGCCCCAAGTCAATCAGTTTACATCGTTCCGAACAAAAGGGACGATGCGTATTCCCTTCCCACTTTGCTTTCTTTTTACAATTCGGACAGGCGATTATCATAGGATTCAATTCCCGTAAAAATAAAAAACCGGTTTTGTTGAAAAAGGCCGGTGAAAAAACATGCGGCTTCGATTTTTTTTATTTGACCTCCGCCCTGGCTTGATAAGTCGCTTCTGTAGAAAATTCGGATGAATCTAAGACCGCAGTGATTGAACCGATCTTAATCTTGGTTTTGATCAAAACCGGAATCCGCCGCGCGTCATCGGTGAGCCAAAGTGTAACGTCTCCCTTATCCATAAAAAGCCCTTCATAGCGCACAAAGGCTTTCACTTTGAAGGTTTTGAAGGTGCCGAGCGCGGTCGTAATTTCTTCTTGATCGAGTACTTTGATTTCAAGTTCCCAGTTTTTTCTGCTTTCATGCACGTCAATAAAAATGGACTTTCCCACTTCCAAAACAGCATTGTTTCTGAAATGGTAAAGCGCGCTGAGTGAATCCTGCACATTCGGAGGAATGTCGAAAACCTCAACCTTGTTATTTTTAACCTGTTTCGCCCGGTGTTGCACCTGGTCAAAATCAATGACTTTGTTTCTTCTTTTTCGTCCCTGACGTTGCTTGATGTCGATCCCGTGGGAATAACCGCCTTCAACATCGATAAAGGTCTGCACCCGGTCTTTCACGGGATAGAAGGCCGAAACAAACTTATTGGACTCCACGGTTGAGCGCACGGGATAAACGGCTCGGTCTTTCATCTTTCTTGTTTGCAAGACTTCCATCACCGCGTTGCCCGCAGGAATGCCCAGATAACTCACTTTATAAACGAGTCGTTCACCGGGCTGATAGGCGGCCGTCGGACTCTCAGAAACATTCGGGGTTTTTATATCACTTAAAGTGGCGTAACTCTGGGAAGAGAAAGAAAGAAACGCTAAAAAAAGGAAAAAATAACGACTGTTCACAATGCGTTCAGATAATGGGGACTCGTCCGATGGAAAGATTTTTGAATCAAAGACATAATGAAATTACTATCAAACTTTCTTAAGCCGGTCAAGGAGTTAGCCTGCTTTTTTGACAAAAAATGCACATTTTTTGTCAAAGCAGTTCAGTGGATGCCGAATCCGTACGAATCACTTCAAGCGGCTCTCCCGGCTCTAAACGCCCTTGTGCAATCAACACGATTTGATCTTCCGCATTCAAGCCCTGCAGAATCAGCACACGATCCCCCAAAACCTTACCCGGCTTGATCCTCCTTTTAACCGCTTTCTGATTTTGCACAAGAAAAACAAAAGGCGTCCCGCCCTCTTGATGCACGGCCATCATGGGAACAATGATCTGCGCGTCGTGTTTTTTTCCGGAAAGCCGAAGGCGTCCGACAACACCCGGCAAAATCGCCTTTTCCGGATTTTCCACACGGACTTCAACCGGAAAAGTCCCTTGGGTGGACGAAGCATTTCCGGAAATCCGCGTAATCCTCCCTTCAAAAGACCGATTCTCAAAGGCGTCAATCGTCACGGAAACCGCATCGCCCAAACGCAGAGACGCAAGTTCTAAATCGGAAACTCCGACATCGAAGGTCATCCAAGTCGTATCGACAATCCGGGCCAGCACCGTCCCCACGGGAATCACCTCTCCGGCGTCGCGGTAATCCTCAAGGATCATGCCGTCGATCGGGCTTTTAAGTCTTGTTAAACGCAGTTCACGTTGGGATTGCTCAAGTGCGACTTGTGCCTGATTGCGCTCGGCCTGCGCAACGGCCAAATCAAATTGAAGTTTGTCCCATCCGGCCTGAGAAAGCGTTTTGGCCTGCAATAAAGGTTTTTTCCGTTTGGCTTCGGCCCGCATAAAGGCAAGCCGGGCTTTGGCGCGGGCCAGTGCCGCCGTTTTCTCTCTTAGAGTAAGCCTGAAAACTTCCGGGTCCAGCTCAAAAAGCACCGTGCCTTTTGTAACATAATCCCCTCGCTCGACATGTTTTTCTTTCAATAACCCGCTGATTTCCGTGCTGATGCGGTATTCCAGGTGTGCCGAAGCCACAGCCGAAGCCACAATCGTTTCTTCAAAGGTTTCGGGTTGCACGGTGAAAACCTCAACCTTTTTTATCTTTTGCATGACCTCGGATTTTGTTGTCGGCGCTTCACATCCCATAAAAAAAAACAATGCAAAAAAATAAGACAAAAAACCTGCTATTTTATTTTTATAAGAATAATCCACTTACTTCCTCCGACCGTTTACTAGCACAATAAAATAAGGGTGTGCAACTTGCGGGGCGAAACAACAATCGGTTATGATCGCTTCAACACATCAACCTCAGACCTTCATGGACGAAATCACAAATAAACATTCTCAACGCAGCCGTGAAGCCCTTTACAACGGACAGGCCCTGCTCGCAGATCCGATTCATGACTATATTCCATTTACTGTTCCTTATGCATCGAAAGATGAGGTCACCGAAAAAACCCTGATCGATTCCAAATGGATGCAACGCCTGCGCTACATCTATCAACTGCAATCCTCACGATGGGTCTATCCCTCAGCGGAACACAGTCGGTTTGTGCATTCCATCGGCGCAATGCATGTTGCAGGCCGCTTTGCAAAACACCTCTATCCTTCGCTAAAAGAAGTCGTACCCGATGCCCCCTCCGCACCTTTTATTGAAGCCCTGCTTCGTATCGCCGTTTTACTGCACGACATCGGCCACGGGCCTTTTTGCCATTTTTTTGATCACAACGTCCTGCAGGGTTTGGGCCTGACACATGAAAAACTGGGACAAGAAATTATTCGCCGAGAGTTAGGCCCCCTCATCAAAAAAATCAAACGCAGCCCCAGCGGTATTTTTGCGCCCGGAGAGACACTGGATCCGGAACAGGTCGCCTTTCTGATTCACAAAGACGCCGGCTACCATACCCCGGAGCACTATCCGCGCTGGCTCGTCATTTTAAAACCCCTGCTTTCCGGCATGTTTACCGCAGACAATCTCGACTACGTGCTGCGGGATTCTTTTATGTGCGGCGTTTCCATCGGACCCGTGGATATTAACCGTCTCATCCACTACACTTTTTTTACAGAAAAAGGCCTCACCTTACACAAAGCCGGGCTTTCGGCGCTCACGATGTTTTTAAACGCACGCTCGTATCTGTATTTTAATGTCTATTATCATCGCACAACCCGGGCGCTTGATATTCATATGAGCGATATTTTTCAAGAAACCCTGAAAGAAATTTTCCCTCATCATCCTATCGAACGGCTTGATGCTTATGCCGATTTGACGGACTGGTCGCTCTTACTTGAGGTCAAATCCTGGCAAAACGCACAATCCGCATCAAAACGCCTGCTTTATCGGGAATGGGAGAAAATATTTCTCAGAACGATCAAATGGAAGATGGCCTACGATACAACGCTGGATACACATGATGTCGAAGGGCGTCACAATATCAATGCAAAAATATTCACAGAAACGATGCGGGAATATTTACCCGAAGCTTCAAAAAATATTGCATTTCGCGTCGATATCGCCAGCCAGGATCCCAGACCGGGAGACCCGCTCGAAATGGGAGAACGGCAGCTTTTTGTCTACACCCCTTCGACAGGAGATATTTCAAAAAATGCCTTGACCGAATATGTCAGCCCCTTTCCCGTCAGCCTTTCGCAATGCCGTATTTACGCCCTAAACCACGACGATGATGCCATCTTATCTCGCGCGGCAGAAAAAGCCTTGGCAAAAATATCTCAATCCTAATATGTTATATTTTTAAGAAATAAGAAACGGCAATCGCTTGTTTGAAATGAGAGGATCAAAAATAATGAGAATGCACACACACGTTTTTAAAAGTACGATCCCGGTCTTGCTTGGGATTTTTATTTCCCTTTCTTTCGCATCCATATCCGCTATGCCGCTTTACGCCGCCGAGACTCCGGATAGGATTCCCCTGACGCACCCCAAGTATCAGGCGCTCATTAAGGAATTGACCGAAAAACACAAGTTTACAATGGATGAATTGGAAGCTGTTTTCAAACAAGTCGTTTTTAAAAAAGATATTATTGATAAATTTAACCGCCCCGCAGAACATCTGCCCTTCTATCGCTATCGGAAAATCTTCATCAAAAAAGACATGATTGAAAAAGGCCGCGCTTATCTTGCCGAACACGATAAATTGCTTTCAGAAGTCGAAGCCGAATACGGAGTCGAAAAAGAAATTATTGCAAGTATTTTGGGTGTTGAAACCCGCTTTGGAAAACCCGGCATTGAAAAATACCGGGCCTTTGACGTCCTCAATACCGCCTTTTTTCTTTATCCCAGACGCGAGAAATTTTACCGGGGCGAAATCATCGCTTTTCTGAAGCTCACGCGAAAAGAAGGCCTTGACCCCTTTTCAATCAACAGTTCTTATGCCGGCGCCTTCGGCGTACCGCAATTCATTCCCACCAGTTTTTTAAACTACGCCGTTGATTTTGATAAAGACGGGAAAGTCGATCTCTGGAAATCTAAAAAAGACATCTTCGCCAGCGTCGCAAACTACCTCAAAAAATTCGGATGGAAAAAAGGAGAACTGCTTTATTTGCCTTCGCAAATCTACAAAGATTCGCCCGAGCTCCAAAAAATGTTAAACCGCGGATACCGCAAAACCGTCCCCGTGACAAAAGCCATTCAAATGGGTGTCGAAATTCCCTACCCCGCCAAGGGAAATGACGAGGTGTCCTTTGCCTACTTTGAACCCAATCCGGATGAAAAAGAATTGCTCGGGCTCTTCGGCAACTTCCGCGCCATCACGCGCTACAATACCTCCGTGCACTATGCGCTCGTGATCGTGCACCTCTCACGACGGCTTATTATGTGAACGTAATGCGGGCATTGCGCTGCATTGTTCGCAGGTATTATAAGGAAGCTCCGGTTAAGTTTCGCCCCACACTCAAAAAAGCGAAACATCATTGTGTACTTTTAAGGCGAGATTCGGGGCAAGGAAGGTACATTCCCCTTCTATCACACATTGCAAATCCGTGACACGGTACCAGGCATTGGGGTCGGCCTTGTCTTTATCGCTCTGTAGAAAGAGTCTCTCTTCAAAAGTAAAGACCGATTTCCCGATTTCAACCGTCACATTCACCGTGGCAAAATTCACGCCTTTTAGATCAAAACTATTGACCGCAATCACATAATACCCTGCGGGCAGTCCCCGAATGCTCACATGCTCCGGGCCTAGCCCGCTGCAATCGTCAACATCCAGAATCGCTTCAACCCCATTAAACAAACTGGGTGCCCGTGCGGAACCGCAATCATCCCCGCCCCCGGAATGCCAGGAAACGAGTGCATCCGCCACACCCACGACGGACGCCGGATCAAGGTAATAACCCACATGAAGATCCATGTCACTGACTTGCAGATTGCCGGGATTGTCCACCCAAGTCAGCGTAATAAACGCACGATCTCCTTTCACAGGGGTGCTGGGCCGTCCCGGTCGAGATGAAAACCCGGTTTGAAAATCTTCAAACGAACAAAGTGAGAATAAATCCGCACAATCGTTAAATACCTTCTCTCCTCCCGCCGCGCGAACAGCAATTGTTTGATCGGTATTCACAAGCAAGTCAACCGTTCCGGAAACAGTGTCCAAACTCAGATGCCCGGAAACGGGACAACTTGCCCCATCCCGATGGCGCAAAGGTTCAAGAGTCGTTACTGTAAAATCGCCCTGAATCACACAATCCCGCGAAGAGGCATGGAGGCTTAAACCACCCTGATAAATACGGGTTTCGCTTTTTCCCGTTATTGTTTCTACCGTTGTGCTTCCTCCGGATAAGATTTCTTCCGTCTTTGAAATAAGGGCAATCGTTTCTGATCTCAAATCATTGTAGGAAAACACACTCAGCCGCACACCCGCGCCGACAAGATCCGAACGCTTCGATTGGCGAATCACACCGTTAAATCGTGTGCTTTGGGTTTCAGTCGTTTCACTGGTATTCGGCGTAACCGTCGTGTCAATGATGTTAACACTCTCAACAATCGCCTCACTTTTAAAATCAAGAAAAGCCACGTCGGTTTTTTCTGTAAAATCATCGTAAACCCCTTCGCCTTGGAGGGTCAGCGTATAAGTCCCGGCGGCATCCGACTGCGTTTGAAATCCAAGGCTCAGGTTGCTGCCAAACAAACTCTTCAGATGGCCGTAGCGTCTTCGGTTGACTGTTTGAAAATTTTGAATCAACAACTCGTTTGAGTCATTGCCCAAACGAAGATTCATATCCAGCATCCCGCCGGAAGCATCCCGAATGCTCGAAATGCCTGTTGCTGAAGCCGGACCGTCAATCTGAATCCCGTTTTCCCGGCAATTGCTGAAAGCCACCTCAAAACTAAAATTCGTCCTGCCGGCATCAAAACCCGTCACGGTCATTGTCCCGCCATCACTGCAACTGATTTCAGGCGACGCCCCGGAAAAAGGCGGGGACAGCGGTGTCGTCAAACCAAACACCCCTTTCCCTAAACCCTGCGCCAAAGCCGCAAACATCTTGGAAAGCCCCGTCGCCGCCTCCACCCCCTTCATCGCGGCATTCATTGTCCTTGCCCCAAAATCAGGATCAAATAAAATCCCCGCAGAATTCGGAACAGCATTGGAGGAACAGCTATTCATTAAAAACAAAAACACAAAGACACAAGAGAACGGATTTTTTGAAGATGCGTGCATTTCCGGCTCTGAAGATGGAGAAAAGCGGTCGATTGGCTACTTTTTGATTGGCGAAGTAATTTATAGAACAGCTATGCATTAGTCAAGAATAGGCTTAAACCCCAAGAACGGCGATCAAAAAAGACGAGAGAGCCCCTGCGGGTATTTTGAGAGATAAAATCTCAAAATACGGATAGGAGCGTTCTGAAATTGTCGTCGTCCTTGTTTTAGGACGGCTTTCTGTTGGTGGTTCTGTCTTTTAGGCAGGGCTGTCTCATGACAGAACCCATAGCACCTCCAAATCTCTGTTTATAAACACGCAACTTCAGCCATCCGTGCCCGGATGGATTCAAATAGGGCATAAAAGCGTCGGTTAATTTTTAATATCTGTGCGCGGGCATGACAAATGACTTTGCCTACGACCTGATACAAACGCCATCTTAGGGTTTGAACCTGTGATCGTCGCCATTGCCCTGGCAAAGCCAGTATTTTAAACAAAACAAAGAGATTGTAGGCCAAAACACCGAGTCGAAAAAAAACGGCATTGGCAGAAAAATCACCACAGGGCATGCGTTCCATGCCAAAGCCGATCTTCAGATCTTTGATGCGATAAGCACTCGCATCTCCACGTTTCCGATACCAGAGAACCGTTTCTTTCACACTTTCCTTTCGGTTGCTTGCAATCAGGGTGTAGCCAAATGACGGTGTTTTGTCCGTAAATAGCTGACTTTGTGCCGGACGACGGAGAATGATCAATCGAAAGGCTTTGTCTGTCTCGTTCATGCTATGGACGATTTCGGTGATCGCGCCGTCTTCGAAGTTTTCCCAACAGCTTTCAGGCAGGCTTGAAATCTGTTCTTTGACCGCCTGATCCTGTCGCCCTCCGATGGCA
>Ga0256830_1001088_pt1 | contig 19672 bp, 13 predicted proteins | sample 128326metaG_FD_190537 | JGI IMG/M metagenome (GOLD analysis project Ga0256830, IMG submission 190537) | Hydrothermal vent microbial communities from Lau Basin, Pacific Ocean - 128-326 | ecosystem: Environmental > Aquatic > Marine > Hydrothermal vents | place: Pacific Ocean: Lau Basin | collected... | reverse complement strand
TGCCGACAGTGGCTGGCGGCGAATTTGCCGGGGGTCGACCAGATATGGGAGTCTTCGACGACCAAGGCGGCGCGGATCGCGGCCCGCCAGAAACACAGCGCGGCCCTGGGGTCGGTAGAGGCGGCCCGGGTCTATGGTCTGAAGGTCCTAAAAAGCAATATTCAGGACGTCGCCCACAATACCACACGATTTCTTATTATCGGAGAACGGGACGCCGATCCCACGGGCCGGGACCGGACATCTATTCTGTTTTCCATCAAGGACAAGGTCGGGGCATTGTACGCCATGTTGCGGCCGTTTTACAAACACAAGATCAATTTGACCAAGATCGAATCCAGGCCGTCGAAAAAGAGGGCGTGGGATTATTATTTCTTCGTGGATCTGGAAGGCCACCGGTGTGATCCCGGCGTCCAAAAGGCCTTGGCGGAGTTGGAAGATATGTGCAAATACCTCAAGATATTGGGGTCGTATCCGATGGTGACATGAAAAAACACGTAAATCGACATCTCTTGCGTGTGCGCCCTTATGTGCCGGGAAAGCCGATTGAAGAGCTCCAGAGGCAGCAGGGGATCAAGCGGGTGATCAAGCTGGCCTCCAACGAGAATCCTTACCCGCCGTCACCGAGGGTCTTGCGCGCCATTGAGCGAGCGGCCTTAAAGGTGAATCGCTATCCTGATCCGGATTGTCACGCCTTGCGCCGGGTCCTGGCCCGGCGGTTGGGGGTGGAGGCGCGGCAGTTGATTTTCGGCAACGGTTCGGATGAGCTGATCGTCCTGGCGGCCCGGGTCTTCGCGCGTGAAGGAAGCGAGGTGGTGGTGGCCAAGCCTTCGTTTTTGATCTACGATATCGCTTCACGTTTGCAAGGGGCGGTGATCAAGGCGATTCCTTTGCGTAAAGACTTTCACTATAATCTGTCGGCGATGGCCGCAGCGGTGACCGCCAAGACCCGCATTATTTTCTTGGGAAACCCCGACAACCCTTCGGGCCAATATTTGACCGAAACCGCCTTGCGAGCCTTTGTCGAGGCGGTGCCCAAGGATGTGCTGGTTTTTGTTGATGAGGCCTATTTTGAATACGTCCAGGCTGAAGATTACGCCCGATCGCTGAATCTCTTAAAGAGGCATCGGAATGTCTTTGTCACGCGCACGTTTTCCAAGCTGTATGGTCTGGCCGGGCTGCGCATTGGTTACGGTGTGGGGCACCCCCAACTGATCGATTGGTTCAGTCGCATCAGGGAGCCCTTTAACGTCAACAGCCTCGCCCAGGCCGCGGCCCTGGCCTGTCTGCGTGATCAAGATCATTACGCGCGCCTGACAGACAAGATTGAAGGACAACGGCAATATTTATATCGATCTCTTCGGGCGATGAGGGTGCCTTTTGTGGAGACGTGGACCAATTTTGTGTTGATCGAGCTTGGGTCCAACGCCGCGGAAGTGGCTCAACAACTTTTATTGCGGGGAATCATTGTGCGGGACATGAGTGCCTGGGGAATGAAGCGGTTTATCCGCGTGTCGCTGGGAACGGCCGGAGAGAATCGACGCTTTATCAAGACCTTGAAGGAGGTGTTATGATTGTCGTCTTAAAAGCGGACGCCACCGAGGAGCAGATTCGTCAGATTCAGGACAAGGCCGAGAGCCTTGGTTTAAAGACCCATATCTCCCGCGGACAGAGCAAGACCGTGATGGGGTTGATTGGGCCGGAAGACGCCTTGCGGGTGGTTCCCCTGGAAGTCTTTCCCGGTGTGGAGCGCGTGATTCCGGTGCTTCCTCCCTATAAGCTGGTTTCCAGGGAGTTTCAACCGGAAGACACTGTCATTCGGATCACGGACGATCTCGCCATTGGCGGAAAAGCCGTGGTGGTGATGGCCGGGCCCTGTTCCATTGAGAGCAAAGAGGGCCTGATGACCATCGCGCGCCAGGTGAAAGAAAGCGGGGCGACGATTCTCAGGGGAGGGGCGTTCAAGCCCCGGACGTCTCCCTATGATTTTCAGGGCCTGGGAGAGGAGGGGTTGCGGTATCTGGCCGAGGCCGGCAGGACCTATGGCCTGGCCACCGTCACCGAGGTTATGGATCCCCGGGACGTGGCGCTGGTCGCCGGGTATGTGGATATCCTGCAGATCGGGGCCAGGAACATGCAGAATTTTTCCCTCTTGCGGGAGGTGGGCAAGACACGCAAGCCCGTGATGCTCAAACGAGGGATGAGCGCTACGATCAAGGAGTGGTTGATGTCCGCGGAATATATTCTTTCAAATGGCAATTTCCAGGTGATGCTCTGCGAGCGCGGGATCCGAACGTACGAAACAGCCACGCGCAATACCTTGGATATCAATGCCGTGGCCGTGATCAAAAAGTTGTCCCATTTGCCCGTCATTGTGGATCCGAGTCATGCCACGGGATACTGGGATCTGGTTGAGGCCGCGGCGCGCGCCGGTGTGGCGGCCGGATGCGATGGATTGATGGTGGAGGTGCACGATCGGCCCGAGGAGGCCATGTCCGACGGACCGCAATCCTTGAAGCCGGCGAATTTCGCGCGCTTGATGAGATCCCTGTCCGCGATTGCCTCGGCGGTGTCGCGCGCGTTATAAGACACAGAGACGGATTTGATATTTAAAGACAGCGTTGATACGGCCAAAACGTAACTCGCCCGTTGGACTTAACGCGGGGCCACCGCCAAGATGCGTCAGCCGGACGTCTTGGCCGGGGAGCGCTTAACAGGATGAAGCGAGGTGTCTTTGGTCGTCCCAGGGGGCTTTTTCCCGGATCAACTAAAATAGATATAGATAATAAGGAGAAACACGTGATTTTAGGTCGTCGGAGTTGTCGAAAAATAACCATTGTGGGGGTCGGACTGATCGGGGGATCATTGGGTCTGGCCATTAAAAAGCACCGGTTGGCCAAGGAAGTGGCGGGATTGTCGTACAATCAAGATTCCCTGGAGGCCGCGTTGAACAATCGGGCCATTGACGTGGGGTTCACCGACGTGGGCAAGGCGATTCGCCACGCGGACATGGTGATTTTGGCCTCTCCTGTGGATTCCATCATTCGTCTGTTGCCGGCCATCAATCCTTATTTGAAGCGGGGATGCGTGGTCACCGACGTGGGCAGCGCCAAGGTGGAGATCGTCGAGGCCGCGCAGAAGAAATTAAGTGATCCGCGTTTTTTTGTGGGGGCGCATCCCATGGCCGGATCAGAGAAAACCGGCAGCGATCACGCCCGCGCGGATATGTTTGAGGGGTCTTTGTGCCTGATGACTCCCTTGGACAGCACGCATAAAAACGCCGTCAACAAGGTGAAATGGCTGTGGAGCTCTTTGGGGGCCAAGGTGAAACGGCTCTCCGCCGAGGAACATGATGAGATTATGGCGTATGTCAGTCATCTGCCGCACGTGGTCGCCTATGCCATGATGAGCACCATCCCCACGAAGCATTTGTCCTATGCCGGTCAGGGGTTGAAGGATACCACGCGGATCGCGGCCTCCTCCGCACAGATGTGGAACGATATCTGCATGGCCAACGCCAAGAATGTTGTCAAGGGGCTGGATGAGATGGTCAGGAATCTGGCGGAGTTGCGCCAGGCGATTGTCCATCACGATCAGAAGCGCCTGATCAGGGATTTCAACACGGCCAGGGAAAAGAGGGAAAAGATATGAGTTATATCGTGGCGATTGACGGACCGGCCGGCGCCGGCAAAAGCACAGTGGCCAAGCGTCTGGCGGAGATTCTGAATTGCGCGTATCTCGACACAGGGGCTATGTATCGGGCCTTGACCTTGAAGGCCTTGCGTCAGAAGGTCAATCTGGAAGATGAAGACGCCCTGGTGAACCTGGCCAGGGAGACCACGATTTGTTTGCGTCACGACCCTGTCAAGGGTGGGCGTGTTTTTTTGGATGGGGAGGATGTGAGTGAGGAGATCCGCACGCCGGAGGTGACGAATCAGACCTTCTATATCGCCCGGGCGCCGCGCGTGCGGCAGATCATGGTGGAGTGGCAGCGTGAAATCGGCGAGACCCAGGATATTGTGGCCGAGGGCAGGGACGTGACCACGGTGGTGTTTCCGGAGGCGTCATATAAGTTTTATCTTGACGCCGATTTGAAGGAACGTTCGCGGCGCCGGCTCCTGGAACTGAAGGCCAAGGGCATGGAGATGCCCGAAGAGAGGATGGAAGACGAAATTCGTCAGCGGGACCAGAGGGACTTCAGTCGTCCGGTGGGACCTTTGAAGCGCTCGGCCGACGCGATCGTCATCGATTCGACGGGCCTGTCGGTGGACGAAGTGGTCGCGAAAATGAAGGAGTATATTCAACGATAGATGGCCGAACAATCTTTGATTCGCAACTTTTCCATTATCGCTCATATCGATCACGGCAAGTCGACCCTGGCCGATCGCCTGCTGTTGTTCACAGGCGCCATTGACGAGCGAAAATTCAAGAATCAACTGCTGGATGACATGGACCTGGAGCGGGAGCGGGGCATCACGATCAAGGCCTCGGCGGTGAGTCTGCGGTATAAAGCGGATGACGGAAAGACCTACACCTTCAATCTGATAGATACTCCCGGGCACGTGGATTTTTCCTACGAGGTCGAGAAGTCCTTGCGGGCCTGCGAGGGAGCCTTGCTGGTGATCGACGCTTCTCAAGGGGTGGAATCGCAGACCGTGGCGAATTTTTACCTGGCCATTGAGAACAACCTGGAAATCCTTCCGGTGATCAATAAGATCGATATCGCCAATATCGACTTGGATCACGCCAAGCTCCAGTTGATGGATGTCTTCGGATTCAAGGAAGAGGATATCCAGGCGGTCTCCGCCAAGGAGGGCACCGGCATTAAAGAGCTTTTTGAGAAGATCGTCGCGTTCATCCCTCCGCCGGAAGGATCGGCCGAGGCCCCTTTGAAGGCCTTGATCTTCGATATGAAATACGATACGTATAAAGGCATCATCATTTATGTGCGCGTTCTGGACGGATGTTTAAAAAAAGGCATGAAGGTCCGGATGATGCATCGGCAGACGGATCACACCGTTGAAGAGGTGGGGATCTTCCGGCCGGAGGCGGAAAAGGTGGCCGTCCTGGAAAGCGGGGAAGTGGGCTATATCACCTGCAATATTCACGATCCCCGCAAGGTACGGGTGGGCGACACCATTACCGAATGCGCCCGGCCGACAAGCGAGCCGCTGGAGGGATACCGCAATCTGAATCCCCTGGTTTTTTCCGGTGTGTATCCGGTTAACGCCAAGGATTTTATGAATTTGCGGGAGGCTATTGAAAAGCTTCGTTTGAGCGATCCCAGCCTGGTTTACGAACCGGAGACCTCCCAGTCGTTCGGCCATGGGTTCCGGTGCGGTTTTTTGGGGCTCCTGCACATGGAGATCGTCCAGGAGCGTCTGGAGCGGGAATATAACCTTAACCTTATTCTGACCACGCCCAATGTCCGGTTCCGGGTCTATACGAAAGACGGACGGCAGATGGATATCGAGAGTCCCACGGACCTGCCGGACGCCTCGTCGATCAGCCGTATTGAAGAACCGTATTTGACCGTGACGATCCTGACACCGGTGGAATACATGGACGGCGTCATGGAGTTGAGCAAGCGCAAGCGAGGGATTTTTGTCAACAGTGAATACGTCTCGGACCGGATGAGGATCGTTTTTGACATCCCCTTGTCCGACGTGATTGTGGACTTCAATGACAAGATCAAGTCAATCACGCGCGGGTACGGATCGATCGATTATAAATTCAAGGGGTACCTGCCCGCCTCGGTCTCCAAACTGGAGATCTTGATTAACGGAAAGGTATGCGACGCCTTTTCCTTTTTGGTCAATAAAGAACACGCCTATGAACGGGGGTTGGCCCTGGTCACAAAGCTGAAGGAGCTTATCCCGCAACAATTGTTCGAGGTGCGTGTGCAGGCCGCGTGTGACGGGCGGATTATTTCCAGCGCCCGCGTCAAACCCATGGGCAAGAACGTGACGGCCAAGTGTTACGGCGGGGATATCACGCGGAAACGAAAGTTGTGGGAAAAACAGAAAGAAGGGAAAAAGCGGCTCAAACAAATCGGGAACGTCGAGATCCCGCAAGAGGCCTTTTCCGCCGCGTTGAAGTTGTCCTGATCGCGGTGAAGGTCTTATAGAGAGCATCTTAAGGAGGACAGAGTGAATCAGCAGACACGACAGGCGCAACCGAAATCCGAATGGCGGGAGTGGCTCGAATCAATCATCATCGCCTTTTTCCTGGCGATGTTCATTCGGACGTTTTTTCTGGAGGCCTTCAAGATCCCCAGTGGTTCGATGATTCCAACCCTGCAGGTTCGGGATCGTTTGATGGTCAACAAGCTCCGCTATGGCCCGAAGATTCCGTTGACGGACAAGCGCCTGCCGGGTTTTGGCACGTATCGCCGCGGAGATATCATTGTCTTCATTTATCCAAAGGATCCCAAGCGGGACTTTATCAAACGATTGATCGCCATGGGCGGCGAGACCGTGGAAATCCGTTCCGGCGACATTTATATCAACGGGAAACTGGTCACCGACCCGAGGATTAAGAACATTTTTTATTATAATCGGGGGCCGTATGGGCAGGAAGGGCAGAAGGTGGTGGTGCCCAAAGGTTATTTGTACATGTTGGGAGACAACAGCGGGTCCAGTTCGGACAGCCGTTTTTGGGGATTTGTTCCGGAGAAGAACGTGATCGGCAAGGCGGAGTTTATTTTCTGGCCGCCGCGTCGGATAAGATTTTTAAAATAACAGGCGGGAAAAAGTTTCTTGCCGTTTGTCGGGTATAAAGAGGTCCTGTTTCAAGAGGTGTGATTATGCGATTTTTTTATGGCGGGATGGTGATCCTGGGCGTGTTGGGGATGACGGGGTGTCAAACCCTTCAGCAGCCAAAACCGGTGGCCAGCCACGAGACCCATCGAGACGTCCAAAAGGCCCTGGGATCCATCACCGAGGCGATCAGCGGCAAGACCCTGTCCGATAAAGAGCTCAAGAAGCTGTCAAAGGACCTCCGCACGGATAAAGAGGCCCGGTCGGCTATTAAAGTCATTACAGACACAATGAGCGGACGAAGGCGGGTCAAATACTGTCCTGTTACAGGCCGACGGTATGCCCCCAATTTGACGGTGTGTCCGGAACATGGGGTTCCTTTGAAGGATGTGAGCGACGAATGAGGGTCTTGCTTGGTGTGATCGTCAGTTACGTGATGGGTTCCATCCCCACGGCGTATCTCTTTGGCCGGGGGCTCAAGGGGATCGATATCCGTCGGCACGGGTCCGGAAACATGGGGGCCACCAATGTCTTTCGGGTGTTGGGCAAGGGGCCCGGGGTGGCGGTCTTGATCCTGGATGTCCTGAAAGGGGTGGTGGCGGTGACCCTTGTGGGTGATTGGCTGGGTTTCAGCGCGGATCAACGTTTGTTGTTGGCCGTTGGCGCGGTGAGTGGACATAACTGGACGGTCTTCCTCCGGTTTAAAGGAGGCAAGGGCATCGCCACGAGCCTGGGGGGCCTGATAGGGTTGGCCGTGGCGATCCCGTCTCTGCGGCCTGTTTTGCTGATCACCTTGGGGATTTGGTTTGGCTGTTTCCTGGGGACGGGGATTGTTTCCCTGTCTTCGATGGTGGCGGCTGTTCTGTTGCCTTTTCTTATGCTCGTTACCGGCCAGACGGTGGCGATGTTGAGTCTTGGGGTCTTGTTGGCCGTCTTGGTGGTCATCCGTCATCGGCCGAATATCCGTCGGCTTTTGAGTGGTCAAGAACCCCGCGTGTCCTTGTTTTCTTCCCGAAAATCTTCCTCGTAAGCGATCTGATCGTTGGGATTTACTTTCAAGAAAGCGGTTTCCCGAAAGGGGCGTTTGGCCCTTGTTTGGGGCTTGACGGGTGTTATACTTTCGACTGAAGCGTTCAATCGAACGTGTTTGTGTCGGGCCGCAAGCCCCATCGAAGGGGGATTTATGAAAAAAATGACTTTTCAAAGAGAAAATGACGTGAAAAAGCGTATGAAGACGATAATGGTTTATTCCGAGACAGAAGACAAAGAATGTACGACGCGCATGAAAAAAGGCTTTGTCTATCAGGTGACTCCTGTGGACAAGGTCCAGGAAGGTCACACGGTCCCGGAAGTTCATATCCGCAAGACACAAAACAGTAAAAATAAAACAGAGGGGTTTTCCCTTCGGGTGCAAGGGACTTTTTACTTGCGTCACGAGCGAATGTTGGTCCAGGTGCGGTTTACCCATACCCTGGATATTGATATTCATTGGAAAAAGAAATCTTTCTTCCCCAAAAAGTCAGAGATTCTGACTTGATCCCCTAAGGGATGGGTCTTCCCGCCCATCCCTTGTTTTTTCAAAAGTTGGTAGATTGTAACTTTAAGTGGGACAAAAAAAGAGGGCCCGCTTTGTGTCTTGAAAAAGCGGAGTAACATATGCTATTTTAATGATAGTATTGAGGAGTGTCTGCTATTTTTAACATTTTTTGGTAAAACAATGCACAATCATTTTCTTAAACAAGGACGTCGTTTGATTTATCGCGTGGTTTCGATATGGATGTCTATGACATTTATCTTTAGTTTAGTTGCGCCTCCGGGCTCTATTTACGCCCAGGGTGTTGCACAAACAATTGTCAGCTTGCCGGATCCAGGCACAATGCTTTCCACAACACAAAAATTCCATCCAGCCATTATTCATGGGCTTACCATTCATCCGGACAATCCTTTAAGGCTGAATTTTATTGTCGATACAGGGGACACGAATCTGTCTTTGGACAGTCAAGAGTTTATCGACGAGTCGACAAGACTTATTAAGTACTTTTTAGCTTCCTTGACCGTTCCGGAAAAAGAATTGTGGGTGAATTTATCTCCTTATGAAAAAGACAGGATCATCTCAGAGAATTTTGGGATAACGGAAATGGGCAGGGATATGCTCGCGATGGATTATCTGCTCAAACAATTAACAGCCTCTTTGATGTATCCGGAAGACGAACTGGGAGAACGCTTTTGGAATCAGGTTTATGAACAGGCCTACAAACAGTATGGGACAATAGATATCCCTATAAATACTTTTAATAAAGTGTGGATTGTCCCGGATAAGGGAGTGGTTCATGAACATGAAAACAGCGTTTTTGTGATTGATCGGCATCTTAAAGTGATGTTGGAAGAGGATTATCTGGCACTGCTGAAAAATATGGGAAGTGAAACATTTGGGATGGATCAGATGGCGAAAAATGATATTGAAGATGTAAGCCGTATTTCATCAGATATCGTCAAAAAAATTATCATTCCTGCGATTGAACATGAGGTTAATGATGGAAAAACCTTTGCCAATCTTCGTCAGATTTATAATTCCATGATATTAGCGGTTTGGTATAAGAAGAATCTTAGAGAAAGCCTTTTAGGGCAAGTCTATGTGGATCAAAATAAGGTTCAAGGGGTTGATGTTGAGGATAAAGAGATAAAACAAAAGATTTATGATCAGTATATCAGAGCTTTTAAGAAAGGCGTTTATGACTATATCAAGGAAGATTTTGACCCTGCCACACAACAGATGATCCCAAGAAAATATTTTTCAGGGGGGGTTGTTTCGTTTCCGGAAGAACGGTTAGAAATTGATAATTCCTATGAAGCAAAAAATAGGGCAGGAAGTCCGATAGGAAAAGAGGGAAATGTGGAAGTTGATTTGGTGGAAAACGGAAAAGATAGTGATTTGCCAAAGGGAGTTATTTCTAAAAAGAAAAATGGTCTTTTTCAATGGACAAAAGGAATCCTTGCGGCAACAACAGTTGCAGGTCTCCTTACAGTAGCATCTGATTCTCAATATATATCTGAACCTATTGTTTCCGGATTAAATAAAGAAGCAAATATTGCCAATAAAACACTTGATCAAAAAGGTTATTGGATGAATCTTGTTTATCAGGGTAAATATACGGAGGTTTTTCAGCGCTCTATCGAATTTGTAGAAGAGCCTTTTGCTTTTGAGGTATTGAATGCCGCACTTTTAAGTTATCCAAGAGGTCCCTATTCAACTTCATCAGCCGAGGCGTTAAAACATTTTTATGTTTATGCAAAGCACCCGAAAGCCTTGGAGATTGCTTTTAGGGCATTAGAGAATGATGGCGCCTGGAGATTATATGGTAAGCCATTTAAAACGATAGTTGAGTCTCCAAACGGACACCAAGTTGTTCAAAAGGCGTTATCTTTGGATCCTGCTGCGGCACTTGATCAATTAGACCCGGATAGTCCAGCCAACTTTCAATCAGAAGGATTTAAAGAGTATTTACAGCAAAGCAATGAACCTATTGCTAAGGTTATATTACAGATTCATAATGCCCCATATGATAATGAATTAAAGAAAAAGATAGCTGGTTTAGTCCACAATATTATTCATGAAGGGCTCTCGCTTGAAGAAGCTGTTGAGATCGTTAATGATCCTCATAGACATTTCAAGGAATTAAGCAGAATAAAACGGCAACCCAATTTTATAGGAACTCAAACTATTAGAAATTCTCTTCGTTGGATCAGTCAAGATATTATTCAATCCATTCAAGCATCCCTATCGGATTGGAATTCATATACTGACAAAGATTTTGTAGAAGGCTTGTCAGGTTATGAAATATATATTTTAATGGCACATGGGACTAATTTTATAAATAAAGATGTCAGACAAGAAACGGTTGACTATCTATATGGTCGCTTAAAAAAGTCAACAAAGGATCTAGATGAAGTAAAATCGTGGTTTATAGAAAATGATTTTGACACAGACGCCAGGAATTTTTTTCGAATATTAGCCTCGTATGGTAAATTAACGGATTTTATGTCTTTTTTAACGAATGAGGAAATTAACTTGTATTTCAAAAAATTTGTTGGTGGGAAAAAGTTAGATCATTCGTATTATAATCACAATATATTATTAATAGAAAATCCTGCTGTTCAACTCATTATGGCAAAGGTTTTATTAGAAAGAAGTGGGAGTTCTGCAGAGAGGCAGTATTATTTAAATTTAATAGAACAGGCCAAGGGTGAAATTAATGGTATCAAACACAACAATGTTTTTTTTGAAAATGCTGGAAGGTTTCGAGGGCAAGGGTTTATTCGTTCCAAAATTCGTTCCGTCATTGCTGCTGCTGCCGAGAATGATCCTTCAAATTCGTTTTTTGAAAACGCGCATTATTTTATTGAAGAAGATTATGGCAAGCGGGCCTTTATCAAGGCGGCGCACAAAAATCCTGCGGGGGCTTTTCGTTCCATAGATTCCTCGGCTGTTAATGTGAAAAAAGCCTTACAAGATGACAAAGATCCTTTAATCCGGAAATTGTTTGAAATAGACAAATTGTCTGTTTCAAAGGAAAATAAATATAAAGTGACGTTACTGATGGAGGATTTATTAAACAACAACTTAACATTTCAAGAAGCTATTGATATTGTCAAGGACCCCGTCCAATTAAGGGCGCGGTTGGCAGAAATTAAATCCCGGTCAGGAAGTGTAGGAATCTTTGCTGTTGATCAATACCTTTCGGATTTTTATTTAAAAACTGTAAGGCAAATGAATAACCTCCATAATAGAGCCGATGAGGTGAGATTTGCCGTGATTAACTCGGCTACCGTTAAAGATATTTATTATTTAATGGTGTATGGAGAGCAAGAAATTTACACCTCGACATTTAATGGGGTTTTTGATCGTTTGCTCGGAAAAATGGGCGCCAAAGGAATAACCGGAGAACAATTACTCGATGAGGTGGATTACTTTCGATTCCGTAGTTTTGTCCGATTATTAACGGGTTTTGGTCGACTAAATGAATTTTTGTCCACGATGGAAGAATCTTTCCAAAGACAACTTTTGGAGCGTTTTGTCAGAGGTATAGAAAAGGAAGAAAACTATCTTCAACAGGCAACAATTGTTGCCGACGCCTTTAGTGTGATTGAAGATGAAATGTTGTTATTTCAATTACAAAGGCTCATTGAAGAAGAATTCGATCGCGTTACCATTGAAAATCATCCGCAAGGGATTGTTTTATATAAAATTTTAAGCGGTTTATTCGGAGAGAGAGCCGTTATTAATAAAACCTGGTTTAAGAAGATGTCGGATGAGTTTGGCCTTCCAAGGACCGATAAGGTTTCTGTTGATAAATTATTTAATCAGTATGGCGAGAATATTCAGAGATACTTTTTTTACAATGGTAAAGATGGAAAGCGGTCTTTCGAACATTTTATTTCATTTTATAAAAATAGTTCTCAGTGGCAAGTCACCTATAAAGAAAATCACATTGAAATTTCTTCTGTTGGGAAAGGCAAAAAAATCATCATGTTTGCCAACAAACCCGATAAGATCAAAAAGGGGGCAGAAGATATAGAGGCGATTTTTAAAAAAAGAAATATTTTTCCTCATGTTGTCGTTCATCGAGGGCACAGTTACTATGCCCCTGAAACAATACAACAAATCAACCCAGAGGCAATAATTGTTTCCTTGGGGTCATGTGGGGGGTTTCAGCTTGTTTTTGACGTTATGCAGCGGGCTCCCAACGCTCATGTTTTTTCAACCAAGGGAACCGGGTCAATGTATGTCAACGATCCTTTGTTAAAGATGTTGAACAATCGAATCCTTAATGAAGACGACACTATTCGTTGGGATGAATTTTGGAGTGACGCGGAAAAGTATATTACAAGCGAATACTTTCCGCAATATATACCACCGCATCGCAATATAGGCGCTCTTTTTCTAAAAGTCTATCAGAAAGAAATCAACGAATTAAACAGTTCTTCAAGTAGTCTTCGGAACGCTGTTCTTTCTTTGGCCTTTTTGATTAGTTTGGGCATCCCGTGGACAGCAGAAGCGGCGGATTTGCCTTCAAGCAAGTTGGATCGTGAGTATATAGTGGATCAAATTTCACTTGGAATTATGACAGGGAATAATAATCCGACCGGCATTGCCGTCAGCCATCTGGGTTTTCCGGGGTTTGAATCAACTAAATTTACATATGACGCCGCCATAGACCCCTTGGTGCTTAAGGCCTCTGGAAAGCAAAAAGAGGCTGAAGAAGATTTGGATTTTTTTGCGCGGGCCTTACGCCTGGCAAAGAGACAAAACAGCAGACGCGGGATATTTGGAATTGTAAAGACTTTTGAAGGGCGTTATGGCCCGGAGAATGTTCGGGGGCTTATTAATGCGTTAAATGTTAACTCAAGACAGCCACAAGGGCAGGGGTCAAAAGAATATAAAGTGACTCCCGGACCGAATGCCTTTATGGCCATGTCATTCTTGGGGGTTAACACAGAGAGATATCTCGATGCGGCTATTGTATTAGGAGAAACGTTGCTCTCTATGCAAAGATCGGATGGAGCTGTTCAAGCGGGGTATTATGATTCTCAAAATGTTTATATCGAACCGCATATGGACGCCCTTGCGGTGTTTCAGCAGCTTTATGAAGTTACCGGTGATTTGAAATGGAAAATAGCCTATGACAAGGCCTGGGAATATTTTGTAAATAGTGGGGCGTATGATCCAAAAAATAATCAAATTTGGCCGGGTGTTCATAATGGTTGGGTAAACAGGATTTTTGCCACGGATGTATATTCTTGGACGATGATAGGTCCTGCCGGGAATCGCATGTCGTTAAGTGAACTAAAGGGGTTCACAGAGACAATGCTTAAAAAAAGTTTAACAAAAGTTACACTTGAGCTTCCTGATGGTAAAGTAAAAACTGTCATTTTGGTTGATTTTGCCGACCCTCAGGATCCGAGAATTATCAATGCCAGAGGCGGGTTTCATCCTATGGGAAGTGTGGAATGGACAGCGGGTGTCATACTGGCGTTGCAAAAAAATGCTGTTCGGTTCTGGAATTCTTCCAACCCAGAAGACAAAAGGACGGCGCAAGTTTATAAAGCATTGGCCGAATATTTAACAAACCAGTCGCTGAACGCTTTTTATGAAGTTCCCGGACTAGATGGAATGTTTTCATTTTACGCGACAGGACAAAATGTGCCTACAGGACACGGATGGAATACACCTCTATTTTATTTTAGGAATAGAGGCGAAATTGTCAGGGGAGGGAGTTTGATTGGTTCATGGATAGCGTTACCTATTAAAGGAGTTAACCCGTTAATTTTAAACGACCCCTATAAGAAATTTTATGACAAAATTCCTTTAACCAATTCTTTTAAAACAAAGGCTTCTCAACTTATTGATCGAATGGTGAAAGGGCGTTCTTTTAAAGAAAAATTTATAACAACTGGGAATAAAAAAGAAAAGATTCAAAGTGGACCAAAGAGGACCTCGGATTGGGAAGATTTGAACATTACGCGTTGGAAGGGATGGCCTCAAGGGGGGAATCCAACGACAATATATCATGATTTCATGCCTTTTAAACAGTTTAAAAAAGGACAAAAAATTCGCATTACCTATTCACTAAAGGGTGGAGACGGCATGACTTTTCAACTATTGCCGCAGTGGGCTGATTATGGAAGCGCTGTTAATCTTGAAAGAATCAGCAACGCAGGAGGGACAAACAAAACAATTATTTTTGAAATTCCTGAAACAGGCTCATATAAACAAATTGCTTTTCATTATGGGAGCCGGGACGCTCGCGGGAAGATTCCGGGCGGTTCTAATAACGCCCAACTTGTCATCCATTCGATTGAGGTGTCATCGGGAAGCAGTTCTATCGATGTTGGGGGTATTAACTTTGATCCCGGGCTATTAGATCTTCAAATCAAGCGTGATGGAAACGGAAATCCGCTGCCGGTCTGGGACCAGCCGGTTGAAAACATGAACATTCATGGGTTTTATCCTGTTATCTTGAATGTGACACCCGTTTCACTCCCCCTCCTTTTAGGGCTGCACCAATCCCCTCATCCTGATACGGTTTCAAACACCCAGGGGACGGACGCCTCAAAGAATAAAACGATGTAAAACTCTTAGCCGAGAAGACATGTTTGAACTCAAGGGGCAGCTCGCCGCTTTTCATGGGGCAGGGATTTGTAATGCGCGTATTTTTATAATTTGTCTCCCCATATTTGATCCGCTTGTTGTGGTTGGCCGAGACTTACTAAATTAGCAGTTTTTTGAAGAAATTGTCACTTTTCCAGTTGCAGCCCGGGGATTTATCCGTTAAAATACTTCTTTAAGTGTGAAAAAGGGTTGAAAGCGATAAGGACGCAAAGGATTATGACAAAAGTGATCGTTGGCATCGACCTGGGTGGCACGAACATCAAGATAGGGCTGGTGAACGATAAAGGACGCATTACCGCGCGGTCCCATTTGGCCACGGCGCGCTTTGCCGATAACAAAAACAAATTGATCGCGGCGATTGTGGTGGCCATTGAGGAGTTGTTGGAAGAGCAGGGGCTGAGTGTCAAGAAGGTCGAAGGCATTGGTTTTGGCGTTCCGGGGCTTGTCAATCCGGAAAAAGGGGTGGTGACTTTTTTGCCGAATATCTCCGGGTGGAAGAACGTGGCCTTAAAACGCGTTATGGAAAAGAAGATCGGGATCCCTACGTTTATCGATAATGATGTGAACCTGGTGACCCTGGGAGAATGGAAGTTCGGCGCCGGCAAGGGAGGGCGCAATCTCGTGTGCATGACCCTTGGGACGGGCGTGGGCAGCGGTCTGATTTTAAACGGCGCCCTTTATCGCGGGGAGGGTTTTGTCGCCGGGGAATTGGGGCATATGCCGTTAAACGAGCGGGGGCCCGCGTGCAATTGCGGTGGCGAGGCCTGTTTCGAACGCTACGTCGGTAATCGTTATCTTCAGGCCAAGGCCGCGAAGATTTTCAAGAATAAGCATATTCGTTTAGAAGATGTCTTTGCCCTGGCCGAGCAGGATAATGTGCGGGCGGTTCAGTTTTGGGAAGAAGCGGCCACCCATATCGGCAACGCCTTGGTCGGGATGATCAACTTGTTGAACCCGAGCCGTGTCATCATCGGCGGGGGCGTTTCGAATAATTTCAAATATCTCCAGCCTACCATCAACGCCGTGATCAAACGTCGGGCTATGAAGGTTCAGTCGGGCATGGTTAAGATTGTCCGGGCTAAGCTGGGCGATGACGCCGGTATTATCGGCGCTCAGGTCTTGGTGAAGGAATCCATCGTTGGACAGAAGAAGAAATAAATTCCTTCCTCTGGGTGTTTTCCTTATCGCTTCGTTAGTCTTTTTGTCGCCGGTCCGAGGGATCGCGAAAAACGAAGTCGTTGAGCTCAACGGCGATCAGATTGAGTATCTGCGCGCCGGCCAGGAGGTCAAGGTCAAGGGGAACGTGGAGATGGTTAAGGGGCAGACGCGCTTGGTTTGTGATTACCTGGATTTCTCCAGGAAGACCAACGTGGCCCGCGCCAAGGGGAATGTGTCCTTGTTCATGCCTCAGGGAGAGATCAGCGGAGAGGCCATGACCTTCAATTTCAAGACGATGAAGGGGGATTTTCAGGATGCCCGAATCGCCTCGACGCCGTATTACGGCATGGGCGCGCGTGTGGCCAAGGTGGATGAAAATCTCATGGTCCTGGATAACGGGGTGGTGACCACCTGTGACTATGATCATCCTCACTATGGAATACGCTCGCGGCGTATAGAGATTTACCCCGGCGAAAAGCTGGTCGCCAGGGGGATGCGGTTTGTCTTGGGACGGATTCCGATCTTGTATCTTCCCCGTTTTACCCAGAGCCTGAAGGAAAAGGAGCCTAAGGTTATTTTTACGCCGGGTTATGACAAGAGGTGGGGGATGTTCTTGTTGTCCACGTGGCGGTACCGTTTGAATGACGACATCAAGGGCCGTATTCATCTGGACGCCCGGGAGAAAAAAGACGTGGCCTGGGGGGTGGACGTCAGTTACAAGACCTCCAAGGCGGGGCGAGGGACGATTCAGACCTATTACATGAACGAACGATCGATTACCGCCAAACGCTTTTATCGACCAAAGCCGCGCCCGACAATCGAACGGGAGCGGTTCAAGGTGGAATGGCGGCACCAGTGGGATCTGGACGCCAAGACCGAGGCGCGCCTGCAGTATTACCGTCTGAGCGACGATCGGTTTTTGAAAGATTACTTTCCCAACGCCTACGACAAGGATTCCTCGCCAGACACGTTTTTTTTGTTGACGCGGCGGTTGTCCAAGGGGGTCCTGAGTTTTCAGACCTTTGGCCGGGTCAACCGTTTCGAGGGGGCGACGGAACGTTTGCCCGAGTTGAGGTATGATCTGTCCAACCAGGAAATCGGCAACACGGGGGTTTATTTGCGCAACACCTCCAGCTTTGTCAACTTGACCAAAAAGAGGGCCTCGCCCAGCGAACGGCGCCAGAAGACCATGCGTTTGTCCATCGACAACGAGTTGTCTTATCCGATGAAATGGGCCTTTGTGGACGCGCGTCCCTATGTGGGGACCCAGCAGGTCTATTATTCCAGGACACGGTCTAGAGAGAAATTCAACTCCATTCGGGGGATTTTTCGAACGGGGATCAATCTTTCGACCAGGTTCTTTCGCGTCTTTGACGTGCACACCGACACGGCGGGCTTGAACATCAACCGCCTCCGGCATATCGTGACACCCAGCGTGGGGTACGCCTATCAAGGAGCCCCCACGATGCGTAACGACGAGGTGGATCAGTTCGACGGCATTGACAGCCTGACAGGGAACCATAGCATCACGTTTTCATTGGAGAATAAGCTGCAGACCAAGCGGTTCGGCAAGGCAGTGGACTTGCTCCGGTTTATCCTGACGGTGCCGTTTTATTTGAAAGAATCCGCGAGCAAGGGGGGTTTTGGTCAAATCAAGGCCGATATCGATTTTCGGCCGTGGTCGTCGGTGTCTTTTTACCTGGATTCGATCTACGATACGGTGAACGATCGTCTGAGCACGGTGAACTTCGATTTATATATTAACGGCCGGAAAGGACGATGGTACGCCAATATCGGCAAGCGCTGGCATCGGGAGGCGGACGATCAATTGACCACGGAATTGTTTGGCCGTCTGAATCCCAAGTGGGCCGCCAAGACATATACGCGCTTTGATCTGCGCAACGGGATTCTTAAAGAACAGCAATTTACGGTCACCCGGGACTTGCACGCCTGGGAGTTGGATGTTAACTTTAATGAGACCCGCGGACAGGGTAGTGAGATCTGGATGATCTTTCGGCTAAAGGCCTTTCCGGATATGGCCCTCGACGTGGGAACCAGTTTCAATAAACGTAAAGCGGGGTCTCAAAGTTCGGGAGGAAAACAAAAATGAATATCGCGATTGTTGGATCAGGATACGTTGGCCTGGTGACTGGTGTGTGCCTGGCGCATATCGGACACAACGTCATTTGCGTGGATAACGACGCTGAGAAGGTGCGCAGACTCAAGGCCGGCAAGGTGCCCATTTATGAGCCGGGATTGGAAGAATTATTAAAGAAATATTTAAAGAATCAGCGGTTGAAGTTTTCGACATCGATTCGCAGCGCGACCAGGGCCTCGGAGGCCATCTTTATTGCCGTCGGGACGCCGTCCAAGAAGAACGGCGACGCGGATTTGACCTATGTCGAGAACGTGGCCCGCGAAATTGCCCTGAGCATGGATTCTTATAAACTGATTATCGAGAAGTCCACGGTTCCGGCCGATACAGGGACACGGGTAAAGCGGACGATCGAATTAAACCTCTCCAGGAAGTTTAAAAAGGCCGGAAAGGTCACCTTGGCATTCGATGTGGCCTCGAATCCGGAGTTCTTGCGGGAAGGATCGGCCATTGAGGATTTTATGAAGCCGGATCGCGTGGTGATCGGTGTGGAAAGCAAGCGCGCTGAAAAGATGCTGCGTGAAATCTACAAACCGTTGCGGCCCCGCATGGTGGTAACGAATATCACTTCGGCGGAGCTTATCAAACACGCCTCCAATTCGTTTTTGGCCACCAAGATCTCGTTTGCCAACGCCCTTGCCAGGATTTGCACGTGTGTCGGGGCCGATGTCCTGAAAGTGACTGAAGGAATGGGATTTGATAAACGCATTGGGCGCAGTTTTCTGAACGCCGGTATCGGCTATGGGGGCAGTTGTTTTCCAAAGGATGTGGATGCCTTTATCCGTTTGAGCCAGAAAAGTGGTTATCGGTTTCAGCTCCTGGAAGACGTTCGGGCGATCAACGAGGAGCAGAAAGAGGCCTTTGTCAAGTTGATCGAAGATAAGTTGTGGATTGTCAAGAACAAGGTTATTGGGATCTGGGGTTTGACTTTTAAGCCCGACACCGACGACATGCGCAACGCCCCGGCCATTGATATTATTCAGGCCTTGCGTGCCGAAGGGGCCAGGATTAAGGCGTATGACCCCCAAGGCATGCCCAACGCCAAGAAGGTCCTCAAGAGTGTGACCTATTGTCCGGATCCGTACGCGGTGGCCAAGGGCTGCGACGCCCTTGTCCTGTTGACAGAATGGCGCGTGTTTCAGGAAGTGGACCTGCGTAAGGTCGCCGCGGCGATGAAACATCCCATTTTGTTCGACGGACGAAACCTCTACGCGGATCGAGACCTTGAGGCTATGGGGTTTGAATATCACGGAATTGGACGCGGCATCAGATAGAGGGGATATGGGGGCAACGTTACGACGGAAGATTCAGGACAAGACGGCCAATGTGATGGTGGTGGGGCTGGGCTATGTGGGGTTGCCTTTGGCCGTGAATTTCGCCAAGGCGGGCTTTCCCGTCGTGGGGTTGGACAAAGACGAGGACCGTGTCCGGAGG
>Ga0256830_1001087_pt1 | contig 19679 bp, 20 predicted proteins | sample 128326metaG_FD_190537 | JGI IMG/M metagenome (GOLD analysis project Ga0256830, IMG submission 190537) | Hydrothermal vent microbial communities from Lau Basin, Pacific Ocean - 128-326 | ecosystem: Environmental > Aquatic > Marine > Hydrothermal vents | place: Pacific Ocean: Lau Basin | collected... | reverse complement strand
CCTGGCGGGCAAGCTGGGCGAGAAAGTGGCGTCGGAGAAGCTGACGCTCGTCGATGACGGCACGCTGCCCGGACTGTTCGGCACCGCGCCGTTCGACGACGAGGGCGTGCCGACGCGCCGCACGGTGGTGGTCGAGCGCGGCGTGCTGACCAGTTACCTGCTGAACACCTACACGGCGCGCAAGCTGGGCCTGAAAACCACCGGCAATGCCAGCCGGGGCTTGACCGGCAACGCCGGGGTGGGCCACGGCAACCTCTTCGCCGAACCGGGCGAGGCGGCCCCGGAGGAGTTGATTCACGGCGTCCGCCAGGGGCTCTACGTAACCGAACTGATCGGCTTTGGGGTGAACACGGTGACGGGCGAGTACTCGCGGGGGGCCGCGGGGCTGTGGATCGAGAACGGAGAGCTGGCCTATCCGGTCTCCGAGGTCACCGTCTCGGGCAATCTGCGGCAGATGCTCGAAGCGATCGAGGCGGTGGCGAACGACCTGGAGTTCCGCGGGGCGACGGCGTGCCCCACGCTGCTCGTCGCCGAAATGACCGTGAGCGGGCAGTGACGGCCGGGCCGATTTCGTCCGCCGCCGGGGACGGGGTAAAGTAGGAGAGACGCAATGCTGCCCACGACCGAACCGCGCCGCACGCGCCCTGTCGCACTTCTTCTGGTACTCGCCGTCGCGGCGGCCGTCGCCGGCGTCCTGTGGTGGTGGTTGAGCCGCCCCATCGACCTGACCGAGCGCCTGCCGGTGTTGACGCCGGAGGCGAAAGCCTACGTCAAGAACCTCAAACTCAGCGACGTGGAGATGAAGGCCACCGAGAACGCGCTGGGCCAGGTGTTGGTGGAGATCCTGGGCCGCATTACCAACGCCGGCGACCGCCCGGTGAAGCGCGCCATCCTGCAGTGCGTCTTCTACGACCCTTACGGGCAGGTGGTGGCGCGCGAGCTGGTGGCCATCGTCAGGGAGAAGGACGGCATCCTGTACCCGGGCGAGACGAGGAAGTTCCGCCTGCCCTTCGACGCCTTGCCGGACACCTGGAACCAGGCCATGCCGCAACTGGTGATCGCCGAGATCGTCTTCGGGGACGAATCCTGATGGCCCGGGTGCTGCTGGTGGACGACGACCCGGACCAGACCGAGATCCGCGCGCTGATCCTGGAAAGGTCCGGCCACGCCGTCTCCACTGCCGGTAACGCCGCCGAGGGCCTGCGGGAGTACGAGAGCCGCCGCCCGGACGTCGTGGTGATGGACCTGCGCCTGCCGCGGAGCGAGGACGGAGCGGGGCTGATCCGGGCGCTCCGGGAGCGTTCGCCGTCGCTGCGCATCTTCCTTCTCTCCGGCTGGCCCGAGGAGCTCGCAGACCGCCCCGAGGCCGACATGATCGACCGGATTCTCCGCAAACCCGTCCGGAGCCGGGACCTGGTGGAGCTCATCAACGAGGTGGCCTGAGGGTGGAGGAGCTGCGCGCCCGCCTGAGAGAGCGAGGGGTCGTCCAGATCACGGTGAAGGTGGTTCCGCGAAGCTCCCGGACTGAGGCGGTGGGGAAACTGCAGGAGGACGTGTACAAGATCCGCGTAGCGGCCCCGCCGGAAAAGGGCAAGGCGAACGCCGCTTTGTGCGAGTTCCTCGCCCGGGAGCTCGGCGTGCCGAAGGGGAACGTGACGATCGAGAGCGGCCACGCTTCGACGCTCAAGCGGGTGCGCATCACGGCTCCGGGGCGGCGGAAAGCGGGCGGCTAGCCGGCGCCCGGCCGGGCCGCGACGGTTTCGGACCACCCGACTTCAGGCGGCGGGCGCGCTCGTAGTCGCGGACGAGCTGCTCGGTGATCTGCCGGGCGACGTCGGCGCTGGCGCTGCGGAACTTCGTGCCCCGGCTCTCGCCCACCGCAGACCAGATCACGTCTCCCTCGACATCGACGATGCGCACGGCGGCAGTGGCCTCGTGGCGGCGCTCGGTGGTCTTGGCGGCCTCGTCCTGGCCCACCGTGGAGCTGGCGTAGATGCCCCTGCTACGACGGGAACTGGAGCGCGAGGACGACCCCAGGCTGATGGCTCCCCGGACGCTGACGCCGTCGCGGTAGTCGTAGGTCTCCGTATAGATCAGATCTTCGGCCGAGCCGCGGAGGACGGCGTCGGCCCGGTCGGGGTTTTCGGTGACGACGAAGAGGCCGCTGCGCTGGATGCCGGCGATGATCATGTCGCGGATCTGGTCCGCCGCATCCCCGCCCCCGAGCTTCTCCACATAGAGACGGCGGATCTCGAGAAGCTTCACCGGCGGCGGGGGCTGGGCGCGTTCGGCCGATATCGGAGGCGCGTCGCGGGGCGCCGGAGCGGGGGGCGGCTGCCCGGCGGAGGGACAGGCGAGAAGCAGCAGGGCGGCGGCGGCACGGCGCATCCTCATTCGATGTAGTAGATCCAGGGCCACATTTCTCTCACCAAAACAGGCGCTGCTTGCGCCCGTAGGCGGCCCGCCGCAGGATAGGACTATGGGGCAGGTGATCCTGGGTTTCCTGCTGGCGGCGGCAACTCTCGGGGCGGGAACTGCACAGCGCCTGTGCGCGCCGCCCGAGATCCGCGCTGCGCTCTCGCCGCGCCTTGGGCATTGGAGCGCAGAGGAGGCTTATGAGACCCTGCGCGACCCGGCCCGACTCCGGCGCGCCTTCCGAGAGCTTCGCGCGGCGATCCCCGAGCTGGAACTCGACCAGGCCGCCTGCGCGCTGGCCTCCGCCGCCGGCCGTCGGCTCGCCTCTGCCCGGGAGCTGGAACGGCTGATCGAGGCTTATCGCTCCGTGGGGCGCCCCGCCGAAGTGTCCACCATCCTGATGGGCGTCTTCAGCCGTCTGCCGGACGACTTGCTCCTGGAGATGGTGGACCGCTACCAGGCGGGTGCGTGCCGGACGCCGGAGCCGGTGGAGTTCGATCTGCGCGTGGCCGCCGACGCCCTCGCCTCCACGAGCCGCGGAGCAAGGGTCCGCTTCGTCGAGTCGGTGCTGAAGCTCTACGGGCCGGGCTCGTCGGTCTACTACAAGACGGAGGCCAACGACTGCCTGGTGATCGTCGATCGAGAGCTGGCCTACGCCGCCCTCGGCACGCTGCCGGAGGAGCTGCGGAAGCGTTACGAGAAACGGTTCGAGATCTTCCATCACTGAGCGGGCGAGGCGAGGGAAACCGGCGCCGCGCGCCCGCCATGTAAAAAGGACCGTCCGCGGCCCCGCGCTGCGCTTCCAGGGGCCGTACCGTCTCGGGTACACTGAGAATCAGTGATGCACGGCAAGCTCCTTCTCGCACTCCTGGCGGCTGCGGCGGCGTTCGGGGCCGATCGGCCGCCCGAGCCCAACGTCCTGATGATCACCGTGGACACGCTGCGGGCGGACCACTTGTCCTGCTACGGCTACCACCTGCGCACGTCGCCGAACATCGACAAGCTGGCGGAAGAGGGCGTACGGTTCGCTGACGCCAACACGACGATCCCCCTCACCGGACCCTCCCACATCTCTTTGTTCACCAGCCGGTATCCGCAGGAACACGGCGCTCGGATCAACGGGCTCGCCCACAACGAGGAGACGAAGCTGCTCTTCCTGCCTCAGATCCTCCGAAGGTTCGGCTACCGGACGGCGGCGTTCGTCAGCGCGTGGCCCCTCACCGCCCGGTTGACGCATCTCGACCGCTGGTTCGACGAGTACGACGAAGACTTGCCGCGCACCTACCAGATGTTCAACTCGCAGCGCTGGGCCGAGGACGTGGCTCCGCGGGCGATCCGCTGGTTGCAGAAGAACGACCACGAGCCGTTCTTCCTGTGGGTGCACTTCTTTGATCCCCACGAGCCTTACGACCTGCGGGAGGCCTTCGCCGACCTCGAGCAGATCGCAGAGCCGGGACCGCGCGCGCCGGAGATGAACAGCGAGGAGGCGCGGGAGAGGGTGCGCCGCTACGACTCGGAGATCCGCTACGCGGACCATTGGATCGGCGAGATCCTGAAGACCGTAGACCGGCTGGGGCTGCGCGACAACACGCTGGTGGTGCTGCTCTCGGACCACGGCGAGAGCCTCGGCGAGCACGACTACGTGGGCCACGGCCGGCAGCTCTATCAGCCGATCGTCCACGTGCCGCTGATCTTCCGCTATCCAGGCAAGATCCCGGCCGGTAAGGTGATCGACACCGAGGTTTCGCTTTTGGACGTCACGCCGACGATCATCGATCTCGCCCTGCGCGAACATCACGAAGAGCTGCACCTGCCGGTGAAACTCGGCGGGCGCAGCCTGGCGGCCAGCCTCACCGGGGGACCGCCGCCGGACCAGCAGTTGCTTCGTTACGTCACCTTCGCCGGCCGCAAGGGCTGGATGCCGAAGTTCCTGATCGATCTGTTCGTCGATTTCAAGGGTCTGCCATTGAAGATGGGCCAACGGCTCGGCGACCGTAAGGTGATCTGGACCCCGAAGAAGAAAGCCCTCGAAATCCTCAACGTCGAGAAAGATCCCCTCGAGCTGGAGCCGGTGAAACCGCCGGCCGGATCGCCGCAATATCGCGCGGAGACGGCGCGGCTGCGGCGCTGGTTCGAACAGACGGCGGCGGCGGCCGGCGAGAACCGGATGACCGAGGAGGACATCAAAGTCCTCAAGAGCCTGGGCTACTTGCAGTAGGCCGAGGCGGACCGCCCTCCCGTTTGCGGGCCCGCGCGGCACCTCGGGCCGGCGCCGCCTCAGCCGAGCAGCCGATTCACCTCGCGCATGACGGCGAAAGCGTCGGCGACATAGAGCACGTCGGCTTTGCCCTGGGCCCAGCCGCAGTTGGGATCGAGATTCACCGCCCGCCGCTCCTTGATGAACCGCCAGCCTACCACGTGAGGCTCTTCGCCATGGCAGCAGGTGGCGAGGCCCTTGGGGTGGCGCGGCGTGGAGCCGGTCTGGCCGACCTGGTGCAAGTGGGTGAGGAACGGAAGCACGGCCTGGCCCTCGCTGGAAAGATCGACCAGGGACTTACTCGAGCCGAGGGAGCACTTGGTCTTGCGGACGAAGTCGAGGATCAGCTCGGCCGCCTCTTCGACATGGACCCGGCCGTCGGCCTGCTTCTTGGTCCAGCCGGCGCCGGCGACGAAGAGCAGACCGGCGTCGGGCCGGATGGTTTGCTGGTCGATCTCGGGCGCCTTCGTGCCGACGACGGTGGTGCGGTTCCAGGATTCGGAAGCCTCCACCGGGACCTCTTCCACGGCCGCTTCGGCGGCCTCGCCGGACCACGGCTCGACGTTGCCGGCATCGACCAGCAGAACCCACGGGCGGGACTGCCGCGTCTGCACCGCCTCGATCCGCTGGCGGTAGTACCAGCGGCGCACACGAACGGCCCCGTCGGCGGCTTCGATTCCGGCGATGTGCGTGTCCACGGCTGCTCCGAGACGATGCGCCGCGCCGGGTAGAGCGCGCATCCACCGGGAGTCGGCCGGCGCAAGGATCAGCGTCGCTTCGGAGCGCCGAGCCAGGGCGGCGGCGGCGTCGGCGTCGGAGGCGTAGCGCGGGTGAGCGAAGGCGTCGCCGGCGACGGCGAGCAACTTCCCCGCCCCAGTGGCGGCCACCTGGCGGGCGGCCGCGCCCACGTCCCGGCCCACCAGGCCGATCGTCCACGACGCACCGTCGAGCGAGCACGCCAACCGGCGCGCCTGTTCCACCGCCTCGAGCCCCGCTTTCGAGAGTTTTCCTTCAGCATCCACACCGAGCAGCAGCAGGATCTTTTCCATTTCCGTCACCCCTTGATCCACTCCACGATCTGTTTGGCGATCTCCTCGGGCGAGAGATCCTTGATGACTTGCGTCTCCCGGCGCGCACTGGGTATCCGCACGTCGAGAAACTCGATCTTCCCCCCGGCCAGTCCCGCCGGCTGCGCCCGCTGCAGCGCCGGCATGATCGCCCGCATGTTCTGCATGCCGATCTGCGGCTGGTTCGGCGGCTCCGGCAGCGTACCGGTAGCCCAGCCGAGCACGGCCGGCGGTCCGGCGCAGGTCGAGACCTGGTGAACTCCCCCCTCGATGCGCTCGAGAATACGGAAGGCGCCGTCCGGCTGGAGTTCGAGCACGTCCACGCCCTGGAACTGGTCGGTGATGCCGAGGATCTCCCCAACCATCTGCAGCGTGGCCCCGGCTCCCCGCGAGGCCGACTCCCAACCGCCGAAGACGAGGAGGCGCGAGCGGTCCAGTCCGGGGATCGCCTGGATGGCCTTCGCCAGGGCGGCGGCGGTTTCTCCTGCGTCCGTAAAGCCGGAGGCCGGACCGTCGAGCGCCACCAGTTCGAAGGGGACCTTTTGGGCGATGGTCATCATCACCTGCTGGAGCTTGGCCTTGGGGCTCATGCTGACCAGCCAGACCTTGCTGCCCGGCGCGTTCTTGGCCAGATGGGCCGCCTCGTAGAGCGCGTGGGCCGCCCAGGGATCCAGCACGGCGGGCAGCATCATCTCGTTCTTCAGCGCGGGGCCTTGAGGCCCGGCGACGGGTTCGAGCGTCTGCAGGGGATCCGGGACGATCCCGGCGCAGACGACAATGTGGTAACCGTTGCTCATCGTTCCAATTCCTGTCTTCTCGTGAACCTCGACTCAGTTCTCGGCGGAATGCAGGCCGCCGGGTCCGGCTTCGAAGCGGATGTTCTCTTCGGGACAATTCCAGAAGCAGGCGCCGCAGTGGACGCACTTTTCGCGGTCGAAGGCCGGCGCGCCGTTCTCGCCGGGGTGGATGGCTTCGCCGGAGCACATCTCGATGCAGATGCGGGCGCCGCAGCTCTCGCAGAGTTCCGGGTACAAGAAAACGACGTGGTCGGCGACGCCCGCGGGGGCCTGGACCTTGCCGCCGAGCAGAAGGGCGTCCTGGTGGCTGACGAGCAGCTTGCCGTCGTAGTCGATCTTCGGCCAGCCGCAGCGCTCCATCAGCGCGTCGTGCAAAGGCCTGCCCTGGGCGGCGCACTGCTGCTTGATCTTCTCGATCTCCTCGCGAGGGATGCGGTCCGCGAAGAACTCTTCGGCGCGCCGGACGCGCTCCCGCGGCTGCTTGGGCTTGCCGGGCATGGAGAGGCGGCCGCCGGTGAGCCCGGCGAGGCCCATCCCGAGGAAGCCGGCCATGACGCCCCGGTGGAACCCGTCGCGGGCCTTCTCGGCCACCCGGGCCTCGCGCTCCAGCCACGACTTGCGCCGCCGGCCGACATAAGCCTTCTCGAGGTTCTCCCGCGTCAGCGGCTTGCCCGTCTCGAAAAGCTCGATCACGGCCTCGGCCAGCAAGACCCCGGTGGCCCAGGCTTCGTCCACGCCGGAGCCGGTGAGCACGTTGGTCGAGCCGGAGCCTTCGCCGATGCGGGCGTAGCCTTCGCCGACCAGATGAGGCTCGCCGCGGCGGCCGGACTCCTGAATGGACTTGGCGCCCCAACTGCGCAGCGTGCCGCCCTTCAGGTACCGCCAGAGATACGGGTGCTGGATGTAGTGCTGCAGGTAGCGGTAAGCCGTTCGCGCCGGGTTCTCGAACCACGAGGGTACGAAGATGCCCACGCTGGCCAGACCGCCCGGATGGACATAGAAGAAGCCGAAGATCTCCGGTTCGGGGTAGCCGATGGTGTGCCACACCGTGCCGGGTTTCAGCTCCGTGCCCTCGGGCAGTTGGACGACGAACTTCATGCCCACGGCCCACTCGTCCCGCCGGTGGCCCTCGGGCATGCCGAAGACCTCGTCCAGCTTGCGGCCCACCGGACCCGCGGGTCCGTCGCCGACCACCGTGAGGGCCGCCCGAATGTCCATGCCCGGCAGGTAGCCGCCGGCCGGTTTCCCTTCCCGGTCCACGCCCTGGTCGATGAGCCGGACGCCGGCGACGCGTCCGTCTTCGATGAGCGGCCCGGCCACGGGCGAGCCGGGCCAGATCTGGACGGCCCCGGTCATCATCACCTGCTGGCCGACCCAGGAGTTGAACTGCCCGATCGACATGACGAGGCCGCCGGTTTTGTGAAGGAACTCGGGCGTGTAGGGCAGCTCCACGGCGTCGTGCTCGCAGCCGAACAGCCTCGGAAAGGCGCGGATCACGCGGTCGGCAAGGCGCATCGTGAAGGGGCGGCGCGAGGCGCCGTGAGGATCGAGCAGGTAGAGCACCTTCTCCTCGGAGATCTCGGCGGCGAGGGGAATCTGGGAGACGTCGAGATCCGGAAAGGTCTCGCGGATCGCCCGGGCGCGGGTGGCGAGGCCGGAGACGCCGAAACCGAGGTCGTCGGCGCGTTCGTAACAGACCGCCTGAAGCGGCATGCCGGGCACGGCCCGGCTCTCGAGCGGGGGCGCGTCGGGCGCCGAGAGCCGGCGCGCCAGCGTGGTGAGGAACCCCCCGGCGGCCGGGCCGAAGCCGACGCAGGCGATGTCCACTTCCATTTGTTGGCGCTCAGGCGCAGTCATTCGCTTTCCCCCGCGGCGGCCGTCACTGCGGGTAGTCGAGCGCCGCCGGAATCATCACTTTGGTGAGCGCCCTGGCCGCCCGGTCCTTGGAGAGCATGGCCCCGGTCTGGCAGGCGTCCAGACGCACACGCATCTTCTGGAAGTCCTCGTAGCCGTCGAACTCGACGCACGGGCCGGCCTTGGCGGGGTGAGAACCGTCCGAACCGACGACGTCGGCCGGATACCCGGACACGCCGGGTACCAGGGAATCGACGGCGACCAGTTCTTCCTCGGTGAGGCAGGAGGCATAGTCGGCGTCGTCCCAGGCCGGGTGGCGGTTGTAGCCGAAGACGAGTTCCGCGCAGATGCGGCCCACCTCGCCGGCGGCTTTGGCCACGTGCGTGTGGGCCAGATCGGTGAAGAACTGCAGCGTCCCTCCCAGACCCTCGGCGACGACCGGGTTTTGCGGGCCCTTCTCCTCCAGCTCCAGCACGTCGAGGATCTGCTGGCGTGTGGCCACGAGCCAGCAGAGCGCGTCGGCGAGAGGGAAGGTTACGCCCTGGCGCGCGCCCTGCCACAACCTGGCGCCCCGGGCGTCTTTGGCCTTCTGCAGGTGCCGCAGCGTCCACAGCCAGAGCTGCATGGCGGTGGCCAGGGCGCAGGCGCCGGTCCCGGGGCGCTTGGAAGCGATGGTGCGCATCTCGCGGATCCAGTTGGCGAATTGCGCCAGGAAGACCTCGTTGGTCATCGTGACGCTCAACTGCCGCCGCTGGACGGCCTCGGGACCTTCGTAGGTGGCCTCGAGCTGAGCGTCCATCCATTTGTGGCCGAGGAAGCCCGGGCAGTCCTCGGTAATCCCGTAGCCGCCCATGAGGCTCACCGCCTCGCGGAGCATGTTCGCCCCGTGGCCGGTGTTCCACAGCTTCGCCGCCGGGCAAAGTACGTTGGCCAAGGCGTCGAGCACGAGAAACTGGACGACCTTGTCGTTCTTCAGCTCCTGGTAGCGGGCTTCGTCGCGCTTGCCCTCGGGGCGGCCGTCGAGGTCGATGAACTCGAGCGCGTCCTTCTGCCTCTTGCGCAAGGCCTTGTAGGCGGCCGTACCGCCGGTGACGCCCTGGGCGGCGAGAATCGAGTCCTTTTCGCGCTCCAGCGGATCGAGGACGTCGAACAGGCGCGCCGCAGCGAAGCCGAGCGATGCGGCGGCCTCGCCGGTGGCCCAGATGTCGATGACGCGGTAGAGCACGTCCTCGCGCTGCTGCAGGCCCAGCTCGTAGCGGGGCGAGCCGGGCGGCACCGCGTCGGAGCCCCGGAAGCGATCCCGGTGGTAACGGATGAGCGGCTCGATGGCCGAGAGCAGCTTGGCCGCCGTCATCAGGCCGACCGTGACGCGGGTGCGGCGGAAGACGGCCTCGATCACCTCGCCGTGGCTGTAGTTCGGCACGATCACGCCGTCCCGGACCGTGTAGCCGCCGATGATGCGGGAGGCGGGCACTTTGAGCTGGAAGATGGGATCGTTCGTCGCCGAAAGCTGGTGGACGAGCTTGCGGGCCGGAGCGCCGCGGTCGAACACGCCCGGGTCGCCTTCCTCGAGAATCACCATGCAGGAGCCCTTGATGCGCGGATCGTCCGAGTCCACCGCCGCGGTGACGAAGTTGGCGAAGGCCATGTTGGTGATGAAGCGCCCGCGCTTGGTGACTTCGAGAACCGGCTCGCCGTCCTCGGGCCACTCGGCGATGCGGATCTTGCCGCCGAGGATGCCCGTCTCGACGCCGACGTAAGGCAGCGGTTCGGTGAGGGCGAAGGCGCCGCGCCACGGGGGCTCACCGGGCCCGGGACCGCCGGGCACGGCCAGGCTCATGTAACGCCGCCGCTGCTCTTCGGTGCCTCGCTCGTGGATCGGCGCCAGCGCCAGCCCGGTGGCCAGCGCACAAGTGGCGGCGCCGCCGTCCACCCAGGCCAGTTCGAAGGCCGCCAAGGCCATGGCGAGGTTCTTGGGGCCCTCCAGATAGCCGCCGTATTCGGGATCGACGAACATGGCGGTGATGCCGGCGCCGTCGAACTCTTTGAGCATCTGGTCCTTGGCGGCGGTCCAGTCATGGGAGTGGCGGGCCCCCTCGGCCACCAGCCGGGCCACCGTCCCCCGGGCCACCTGGCGGGCGGACTGCACGAGCATCTGCAGGTCGAAGCGATCGGCGTACCGCCACATGATCTGGCGGACGTCATCGCCGGGAAGCGTGCGCAGCGTTTCGCCGTGTCGGGCAGCGGCGCTCTCGGGCATAGCGGTCTCCTTTCGCCGTCGATGGGCTGTGCGGTTCTCGGCCCGGGCCTGGACGGCACGGTTGCCCAGCAACCCAGACCGCTATTTTAGCAATCCAGATTCCAAGATCCAGTCCTACCGGTCCACCCGCGGCGCGAACTGCGGCTGCGGCCCGACCGCGGGGCGGCGAGGCGCGGGCGGCTCAGGGGACGATCTGCCCGTCGCGCATGTGCACGATGCGGTCGGCCACGGCGGCGGCGTCGGGGTTATGGGTGATCATCAGGATCGTCTGGCCCAAACGCTCGTTGAGGTTCCGCAGGATGGAGAGCACCGCGTCGGAGGTCTTCGAGTCCAGGTTGCCGGTGGGCTCGTCGGCCAGCAGGATCGACGGGTGGTTCACGATGGCCCGAGCGATGGCCACCCGCTGCTGCTCACCGCCGGACATGGCGCTGGGCTTGTGGTCGAGCCGGTGGGCGATGCCCAGTAGGTCGAGGACTTCCCGGAAGCTCTCGTCCAGATCCAGCGGCTTGCCGGCGATGTGGCGGGCGATGGCGATGTTGTCGCGAGCGGTGAGGGTGGGCAGCAGGTTGTACTTCTGAAAGACGAAGCCGACTTCGGTGCGGCGCATACGGGTGCGCTCGACCTCGGTCATCTCGGCCAGGTTGCGGCCGTGGACGTAGACCTCGCCCGAGGTCGGCGGCGTGAGACCGCCCACGATGTGGAACATGGTGGACTTTCCGGAACCCGAGGGGCCCACCACGGCCAGGAACTCGCCCCGCTGGACGTCCAAATTCACGCCCCGGAGCGCCGGCACGTTCACTTCCCCCATCCGGTAGATTTTCCGCAAATTGCGGATCGAAATGATGGGTCCGTTCTCACTCATAAGCCAGCGCCTCGATCGCGTCCTGGTTGGCGGCCTTCCACCCGGGGTAGGCCGCGCCCATCAAGGCCCCGGCCAGGGCGATGAGCCCGGCGATCGGCCACCAGTCGGGGACGATCCTCTGGGTGAGCGAAGCGGGTACCAGAGTCATGATCGCCGCCCGGGTGCCGAACGTGAAAAGGATTCCGACGATGGAGCCGAAGACGGCCAGCAGCGCCGTCTCCCGGAGCAAGACGTTGAGAATGTAGCCGCGGGTCGCGCCGAGCGATTTCAAGATGCCGATCTCCCGGGTGCGCTCGAGCACCGCCGTGTACAGGCTCAAGAAGACGACCAGGAAGCCGACGACCACCGAGAGCCCGATGATCACGTAGATGAACGCCCGCAGCCCGGGGATGTTGTCCACCTTGAAGAGCGAGGTGAACTCCTCGATCGAATAGATCTGATAGTCGGGCAGCTTCTGCTTCAAGGAAGCGATCACCTTGTCCGTGTTGGCCGGGTCGTCGAGTTTGATGAAGACCTGGGTCAACTTGCCGGTGGCGCCGGTCAACTCCTGGAGCCGCTTCAGGGGCACGATGAGCCGGGCGAGCTTACCCGGCTCCACGACGCCGACGATCTTCCAGGGGCGGTTCAACACCTCGATCGTGTCGCCTGCATGAAGGTTGTTCTGCAACGCGTAGCGCTCGTCGATGATGATCTCGTCGCCCTGCCCGGTGAACGGCCCGCCCTCCAGGAACTTGAAGCCGCCGCTCATGCGGTTGAATTCGTCGAATTCGATCCCCACCACGGTGCTCAGGCCGCCGATCGGGTGGGTGATGGAACCGGTGGCGATCACCACGTGCTCCTGCTTGCGGAAGAAATCGACCATCTTCTCCGGCATCGGCGCGCCCGAAAGGCCGATGGCGGCGCTGCCCGGGGGACGGACCCAGATGTCGGCGCCGGCGCCGCGGGCCCGGCGCTGCGAATCCTCGAGCATGCCGCGGCTCAGCCCGACGACGGTGAGCATCATGGTGACCTCGACGGCGATCGCCAGGACGCTGAGGAGAGTCCGGACGGGACGGTGTTTCAGATTCTCGAAGACTAGTTTGTTGACCAAAGGAAGCTTTCCTCGGAACGTGTGGATTATCAATCAGATGGGTGCATACTCATTCTAGCGTACCGATCTGCTTCCACCCGCCCTCGCGCGCCGGGGCCACCTCAGCCGCCCTCTCCGGCTCCGCTCACCCCGGCTTCGGCGAAGGTGGCCATGCCGCGGTAGAGCGCCAGCGCGGCTTCGAGCAGCCCGATGGCCAGCGCCGCCCCGGTACCCTCGCCGAGACGCATTCCCAGCTCGAGGTAAGGTTCGGCCCCGAGCAGTTCCAGCAGGCGGCGATGGCCCCGTTCGGCCGAGCGGTGCGAGAAGATCAAGCATCCGGCTGTCTTCGGCTCGATAGCCCGGGCCACCAGCGCCGCAGCGCCGCCGATGAAGCCGTCCACTACCACGGGAAGCCTGCGGGGGGCGGCTCCCAGGATGAAGCCCGCCATTTCGGCGATCTCGAAACCGCCCACCGCCGCCAGGACGCCGACGGGGTCGCCGGCCCGGGGCCGGTGCAGTTCCATCGCCCGGCGCACCGCCGCGACCTTGCGCTCGAGCCCGGCCTCGTCCACGCCCGTGCCCCGTCCTACGCACTCTTCGGCAGGCAACCCGGACAGGGCGCACAGCAGTGCGGCCGCCGAGGTCGTGTTGGCGATTCCCATCTCGCCGAGGCCGCAGACATCGTAGCAGCGGGCGGCTTCGCGGGCCAGCGAGCGGCCGGCCTCGAGAGCCTGTTCCGCCTGGGAGCGCGTCATCGCCGGGCCGGCGAGAAAATCGGCCGTGCCCGGGCCGACGCGGCAGTCCACGGCGCCTTCGATCGGTTCTCCTGCCACGCCCGCGTTCACCACTATTGGTTGGATGCCGTAATGCCGGCACAGGACGTTGATTGCCGCCCCGCCGCGGAGAAAATTCGCCACCATCTGGCGGGTGACCTCTTGCGGGTAGGCGCTCACCCCGGCCCGGGCCACCCCGTGGTCGCCGCAAAAGATGTAGATCGCCTTGCGCTCGAGGCGCGGCATCGCCTCGCCGCGGATGACGCCGTAGCGCACGACCATCTCTTCGAGCCGCCCCAAGCTGCCCGGCGGCTTGGTAAGCGAGTCCCAGCGGCGTCGAATGCGGCCGGCGAGGTCTGCGGCCTCAGGGTCCATCGACATGAACGCCTCCCGGTTCGATCTCGAACTCCTTCACTTCGCAATACTCCTGGACGAACTCTTCCGCGGGGCGGCCGGTGAGGCGCTCGGCGACCACGGCGTTGGCCGCCAGGTGCCCGACGACGGCGGCCGGCAACGCTCCGGCGGCGATCCGCTCGAGGGCCTTCAGGACCCGCTCCTGGAACCGGATCCAGGGTTCCCCGCCCGGGGGCGTGACCCGGCTCCAGGCCGACAGTTTCCGCCGCGCCGCCTCCGGCCACCGCTCTTCGATCTCCTCCCACGTGCGCCCGTCCCAGTCGCCGAGGCTGATTTCGGCAAGCTCGTCCAATACCGCCACCGGAGCGGAGATCACCCGCGCCGTCTCGCGGCAGCGGACCAGCGGGCTGGTGTAGACGATCTTCACCTTCAGTGACCCGAGCTTGAGCCGGGCTTCTTCACGGCCCCGGGGGCTGAGTTCCGGATCTTTGCGCCCCAGCAGCACGCCGCGGAGCGCCGGTTCCGCATGTCTCACGAGATACAGCTTCGGCATGCCAGCACCGTGAGCAGACTCATCTCGACCAGTTGGGCGACAGCCCCGAGACAATCGCCCGTGACGCCGCCCAACCGCCGGTGGAAATACGAGCGTGACGCCAGAATCACGACCGCCGTTACAACGGCCAGCACGGCCCCGGTGGCAACGCCGCACCAGGCGGCCGCCGCCAGAGCGAGCGCCGCAGCGGCGGTCGCCGAGAGCGTCGTCACGCGGCCGGCGAATCGGGCTCCCATTCCTGCTCCCGCAGGGCGCGCGATGCGCGCCAGCACGACGATGGAGGCCCGCGAGAGCGCCATCACGGCGGTCAACGCCGGCAGCGCATCCACCGCCAGGGCGGCGAGCGCCTGCCACCGGACGGCTACGGAGAGGATCAGAGCCAGCGCCCCGAACGCGCCGATCCGGCTGTCTTTGAGGATCTCGAGCATCCGTTCTCGGGAGCGTTCCGCGCGGACGCCGTCGGCCACGTCGGCCAGGCCGTCCTCATGCAGCGCCCCCGTCGCCCCGATCCAGAAGGCGACCACCAGCAGCGCCCTTATCTGCGCAGGCAGGAGCGGCTCGAGCAGCGCCAGTATCCCGGCCCCGGCCGCCCCGAGCGCCGCACCGACCACCGGGAACCACGCCGCCGCCCGCCACGGCTCGACGCCGGGACCGCGCAGCGGAAGCACGGTAAGGAACTGCACCGCCGCCCGCAGCCCCCTCATCTCACTTCACCCGCAGCGGGCAGCCGAAAACCAGCCACCAGACTTCATCGGCGGAGCCGGCGATCTGCTGATTGAGCCACCCAGCACGGTCGCGGAATCGCCGGGCCAGCTCGTTTGCCGGGACGATTCCGCAGCCGACTTCGTTGGTCACCAACACCACCCCGCACCCTGCTTCCCGAATGGCGCCGATAAGAGCTTTTGCTTCGGCTTCGGCGTCGCGCCCGGCCGACATCAGGTTGTTCAGCCAGAGCGTGAGGCAGTCCACGACCACTGCATCGAAAGCGCCGACCGGTCCCCGCAGCAAGCGGGCAACCTCGAGCGGTTCCTCGAAGGTGGTGAACGCATCGCCGCGTTCCTCCCTGTGCCGGGCGGCCCGCGCACGCATCTCGGCGTCCAGGGCCTGAGCGGTGGCCACGTAGGCCAGCCGCGCGCCGAATCGCCGCGCCCTATCCAACGCGAAGCGGGTCTTGCCGCTCCGGGAACCGCCGCCTACCAGCACCAGCGCCATGCCGCCCTTTCCCCTCCTCTCGCCGACATCACAACCATAAGCTCCGGCGGCGAGAGCGCAGCAGTGCGATGAAAAACGGCCCGCCGAGCATGGCGGTGATCACGCCCACCGGGATCTCCGCCGGGGCCATCACGGTGCGGGCGACCGTATCGCAAACGGCGAGGAAGGCGGCCCCGGCCAGGAAAGCGGCAGGGATCAGAAAGCGGTGGTCGGCGCCCCAGCGCAGCCGCAGGGCGTGGGGCACGATCAGGCCCACGAAACCGATCGGGCCGGTGATAGCCGTAACCGCCCCGGTGAGCAGCGAACCGGCGATGAAGCCGGTCATCATGAGCCGCTGGACCGCCACTCCACGAGCCGCGGCCCACTCCTCGCCGACCGCCAGCAGGTTCCAGTCCCGCGCCCGGTACATCGTCACCACGAGCACGGCGGCCCCCACCAAGGCCAGCCAACCCACGGTGGAGTACTCGACCGGCTGCGTACCGCCCATCAACCAACGCAAGACGACAAAGCTCCGGCTGAACTCTACGATGTTGTGCAGGAACAAGATAGCGGCCGCGCAGATGGAGTTGATGGTGATGCCCGCCAGCAGCAGGGTGAATGAGGACATCCGCCCGCCCTGCGTGGCGATGGCGAGCACCAGCAGAAGCGCCGCAGCCGCTCCGGCGGAGGCCGCCAGCCAGACCCCGGAGACGCCCGCCCCGCCGCTCCAACCGAAACAGATCGCCAGGACGGCCCCCAGCGATGCGCCGCCGGCCACACCGAGCACGTAGGGGTCCGCCAAAGCGTCGCGGACGAGGGCCTGGAAGAGCACCCCGGTCACCGCCAGGGCCCCGCCGGCGACCAGAGCCAGCAGGACACGGGGCAACCGGGCGTAATAGAAGATCTCGGCGTCTGGAGAGACGCCGGCCCAGACGCGTTCCAGATCCACCGGCGCCGGGCCCACCAGCGGAGCCGCTACGGCGACCGCCACCACCGCCAGCGCCGCGGCGGCCAGCGCGCTGCGCCGGGACTCGAGGAGCTTCATGGCCGGGCCTCCCCGCGCGGTCCGGTCCCGAAGCGGATCCACAGCAGCCCGTCCTCCATCGTCTCCACCCGCGCTGCGACGCCGAAGACGCGCTCGAGCACGTCCGGCCGCAGGGCCTCGCCCGGTGCGCCGTCGGCCACCACCCGGCCGCGGTCCAGCACGACGACGCGGTCCGAGTAGGCGGCGGCCTGATTCAGATCGTGTGTCGCGGCGACCACCAGGACACCGCCGTCGCGGCTCAGCCCCCGCAGGATCTCCTGGATGCCGAACTGGTGCTTGACGTCGAGGAAAGTGGTCGGCTCGTCGAGCAGCAGAACGCGGGGCTCCTGAGCCAGAGCCGCCGCCAGTACCACGCGCTGGCGCTCGCCGCCGCTGAGAGTGCGGAAGTCGCGGCCCCGGAAAGCCAGCGTGTCCGTCGTCTCCATCGCCCGCTCCACCGCCTCGTGGTCTTCCGGCGCCTCGAAGAGTCCGTCGCAGTACGGCGTCCGGCCCATCAGGACCACTTGCTCGGCCGTGAACGGAAACTCGAGCCGCAGCGTCTGCGGCACGAACGAAACAGCCCGGGCGAAGGGCCGCCGCGGCCAGTCCTTCACTTCGCGCTCTCCGAAACGGCAGGAGCCGGCGTAGCCCGTCTTCAAGCCCGCCATGATGCCAAGCAGGGTGGACTTCCCCGCCCCGTTCGGGCCCACCACGGAGACCATTTCGCCGGCGGTGAACCGCAGCGAGGCGACGTCCAGCACGGTGACGCCGTCGTAGCGCATGGCGAGCCCGGCCACCTCGTAGAGCGTCTTCACCAGTCGGCCTCCGGATGCAGCATGCGGGCGATGGCCCGCACCGCTTCCACCATCCGCGGCCCGGGCACGACGTAGATGTCGGAGGCCACCGGATAGACCGCCCCCCGCCGCACCGCCGTCAAGCTCGCGTACTGCTGCCACAAGCGGCGCACCGCGCTCTTGTGCTCTTCGGTCGCCTCGGTGGAGGCCCCCATGTCGCCCCGGTCGATGATGACCTCCGGGTCCCTGGCGAGGATCTCCTCGAGGGGCACCCGCGGGTAGGCCGCCGGCGCATCGGCGAAGACGTTCCGCCCGCCGGCGATGGCGATCAGCTCGTTCAAGTAGGAGGCCTTGCCGACGACGAAAAGGTCGCGCAGCGAGCCCGGCGTCCGGCCGATGACGAGCATCACCCGCCGGCGGGGGAGTTGTGCGGTGCGGGCGCGGATCCGTTCGAGTTCGGCCCGCATCCGCGCCACGACCCGCTCGGCCCGGTCTTCGACGCCGGTGGCCCGGCCGAGCGTCCGCAGGGCTGCGAAGATGTCTTCGATGGTGGTGTGCCGCAGCTCGAGCACGGGCAGGCGGACGGCTTCGAACTTCTCGCGCAGCCGGGCCGGGTTCTCCTGGATGATGACCAGGTCCGGCTCGAGGCTCAGGATCACCTCGACATTCGGTTGGATATAAGTGCCGATCTTCGTGATCCGGCGGGCGGCCTCCGGGTAGCGGCAGTACTCGGTGACGCCCACGATGCGGTCACCCAGCCCCAAGGCGAACAGCATCTCGGTGATGGAAGGCGCCGTCGAGACGATTCGCTGCGGGGGCGCCGCCCAGGACGCCACGGCGGCGAACAGCAAGACGACCGAGCGTGGAAGCAAAACCCGTCGCACTTAGAAGTACCGTTCCATGAGCCGGACGAATTCCTCGTTCTCCGGCCGCGTGCGGATGGCGATGCGGATCGCCTCCCCCTCGATTCCCGGCCACCCGGTGCAGTCGCGCACCAAGATCTTGTGGTTCTCGAGATAGCGGACGAGATCACGAACGCCGCTTGTCAAGTAGATGAGCATGTAGTTGGCCTCGCTGCGGACCGGCGTGATCACGGGAATCCGGCGCAGGCGGTTCCAGAGCCACTCGCGCTCCTCGGCCACCAGGGCCTTGGTGCGGGCGGCGTGATCGAGGTCGTCCAGGCTTCGGTGTGCGGCCACCTCGGCGAGGATGTTGATCTGCCACGGCTCACGCTTCTCCCGCAGCGAGGCTATGTTGCCGGTGTCGCCCACCAGCGCGCCGATGCGCAGGCCGGCCAGGGCGTAGAACTTCGACAGCGACCGCAGGACGAACAGGTTGGGGCGCTTGCCGATCATCGGGATCAGCGAGGGGGCGCCGGTGAACTCGATGTAGCTCTCGTCCACCACCACGGGATTGCGGGTGGCCTCGAGCCAGCCGCGGAGCTGCTGTTGGTTCACGGTCTGGCCGATCGGGTCATTGGGCTGGGCGAAGAAGACCAAGCCGGAGTCCGGCCACAGGTGCGGCTCGTTCCACTTGACGATGAGAGCCGCCGGGTGGGCGCGGTGGAACTCGAGGGGCGCCGGGGCGGCCAGCGTCGCCGCCTCTTTGCGCCACATTCGCGCGGTGAAATGGATCAACTCCGTAACGCCGTTGCCGAGCAGGATCTGCTCGGGCTCGACCTGCCAGCGGCGGGCGAGCTTCTCCACCAGCGAAGCGCCCCAAGCATCCGGATAGCAGTGGACGCGGTCCAGAGCGCCGCCCAGGGCCTCCCGTACGCCCGGCGCCGGCCCCAACGGGTTCACGGGCTCGCTGAAATCGATGACCTCGCGCCAGTCCCAGCCGCGTTCCTCGGCGAGCTGGAAACGGGTCTTGGGATGGAATACGACCGTTCGTTCGTCCATAGGCGCCAAGCTTCCGGCCGGGCCGACGCAGCGGAGGAGGTGGGGCGGGACAATCGTTCCGGACGCCTTCGTCCTCCCTCGCAGACGAACAGCCCAAAGGAGCGGGAAACCGGTCTCCTGACTCGCGCCGGGCATCGAGGGCGGCGCCCTTCCCGGAAGTCTCGGCCTCCAGTGGCCGCCGCGGCCCATCCACTGGCGCTCACAGTTGCGGGGCAGTGGCGGATTCTCACCGCCTTCCCGTCATTTCCCGCCAACCGAAACCGCTAAGACTGAAGGTATCACGCGCCTCCGGGGCGATGCAAAACCCGCCGCTCCGCCGCCGCCCGGCTCATCCGCCGTCGCCGTCTTCGGGCGGCAAGGTCCGGGCGGCCAGCTCGGCGATGTCCACCAGTTCCGGTGCCCCGTCCTCGCCGGAGAAGGCGTCGCGGAACATCGAACGGCAGAACGGGCACGCCGCAGCGACCGTTCCCGCTCCCGTCGCCGCCAGTTGACGCGCCCGCTCCCGGTT
>Ga0256830_1001086_pt1 | contig 19688 bp, 22 predicted proteins | sample 128326metaG_FD_190537 | JGI IMG/M metagenome (GOLD analysis project Ga0256830, IMG submission 190537) | Hydrothermal vent microbial communities from Lau Basin, Pacific Ocean - 128-326 | ecosystem: Environmental > Aquatic > Marine > Hydrothermal vents | place: Pacific Ocean: Lau Basin | collected... | reverse complement strand
CTTGGCGGTCCGATGGGTGTTTATGAGAGCAATAAGTACGATTTCCTGAAATGGGAGATGGATCTGATCGGAGATGAGAAGGATAAGCTGATCCTCGGCATCTGCCTTGGTGCCCAGCTGATTGCTGGAGCTTATGGAAAGAGAGTTTACCCCCACATAAAGGAAATCGGGTGGTTTGAAGTTGAGAAGGTTGCAGAGGACCCGATTTTTGAGGGGATTCCTGATAGAATAGAGGTTTTTCAGTGGCATGGCGATACATTCGATCTTCCAGACAATGCCACGCTGATATTCAGAGGCGATCAGGTTCAGAATCAGGGATTCAGGGTAAAAAATGCTGTTGGCATTCAGTTCCACCTCGAGATGACCCTCGATCTCATTGAGGAGTGGGTTAGAACGACAGAGGGTGTTGATGAGAGCATCATTGATGAGAGCAAAGATAAAATCGAGGAGCACAACAGGCTCTGTGAAATAATGGTCGAGAACCTGATCAGAGAGATCGATAAAAAACACAACATTTAAACATTTCACCATCAATTATGCCAAGAGGTGGTTAATTTGGTCAGCGTGAATGAGATGGCTCTGGATATTGTGGAGGAGATGCTTGATTTTGAAGAGGAACTGAGAATAAAGTCTCACAAACTGGAAAATGGTGCGACTGTCATTGATTGTGGTGTGGAGGTGCCAGGTAGCTACAATGCAGGCATAATGTACACGGAGATATGCATGGGTGGTTTGGCCAACGTGGACATCATTGTCGATTATGTTAACGGCATACCCTTTGCATTTGTAACTGAATACACCGACCACCCTGCAGTTGCATGCCTTGGCAGTCAGAAGGCTGGGTGGGCGATAAGTGTCGACAAGTATTTCGCAATGGGAAGCGGACCTGCAAGAGCTCTTGCAATGAAGCCGAAAAAGACTTATCAGCAGATAGAGTATGAGGATGATGCAGAGTATGCGGTCATTGCATTGGAGGCAAGCAAACTGCCTGATGAGAATGTTATAGATTACATTGCAAGCGAGTGTGATGTTGATTCCTCAGACATCTATGCGGTTGTTGCACCAACAGCAAGTGTTGTTGGCAGCGTTCAGATTTCTGGCAGAATAGTTGAAACTGCAATATACAAAATGGCAGAAATAGGCTACGATCCCAAGAAGATTCTGTACGGTGCCGGGAAATGTCCGGTGGCCCCGATACTTGAAGACGATCTGAAGGCGATGGGTGCAACAAACGACAGCATGATGTATTACGGCAGTGTCTTTCTTACAGTGACCGAATACGATGAGATTCTGAAAAGTGTTCCCAGCAACACAAGCAGGGATTATGGAAAGCCATTCTACGAGATATTCAAGGCAGCAAACTACGACTTCTACAAGATTGATCCCCATCTATTTGCCCCTGCCCAGATCGCGATTAACGATAAAAGTTCAGGAAAGACCTATGTCCATGGAAAGCTAAATGCCGAGGTGCTTTTGAAGAGCTACCAGGTTTTAACAGAGTGAATCACAACTTTTATTAATTATCTTTCCTTTTTTCTTCCATGGAAGTTAGCAGGATATTTTTTGATAGAGATGATGGATACAGCATACCTTCATTCAAAATAGAATCTGGATCAGAGACTGCAGCTCTCGTGCTTCACGGCTACTCATCCTCAAAAAGTGCCTGGCTTGGATTTGGATTTGATGTTGCTGAGAAGGGATCTGATGTTTTTGTGATCGATCTAAGGGGGCATGGGGAGAATGAAAAACCTCTGGATGAGAATGTGATTGAGGATGTTGAGATGGCCCTTAAACACATCAAAAAAGATTACTCAAAGATCTCTATCATAGGTCATTCTCTCGGAGGCTTGCTTGCCCTGAAAAGCGATGCGGATTTTGTTTATTCAATCTCCCCGCCGCTATCATCGAAAATTCTGCCAGAACCCAGGTTCATGCTGAGATTGAAGTCATGTACTGTAAGGGAAAAGGATGAAGACGTTCTTTTCAGAATTCTTGAGAAGTACAACCCTCCAGAAAGGAAGTCGAATGCTGTTGTCTTCTATGGAAGCAATGAATCAGAGGGGTTCAAGATGGCAATCAGAAAATGGGCTGAAGGCAGGGATGTGGAGGTTGTTGAAATCAACGAAATGCAGGCTTCAATGCCAGATGTGGATGTTGAGGCAGACAAGTTGAAAGCCTACCTTCCAAACTTCATAAGCCACGTTTCTGTCAGCGCCTCATCAAAAATAGTTGAAAAAATCAGATTTTGATTATTTTTCCCTCTCCATTGACCATCACATCTCCTATCCATCCATCCTCAGTTTTTTTGAATGTTGGGAGCAGATCAAATTTTCCCCCGATTCTTATAATTCCTGCCTTCATGTCTCCCCCAGCGAAACCGCAGTCTCCATGGATTACTATCTCTCCTCCCTTCATCTCTGTCCCTATGAAATCTCCTGCTGAGCCCTTTATCTCTATCATTCCTCCGGCCATCTTCTCTCCAATGTAGTTTCCGGCATCCCCCTCAACCACGATTTTTCCATCTTTCATTCCCGTAGCATTGCCGTAATACGCACAACCAATTAGATTTCTTGCATTTCCTCTGACAACTATCTCCCCCCCTTTCATTTCCGCTCCAACCCAGTCGTCGGCATTTCCTTCAATGATTATCCTTCCACCTCTCATAAAGGCTCCGCAGTTTGCACCTATGTTACCCTTCACAACAATTTCCCCGTCATCCATCCCCATGCCAACCCATTTTACCTTCGAGAAATCTCCATCAAGTACAAGCTTCTTTTCATCTCCCTGACTGGTTATCTCAAACAGCTCCTCAAGTCTCTTTTCGAATTTCCCATACCACACCCTGAAGTTCCTTATCTCATCCGGACTCTTTGCTGCAAGTTCAGGAGTTATCTCTGCTTCGATGCTGACATCAAAACTGAATTTTGGCTTTAGAATTAGCACTCTAATTCACCTCCAGTCTTTCAGGTTTTCTCATCCAGTATTCCGCAACACCGTAATTTTCCCTCCTGACCGTATAGTATTCTGTGAAGAACTCATTGAGGTCTGAGTCTATTGAATCTACACTTGCTTTCTTTCTTGCATCGACCCAGTAGGTCCTTCCCCATGTTTCTTTCAGCAGATTTCCATCTTTCACAATGATCTCTCCATCCTTTATCGTGTATGCCGGAACCCTGAACTCTCTGTTGACAACATCATACTGTGATGCCGGATCCAGATCATTCGGGTTGAGGTTGTAGATTGCTATATCAGCATCAGCACCAGTTCCCAGATGACCTTTGCTTTCCAAACCCATTACCCTCGCAGGCAGACTTCGGGTCATCTCAATTACCTCGTAAAGTGTTTTTTCGACTTCAATGGCAGGCAGTGACGTTGCCTTCTGCACATAAGGGCTAACCCTGTCAAGTTCCTTCTCTCTCATCCTTCTGCTCATCAGCATCGCCATTACGTACGGGTACTCTGTATAGGGGCCACCATTTGGATAGTCTGTAGAAAGCACAACCCTGTCGCTTTCAACAAGCAGCCCAAGCTCAAGTCCGATTGCCCACTGCAGTGCATGAACCGGATTCTTGGGCATGTAGGTTATCGGCACTATTCCTGCACCGCCTTCAATCTCGGTGTCCTTGTTTACCCATCTCGAGCCTGTGAGCTTGTGCAGTGTGAACTGGAACGGGGCATCGCTTGTCATTGCAGTTGCATGGCCAAAAATGGCCTGACCCATATCTATGGTGACGTTGTCCATTGAGTTCACAACCTTTGCAATCTCTGCTGCCCCACTTGCCACATCCCTCCAGGAACTTCCAGCGTAAGCGTTGAACTGAACATGTGTCACATGAAGTACCTGTCTTGAATCATTTCTGATACCTGAAACGAGCTTTATCGTCTCGATTGTTGTCTGATAATTCCCAGGAACTCCAAGATTGTTGCAGTGAAGATGGACGGAATGGGGGAGATTGAGCTCTTCATTTGCGTTTACAAGCTCTGTGATTATTTCCCTGGGTGTAACACTCCACTTTGGCACCTCATCATCAAGATTCCTGACATTTCCACCATACATCCAGGCTTCAACTCCGCCAGGATTGACGACCTTCACACCAAAACCCTTTGTCCTCTCAAGCGCCCATGCGATAAACGCCTTCATTTTTTCCCTGTCCCTGTCAGCAGCATATTTGAAAACCGGATGCCAGTTTCCAAAAACAGTAAGGGAGGCTTTGTCAACAACCGGAATGGAATCAAGCTCCTCGTGGGTGTGGGGAGCACCTATTGGTGGTGTGGCCGCCTCAACAGCCGTTGTGTATCCCATTCTTGCGTACTCATAACCGATGGCTGGAGATGTCAGCAGAACCCTTCCCATCGAAGCTCTCAGCTTGCCTGCAGTCTGCCTCACCACTCTCATCTCTTCAGGTCTCATTGTTCTGCCAACATTTATCTTGCTGCCTGCGATGTGGGCGTGCATATCAACTCCGCCTGCGACAACAAGCTTGTTGTTTGCATCAATAACTCTGCAATCCTCTTTTCTGACATCCTCCTCATTCACTATCTTTCCATTTTTAACAAATATGTCCATCCTTTCAGCGTCAATTCCATTTTTCGGATCAACAACAATTCCATTTTTAATCCAGAGCATTTCAATCACCTTCAGAGCCTCCTCTCCACAGCCTTCAGGATTTCATGGACGATTTTCTCATCGCTCCAGTATTCTGAATCAACGAGTTTTTTCACCCTCAGTACAATCCCATCCATTCTGTAAACATTCCCCTCAGCTTCAATTCCCGCTACAGCTGAGGGAATCACAACGTTTGAAAGCAGAGTTGTCATATTGGGGAAGGGGTCAATCTGAATAACAGGAATGTTTTTCATGTGCTCAACGGCCTTCCAGGGGAAGTGAGCGGCGGGATCGCTCGACATTACAAGCATGGCGTCGCAGTCTTTTCTCAGAAGCATTTCAACAGCTGAGAATTCTGCAGGAGAAAATCTCGGATATCCTCTGCTGAAATCAATAGCATACTGAAAGCCAACCTCCCAGGCGGGAATCTCACCAGCTCCAACAACATTGTAATGCCCTCTCATGGGCCATATCACCCATCTTGTATGTCTGTTGAGGAGCTGAATCAGTTTAACAGCATTCTCAACATTTCTGTCTCTGCCTCTTGACTGGGTTATACCGAGCCCGTAAAATATAACTCCATAGTTTGCACTTTTCATCATGTCTGCAAGCTCCGCAAGCACCTCCTTTGGAACACCTCCAACCTCCCTTGCCTCGATGTCCTCTCCCTTTACAAGTGCTCTCAATGCTGAAATAATGGCGTAGTCGTAGCCAGGTTTTATCTGAATGAATTTGTCTGCCATCGCTGCTGATTTTGTTTTTCTGACATCAACAACCACTATTTTTCTGTCCTTTCTGCTTTTGATCAGAAATCCCTTGGCCATTGCACTGTATCTTGCAGGATGTCTTGGATGAGCTTCAAGTGGGTTGCAGCCCCAGAAAACGATCACATCAGCCCTGTTCTTGGCTGTGCCGAGAGAACCTCCTGGAATCCCCTCTTCAATTATTGCAAGAGTCCCGGGAGCATGACAAACACTTGAACACTGATCGTAAACACCTCCAACCTTTTCAGTCAGAATGATACCGTATCTTATCGCTTCATTTACAGTTGATGACCATCCGTAGAGCAGGGGTTTTTTGGCGTTTACAAGTATTTCTGCTGTTTCTTCAACTGCCTCTTCGTAGCTAACTTCTTTTCCATTGATCATCGGGCTTTTTATTCTTTCCTTTTCTCTGAATTTGGCAAGTCCAAGGGCACAGAGTCTTTTTCCTTTCTGGGTGTTTACATCAAACTCCACATCATCACAAACATTTCCGCAAAACGTGCATACTGCATCAGCCATTTATTCCACCCCTAAGAGCTGTTTTACTGATTTTACGGGTTCATCTGTCTTTTCAATTTCTCCTATGATTCCCTTAAATCTCGGCATTCCCGTGCCGTCTGTGTCATCTGATGTAATTCTGTTTGCATAAGGACCCATTGGGATAAAAATCACGCCTTCAGGCACGTCTCCGATTTTCGCGTAAACAACAACCTCTCCAAAATCGGTCTTCACCCTTACCCTGTCACCATCTCTCAGACCAAGTTTTTTGAAGTCCTGTTCGTTAATCTCACAGTAATTGACGGCGTTGAAATATTCTTCGGAAAACTTTTCTTCAACTGTTTTTCCCTGATCAATTGTTCTGCCAGTAATAACCTCAACCTCAATCATCTTTTTCACCGTTATTTTTATGGAAAACTCTCTTTTGAGGATATTTAATGGTTGCCATTTTTATCAGCTGGCAGGGTTAAATATTTACTCAGAGTCCTGACACTGTTAAAACATGAAGGCAGTCCTGCTATGTTCAGGACTTGCCAGAAGAATGAACGGTAAGGTTAAACCCCTCATCAGAGTAGGTGGAAGAGAAATTCTCTACAGATCAATGAAGCTCCTTGAAAGGCACGGGATTCAGGAGTTCACGGTCGTTGTGAATGAGACAAACAGGGAGGAAATTGAAAGTTTCCTTAGAAAAAATGGCTTCAATTTTGACGTTGTTATCAACGACGCTCCGGAACGGGGGAACGGGTACTCGCTCTTTCTGGCGAAAGACAGGGTTTCTGGCAGGTTTATACTTGCAATGGGCGATCACATCTTTGGGGATGGATTTGTTGAGAAAGCCGTAAAGGGCGTGGGGGTGGTGTGTGACAGGAATCCCAGATTCATAGATCCGGATGAGGCGACGAAGGTCAGGGTGGAAGAAGGGAGGGTTGCAGAAATCGGTAAAAAGCTTGAACACTATGACTGCTTTGATACAGGATTTTTTGTACTTGATTCCTCAGTTTTCGAGATTGCAGAGAGGCTCGCAAAAGAGAGGGAAGTCGTGGAGCTGTCAGACGTGATCAGGGATGCAAAACCTCCTGTGACCTTTGTAGATGGCGAGCTCTGGATGGATGTTGACACGCCGGAAGATGTTAGAAAGGCTGAAAAAGCACTTTTCAGAGAATCGGGGAAAGGAATGGGAGACGGTTTCATTTCGAGGCACGTTAACAGGAAGGTATCAACAAGGATTTCAAGAATTCTGGCGGACAGAATAAGCCCCAATCATGCCACTGTCATATCATTCGCTGCCGGAATCATCTCTTCACTTCTCATATTCGTCAGCATTCCTCTTGCAGGTGTTATGTATCAGATAAGCTCGATTCTCGACGGAATTGATGGAGAAATCGCGAGGGTTACGATGAGATCGTCCCGAATTGGAGGTGTTGTTGACTCAGTTCTTGACAGAATTGTGGACTTTCTGTTTCTATCAACTCTCGCAGTTGCGACTCTTTCAGCAGGTGTGGAGTTCTTTATTGCGTTTCTGGCAGTATTTGGCTCTTTCATGGTTAGTTACATCTCTGAAAGATACAGAGGGGAATTCAGCGAGGGATTCTATCGGAGATTTTCGGTACTGGTTCCGGGAAAGAGAGATGAGAGGATCTTCATAACCATGATTTTCAGTCTTCTGTATCCGGCTGTTGATACACTTCACCTCTTCATTTTCATCGCTGTTCTAACAAACCTCAGGGTGGCTGAGATGCTTTTAAGGCTGGTGAAGTCATGTTCTTATATCTCCTATCAATACACCACCTGAGCTTGCCCTCACAATCTCGTCGGGAGAGATCTCAATGAGATGGTACTCATCCCCTCCTCCACCATAGACCGGATCGCTTCTGAAGACCTCCGGATCAATGAGTGTAAGGCAACCATGTCCAACAGGTGGAACACCTCCTGCCTGAAATCCCGTCAGCCTTTCAACCTCCTCCCTCTCTGCCACTCTCACCCTTTCTTTAAGTATCTTCTCAACCTTCGAAGCATTCACCCTTGATGTTCCTTACCACTGCCACGATCGCTCTGCCACTCTCAGAAACGAGAACCATCGACTTTATTATCTTCTCTCTCCCGCAATTCATTTCTCTCGCCGCCTCTCCAACGGTTGACACCTTTCCGGTTCGTATCAGCCTCGCGTTTATTTCCCTATCTCTGATAAACTTCTGAAGCCATTCCGGGTCTTTCATCAGGCACATTTTGATGTCCAAAGTTAAAAATTTCTCTGTCACATTTCTTTCTGTTTCGATTAACACCTGCTGTGCATCCTGTAGAATTTCGCAATACCGCATCAGGAGAGATGCTGCAGAGTAGTTCACTTCTCTCACGGATAAGGGCATACATGCCTCTGGCGTAAAACACAGAGGTTTGAAATGATCGCAGCGAGCACAGGTAAAATTATTTAACAGACCAAAACCATTCATGATGAATGGTCAGAAGTCTTTCAGAGCTTAAAGGGTATCAGATTGTTGGGAGGCATTCTGCTGTAAAAACATGCCTCTGGCTGAAAAAGTCGCTTAAGGATGAGGGTTACTGCTACAAGCAGAAATTTTATGGTATAGCAAGTCATCGATGCCTTCAGATGTCTCCTGCCCTGATATGCAATTTATCCTGCATTCACTGCTGGAGACCGCTTGACCTCATGCCACCGTTTATGGAATGGGATGATCCCGAGTTCATTTTTGAGGAAAGTGTGAAAGCCCAGCATCGCCTGTTAAGCGGATTTCATGGAACAGAAGGTGTTAACAGGAGAAAGCTTGAAGAGGCCTACAGACCAAATCAGGTTGCAATAAGTCTGATCGGTGAACCAACCCTCTATCCGGAAATTGATGAACTTGTGGACATATACAGAAAAAGGGGTTTTTCAACCTTTCTGGTTACAAACGGAACAAATCCAGATGCCGTTGAGAATGTTGAGCCCCAACAGCTTTATCTCAGCATAACGGCATGGAATGCTGAATCCCACAGAAAACTTCAGAGCAGAGATCAGTGGGAGAGAATAGAAAGAACTATGGATATCATGGCAGAGAAGAATTCCAGAACCGTGATAAGACTGACCCTGATGAGAGGTATAAACATGGAGCCTGAAAGATTCGTCAGAATTGTTGACAGGGTTCAGCCCGACTTCATAGAAGCTAAGGCGTACATGCATCTCGGCCATTCAAGATTGAGGCTTGAAAGGGATACAATGCCATCTCACAGCCAGGTGAGGGTTTTTTCTGAAAATCTTGCAAAACTCACAGGTTACAGAATCAGGAGTGAAAGTGAGATAAGCAGGGTGGTTCTGCTTGAGAGATGAGTTTCTGAAAAGAATCAGAAATGAGCTGGAGGAAAAGGAAAAGGCAAGGGAAGAACTTATAGTTAAATCAAGGGAACTCAGGCTCAACAGCTCAAAAGCAATTGCAAACATTCATTCCGGAAATCCGGAAAAATCTTCAGAACACCTTGATAAAGCCGGAAAAATTCTGGAGGAAGTTTTGGAGTTATGGAACCACCATCCTGAACTGTTCTATCTTGCCCATGACTCTGTCCAGGAGTATGTCGAAGCATATGTTTTCACACATGCGATTGAGAGTCTCAGGCTTCCCGAATACCTGCCTGTCGCAATTCCCCAGTGCGTACTTCCGGGACTTGCTGACTGTGTTGGAGAACTGAGACGGTATGCACTTACCATGATGGTAAGGGGTGAGAGCCTGGAGAAGGTGGAGAGAGTGGTAGGACTGATGGAGAAAATATACTTCATTCTGGTTGAGTTTGATTTTCACGACAGACTCACAGGAAATCTCAGACCAAAACTGGATACAGCAAGAAACCTTATCGAGAAAACAAAATCTGATCTCATATCTGCGAAGGTCATGGAGGGAATTAAAAGCAGCATCAAACCATCTGCAAAAAATGACCTCAGTCCCAATCCTGACTGACAAGCTGGTGTGGAAATGAGAACTTGTGAATCTTGTAGACAATTGACAGATCAAGAGTATCAAGTTCTTTTCCGTTCTTTTCTGCAAATTCATGAAGCCATCTGGTAACCTCTCTGAAACTCCTGAATGCACCAAGGACCTTCCATCTTCTGTTTCCATCGACAAGAAGTATCAATATCACATTCGGGGATTTTTTGAGGAACTCATAGGTTTTTATCCAGTCTTTAAAGTTCTCATTTTTACTGCTGAACTCAATAAAAGCAAAAATGAAGTAGTTCTCGTTGGGAATTACAACCTCTCTCATAACTCCATTTGATTTCATCTCCCTGAGGATATCTGCTATTCTCGAATGGCTTATTTTTATTCCATATTCGGATAACATCCTTTTGCTGAGTTCCTTGAGGGTTATGGACGGATTTTTGATTTTTTCCTTAATTAAAAGTGTTCTCGTTTTATCCAGTCTCAGTATTGGACTTCCAAGATCACTTTCATCCAAGGGTATCACCAGCTTGACGCTGTAGCTCAGAATACAGTATACACAATTTCCGGACTCAAATATATATGTTATTCAATGGTGAGGGTTAAAAGTGTGATTTCCAGAAAAATGGTTATGAGGTCTTGGATATTCTGGCTGGAACTGATTTCAGGAGAGGACATCCGGAAATTGGATCTGCAGGTCTGCTTGGCGTCAGAGCATTGACGTTAGCCTCTTTCCATCCATGGGGGATGTTTATCACATCCGGCACAATCCCGTCTGTGACCTTTGCTCTTATTCTTATGCTGCCGTATTTGGTTGAAACACTGATGTACTCGCCATCCTCTATACCGTATTTTCTGGCAGTTTCCGGATTTATTTCAGCATACGGCTCAGGTAAAATTTTTCTCATTTTTTCAACATTTCTCAGCTGTGAGTGAGTGAAATAGACATTTCTTGCACCGGTGGTTAGTATCACAGGATATTCTCTGGATTCTTCTTCACCGTAAATCTCCTGAACGGGGTCCTTGGGGACGGGAAGAGGGTCGTATCCCATCTCAGCCAGGGTATCCGAGTAAAGCTCAATCCTGCCGCTTGGGGTTCTGAAACCCCTCTGCATGTACTCTCCATACCTCACCTCACCTGTCCAAACACCGGATGGGTTTTTTTCAGTCAGATCCTCCACACTATAGCCTGTTGGCTCGAGAACCCAGTTCACAACATCTTCAACACTTTTCCACGGGAATTGTTCGTGGTATCCCATTTTTCTGGCAACCTCAAGCCAGAAATCCACATCGCTCTTCGCCTGACCTATCGGCTCAATAGCCTTCTTTCTGAGCATCATGTAGGGAATTCCAAAGATCACGCTGTAATAATCAACGAGCTCAAGCCTCTCAAGAAATGTGGTGGCTGGAAGGAAGAGATCAGCGTGCTTCGCAGTTTCTGTCATGAACATATCCATGACTACCAGAAAATCAACCTTTTTCAGCATTTCAGCTGTTCTGCCCGATTCAGGCCATGTCAGAAGGGGATTGGAACCAGCAATAAACAGGGTTTTTATCTGGTAGGGGTCACCTTTCAGGATCGCGTCGTAGAGGTACATTCCCTGTCCTTCACCAAGGTGGGTCTGCCATATCTGGTAGAAAAAAGGATGCTTCTCTATTCCGAGTGGAATATCGGGAAGGAGCTCATGCAATCTGAGGTTTCGTGTGTGTACCCTTGATGCTCTCACAAATCCACCCTTTACATCCACATTGCCTGTAAGGGCATGAAGGATTGCTATGCTTCTTGCATTCTGTATTCCAGTTGGAACCTGGTCGAGAGCATTGACACCCTGAACTATGCATGCAGGCTTTGTTTTTGCAAACTCTCTCGCAATCTCTGCTATTGTATCTTCATGAATCCATGTTTTTTCTGCTATTTCGGCAAGAGAGTATTGAGACACAAATTCTTCAAGCCTGTCAAACCCATGACAGAATTTTGTAACAAACTCTCTGTCGTACAGCTCTTCCTCAACAATTACCTTCATCATGCCAACAGCAAGATAGGTATCACTTCCTGGTTTTACCGGTGCATGGATGTCTGCCATCTCGGCAACTCTCGTTTTTCTCGGATCGATTACAATAAGTGTTGCCCCTCTTTTTCTGGCCCTCTCAATCATCCACGCCAGTGGAGGTTTTGAGGCATGGGGATTGTGGGCCCATACAACTATGCAGTTTGAGTTCTCAGGATCTGCAACCGGAAATTTTCCCAGAGTGAGGATGTAGCCAATTATCTCATGTCTGTAACACATGCTCTCTGGGGAGAAGCAGTTCGGACTTCCAAAAACATCCATGAACCTCCTGATGAACCCGACAGTTGATGATCCACCAAGCAGAATGGGCATTCCGATAATCGTTGCAAATGATCTGGGATCAATTTCCCTTATTTCTCTGAGGTTCTCAACAAAAAGATCGGTGGCATCATCCCAATCAATTTTTTTCCATCTGTCTCCCTCTCTTACCATGGGATGGGTTATTCTGTCCCTTGAATATACATAATCCGGAGAAATGCTCCCCTTCGGGCAGAGCCTGCCTCTGTTGAGAGGGTGCTCCTTCATACCGCTAACCCTTTCAATTTTTCCGTTTTTGATGTGGACGTTCATTCCACAGCTCCATGCACACAGCTCGCATGCAGTTTTGACAATTTCCATAAAAGGTCTTAGTTCAAAGGGATATAATATTTTTTAAAACCTGAAGGTTAAAGAATCTTCTTCATTACAGAATGAAAGCAATACCTGCATATCCAACTACAAAGCTTTTGTCTGCAACATCACCGCTTGTGGAATAGTGAACAAGCTCTGCCCTTGCTTCAAAGTGATTTGCGATATGCATCGCAACAGCTATCGGCCCGTATCCACATACACTTGCCTGCATTTCATAAACCGTTCTGTAAAATCTCCTGACATCCATGCTTTCTATGGCTTCGATGATGGCCTCGTCTCGTTTTCTGCATTCCTCGTCAGGGAGGTAGTGATGCATGTCACTGGATGCAACAACTCCAAAACTCTTTCCGGTTTCTTCATGAGCTCTTATCACCTCATCGGCCACCTCTCTTGCACTTTCCTCATCCTGCATTCCCATGCATATCGCCACAATTCTGAAATCATCATGCAGATACTGGAGAAACGGGATCTGAACCTCGAGGCTGTGTTCCTCTGCAAAAGCCACCTCATCAGCTGTAACTGCCTCTTTTGGCATGGCATCAATGAAATCATTGTCGGATCTCACAGATCCTATTGGTGTGAGCCACTCCTCCATTGAAACAGCCAGTGGCATGCCGTAGCCTGTGTGATTGGGGCCCAGAACTACGTAGGTTTCTGCATCCTTCAGTATGGAATGAACCCTTCCGGCAGTTCTACCCGAGTATATGTAGCCTGCATGGGGAGAGACTATTGCAACCACATCATCGTTCTTCACACCCATTTCTGTAAATTCAGAGAGCATTGCAAGCAGTGATTCAGGATTCGATGGATAGAATGAGCCGGCGTACTTCGGGTATCTCATAATCTTAAATACCTCTTTTTCTAAATAAACATTTGCCATGAAGCTCGGAGTTGTTGTGAATCCGAAAGCGGGAAAGGGTCCGAATATGGAACTGATACGCCTGACTGTTGAAAGGCTCAAACCAGATGAAATAATCACGGGTCAGGGTGATCTTGGAGAAAATTATTTTCAAAATCCTCATGTGGTGGAAATAGAAAGAACCTACGACAGAAACGACACTCTGAGGCTTGTAAAAGCTCTTGACAGGAAAGCAGATGTTATAGCGGTTTTCGGAGGAGATGGTACTGCAAGTGATGCAGCATCTGCACTTCCAGAAAAACCCCTTCTCTGCATACCGACAGGTACAACAAACGTCAGTCCGATAATGTGCAGGGGGAATTTGAGAAGTTTGAGTGTTGTTGAGGTTGATGCTCTCTTTCTGAGGGATTATGGGAGAATAGCTTTCAATGATGTTGTTGCGGGACCAACTGTTCTGGGAACTGTTGATGGAAAAATCATGGAGCTTGATGCACTTGCCTTCATGGAAGGTGAAATTAAAAAGGGAAACCCGGGCAAGTTCTACGGAAAGGTTGTTGAAGGAGGCCGCATTCTGGAGGGAATTTATGGAAACATTTTCGTTTCGATTCTCGACAGCAGGTATCTCGGCAAGGGAATCTCTGGAGGAGCATCAATTTCGGCATTTGCTGGCTTTAACTGCCTTGTAGCATGCCTTAGTCACACGGTGGTGCTTGGGAGCATAACCAAAGACTCACTGCGAAACCTTGAGCCTCTTAGAACAGAAACTCTGAGCTTCGATGACCGCATAACTCTTTATGCAGATACTGTCATTTCCGCCGATGGAAATCCCTTTACATACAGGGAAGAGGTTGAAATTGAGTTTGTGAAAAAGGCAGTGAAGGTTCTGAAGGATCTGTGATTTTTCGATAATTTTTTATAATTGTAATTTAAATTTTATTATCTTTTCAGAGGTGATGCCTTTGTTTCAGGATGACAGTACTAAGCTGAGGGAAGTTGCCAGGTTCATGCTCGATTCTCTGCCATTTTATGCCATGGTTGTGGATGAGGATCACAGAATTGTCTTAGCAAATAAAAGGGTTTTGGAAGAGCTTGGAAGAAGTCCGGAAGAGATAGAGGGAACGTACTGTCCCAGAACAGTTCATGGTACTGACGAACCCTATCCTTACTGTCCGCTTGAAGAATCCGTTGCGAGGGGTGGAGTTTATGCTGAACGGGAGTTCTTTGATGAGGATACAGGAAGATGGTATGTTTCGGTGATCTATCCCATAGGAATCGCAGGTGAAGGGGGCAAAAAACTCTTCCTGCATTTCACAATCGATATAACTGACAGAAAGGTTGCCGAAAAACTAAAGACTGAAAAAAAGATTGAGAAGGATAAATACAGGGCTGTTTTCGAAAACACAGTAAGCCCAATGGCGATAATGGATAGATCGGGTAGTATAATCGAGGCCAACCCCTCATTTGTGGAGCTGGTTGGTTTCAATCCTCAGGGAGAGGAATTTGACAGGATTTTCCACCTGGATCTGGATTTTAAAAATCAGTTGCTCAGTAAAATTAACGGGAGCGGTGAGGGAGCATCATTTGAATGGTACGCTGAAAACAGAACGCTGATTTTTGACATCATTCCAGCGAGGATAGGGAGTGAAACACATTTCATCCTTGTGGGGAAGGATTTGACTGACATTCTGAGGAGAGAGAAGCTTCTTCAGATGATGCTCAGTGTTGAAAGAGAGCTTGATGCATTTTCTGACCTTAAGGCCCTTCTTGAAAATATTGTCAGGAGAGTGGTGTCTGTGAAGAATTACAGAGGCGTCAGAATCGATCTCGAGGATGATGACCATCTCACTGTTGTTGAGGGAGAGCTGAAGGAATATCTTGGTGAAAGGTGCCCCAGTATGATTGAATCGCTTCAGAGAAAAATCGACAGGAAATATGATCTTAACAGCTGCACCCATAAATGCAGGATCAAAGAAGAAGTGCCTGCTGACACCATGCTTTACATGGCGGTTTTCCCAATTGAAACACAGCATAAAAGAGGGACCCTGACATTTTTCTCGTCACAGCCGTTTGATCAGGAGGAGTATACAATTCTGAGAACAATGGTGTCGGATATTGTTCTCGCAATAAAAAATCTTGAGTTTGATATGGTCAGAAAGAACACCTACAGAAAGGTTGAGGAAAGCATGGAAAAAATAGCCATTCTTATTGACAGAATAAGGAATCCGCTGACGGTGATATGTGCTCTTGCTGAATCGGTTCCAGATGAGGAGACTGGAAAAAAGATACTTTATCAGGTGGAGAGGATAAACAGTATAATCAGAAATCTTGACGAAGAATGGAAAAAATCGGATGAGCTGAGAAGGGGATTGAGATTGCTTCTGAAGTGACTTTTTTGTGCTGCTGTAAAGTGGAAAGTTTTAAATATCATAATGATAATCACTTTGATGAATATGAAAAAGGCTCTTATTGCTGATGATGACGAGGCTGTGAGGGAGGTCATCGGGGCCATGATTTCTGAGTACTTCACCATTGTTTATGCTTCCAATGGAAGGGAGGCTGTTGAGATGTACAGAATGCTTAAACCTGATCTTGTCCTGATGGACATTCTCATGCCTGAAGCTGATGGAATTCAGGCAACAAGGGAAATAAAGAGAATTGATCCGAATGCAAAGATAATTGCAGTCACTGCCTACGCATCATCAAAAGGAGAGGAAGTGATTTCAGCAGGAGCTCTCGATGTTATTGAAAAGCCAATTTCAAAATCAAAATTGATAGAAAAGATTAAAAAATACGTTTCATTCTGAACATCAGGTCTTGGAGGCTACCTTGGCAGAGTATCCGAATTTTTCGATTGCCTTTATGTATTTTTCCGGATCACCCTCGATCTCGATCTCAGCAGAACTGAGATCTATGGAAAGCACCTTTGCCCCCTCTCTCATCAGAACATTGTTTACTGTGTTCAGACATCCCTGACATGTCAGACCTGAAAGCTCAAGCTTAACCCTCATATCACCACCGGTTACCTGTCTGACGTCGATTAATAAATAACCTTTTTTTAACACACTGTCAATTAAGTTTTTATTGTGTTTAACATAATATCCCTCAATGAACTTAGATGAGTATGATCTCAAGATTATTGATCTGCTCGCAAGAGATTCGAGAATGAGTTACAGTCAGATAGGGAGAATTCTTGGTCTCACAAGACAGACTGTAAAGTCAAGGATATCAAGGCTTGAGGAGGAGGGAATAATTGAAAGATACACTGTAAAGGTTTCTCTTAAATCAAACAGGCCTGTTTTCTTTCTGAAATTGAGGTCAGATGGGAAGCCAGAGGGATTCAGCGAGATTTACAGGATAGGGAAAGACAGGTACCTGGTCAAACTGGAATCTGAAGGTGATCAGGACATTGTCAGGATAGCCACGATGTACGATATCGAAGAGATAATTCCTGTGGTTGAACACTTCGAATCAGAAACGCCCGGGATTCCAAAAATAAACTTCAGATGCGATTACTGCGGTAAAGAGGCCTTTGATAAACCTCATACCTACAGACTCCACAACAAACTGTATGTTTTCTGCTGCCCGACCTGTCTGGAGCTCTTCAGGGAGGCGAATTACCATGGTTAATATTTTTATAACTTGAGGATTAATGAAAGAGCATGTTTTATGAGATTGAGGAAATACGAAGACGGAGAAAAAAACTTGGAATAACTCAGAAAAAGCTTGCAGAGCTTGTTGGAGTCAGCCAGCCTTTAATAGCAAGAATTGAAAGCGGAGATCTTGATCCAAAGCTTTCCCTTGTGAGAAGAATTTTTGAGGTGCTCGGAGAGCTTGAAGGCAGGGGGATAAATGCCAGAATGATAATGACCTCTCCGGTAATATCGGTCTCTCCCCATGATAAAATACTCAATACAGTAGATATAATGCGAGAAAATGGTTTCTCTCAGGTTCCTGTTATAATGGAGGGAACAAATCTCGGATGTGTTACTGAAAGCTCCATCCTGAGGGTCATGATGACAAGAGGTATTGATGGGGCTGAGGAGGTGAGGGTGAAGGATATAATGGACGAACCTCTGCCAGAGATCTCCCCCAATGAGACTCTTGAGAACATTTCAAAAATGCTTATAAATAATCCCGCTCTGCTTGTGGTTGATAGCGGTAAAATAGTAGGTATAGTGACGAAACATGACGTGATGAGGGCAATGAGGGAGAGGCGATGAATCTCGCCAAGATATTCTGGCATGGAATGGCAGAGGAGGAAAAAATAGAGTACATGAGTAAATTCAGTGTTGCGGTGATAGGCAGCAGAATGCTGATGGAACTGCTGTGGAGAGGTGGAGTTGGCTGTGTCAGGTACATTGGAGATTTTGTAACCCCAAATGATTCAAGGATTGACTGCACCATACACCCACTTGAGGCAAACGACTATGATGCGGTCCATCCGATGAGCAGCGATTCGTGTGTTATAAGCTATCCCTACCCTGATGACTACAGGGAGCTCAAAAGGCAGCTGAAGGGAATAGATGTTATTGTTGCTCACAAACACATTTACATTGCTGCAAGAATTGCTGAAGAGCTGGGCTCCCCTTTCATACCGAACATAATAACGACATTTCTGCCTGATGGTGTGAAATTCTGGGAGGTCAGAATGCCTGAGATTAAATTTGATCCTGTATCCTACGCATTGACATGCTCAATTCAGGCTGGGGAGATTCTGAGAATCTTTACAGGGTACCATCTCCCAACAATAGCACCTGAAGCTTATATTGTTGATACCAGAAGCCAGCATTATCTGAGGAAAATAACTCTGAAGGTGAAATGATGGGTGTAAGGGTAAATGCTCCATCAAGAATTCACATAACGCTTATTGACCTCAATGGAGACCTCGGGAGAATTGATGGTGGTGTTGGGTTTGCCCTTGAACTGCCCTACATCGAGATAATTGCAGATGAAAGCGATGAAATCTCAATAACCGGAGATTTTGAAAACAGGGAGAGATTTGTTGATACAGCTGAAAAATTCAGGGAAAAATTTGGAAGGGGGATTGAAGTTGAGGTGAGGGAGAGCTTTCCAACCCATGTTGGACTTGGAAGTGGAACCCAGATAAGCCTTGCAGTTGGTAAAGCCTACGCTACACTCTATGAAATTGAAATGTCTGTCAGAGAGATAGCAGAGTTCACAGGCAGAGGAGGAACGTCAGGCATCGGCGTAGCGGTTTTTGAATATGGAGGATTTGTTGTGGATGGAGGCCACTCAAAAAAACTCAAAACTGGATTTCTACCCTCATCTTTCAGCAGAGCCCCACCCCCTCCTGTGATTGCAAGATATGATTTTCCCGGCTGGGATGTGCATTTATTCATTCCGGAAAAAAAGGGATTTGCAGGAATTAAGGAGAAAAATCTTTTTGAAAAAAACACCCCTGTCAGTATTGAAGAAGTAAGAGAGCTTGCACATACAATTCTGATGAAGCTCATGCCCTCTGTTGTTGAGGAAGATCTGGATGAATTTTCAAAGGCGGTCTACAGAATACAGAATCTCGGGTTCAAGAGGGCCGAGGTCAGCCAGTATGGAAGCACTGCTTGGGGATTCATTGAAATGCTGAAGGATTATGGAGCTGTTGGACTTTCTTCAACAGGCCCGACTCTGTATTTCATTGGGTCAGGAAAAGATGCGAGGCTGGGAATCAATTATCTGAGAGAGAATGGTGTGGACTTTCAGTACATAAAAACAAAAGCCAGGAACAGGGGTGCTGAAGTTGGAGTATAGGCTCTGGTTCGGCAAGTTTGTAAATGATAGATTTGAGAAGGCAGACGATCTGAGAAAATCCTTTTCTGAATCCTGTAATTCAGCTCCGCTTCCGTTTTCAGTATCTGATATCGGAAAGGAAATTTTTGGAGATGATTATTACAGAATTCTCAGAAGAGTGGCAATAGAGGTCGCTGAAGAACATGTCGAGAGGGAGCTGAAAAGAGAGGACAGATACGTCATTTCACTTGTTAGAACCCTTGATGAGATAGCAAACACAGCAAATCTTCTTGATGAAAGGCTGAGAGAACTCAAGGAGATAAAGAATAGCCAGCTGGTGGAGATGTTTGAAGAAAGGTTAATTGAACTGAAGAGCCTCAGAGGAGATATCGAGAAAGAGATAGAGGATGTCATGAGAAAAATTGCTCCCAATTTAAGCGAGATCGTTGGTGAAAAAATTGGTGCTCGATTGCTTGAAAAAGCCGGAAGTCTTGAGAAGCTTGCAAACTACCCTTCAAGTACGATTCAGGTAATTGGGGCGGAAAAATCTCTTTTCAAAGCTCTGTCGAGAATCAGAAAAGGAAAAAAGGC
>Ga0256830_1001085_pt1 | contig 19694 bp, 18 predicted proteins | sample 128326metaG_FD_190537 | JGI IMG/M metagenome (GOLD analysis project Ga0256830, IMG submission 190537) | Hydrothermal vent microbial communities from Lau Basin, Pacific Ocean - 128-326 | ecosystem: Environmental > Aquatic > Marine > Hydrothermal vents | place: Pacific Ocean: Lau Basin | collected... | reverse complement strand
CATGCGCGGCTCCCTGCACGGCGTCGCCGACGCCATCGCCGTGTCCCGCGCCACCCTGCGCAACATCAGGCAGAACCTGTTCGGCGCCTTCGTCTACAACGTGGTGGGCATCCCGGTGGCCGCCGGTGTGCTGTACCCCTTCGGCGGGCCACTGCTCAACCCGGTGATCGCCGGCGCGGCCATGGCCCTGTCCTCGGTGACGGTGGTCAGCAACGCCAACCGACTGCGTTTCTTCACGCCCGGAGGCCGCTCATGAGCTGGCTGGTGAACGGCCTCGGCCTGGCCCTGATCGGCTTCATCGTCTGGTGGTTCTGGCTGGCGAAGGGCGATTGATGGCCGGAGACACCCTGGCCGTGGGCGGGACATGTCCACCATGAACGATTGCGGGCTGGAAAATCCAACGCAAAGGCGCGAAGACGCCAAGACCGCAAAGATTCTTTGATATTTCTCCGCGGTCCTGGCGTCTTGTTCTCGTTACACCGCTCCGCGGTGTAACGCATCCCGTGGCGCTCCGCGCCGCAGGAGCGCCGGGCGGAGTGCCTGAGAGCGGCTCGAACCACCCTGCAGAAACACCTCCGGGCCATGCAGGCCCGGCCATGGGCTCAGGTCTTGAACCTGTCCGCCAGGTCGCGCAGCTGTGCGGCCAGTTGGGTCAGGTCTTCGCTCGCCTGGGCGACTTGCTGGGACTCGCGCACCGCGGCCTCCGTGCCCTGGCTGATCTGCTGGATATTGCGGTTCACCTCCTCGGCGACGTGGCTCTGCTCCTCGGCGGCGCTGGCGATCTGCGTGTTGAGGTCGTTGATCTCGGCGATGGCGGTGTTGATGTTCCGCAGCGCGTCGTTGACCCGGCCGGCGTTTTCCACCCCCGCCTGGCTGTGTTGCTGGTTCTCGTCCATCACCGTGACCGCCTCGCGGGCGCGTGACTGCAGGCGCTCGATCATGTTCTGGATCTCCTGCGTGGACTCCTGGGTGCGGCTGGCCAGGGTACGCACCTCGTCGGCGACCACGGCGAAGCCACGCCCCTGCTCGCCGGCGCGGGCGGCCTCGATGGCGGCGTTCAGCGCCAGCAGGTTGGTCTGCTCGGCGATGCCGCGGATGACGTCCAGCACGCCGCCGATCTCGTTGGTCTCCGATTGCAGTTGATGGATCACGTCGGAGGCCCGCTGGATCTCGCCGGCGAGGCTGTCCATGCTGTCGATGTTGTCGTTGACGATGGCGCGGCCGCTGCCGGCCTCGCGGCTGGCCTTGTCCGCCGTCGCCGCCGCCTGCTGGGTATTGTTCGCCACCTCCTGTACCGCCGCGGCCATCTCGTTGATGGCGGCGGCCAGCTGGTCGGTCTGCATCTGCTGCTCGGTGATCTCGGCGTTGGACTTTTCCGCCACCTGCGCGAGCTGCCGGGCCGAGCCGCTGAGGCTGTCCGTGGAACCCTTGATGTCGCCCACCAGGCCTTGCAGCTTGCCGACGAAGGTGTTGAACCAGTGGGCCACGTCGCCCAGTTCGTCCCGCCGGCTCTCGTCCAGGCGCCGGGTCAGGTCGCCGTCGCCCTCGGCGATCTCCTGCAGCGCGGCAGACAGTTGAGCGAGCTTCTTGCCGATGGTCTTCTTATAGATGAAATAGAGCAGGGCAAAGATGAGCAATGCGGTGGCGAGCAGGAAGACGGTGATGTCATTGCTCAGCGCCGCGCCATTGGCGAGCGACTGATCGATGGGCAGGTCGACCTCCAGCACGCCGCGCACGTCGTTGAGTTTCCAGTCGTTCTTCGGCGTGTCGGGGCGGGAGTTGTGGCAGTTGACGCAGGCCTGGCTGATCATGCGGTCGGCGACGGCGACGCGCACCATGGTCTTGCCGTCGATCTCCTCGGTGCGGCTGAAGACCGTATCGGGATTCTTGCTCAGGGTGCGCCAGGCCTCGCTGCCGAAGTCGTCCAGCTGGCGGTTCCCGCGGTTGGGGAAGGGGAAGCCCGAGTAGAGCTGTATGGAAATGCCCTGCTCGCCGAGCAGGCCGCTGAGGTCGTGGATCATGGTCGCCGGCAGGGGAATGGCGTTGGGGTTGTTGTGGTGATCGATGGCCGGGGCAATGCCCTCCTTGCCGGCGATCTTCTTGATGATGTTCTTGGTGTAGTACGCGCGCAGGGTCTTGAACTGCTGCACGGTGGTTTCGGCCTGGGTAATGGCCTCCTGTTCGGTGTTCTTGCGCACCAAGTCGGGGATCATCAGCGCCAGGGCAACGATGCAGACGGTGAAAATCAGGCTGATTGGTAAGAAAAGCTGCCAAAACAAGGATTTTTTCATGATGCTTATCCCGGACTCATATTGGAAAAGAGTATGTGGTGAATGGTGAGTTTTTGTGCCCAGGCCTATCGGCAATACAGGGGTGTCCTTTAGCACATTTCCAGAAATAGCCCCCATCCTGAATGGAACCTGAAGATATGGCCTCCTAGGGGTGGGTGCGGGGGGGGGCGCTGCGGCCACCGGTCGCGCATCTGCTATCATTGCCGCCTGCCCATCATCAGCTGCCGCCGGCAGTCATCCGTAACGAGGACCACCATGCCCGAATACCGCTCCCGCACCTCCACCCATGGTCGCAACATGGCCGGCGCCCGCGCCCTGTGGCGCGCCACCGGCATGCAGGACGAGGACTTCGACAAGCCCATCATCGCCATCGCCAACTCCTTCACCCAGTTCGTGCCCGGCCACGTGCACCTCAAGGACATGGGCCAACTGGTGGCGCGCGAGGTGGAGAAGGCCGGCGGCGTGGCCAAGGAGTTCGACACCATCGCCATCGACGACGGCATCGCCATGGGGCACAGCGGCATGCTCTATTCGCTGCCCTCGCGCGAGATCATCGCCGACTCGGTGGAGTACATGGTCAACGCCCACTGCGCCGACGCCCTGGTGTGCATCTCCAACTGCGACAAGATCACCCCAGGGATGCTCAATGCCGCGCTGCGCCTCAACATCCCCACCATCTTCGTCTCCGGCGGGCCCATGGAGTCGGGCAAGGCCATCATCGACGAGCACGAGGTGCACCTGGACCTGGTGGACGCCATGGTCAGCGCCGCCGACGACTCGGTGGACGACGAAACGGTGCTGACCCTGGAGCGCTCCGCCTGCCCCACCTGCGGCTCCTGCTCCGGCATGTTCACCGCCAATTCCATGAACTGCCTCACCGAGGCCCTGGGGCTGTCGCTGCCGGGCAACGGCTCGCTGCTGGCCACCCACGCCGACCGCCGCGAGCTGTTCCTGGAGGCCGGCCGGCGCATCGTCGACATCACCCGCCGCTACTACGAGCAGGACGACGCCTCGGTGCTGCCGCGCTCGGTGGCCAGCTTTGCCGCCTTCGAGAACGCCATGATGCTGGACATCGCCATGGGCGGCTCCACCAACACCATCCTGCACCTGCTGGCGGCGGCGGAGGAGGGCGGCGTGAAGTTCACCATGGACGACATCGACCGCCTGTCGCGCAGGGTGCCGCAGCTGTGCAAGGTGGCGCCGTCGACCCAGGAATACCACATGGAGGACGTGCACCGCGCCGGCGGGGTGATGGGCATCCTCGGCGAGCTGGACCGCGCCGGCCTGCTCAACCGCGAGCTGCCCATGATCCATGCTGCCAGCGTCGCCGAGGCGCTGGCGCGCTGGGACGTGATGCAGACAGGGGACGAATCGGTGAAGACCTTCTACCGCGCCGCCCCCGGCGGTGTGCCCACCCAGCAGGCCTTCAGCCAGGACAAGCGCTGGCCGTCGCTGGACGACGACCGCGCCGCGGGCTGCATCCGCGACCTCGAACACGCCTACAGCACGGAGGGCGGGCTGGCCGTGCTCTACGGCAACATCGCCGAGGACGGCTGCGTGGTGAAGACCGCCGGGGTGGACGAGTCCATCCTCACCTTCAGCGGCCCGGCGCGCATCTTCGAGAGCCAGGACGCGGCGGTGGCGGCCATCCTCGGCGACGAGATCAGGGAAGGCGACGTGGTCATCATCCGCTACGAGGGCCCGCGCGGCGGCCCCGGCATGCAGGAGATGCTCTATCCCACCAGCTACCTGAAGTCCAAGGGCCTGGGCAAGGCCTGCGCCCTGATCACCGACGGCCGCTTCTCCGGCGGCACCTCCGGCCTGTCCATCGGCCACGCCTCGCCCGAGGCCGCCGAGGGCGGCGCCATCGGCCTGGTGGAAGAGGGGGATACCATCGAGATCGACATCCCCAGGCGCAGCATCCGCCTGGCGATCAGCGACGAGGAACTGGCCGCGCGCCGCGCGGCCATGGAGGCCCGCGGGCGCGATGCGTGGAAGCCGCTGGGGCGGGATCGGCAGGTGTCGGCGGCCCTGCGCGCCTACGCCGCGCTCACCACCTCCGCCTCGCGCGGCGCGGTGCGGGATGTGAGTCAGATCGAGAGATAGGTAGGTGGCAGCTGCCGGACCGGAGTGAGGGCGCCTTAGCGGGTCGTTCAGGCGGTGGGTGATGTTTTCACCACGGAGGACACGGAGGTGCACGGAGAAACAAATATTCAATGACTCTGTGTTCCTCTGTGCCCTCCGTGGTGAAACGGGGGTCCTTCGCGGGGCAGTGTCGTGCCCCGATGAACCGCTACAGTGAACTCCAGCTCGACTTCTTGCGCGGCCGCAGGCTGGGGGCGATCAGGCCGAGGATGATGCCGAGGATGATCACCCCCGCGCCGGTGAGAAACCACTCGCGGTCGGCGCTGTCGCGCAGCATCTGGTTTTCCTGCTTCACCAGTTCGTGCTCGTTCTCCAGGTCCAGCAGTTCCTTCTTCAGGCGGATGTTTTCCTTTTCCAGCTGCATGGGCTTGGCGGCCACGCGGCGCAGGCGGTTGAGCTCCTCGTTGCGCTTCTTGTCCGTCTGCTGCAATTGCTTGAGCTGCTGGTTCAATTCGCCGGCCTTGTTGGTGCTGGCCTCCAGTTCCTGCTTCAGGCGGGTGTTCTCCGCTTCCAGTTCGGCGAGTTTCTTCTGCGCCGCGGCCAGGCGGTGGCGGGCGATGGGCTTGGAGGTGATGTATTGGTTCAGCACCCAGCCCTCGGTACCGTCGGTGAGCCTCACGCGGCTGTACTTGTCGCTGGTCTCCAGCACTTCCAGCTTGGTGCCGCTGGGCAGGGTGCGCAGGATCTGGTGCTGGTTGGACTGTCCCGAGCGCAGGGTGATGACGATCTGGTCGATGACGTACTTGGTTTCCGCATGGGCGGGGATGGCCGGCAGCAACAGGCACAGAGCGAAGAGCAGTTTTCTTGTCATGGCAGGGATACCAGCTTTCTCGCGTAGTATGGGTTGGCCGACATCGGCAGGGCCGGTCGCGGTCTTGTGTGCATGGGGATCGGGTCCGTGATGCTGGCCGCAATCGACCTGACTCCACAGATAAGGCAGGAGGCTGCGGCGATAATACTCCATCGCCAGGGTGGACTCAAAAGCCCGCTGGCCTGCCGGGCAGCGATGATACCGCCTTTCGCCGCTTGCCGGCGGCGGGCAGAATTGACCTGCTGCGCGGGCTTGATATACTTTTCCGCCTAGCTGACTGGGGGGCGTGGCGCTGGTGATCAGAAATATCCAGGCGGCGTTGCGGCAACGGAAGATTCCAAACTTACGTGAAGGGTATTGTTCCATGACAAAAAGAAGCGGAATGTTTGTAGCGCTTATCGTGTTGCTGATGGGTGTGGGGGGAGTCAACGCTGCCGAGAAGAACATCGCGGGCAGCATGCGCGACGGCGAGGGCGACCCGGTTGCCGGCAAAGAGAAGGCCGGCATGTGCGGCGGCTGTCACGGCGAGGACGGCATGAGCATCGATCCCACCACCTTCCCGCATCTGGCTGGCCAGTACGCTGCCTACATCTACAAGCAGGTGCTCGATTACCAGCTGGGTAATCGCAACGACGACACCATGAGTTCCATGGCCGGCATGGTGACCGAGACCCAGGACCTGAAGGATATCTCGGCCTTCTACGCCAGCCTGAAACCCATGAAGGGCCAGCCGGGCGACGCCAAGCTGGCCAAGCAGGGCGAGAAACTGTATCTGAACGGCAACAAGAAGCTGGGTGACTTTGCCGCCTGCATCCGCTGCCATGGCGAGAAGGGCAAGGGTCTGGACAAGAAGAACTCGCTGTTCCCGGTCATCGGCGGCCAGTCCAAGGAGTATCTCATCAAGCAGCTCAAGGACTTCAAGTCCGGCACCCGGACCAACGATCCGGCCAGCATGATGGCGATGGTCGCCCAAGGCATGACCGACGAGGAAATCACGGCGGTTTCCGAGTACCTGTCCGGCCTCTGAGTTCGATCCCGCTGCTGAAGCGAAAAAACGCGCCCCGGTCACCCGGGGCGCGTTTTTTTTACGCCGTGCTTATTGCAGATTGCCGCGCGACAGCGCTGGCTCAGAGCGGAAAGGCGACCACGTGGTGCACGTCGGCGCGGATGCCGACCTGCTCGCCGATGGCATGATCGAGGTGGCTGGGGAACAGCGACAGCAATTGGGTGCCGGTGGGCAGTTCCAGCGTGTACAGCACTTCCGCTCCCTTGAAGGCCTTTTGCACGATGCGCGCCTGCAGGCGGCCGCCGGGATCGGGGACGATGTCGTCGGGACGCAGCAGCAGTTCGACGGCCGTCCCCGGTGGGCAGTCGTAGGCGCGGTCGCCCCGCAGCACGCCCAGTTCCGTATCCACGGTGTCGTTGCTGAGCATGCTGCCCTGGATGAACACCCCCTGGCCGATGAAATCGGCGACGAAGCGGTCCGTCGGTTCGTGGTAGAGATTGAAGGGGGTGTCCCACTGCAGGATGCGTCCCTCGAACATCACCCCCACCTGGTCGCCGAGGGCGAAGGCCTCGTCCTGGTGGTGGGTGACGAGGATGCCGGTGATGCCCTCCTGCTTGAGGATGTCGCGCACCTCCAGGCTGAGGCGCTCGCGGGTGTCCACGTCGAGGTTGGAGAAGGGTTCGTCCATGAGGATGGCGCGCGGCTGGGCGGCCAGCGCCCGGGCCAGGGCCACGCGCTGCTGCTGGCCACCGGACAACTCGTGCGGATAGCGCGCGGCCAGGTCCGTGAGGCCGACCAGCTTGAGCATGCGCGCGACGGTCTCGCGTCGTTGCCGCCCCGGTTGCCGGCGCAGGGCGAAACCGACGTTGTCGCCCACCGTCATGTGGGGGAACAGGGCGTAGTCCTGGAATACCATGCCCAGGCGGCGCTTCTCCGGGGCAAGGGTAAAGCCCGGCCGCGACAGGCAGGTGTCGCCCATGCGGATCTCGCCCCGGCCGATGGGCTCGAAGCCGGCGATGGCGCGCAGCGCGGTGGTCTTGCCGCAGCCGCTGGGGCCGAGCAGGCAGGCCAGGCTGCCTTCGTTGACGTGCAGGGACAGGCTGTCGACCACCACCTGCTGGCGGTAGCGGCATTCGATGTCCTTGATGTCCAGAAGGGGTTGCATCGCGCGGATGATATCAGAGGCGCGCCCGCGCGGGCGGGCGTCTTCAGGTGAGGAGAAATTCCAGCAGCGCCTTCTGCGAGTGCAGGCGGTTTTCCGCCTCTTCCCACACCACGCTCTGCGGGCCGTCGATGACCTCGGCGGTCACCTCTTCGCCGCGGTGGGCGGGCAGGCAGTGCATGAACAGGGCGTCGGGGGCGGCCCGGGCCATCAGTGCGCTGTCCACCTGGTAGTCGGCGAAGGCACGCTCGCGGGCCGCCTGTTCCTCTTCCTGGCCCATGCTGGACCAGACGTCGGTGACCACCAGTTCGGCGCCGGCCACCGCCTCGGCGGGGGTGGTGCAGAGGCGGACGTGCTCTGCGCTGGCCGCCAGTATCGCCGCGTTGGGCAGGTAGCCCTCGGGGGCGGCGACGCGCAGCTGGAAATCGAACAGGCGCGCGGCGTTGATGTACGAGTGGCACATGTTGTTGCCGTCGCCGATCCACGCCACGGTCCTGCCGGCGATGTCGCCGCGCTGCTCGGTCCAGGTCTGCATGTCGGCCAGCAGCTGGCAGGGGTGGAACTGGTCGGTGAGGGCGTTGATCACCGGCACGCTGGAGAATTCGGCGAAGCGCTCGATCTTCTCGTGCTCGAAGGTGCGGATCATGATCACGTCCAGCATGCGCGACATGACGCGCGCCGAGTCCTCGATGGGCTCGCCGCGGCCCAGCTGGGTGTCGCGCGGCGAGAGGAAGATGGCGTGGCCGCCGAACTGTGCCATGCCGGCCTCGAAGGAGACCCGGGTGCGGGTGGAGGATTTCTCGAACACCATGCCCAGCACCTTGTTCTTCAACGGCTGGTAGCGTTCGCCGTTGCGGTGCATGCGTTTCAGTTCGATGGCGCGCTGGATGAGGGCGCGCAGCTCGTCCCGGCTGAGGTCGTTGAGGGTGAGAAAGTGTCGTACGGCCACGGTGGTAATCCCTGAAAAAACGGCGGGTCTAGGCTTCGAGGAAGCGACGGATGAGTCCGGAGAGGGTTTCCACCAGGGTCGCCGCCTCGTCGTCGCCGAGGGTCAGCGGCGGCAGCAGGCGCACCACGTTACCGGCGGTGACGTTGATCAGCAGGCCCTGCTCCAGCGCCCGTTGCACCAGCTCGCCGCAGGGGCGGTCCAGCTCGATGGCCAGCAGCAGGCCCAGGCCACGGATCCCGCTGACGCCGTCGCAGCCGCCGAGGGCGGTGCCGAAGTCGGCGAGCAGGCGTTTGCCGAGGGCCCGGGCGCGCGCGGCGAGGTGCTCGGTGTCCATGGTGTCGAGGACCGCCAGCGCGGCGGCGCACACCAGCGGGTTACCGCCGAAGGTGGAGCCGTGGTTGCCGGGATGGAACAGCCCGGCGGCCCCGCCGCGTGCCAGGCAGGCGCCGATGGGCACGCCGTTGCCCAGTGCCTTGGCGCTGGTGAGCACGTCCGGGCGGGCGCCGCTGTGCTGCCAGGCGAACCATTCGCCGCTGCGGCACAGGCCGGTCTGGATCTCGTCCAGCATCATCAGCCAGCCGTTGTCGTCGCACAGCTGGCGGATGCCCGGCAGGTAATCGTCGCCGGGGATGCGGATGCCGCCCTCGCCCTGCACCGGCTCCACCAGCACGGCGACGATGTCCTTGTTCTTGCCCAGCGCGGCGATGGCATCGAGGTCGTCAAAGGGCACGCGCAGGAAGCCGCTCACCAGCGGCTCGAAGCCGGCCTGCACCTTGCGGTTGCCGGTGGCGCTGAGGGTGGCCAGGGTGCGGCCGTGGAAGCTGCCGTCCATGACCACGATGGCGGGGCGCTCGATGCCCTTGGCATGGCCGTGCAGGCGCGCCAGCTTGATGGCGGCCTCGTTGGCCTCGGCGCCGGAGTTGGCGAAGAACACCCGCTCCATGCCGGACACGGCGGTGAGCCGCTCGCCCAGGGCCTGCTGGCGCTGGATGCCGTACAGGTTGGAGGTGTGTACCAGCCGGCCTGCCTGCTCGCAGACGGCCTCGGTGACGGCTGGATGGGCGTGCCCCAGGCCGCACACGGCGATGCCGCTGATGGCGTCCAGGTAACGCTTGCCGTCCGCGTCCCACAGCCACACGCCCTCGCCCCTCTCGAAGCTGACGGGGAGTCGTGCGTAGGTGGTCATCAGTGTGTTCGACATGGTTGCTGTACTTTCTCGATCCCGTGGGTTTGCCGTGGCAACAATTGGAACCGCCAAGGCGCCAAGGGTCACATGAACAAAACCTGGCGGCCTTGGCATCTTGGCGGTTCGATTTCACAGCGGCCAAAACGAGAAAGGCAGTCCCGATAGAGACTGCCGTCCTGTAGATCAGCGGATTCTATCGGCTAATTAATCCCAAGGCAATAGTGGGTTTTTAGCGGCTTTCCCAGGCATTACGGGCGCTGCAGGGCGGTTTCGACCTCCGCGCGCTTGTCGTGTCCGCGCAGGATCTCGATCAGGCTGAGGGCGAAGTCCATGGCCGTGCCCGGGCCGCGCGAGGTGATCACGGTGCCGTCGATGACCACCGCTTCGTTCGTCACGGTGGTGTCCGGCAGGTCGAGCCCATCCAGCGAGCCGGGGTAGGCGGTGGCGCGCCGCCCGGCCAGCAGGCCGCCGCTGGCGAGCACCTTGGGTGCGGCGCAGATGGCGGCGGTGTACTTGCCCTCGGCGGCCATGCGCTGCAGCAACTGGCGGATACGCGGGTCGGCGTCGAGGTGATCGGCCCCGGGCAGGCCGCCGGGCAGCACCACCATGTCGAAGTCGCGCTTCAACGCCTCGTCGAGGGTGGTGTCGGGAAGTATCGTGACGCCGCGGCTGCAGCGCACCGGGCCGGGCCCGAGACCGGCGCTGACCACCTCGATGCCGGCGCGCACCAGCAGGTCGATGACGGTGACGGCCTCCAGTTCTTCGCAGCCCTGGGCTAGGGGGACAAGAACGCTCGCCATGTGCGGAACCTCTGCATGTGTTGCTCGAGAAGTCGGGAGACGGGCAGGATCGCGACGCCCTCGGCGGCCAGTCGCGGCAGCTCCTGTTCCAGTACGTCGAGGGTTTCGGGGTAGGGGTGGCCGATGGCCAGGGCGATGCCGTGTTCGCGCGCCAGGCGCACGGTGCGCCTCAGTTCGGCGCGGATCTTTTCACGGTCGCGGTCGCTGTCGAGGAACACGTCGCGGCGGATGTTGGGCACCCAGTTCTCGTTGGCGGCCTTCACCGCGACGCTGGCCTTGGTGGTGTAGCTGTCGACGAAATAGAGCTCGTCATGGCCGTCCAGTTCCTGCATCAGCCAGCGCATGTAGCCCAGGTCCTGGGTGAGCAGGCTGCCCATGTGGTTGTTGATGCCGGAGATGTGCGGCACGGCCTTGAGGTCCTTGCGCAGCTGGCGCAGGAACTGCTGCCGGTCCATGTCGGGAGTCAGGCCGCCGGGGCCAAGGCGGTTGTGGTCCATGGCCTCCATGGGCAGGTGCAGCATGACTTCCTTGCCCTGCTGGTGGGCCAACTCGGCCAGTTCGCGGGCATGCGGCGTATGCGGCAGAAAGGCATAGGTGACGGGCCAGGGCAGGCGGATGGCGCGCAGGTCGCGCTGGCGCAGGTTGCCCAGGTCGTCGATGATGATGCTGATCGCCGCGCCCGCGGGCTCGACGATGGGCGTGACGGGCTCGGCGCCGGCCGGCGGCCCCATCAGCAGCCCTGCCAGCAGGGTGGCAGGGCCGATCTGGCGTCGCAGGGCGTGCTTCATGGCCGGGAGGCTAGCGGGATTGCAGGATCTGCAGCCCCTTGAGGATGTTCAATGCCTCGTAGAGCTGGTAGTCCGTCTGTGCCAGCGGCAGTTCGGCGGGCTTCTTCTTCTCCTTCTCCCCCGGCTTGCCGGCGGTCTTCTTTTCTTCCTTGCCCTTGCCGTTTTCCAGGTGACGGGCGAGATCCGCCTCCTTCAGGTGGCCATCATCATGTTCCAGGGTGGTGATCTTGACCGGCTGCAGGACGATGTCCGGCTCGATGCCCTCGGCCTGAATGGAACGGCCCGACGGCGTGTAGTAACGCGCCGTGGTGAGCTTCAGGGCGGTGTTGTTGTTGAGCGGCAGGATGGTCTGTACCGAGCCCTTGCCGAAGGTGCGGGTGCCGATGATGATGGCGCGCTTGTGATCCTGCAGGGCACCGGCGACGATCTCCGAGGCCGAGGCGGAGCCGCCGTTGACCAGCACCACCAGCGGCGCGCCGTCGAGCAGGGTGCGCGGGGTGGCGCTGAACTTCATCTCCGAGTCGCGGATGCGCCCCTGGGTGTAGACGATCAGGCCCTTGTCGATGAAGGCATCGGTGACCTCCACCGCGGCGTTGAGCACGCCGCCGGGGTTGTTGCGCAGGTCCAGCACCAGGCCCTTGAGCTTGCCGCCGCTCTCTTCCTTCAGCTTGTCGATGGCCTCGGCCAGGTTTTCGCCGGTGTGCGACTGGAACTGGGAGATGCGCAGGTAGCCGAAGCCGTCCTCGAGGAGGCGCTGGCGCACGCTCTTGACCTTGATGATGTCGCGGGTGATGGTGATCTTGAGGGGTCTTTCCTCGCCCTCGCGGATGATGGTGAGGGTGATCTTGGTGCCCACCTTGCCGCGCATGATGTTGACCGCGTCGCGCAGGGTCATGCCTTTGACGGGCTTTTCGTCGAGGCGGATGATCAGGTCACCGGCCTTCACGCCGGCGCGCTGGGCCGGGGTGTCGTCGATGGGCGAGATGACCTTGACGAAGCCGTCCTCCATGCCCACCTCGATGCCGAGGCCGCCGAATTCGCCGGTGGTGCCCACCTGCAGGTCCTTGAAGCTGTCGGGGTCGAGATAGCTGGAATGGGGGTCGAGGCCGGAGAGCATGCCGCGGATGGCGTTTTCCAGCAGTTCCTTGTCGCTGACCGGTTCCACGTAGTCCTTCTTGATGCGGGCGAAGACCTCGGTGAAGGTGCGCAGTTCCTCCAGTGGCAGGGCTGCCTCGCTGGGCTGCTCCTTCTCCGCCAGTACCCCCTGGCCGATGGCCAGCATGACGCCGAGGGTGAGGCCAATGAGGAGCACCAGCAGGGTACGCGTGTTCGATTTCATGTGTAACTCCGTGGAAAATGCCGCGATTGTTCGATTTTCAGATGGTTACGGCGCGAGAATTCGCCGATTATGCCGGACTCCCGGGGAACTTGCACATTTCTTGCCGGTCCTCATGGTGCCTGCGCGGGCGTTCAGCGGCCTGCCACTCTCTTCGGCTTGCCACGGCACCACTTTAGCGGGTTGAGGGGCTTGCCATCGTGACGGATCTCGAAATACAGGGCATGCTCGTCGAGGCCGCCGCTGTTGCCGACGGCGGCGATCACGTCTCCTGCCTCGACCCAGTCGCCGACTTCCTTGTACAGGCTCTGGTTGCCGCCGTAGAGGCTCATGTAGCCGTCGCCGTGATCGATGATGGTGAGCAGGCCGAAGCCGCGCAGCCAGTCGGAAAAGGCCACCCGGCCGTGGGAGACGGTGCGTACCTCGGTGCCTTCGCGGGCGCTGATGCGCACCCCCTGCCAACGCAGCTTGCCCACCTTGCGGCGCTTGCCGAAGCGCGCCGTGATGCGCCCCGAGGTGGGCCAGGCGAGCTTGCCGCGCAGTTGCGCGAAGGGCTTGCCTTCGCCCACTTCCCACGGTGTCTCGGTGGGACCATCGGCGATGCGCTCGAGCAGGCGTTGCAGGCGCTGCTCGTCTTCCAGCATCTGGCTCAGGCGGCGGCCCTTGCCCTGCATCTCGCGATCGAGCTTGGCGAGAAGTTGCGCGCGCTCCTTGCGCGTGGCCTCCAGTTGCTGTTTCTCATTGACCCTTTCGGCGCGGTTTCGTTCGAGTTGGCGGGTCTTGTCCTCGATCCGTTCTTCCAGCGCGTTCAGCTCGGCGAGGCTGCTGTCGATGGCCTGGATCTTCGCCAGGCGGGCGCGGTTGTAGTAGTCGTAATAGGTGAGGGTGCGCGCCACGGCGGCGGGATCCTGCTGGTTGAGAAGGATCTTCAGGTATTCCTGCCGGCCGCTGGCATAGGCCGCACGCAGTTGCCGGGCGAGGGCGAGGCGGTGCTGGCGCAGGTCTCCGCGCAGGGTCTTCTGCTGCTGCTGCAGGTCTTTCAATTCGCGCTTCTGGCGGCGGATCTGGCGCTCGAGTTCGCGCAGCAGGGCGGCGGTCTTGCCGATGCGCCTTTCCGTGTTGCGCAGCCGCGACTGCAGGGACTGCTTGCGCTGACGGTCGCTGTCCAACTCGCTGCGCAGGGCGTGGATCTGCTGCCGCAGCCGTTCCAGCCGGGCGGCGTCGTCGGCGGCCAGGGCGGAGGTGGGCAGGCCGGCGAGCAGCAGCAGGGCGAGGAGCAGGCTCGGCAGCGGGTTCACGGTTTGGCAGGCATCGGTCATGGGATGCCGCGAGGATACCGCAGGCGGCGCCGGGACGAGAAGCCCGGGGCGTCCCGGGGACTCAGCCGTTGGCGACGTCGTCCCGCAGCATGACCAGCGAGTGGCCGCCCATTTCCGGCGGGATCGGCAGGCCCATCAGGGCCAGCATGGTGGGGGCGATGTCGCACAGGGAGCCGCCATTGGCCTCCAGTTCCGCCGCGCGGCCGACGTAGATCAGCGGCACCGGGTTGCTGGTGTGGGCGGTGTGCGGCTGGCCGGTCTCCGGGTCGGCCATGCGTTCGGCATTGCCGTGGTCGGCGGTGATCAGGGCCTCGCCGCCCACCTTCTGCAGGGCCTCGATGACGCGGCCGAGGCAGGCGTCCAGGGCCTCGATGGCCTTCACCGTGGCGTCGAACTTGCCGGTGTGGCCGACCATGTCGGGGTTGGCATAGTTGCAGATGATGGTGTCGTACTTGCCGCTCTCGATGGCGGCCACCAGCTTGTCGGTGAGTTCGGGGGCGCTCATCTCCGGCTGCAGGTCGTAGGTGGCGACGTTGGGCGAAGGCACCAGGATGCGGTCCTCGCCCTCGAAGGGTTCCTCGCGACCGCCGTTGAAGAAGAAGGTGACGTGGGCGTATTTTTCCGTCTCGGCGATGCGCAGCTGGCGCAGGCCCTGCTCGGCGACGTACTCGCCGAACACGTTCTTCAGCCGCTCGGGCGGAAAGGCCACCGGCACGTCGAAGTCGGCGCTGTATTCGGTGAGGCTGACGAAGGTGCCCAGCTTCGGCCTGGCGGCGCGCTCGAAGCAGTCGAAGTCGTCCTCGATGAAGGGGCGGGTGATCTGCCGGGCGCGGTCGGAGCGATAGTTCATGAACACCACCACGTCGCCGTCCTCGACCCGCACCGGCTGCTCGCCCTCGGGGACGATGGCGGTGGGGAGGACGAACTCGTCGGTCTCGCCGCGCGCGTAGGCGGCCCGCAGGGCGCTCTGCGCGTCCGCGGCCCGGTACTTGCCCTTGCCCTGCGTGATGAGGTCGTAGGCGGCCTGGATGCGCGGCCAGCGGTGGTCGCGGTCCATGGCGTAGTAGCGGCCGACGAGGGAAGCGAAGCGGCCGCTGCCCAGTTCGTCGAAGACCTTCTGCATGTTGGCGATGTAAGTCTCGGCGCTCTTTGGCGGCGTGTCGCGACCGTCGAGGAAGGCGTGCAGGTAGACGCGCCTGGCGCCGCGCTCCACCGCCAGGCGCGCCATGGCCTGGATCTGTTCCTCGTGGCTGTGCACGCCGCCGTCCGAGAGGAGCCCGAGGATGTGCACCGCCTTGTCGTTGTCGACCGCCAGGTCGACGGCGTTGGTCAGGGTCTGGTTGGTGAAGAAGGAGCCGGTGCGGATGGCGCGGCTGACACGGGTGAACTCCTGGTACACCACGCGCCCGGCGCCCAGGTTGAGGTGGCCGACCTCGGAGTTGCCCATCTGCCCGCTGGGCAGGCCCACCTCGGCTCCGGATCCCTTGATGAGGGTGTGCGGATATTGTGTCCAGAGCCTGTCCCAGTTCGGTTTCCTGGCGCTGTAGATGGCGTTGGCCGTCGTGTCTTCGCTATAGCCCCAGCCGTCGAGGATGATGGTGATGATGGGGGAGGGTCGTGTGGGCATGGAGTGGTATCATCTCGTGGTGCACAAGAGCGGAATTCTAACCGATTCCGAGTCTGGCTGGGAAGCGCGGCGGTGGACGTCGTTGGCAATGAGGCGGGCGAGGGTGTAATAAGACCACTTGGTAAATCAGTATTTTCTACTATTCTGAAGCGACGGAATCATATATTACTGTATTTTACTTTGGTAATATTGAGGCCGGGGCGGGGAATGTGTCCGCAGGTGTAAACAATCCGACTGCCGGGACGGCAGCGGTCAACCCAGGGTGCTGTGGTATGAGTGATTCCGAACATTTGATTACCCGTGACGAGGACATCGAGCGTGCCTCGCGTTCCATCAAGGCCATGTCGCATCCATTGCGGCTGAAGATCCTCTGTGCCCTGGGCGACCGCGAGGTCAGCGTGCAGGACATCGTCAGCATGGTGGGCACCTCGCAGAGCAACATCTCCCAGCACCTCGCGATCCTGCGCGACAAGGGCATCCTGATGTCGCGCAAGGACGCCAACCGTGTCTACTACCGCGTGGGTGACGCGCGAACCCTGCGCCTCATCAGCATGATGCGAGAGGTCTTCTGCTCCGTCGAATGAGACCGTCCGCCGCGGGGGCGCCGGTGCGTCCGCGGCTTGAGTTTCCCGTTCTTCCACTATATCGTCCGCCCACTTTCACCCAGGCGATAGCAAAACCATCATGCAGCAATTCAGCACTTTCCTCGTTACCAACTGGCCTCTGTTCCTGGCCCTGGTCATCATTCTCTTCCTCCTGGTGCGTTCCTATGTGGGCCCCGGCGCCGCCAAGGCCCTTACCCCCATGCAGGCCCTGCAGCTGATCAATCATCAGGATGCCCTGGTGCTGGACGTGCGCACCGAGAAGGAATTCAACGAAGGCCACATCATCAATGCCATGTCCGCGCCGCTGGGCGTGTTGTCCAACCGCCTGACCCAGCTGGCGCCGTACAAGCAGTCGCCCATCATCGTCGTCTGCCGCAGCGGGGCGCGTTCCGGGCAGGCCGTGGCGACCCTGAAGAAGGCGGGCTTCGGGCAGATCTACAACCTGTCGGGCGGCATCATGGCCTGGCAGAGCGCCAACATGCCGCTGACCACGGAGAAGGGCAAGCCGCCGAAACCGGCCTCGGCGGATCCCAAGGGGGGGAAGAAAACGCAGCCGGCGGACGATGGCGAGCAGGAACCCGAGCCCAAGGCCATCGGGCACGACGATGATGCCGATTTCAGCGTGGCGGATGATACGGCGGAAGAAGGCCCCGGCGAGGAGGCGAAGGAAGAAACGGCACTCAAGCCGCCGGAAGTCGTCATCTATACCGGCGCCTATTGCCCCTATTGCATGCGCGCCCTGCAGCTCTTGAAAAGCAAGGGCGTGGCCTATACTGAGCTGAATGTCGACCGCGACAGCCAACTGCGCCAGGAGATGGTCGCCAGGTCCGGCTCCGACACGGTACCCCAGATCTTCGTCGATGGCAGGCACATCGGCAACTGCGACGACATCCATGAGATCGACGCGCAGGGCAGGCTGGACGAACTGCTGGGCCTGGAAAGGGCATGAGCGGCGGGGTCAAGGTGGAGGCCTATTGGGCCGCCGCTTGTGCCTTCTGCAGTGGCGCCGTCGGCCTGCTGCAGCGCAAGGGTGTCGGCTTCGCCGAGTACCGCGTCGACCTTGATCCCAGGCTGCGCGCCGAAATGGCCCCCTTGCTGGGGCCGGTATAGATCCGGCCGAGCACCAAAGGCAACCCGGGAGGAAACCCCATGGCCGATTCCCTGCACATCGTCTGTCCCCACTGCGACGGCATCAACCGCGTGCCGGGCGACAGGCTGAGCGCCGGCCCCAAGTGCGGTGTCTGCCACAAGCCCCTGTTCACGGGCGAACCCCTGAACCTCGACAGCGCACGCTTCCAGCGTCACCTGCAAAAAGGCGATCTGCCCCTGCTGGTGGACTTCTGGGCCTCCTGGTGCGGGCCATGCCAGATGATGGCGCCGGTGTTTGCCCAGGCCGCCCGCCAGCTCGAGCCACGGCTGCGGCTGATCAAGATCAACACCGAGCAGGAACAGCCGCTGTCCGCGCAGTTCGGCATCCGCAGCATCCCCACCCTGATCCTGTTCAAGAATGGCCGCGAGGCGGCGCGCATGGCCGGCGCCATGGACCTGGGCATGCTGCTGAACTGGACACGCCAGCAGCTCTGAGCGGGCCCCGCGACACGCTTCGCCGGTTTCAATTTCGCCGGTGAGCCAGTAGACTTCCCGCACGTTTCAAGGGCGCTTCAGGCAAGGGGTCGCGATTCCGGGCAGGGAGCCACCGGCGGCAGCCTTCAGGTCACGCCGAGTGCGCGGTCCCTTGTCAGCAGTGCTTTCAACCCGGTCCGCAGGGGCCACGCACACGGAATCATCGCCATGTCAGAACAGGAAAATGCCGCCCAGGGCGAGCAGCCGCAACAGCAATTCGCCCTGCAGAAGATCTACCTCAAGGACCTCTCCTTCGAGACCCCCAACTCCCCCGCCATCTTCACCGAGCAGTGGGAGCCAAGCATCAATGTCGAGCTGCAGACCGCCGGCAGCGAAGTCGGCGAGAACGTTCACGACGTGGTGCTGACGGTCACCGTCACCGCCAAGCTGGGCGACAAGATCGCCTACCTGGTGGAGGTGCAGCAGGCCGGCGTGTTCACCGTGGCCGGTTTCAACGAGCAGGAGCGCGGCCACATGCTGGGCAGTTATTGTCCCGGCATCCTCTTTCCCTACGCCCGCGAGGCCATCTCCGACCTGGTCGCCAAGGGCGGTTTCCCGCAGATGCTGCTTGGCCCGGTGAACTTCGACGCCATGTATGCCGAGCACCTGCAGCGCCAGCAACAGCCGCAGGGTGACGGTGAAGCCGCCGTCCACTAGACCCTTGCCGGCGATCAACGCAACCCCCGTCTGCGTCCTGGGGGCCGGTTCCTGGGGCACCGCGCTGGCCATCCAGCTGGCGCGCGGCGGGCGCCCCGCCATTCTCTGGGGACACGACCCGGCGCACATGGCCGAGCTGCGCGCCACGCGCGTCAATGCCCGCTACCTGCCGGGCGTGCCGCTGCCCGACAGCCTGCGGCTCAGCGACGACCTGGCGGCCGCCGTGCGGGATGTGCGCGATATCCTGGTGGTGGTGCCCAGCCATGCCTTCCGCGCCGTGCTCAGCGCGATGCGGCCCCACCTGCGCGACGACGTTCGCCTGATGTGGGCCACCAAGGGACTGGAAGCCGGTTCCGGCAAGCTGTTGCACCAGGTGGCGGAAGAGGTGCTGGGCGCGGCCAGGACCATGGCCGTGGTGTCCGGTCCCACCTTTGCCCGCGAGGTGGCCGAGGGCCTGCCCACCGCCTTGACGGTGGCCTCGGCGGATGCCGACTATGCGCACTTCGTCGCCGAGCGCCTGCGCAGCGACACCTTCCGCGCCTACATGAGCAGTGACGTGCCCGGGGTGGAGGTGGGCGGGGCGGTGAAGAACGTGCTGGCCATCGCCGCCGGTATCTCCGACGGCCTGGGCTTCGGCGCCAATGCCCGCAGCGCCCTGATCACCCGTGGCCTGGCCGAGATCATGCGCCTCGGAGAGGCCCTCGGTGGTCAGCACGAGACCTTCATGGGCCTGGCCGGACTGGGCGACCTGGTGCTCACCTGCACCGACGACCAGTCACGCAACCGCCGCCTGGGCCTGGCGCTGGGTGAGGGCGCAACCCTGGAGGACGCCCTGGCCGGCATCGACCAGGTGGTGGAAGGCGTGCAGACCGCGCGCGAGGTGCACGACCTGGCCACCAGCCTCGGCGTCGAGATGCCCATCACCGAGCAGGTCCACGCCGTGCTGTACCAGTCCCGCGCGCCGAAACAGGCCGTGCACGCCCTGCTGACCCGCGAGCAGAAGGCCGAAACCTAGGCATCTTCAAGACAGCGTGAAGTAGAAACGGGCGCCCTTGCCGGGTTCCGCCTCGGCCCACACCCGCCCGCCGTGGCGGTGGACGATGCGGGCGACGGTGGCCAGGCCGACGCCGCTGCCGGGGAAGTCCGTTTCATGGTGCAGGCGCTGGAAGGCACCGAACAGCTTGTCGGCGAAGCGCATGTCGAAGCCGACGCCGTTGTCACTGACCACGTACACGCTGTTGCCGTCGTCGTCCTGGCGCGCCTCAAAGCGAATCCGCGCCCGCGGGTTGCGAGCGCTGTATTTCCAGGCATTGCCCAGCAGATTGTCGAGCACCGCGTTGAGCATCTGCTCGTCGCCCTCGGCGCGGATGTCCTCGGCGATCTCCCACT
>Ga0256830_1001084_pt1 | contig 19708 bp, 16 predicted proteins | sample 128326metaG_FD_190537 | JGI IMG/M metagenome (GOLD analysis project Ga0256830, IMG submission 190537) | Hydrothermal vent microbial communities from Lau Basin, Pacific Ocean - 128-326 | ecosystem: Environmental > Aquatic > Marine > Hydrothermal vents | place: Pacific Ocean: Lau Basin | collected... | reverse complement strand
TGTGACTCCTGTGATCGTTGATGATGTTCATGGGTTGGCCCGCATTTTCCGCCAGGGATGTAATGATTGTGGGCATCGAGTGTTTCATGGGTATGACAGTTCCATGACAGGGGATGCTGGTTCAGCGCAGAGCCTGGGGCGGGAAATCGCAACGGAAGGTGCTGCCCTCCCCGGGGCGGCTGCTGATGTGAAGGCGGGCGTGGTGTCTTTCAAGCACATGCTTGACGATGGCCAGGCCCAGCCCCGTGCCGCCGCTCTCCCGGGAACGTCCGGCGTCCACGCGGTAGAAGCGCTCCGTGAGGCGGCCGATGTGCTGTGGGGGAATGCCGATGCCTGTGTCGGAAACCTCGAAGTGGCCGCCATCGCCATCGCGGTACCAGCGAATGCGGATATGCCCGCCCTCCGGCGTGTAACGGATGGCGTTGTTGATGAGGTTGGAAAAGGCGCTGTAGAGTTCCTTCTCGTCTCCCAATACACGGCATTCCGCGCTCACGTCCAGGTGGATGTCATGCCCCAGGGGAGCGCTCAGGGTCTGGGCGCTGTGATAGAGATTGTTCAGCAGCGGCCCGATGGACACGGGCTGGTGTTGCGCGGCATTGTCATGCTCTGTTTCCAGGCGCGACAGCAGCAGCAGATCTTCCACGAGGTGTTGCATGCGCAGATTGTGCTGTTTCATGAGTTCCAGCGGGCGTTGCCACTGGGCGGCGCATTCGCCGCCGGCGTCCAGCAGGGTTTCAAGGTATCCGCCCACCACGGTCAGGGGAGTGCGCAATTCATGGGAGACATTGGCGATGAAGTCGCTGCGCATCTGTTCCAGGTGTTTGATGCGGGTGATATCCCGCGCCACCAGCAGGCGCTGGTCCTGGCCGTAGGGAATGATGGTCAGCGTCAGGGTCTGCTGGTCGTCGATCGGGGAGGGGAGTTCTATGCTGTCGGGGTAGTGGCCGTGGGAAAAATAGCGGGTGAAACGCGGATGGCGCAGCAGGTTGTTGATGCGTTGCCCCACATCCTGGGGCGAGCGCAGGCCCAGCAGGGAGCGGGCGGCCTCGTTGAACCATTCGATCTCTCCCGTGGCGCTCATCACGATGGTGGCGTCGGGGAGGGCCGCCGTTGATTCCCGGAAGCGGCTGATGACGCTGGCCAGGCGGCGCTTGCGGCGATTGGCGCGTTCGCGCAGGCGGTAGAAATGGTAATAGACCTCGCCCCACACGCCGCGGCCCTGTGGCGGTTCGTGACGCGCGCCCTTGCGCAGCCACAGTTCCAGGCGGCGCAGGTGAAGCAGGTGCCATCCCAGCAGGGCCGCCACGGCCAGGAGCATGAAGGCCAGTACGTGGCCCGTGAGCCAGCCGCCCGCCAGGGCGGCAAGCAGTATCAGCGTTGTGCGGATGATTTCGCCAGGCCAGGGGTTCATGATCAGGGATGGGGATGAAAGCGGTAGCCGCTGCCGCGCACGGTTTCGATAAAGGCGGCATGGCCCGTCGGCTCCAGCGCCTTGCGCAGGCGGCGGATATGCACATCCACGGTGCGTTCCTCCACGTAGGCGGTCCGGCCCCATACATGGTCCAGCAACTGCGCGCGGCTGTAGACGCGTTCGGGATGGGTCATGAAGAATCGTATCAGGCGGTATTCCGTGGGACCGAGCCTGATTTCCCCGCCGCCGGCGGTGAGGCGCTGGCTGGCTGTGTCGAGGCGCAGGCCGTGGTGTTCGATGATTTCATCGGCGCGGTGGGGGGTGCTGCGCCGCAGCAGGGCCTTGATGCGGGCCACCAGCTCGCGGGGAGAGAAGGGCTTGGTCATGTAGTCATCGGCCCCCGATTCCAGGCCCAGAACCATATCCGACTCGGCGTCGCGCGCGGTGAGCATGATGATGGGGATGGACCGGGTCTGCGTGTCCCTGCGCAGTTGCCGCGCCAGGTCCAGCCCGCTGCTGTCGGGCAGCATCCAGTCGAGCAGGATGAGATCCGGGAAGCGCTCAGAGAGGCGCGAGCGGGCGCCACGCGCGTCGTGGGCGGTGGTGACTTCGTAGCCGGCGCGCGTCAACGCCAGCGCCACCATCTCACGGATGGCGGGCTCGTCTTCGATGAACAGGATGCGGGGCGTCATGGTTCACGTGTGATTGCATGAGGGCTGGTGCATTAGAAACCATGATTGTTACATATTTATGACAATCGAAGCGCGCATTGTACCCCGGCAGCCATATATTTCGTGTTCGGCCGCCGCGTGCCGTTTCACGGGAAGGCGGCGTTGCGCCTATCAGTCAAAGGGGTCGGTATCGAGGAGTGACGTGGGGATAAAAGGGTCCAGGCGGCGCTTGGCGCTGGCGGCCTCGATGGTGGCGGGCGGGGCGGGCTGGGTGCGGCGGGGCATGCTGAAGCGGCTGGGGCGCCGTGTGGGGCTTGTCTTGCTGCGGTCCGGCACCTGCACGATGCGGGCTTCGCGAAAGCCGGCGGCGCGGATTTTCCGCAGCGCCGAGCTGGCCTGCGCGGAAGTTTCATAATAGCCGGCCATGATCCGGATCTGGTCGCGCTCCTCTTCTTTCCTGGAATAGCGGTAGGACATGTACACGATGCCAAAGGGGCGGATGATATCGTAGCGGCTCATATCCGTGTCTTCGGTGGTGGTGACATGGATGGCGTAGAGATACATGGCGTCCTGCCCGGGTTGCTTTTCCGGCCCGGACGGTTGTCCGGCCTGTTGGCTGGGCTCTGGCGTGTCTTCCTGCTTCGCGGGAGCGGAAAGTCGGGCGGACGGGGGCTGGGCGCCGGCCGTGTCTCTGGCCCGGGGGGCGCCGCCCGCCCGGCTGCGCATGATATAGGCGTCATGGAACCCTTGAGACTTCACCAGGCTCAGAACCCGCCGTGCCTCCACAAGACTGGGATAGGTGCCGAGCCGCACATAGATGAGTCCGGGCCTGTTGGCCGCTTCCTGAGTAAAGAGTTTCCCGTATTGGCGTACGCTCTCGAAGTCGGCCATCTCCGGGGTGCGGGAGGCCTCCAGTTGGATGACATACTGGCGGGCCGGATGGCCGCGGTTGTCCGTGCCGGTTTTCCGCGCGGGTTGCGGGGCGGGGGATTTACCGATGCGTGCCGCGGGCGGCGTGTTCACGCCGGCCAGTTCCGGATTGCGGATTCGGGTGATGTAGGCATCCCGGAAGCCCCTTTGGTGGATCTGCGCCAGGGCCTGCTCGGCCTCCTTGCGGCGGGGATAATATCCCAGCCTGACGCGGATCAGGGCCGGCTTCTTCCTGTCCCGATAGCTGTACAGGGTGCCGAGATCCAAGATGCCGTCATAGTCTCTCAGATCGGGCTTGCGGGAGGATTCCAGTTGAATGGCGTAGACATGGGAGGGCGGGGCGGAGGGCGCCGCGAGGGAATTCTGCATGAAAAAGAGCCAAAGCAGAATCCAGGCAGTGCGCGCAACCGGGTTTCGCCCGTGGCGTGACGGGCCGAGAGGGATGGGGGTGGGAAGCATGGCTGTGGTGTTCATTCCTTCGTTGCAGGGCGGGCAGGGCCTGCTATCGGCCTTTTTACCGCCCTGGTCTATCACCTTCTCCACAATTATACCATGGTTTTAGCCCGCATTGCTCACCAGGATGACGGGTTTTCGACGCGCGATCATCCCGCGATCCTGGCGGGCGGCGCGGGTCAGGGTGATGCGGGGGGCAGCATCTTGCCCGGATTGAGGATGTGGCGGGGGTCGAACTGGTCCTTGATGCGCCGCATCAGCCCCAGCGCCTCGGCGCCGATTTCGCGGGTGATGAAATCGCGTTTTTCCAGACCCACGCCATGCTCGCCCGAGAGGGTGCCATTGAGGCTCAGCACCAGGCCGAAGACCTGGTCCAGGCATGCGTGGGCCCGCGCCATCTGATCCCCGTCGTCGGGATCCACCAGCAGGTTGACGTGGATGTTGCCGTTTCCGGCGTGGCCGAAGTTGACAATGGTGATGGCGAAACGGCGCGCCAGCGCCTCCAGCCCCGTGATGAGGTCCGGCAGGCGGGAGACGGGCACCACCACATCTTCGTTGATTTTTTTGGGGGCGACAGTGCGCAGGGCCGGTGACAGGGCCTTGCGGGTGTCCCACAGGGCCTTGATTTCCTCGCGGTTGGTGGCGGAGCGGAAATCCACCAGGCCGTCGTTGCGGGCCGCGGCGTGAATGGCGGCGATGCCCTCCTCCACGGTGGCGGGGGAGCCGTCGGCTTCGATGAGCAACAGGGCGCCGGCCTGCCGCGGCAGGTCGGCGCGGGAATGGTGGCGGATCATGGCAATGGCCTGGGCGTCCATGAATTCCAGGGCGCAGGGAACCTGGGGCTGGCCCATGATGCCGGCAATGGCCCGCGCGGCGCTGCCGATGTCGCGGTAGACGGCGCGCATGGTGCCCTTGGTGGCGGGCCTGGGCAGCAGCTTGAGCGTGGCCTCGGTGATGATGGCCAGGGTGCCCTCTGAGCCGATGAGCAGGCGGGTGAGGTCGTAGCCCACCACGCCCTTGGTGGTGTGGACGCCGCAGCGGAAGTCCTCGCCGGCGCCGCTCACCGCGCGCAGCCCCAGGGTGTTCTCCCGCGGCGTGCCGTATTTCACCGCGCGCGGTCCCGCCGAGTTGTAGGCGAGATTGCCGCCGATGGTGCAGAAGGCTGCGCTGGTGGGGTCGGGGGGCCAGAACAGGCCGTGTTCCCCCGCGCGGTCCTGCACCGCCTGGTTGGTGACGCCGGGCTCCACGGTGATGGTGCGGTTGGCCGGGTCGATGGCCAGGATGCGGTCCATGCGTTCCGTGGACAGGACCAGGCCGCCCCGCGTGGGGACGGTGGCCCCCGTGGTGCCCGTGCCGCGCCCGCGCGGCGTGATGGGAATGGCCTCGCGGTTGCAGAACTGGACGATGCGCAGCACCGTTTCGTGGTCGCGGGGAAAGGCGACGGCTGCCGGCGCCTGGTGGCGGCGGCTGTTGTCGTAGCCATAGGGCCAGCAGTCCGCGGCATCGCAGAGCAGATCGTCCGGGCCGGTGATGGCCGCGAGGGCCTGGAGTTGCGCGGGTGTCATTCAGTCGGAATATTCGAAGACCTTGACCACGGCCTTGATGCCCTTGACCTGTTGCACGATGCGCGCGACCTGCGCGCCCTCCGCGCGCGTCACCCAGCCCATGAGGTAGGTGACGCCGTTCTCCGTGATCACTTTCACATGCAGGGACGACAGCTTCTTTTCCTTCAAAAGCCGGGTCTTCACCTTGGTCGTGAGCCAGGCATCGTTGTTGCGCACCGCGTAGGGCGTCGGGCGCGCGATGGTGATTTCATCATGCACGCGTTTTACCTTGTCCACCTTCCTGGCGATGTCCACCGCGCGGGCGCGCAGGCGCTCATCGGGCGTCTGTCCCAGCAACAGCACCACACGGTTGTAGCTGACCACGGAGATGTGGCTCTGTCCGGCGATTTCCTTGTCGGCCTCGATGGCATTGGCGATCTTGATCTCGATGGCCTGGTCATCGATGATGGTGCCCGGCGTGCGGCGGTCATTGGCGATGGCGACGCCCGTGGCCGCCCCCGCCACGATCACGGGCGCGGCGCAGCCCTGCAGCAGGAGGGGCAGGATCATCAGCAAGGGAACGATTCTGTACACATTCGGAATCCTCGATGTTGCATAAAATTGCGTGTGCCAATCGTGGAGGTCATCTTGTTTCATGCCTCCTGCTGTGTATGGTGGTCACGGGAAGGTACAAGATTCAAGGAGCAAGGTACAAAGGGCTGCTTCCCTTGTGCCTTTCACAATCCCGGTGCCCGATTTTCTGCATTGACTGGATCTATTCCTCTCTCTCCCAAGAGGGGAGGGGGATAATCACTCTGCCGTAAAGGCATCGCGTATCCAGCGTATGCGCGTGCGGTCCTCGTTCCCTGACAGGGTGATGACATCGAAGCGCGCCGCACACGAGTATAGACGACGGATATGCAGAAAATGTCGCGCCGTGGCGACGATTTTCCGCTGTTTGCGCCAGTCGATGCTTTCCTCCGCGCTGCCGAAGCGCGTGCCGCGCCGCGCGCGCACCTCCACGAAGACGATGGTGTCTCCCTCCTTCATGACCAGGTCGATCTCCCCCTGGCGGCAGCGGAAGTTCCTGGCCAGGCATGTCAACCCGCGCGCCCTCAGGTGATCGCAGGCCAGGTCTTCCGCCTTTCGTCCTGCCGCCTGGCTTGGGGAAGGCACGGCGCGCTCCATCCGTCAGTAGGGCACGGGGATGCCGTTCTTGAAGCGTCCCCACGCCGTCTCGCGGAATATGCGGTTGCCGGCGCCCAGGTGCAGGATGCCCGTGTGTCCGAAGAAGCGCTCGTAGCGGTACTTCCTCATCGTGTTCAGAGAGGGGATGATATTGTAGGCATCGATCCCCAGGGCATAGAAGCGGGTGAATTGCCTGACGCTCTTGGGCCACAGGGCCATCACCTGCTGCTTGAGGGGCTGGGGGACGTTGCGGTCGTGCAGGACCCAGGGAATGTCGGTGAAAATGACGCCATCCATGTCGCGGTCGGCGTTCCTGTCCTCATGCCCGGTATAAATATGGGAGGTGGCGTAAACAGGCAGCCTGCTGGCATAGTGGAATTTGAGCTGGGGGCGCAGCAGGCGCGCCTGGCGGGGGAAGGCGCCGAGGAACACGAAGCCGGCGTCCTGGCGCCGCCGGGGTTCGAATTTCAAGGACTGGCCCAGGACCTGTTCCAGGCGTTTGCGCCGTTGATGGCTTTCGTCCAGGTTGAGCAGGGCCTGGATCTGTCTGGAGAAATCGTTCTTTCCGGAGGGATAGAACTGGTATTCCAGGAGGGTGCCGCCCAGCAGTTCCCAGTCGGCGCGGAAGGCTTCCAGCACCCGCTCGCCCCAGGAGCCCTCGGGGATCAGGGCAAGGGCCTGGTTGTGTCCGTCGAGCCAGGCGCGCTCGGCCACCTGGCGCGCCTCGTCTTCCGGCGCCAGGCCAAACTGGTAAATGTTTCCCGTGGCGTGGCTGGGATCGCTGCTGTAATTCAGTGTCAGGGTGGGCACGGGCAGGCGCGGGCGGTCCGCGAGGCGGTTGACGGCATCCTTGCGCAAGGGTCCGACGATGAAATCGGCTCCATCGGCGATGGCCTGTTCATAGACGGCATCGATGCCGCTGCTGTCTTCCCCCACGTCGTAGATCTGGATCACGGGCTGGTAGGACTGGTTGCCGCGATTGTAATGGGCGGCCAGGAAGCCGTTGCGCAGGGCGGCGGCCGCCCGGGCATAGGGGCCGCCATGAGGCAGCAGCAGGGCAATATGCGCGGGCCGCCTGGTTTCTTCCTGCTGGCGGGCCAGCAGGGAATCGATGATATCGGCGGAGACGGGATGGCCGGGAAACCTGGAGCGCCACTCGCCGAGCAGGGCGGCCACGTCCAGGGGCGCCGCCTGGGATAGTTTGGCGATGCGGGCCAGCGCCAGCCAGCCGGTGAAGACGTCGGGCGGGGGTTCCACCTGCATCTGCAGCAGGGCGTCTTCCGTGAGGCGTTGCAGCGCCTGCCAGATGGCTTCCTGATTGGCGCGCGCGCGTACCTTGTCTGAAGGGGGAATCAGGGACGCCAGGGAGACGCGCTCACGGGCGGATTCGAGAAAGTTGCCGACGCGCAGGAAGGCCCGGGCGCGGATCTCGCGCGCGCGCGCGGCCTGTTCGGGAGCCGCGTTTTCCAGGTCCGGCGCCGCCAGAATGTCGAGGGCGGCGTGAGGCTGGTTCTCCGTGAGGGCGATTCTCGCGGCTAGTATGCGCCAGCGGAGCTTCAGCCCGGCCGTCAGCGGCGCCTCATCGATGCCATAGAGGATTTCCCGCGCCTGGTCGACAAAGTTGCCGCGCAACAGGACGGACACGGCCCGCATGCGGTAGTCCGCCGGATTGGCGGTTTGGGTGATGCGCGCGGCCTGCAGATAGTCCTGGGCCGCCTGCTCGTATTCCTCGCGGGCTTCCGCGCGGCGCGCCTGCTCGATGAGCTGGGCCTCGGAAGGCTGGATGCCCTCGTCCACCGGTTTCACGGCGCATCCGCCCGCGATCAGCAGGATGAGCAGGGCCAGGAAGGCGGGTCCGGGGAGGCGGCGATGGAATCTCATGGTGTCCGGTGGTCAGAATCGTTATGCTGTGAGCGAGTGACAAGTATCGTGATGGGAAGAATGGGTGTCAATTCTTAACGCCTTGTATATCGTGGCCACTCCACTGGGCAATCCCGGCGACATCGGCCGGCGCGCCCTGGAGACGCTGGCCGGGGTGGATGTCATCGCGGCGGAGGATACGCGGCGCGCCGGGCGCCTGCTGGGGCAATTCAATATCAGCACGCCCTGCCTGTCCCTGCATGAACACAATGAGGCGCAGGCCTCGGCGCGGGTGGTGCGGCGTCTTCAGGCCGGGCAGTCCGTGGCCCTGATCAGCGATGCCGGCACGCCTCTCATCAGCGATCCCGGTTATGAACTGGTTCGCATGGTTCAGGCGGCGGGCCTGCGCGTCATACCCGTGCCGGGTCCCAGCGCCCTGACGGCGGCCTTGTCGGTGGCGGGGCTGCCCAATGACCGCTTCGTCTTCGAGGGGTTTCTGCCGCCGCGCGCGGCCGCGCGCCGCGCGCGCCTGGAACAGCTCCGCGATGAGCCCCGCACCCTGGTATTCTACGAGGCCCCTCACCGTATTCTGGAAAGCCTTCAGGATATGATGGCGGTCTTCGGCGCGCAACGGGAGGCCACCGTCGCCCGGGAGTTGACCAAGACCTTCGAAACCGTGCGGAGAGACCGCCTGGAGGCCCTTGTGGCGTGGGCCGCCGGCGACGGTGAACAGCGGCGCGGGGAGATCGTGGTGCTGGTGCGTGGCGCGCCTCAGGTTCCGGGGGAGACCGCCAGGATCGAAATACGGGCGTTATTGGCTGTCCTGCTCGACGGGCGCTCCACCAGGGAAGCCGCCGCTCTTGCCGCCGATCTCACCGGGGAGAAACGCAACCGCCTCTATGAGATGGCGCTGGAGATACGGGAGACGTGAGACGATACCCAATCATTGCAAAAAACCGGGTGCTGGGATTCAGCCTTTTGTATCTTGTACCTTGTATCTTGTGCCTTCCAGTTGATGCAACCATCGGGGTTGGATGTGAGGCGTGAGGGTGCTTGTGAACTTTCCGGAACGGGTATAGTCTCACGGTGCGGAGTCGGCCGGGCAGTCGCTCGTGGCCGGAGACGGCGGCGGGAGGAAAGTCCGGGCTCCACAGGGCAGGGTGCCAGGTAATGCCTGGGCGGCGCGAGCCGACGGCCAGTGCAACAGAAAACATACCGCCCCGTTCGCGGGGTAAGGGTGAAAAGGTGCGGTAAGAGCGCACCGCGCTGGTGGTAACACCAGTGGCAGTGTAAACCCCACCCGGAGCAAGACCAAATAGGGGAACAATGGTGTGGCCCGCACGGTTCCCGGGTAGGTCGCTTGAGGTGCGCGGCGACGCGCATCCCAGATGAATGACTGTCCCCGACAGAACCCGGCTTACAGGCCGGCTCCGCTTTCCTTCTCAGAACAAGGTCACATCGCCATCCTCGTGCACCTTGTCGCCGGGAGGCGTTCCACCGCCGGCCGCGGCGGAGGGCGCCGCCCCGTTCCCCGGCGCATCCTCGTTCACGTCCAGCAGAAACTGTTCCACCATGGTGCGCAATTGGGCGGCCATCAGGCTCAGTTCGTGATTGGAGGCCGAGGCCTGTACCGCTTTCTCGGAAGTGTCGCAGGCAATCTGGCTGATGGTGGAGATGTTACGGTTGGCCTCGCCCACCACGGTGGACTGCTTGTCCGTGGCGCTGGCGATATTGGCGTTCATCTCGGCGATGTTGGCCACGATTTCGTTGATGGAGCGCAGGGCGTCACCGGCCTGGGTGGCCTTCTCCACCACTTCCTGGGTCTTGTTGCGTCCCTGGCTCATGAGTTCCGCCACTTCCGTGGCGCAGGCGCGGAAGTGTTCCAGTTGTTTTTTGATGTCCTCGGTGCTCTCCTGGGTGCGGATGGCCAGGGTCCTGACCTCGCCGGCCACCACGGCGAAGCCGCGTCCCTGCTCACCGGCGCGGGCCGCCTCGATGGCGGCGTTCAAGGCCAGCAGATTGGTCTGGTCCGCGATTTCGTTGATGACCAGCAACACACTGTTGATGTTCTCGCTCTCGCGCACCAGGCTTTGCATGGATTCGGCGGCGCGGTAGACATCATTGGACAATTCCTCAATGGAAGATATGGTCATGGTGACCACGTCGCGGCCGGAGCGGGCCTCGCCATTGGCGTCCTGCGTCGCCTGGGCGGCCGCCGAGGCGCTTTGCGCCACCTCGTCCACGGAGTGGGAAATGCCCTCGATGGCGCCGGCGATATTGTCGATTTCCGCCTTCTGCTGTTCCGCGCCCTGGCGCGTCTTTGCGCTGAGATCGGACATTTTCTGTGCCTCGCGGGCCAGCACGGTGGAGGATTCCATGACCAGGTTGATGACGTTCTGGATCTTGGTGGCAAAATTGTTGAAGGCCGACGCCAGGCGGGTGATTTCATCTTTGCCCGTGATTTCCAGGCGGTGGGACAACTGGCCCGTGCCTTCCGAGATGCCCTCCATGGCGGTGATGACCTTGTCGATGCGGCGCAGGATGCCGCGGTTGATCCGGTAGTTGATTCCCAGGGCGAACAGGGCGCCGCCCAGAATGAAAAACGCGATATAGAGGCCGTTGAGATTGAGGGCCTCCATGGCCAGGTCCATTTTCTGATTCTGCCGGGTCATGACGGCGTCCAGCACCTCGTCGCTGTTATGGTCGATGTGCTCGATGAGGGGCTCGATTTTTTCCAGGATCAGGCGCTTGTTGAGGGCCGCGTAATCCGGGGTGGTATCGTCATTGAGGAGATCCAGCAGGGCGCGCAGTTGCCTGATGTCTTCCCTGAAGGCCTGCAGCTTGGGGCGCGTCTCCTTGTCATTGACCGACTCGGCCAGATTGAGAATGTTCTCCACGGTGTTCAACTGGTCCACGGCCTCCCGGCGGGTCTTGGCGCTGCCCACGAGGGCGTGCTTGATGATATCGGCCGCCGCTTCCTCGAACCGGTGGTGCAGGCCGCTGTCCACGGCGGTAATGGTCTGGTGGCGGGTATAGATGTGATGAATCTCTTCGCCGATGGCGCGGTTGTCGAAATAGGCCTGCACGGCGACGATGCCGGCGATGACCAGGATGGTGGCCAGTGAGGCCATGGATTTTTGCCGGATGGTGAGCTGGGGCAGGTGCTTCATTATAACCCTCTGTTTCTTGATAGAATTTTCTTTCGACTAGTTTCAGAAGGCGTATCGGCCCCGGACGATTCGACCTTGAATCGGCGGGGCGGTGGCGGACCGGGGATGGCCGCGCGGCGGGGCGCGTGGGCCTGATATTAATGTTGTTCTGAAGGATATATGACCAAGCTCATGATTTCTATGGTTTTGTGTTTTTCACGTCCGGTCGGGATTGCCGATTTCCGCCCTAAGTCACTGTGCCGTAAAGAAATAAATTCCTTCTTGAGCGGCGGATTTTGCTTGACAGGGGCGTTCGGGGGTATATAGTGTCGCAAAGTGGAGTTTTGTGGTTTTTTGTGGATTTTGCGACGAGAGAGGGGGTTCGTTGTTTCGGGGCGCCAATACACTCAACCTGGACGCCAAGGGTCGCCTGGCGATACCGACGCGGTATCGCGAGCGCCTCAGGGAACTCTGTGGCGGCAAGTTGATCATTACGGTTGATCGTGATCATTGTCTGCTCCTCTACCCCCTGCCCGACTGGGAAGAAATCGAGCGCAAGCTGGTCAGCCTGCCCAATCTTGACAAAACCACCCGGCGCATACAACGGCTGCTGCTCGGCCATGCATCCGACTGCGACATGGACGCCAATGGCCGCATACTGCTGCCGCCCCCATTGCGGGAGTTCGCCAGGCTCAACAAGCGTGTGATGTTGATCGGGCAGGGCAACAAGTTCGAACTCTGGGACGAGCAGACCTGGAATGATCTCCGTGACGAATGGCTGGCCGCGGCCGACGACGGCCAGGCCCTTCCGGCCGAGCTGGAATCACTCTCCCTGTAGGGCGATGGGAGATGACCTCGCTCATCGCCCCGTCCTGCTGGCAGAGGCGATGGAGGGCCTGGCCGTGAAGCCGGGCGGCAGCTACGTGGACGCAACCTTCGGCCGGGGCGGGCACGCCCGCGCGCTGCTGGAGAGGCTGGATGCGCGGGGGCGCCTGCTGGTAATGGACAAGGATCCCCAGGCCATCGCCTGCGCGCGGGAAATGCTGGGAGGCGATCGCCGCGTGACTATTGTCCAGGATACTTTCGCGCACCTGGGGCGCGCGCTTGGCGAGGCGGGGATGAGCGGCGCGGCCGACGGCGTGCTGATGGATCTGGGCGTGTCTTCACCCCAACTGGACGATCCCCGGAGGGGCTTCAGCTTCCGCCACGATGGCCCCCTGGACATGCGCATGGATCCCGGACAGGGTGTCGGCGCGGCGCAATGGATCGCGCGCGCCAGCGAGGAGGAGATTGCCACCGTGTTGAAGACCTATGGCGAGGAACGCTATGCGCGGCGCATCGCCCGCGCCATCGTGGCGGCGCGCCGCGAGCGGCCCATCACGACCACCGCGCAACTGGCCGCCATCGTGGCCGCGGCCAATCCCGCGTGGGAGAAAGGCAAGGATCCCGCCACGCGCGCCTTTCAGGCCATTCGCATCCACATCAACCGCGAACTCGAGGATCTGGAGGCGGGGTTGAACCAGGCCGTGGGGGCGCTGGCGCCGGGAGGGCGCCTGGTGGTGATCGGTTTTCATTCCCTGGAGGACCGCCTGGTCAAGCGCTTCATGCGCCGCCAGGCGCAGGGCGTCCCCATGCCGCGCGGCGTGCCGCTGACGGAGCAGGCGTCCGGCAGGACGCTCAGGGTGGTGGGCAAGGCGCGTCATGCCTCCGCGGAGGAAGTGGCGATCAACCCCCGCGCCCGCAGCGCGGTGCTGCGCGTGGCGGAGAAGCTGCCATGAGCGCCCAGCGCCCGCTCCTGGTGTTCATGCTGATCCTGGTGCTGATCAGCGCCCTGGGCGTGGTCTATGTCAAGCACCAGAGCCGCAAGCTGTTCGTCGAGCTGCAGGCGCTGCAAAAGAACCGCGACGAATTGAATATCGAGTGGGGCAAGCTGCTGCTGGAGCTGAGCACCCTGGCGACGCCCACGCGGGTGGAACGCATCGCGCGCGATGAGCTGGGCATGAAGCCGCCCTCGCCGGAGAAGATCATTATCGTGATACCATGAAACATAAGGCACAACTCATACATCCCGCGCGCCACGCCATCGTCCTGGGTATTCTCGGCTGCGCGGTGCTGGTCATGGTGTGGCGCGCCTTCGACCTGCAGATCGTGGACACGGACTTTCTTCAGGGGCAGGGCGATGCGCGCCATCTGCGCACCATCGCCGTCGCCGCGCACCGCGGCATGATCACCGACCGCAATGGCGAGCCCCTGGCCATCAGCACGCCGGTGGATTCGGTATGGGCGAATCCCGGGGAAATGCAGGCCAGTGACGGGCAGTGGCTCGCCCTGGGGCGCCTGCTGGGCCTGGACGCGGACTATCTGCGCGAACGCATCGCCAGCCGCGCCGGAAGGGAGTTTGTCTACCTGAAGCGGCGCCTCAACCCCGACGTGGCCCGGGAGGTCATGGCCCTGGGCATTCCCGGCGTTTCCCTGCAGCGCGAATACCGCCGCTTCTATCCCGCCGGCGAGGTGGCGGCGCACGTGGTGGGCTTCACCAATATCGACGATGTGGGACAGGAGGGCCTGGAGCTGGCCTACGACGAGTGGCTGCGCGGCACGCCGGGGCGCAAGCGGGTGCTCAAGGACCGCCTGGGCCGGATCGTGGAGAACGTGGAGCGCGTGGCCGAGCCCGCGCCCGGCAAGGACTTGAAGCTGAGCCTGGACCTGCGCCTGCAATATCTCGCCTATCGTGAACTGAAGACCGCCGTGCGCCTGCACAAGGCCCGCTCCGGCTCGGCGGTGATTCTGGATGCCGCCACGGGCGAGGTGCTGGCCATGGTCAATCAGCCTTCCTACAATCCCAACAGCCCCAGCCGCCCGGGCGGCGGGCAGTACCGCAACCGCGCCGTGACCGATGTCTTCGAGCCGGGTTCCACCGTCAAGCCCCTGACCGTGGCGGCGGCCCTGGAGGCGGGAAAATACCGCCCCGACACCATTATCGAAACGGCGCCTGGCCGCTTCCGGGTGGGGCGTAACATGATCCGCGACAGCGCAAATTACGGCGCCATCGATGTCACCACCGTCATCCAGAAGTCGAGCAACGTGGGCGCCAGCAAGATCGCCCTTTCCCTGGACCCCGAGCAGTTGTGGGGCATGTTTTCGCGCGTCGGATTCGGCAGCGTGACGGGCAGCAGTTTTCCCGGCGAGGCCGGCGGCAAGCTGAGCGACTACATGGACTGGCATGAAATCGAGCAGGCGACCATTTCCTTCGGTTATGGCCTCGCCGTGACCACCCTGCAACTGGCGCGCGCCTACGCGGTGCTGGCGGATCATGGCAGGCTCAAGCCCGCCAGCCTGTTTCCCGTGACGGATGCGGTGCGGGCCGAGCAGGTGTTGAGCCCGGGTGTGGCCGCCCAGGTCGTTTCCATGATGGAGTCGGTGGTCACCAGGCGCGGCACGGGCCTGCTGGCCCATGTGCGTGGCTACCGCGTGGCCGGCAAGACGGGCACGGTGCAGAAGACCGGCCGCGGCGGATATTCCGACGAGCGCTATATTGCCCTGTTCGTGGGCATGGCGCCCGCCAGCGATCCGCGCCTGGTGATGGCCGTGGTGGTCGATGAGCCGCGCGGGGAGGAATACTATGGCGGGCGCGTGGCCGCGCCGGTGTTCTCCAGTGTCATGACGGGCGCCCTGCGCCTGCTGGGCGTGCCGCCCGACGACGTGCCGGGTAGTGGCCTGGAGCGCGATGGCGGCCGGCTGGCGCAACAGGACGGGCGCGATCCGCGCGTTGACTCGGGCACCCGCTTGAGCAGCCTCGGCGGAGGTGTGATGTGACGGCCCGCGAAACCTTGCGCCCCCAGGCGCGGCCCCTCAGCCGGCTGCTGGCGGAAGTGGCGCGGGTGGATGCGGCCCATGATCCTCTTATTCATGGGCTGTCCCTGGACAGCCGCCAGGTGGCGCCGGGCGATCTGTTTTTCGCCTGCGCGGGCACCCGCACCCACGGCGCGCGGCATATTGCCGGGGCCATCGAGGCCGGCGCCGCCGCCGTGCTGAGGGAGGATGCGCGGCACGCGGGGCGTGTCGACCTGGAGGGCGCCGTGCCCGTCTATCATGTCGCGGATCTGAAGAGCATGATGGGCCGCATCGCCGCGCGGTTTTACGACGATCCCTCGCGGGACATGGCCGTGACGGGTATCACGGGCACCAACGGCAAGACCTCTTGCAGCCACTTCCTGGCCCAGGCCCTGGACGGCGCGGGAGCGCCCTGCGGCCTCCTGGGCACCCTGGGCTACGGGCGCTTTGGCGAGTTGCATGGGGGGCGGCACACCACGCCCGACGCCATCACCCTGCAGGCGTGGCTGGCGCGGCTGCGCCACGATGGCGTGAGGCAGGTGGTGATGGAGGTTTCTTCCCATGCCCTGGATCAGGGGCGCGTGGCGGGCGTCCATTTCGACACGGCGGTGTTCACCAATCTGAGCCGCGATCATCTCGACTATCACGGCGATCTCGAAAGCTATGCCGCGGCCAAGTCGCGCCTGTTTCAGGCGCCCGGCCTGCGCCATGCCGTCATCAACGGCGACGACGAGACGGGGCGGCGCCTGCTGACCACGCTTGCCGGCGGCATCGATGTGGTGGTGTACGGGCTGGGGGACGGGGCATCCGCCGCGACGAACCACCAATGGGCGCGTTACCCCCATGTCAGGCGCGTGCGCGGCGAAATTCTGCGCCATGATGGTGAGGGCATGGAGATTCGCATCGAGTCCAGTTGGGGAGCGGGCAGCGTCCGCAGCACCCTGCTGGGGCGCTTCAATGCCAGCAATCTGCTCGCCACCCTGGCGGCGCTGCTGGTGCAGGGCATGCCCATGGAACGGGCCGCCGCCTGCCTCGCCCGCACCCGCCCCGTGCCCGGCCGCATGGAGCATTTCGGCGGCGGGCAGGGCCGTCCCCTGGTGGTGATCGACTATGCCCACACGCCCGATGCGCTGCGCCAGGTGTTGCAGACCCTGCGCCCCCTGTGCGCGGGCCTGCTGTGGGCGGTGTTCGGCTGCGGCGGCGACCGCGACCGTGGCAAGCGCCACGAGATGGGGGCGGTGGCGGCACGGCACGCGGACCGGGTGATTCTGACGGACGACAATCCCCGCACGGAGGACGGCGCGCGGATCATCGCCGATATCGCCGCGGGCATGGGCAGGAACCGTCCCGCGGAGATCGTGCGCGACCGCGCGCGCGCCATCTGCCACGCCATTGCCTCGGCGGGGCAGGATGATGTGGTGCTGGTGGCGGGCAAGGGTCATGAGGAATACCAGATTGTCGGCGAGCGGCGTATTCCTTTCAGCGATCGTGAACAGGTGGCCCAGGCCCTGCGGGAGGTGGCATGAACGAACCGGTCAATACGGAACAGGGCGTGGCCATGAAACTGTCCACCGCCGCGCGGGCATTGGACGGGCGCCTGGAGGGGGACGACGTGGCCTTTTCCAGTGTCAGCACCGATACCCGGACCCTGCAGCCCGGCGATCTGTTCGTCGCCCTGCGGGGGCCTCATTTCGACGCCCATGATTTCGTCGCCCGCGCGGCCGCCCAGGGGGCCGTGGCCGCCCTGGTGCAACATCCGGCCGATGTTCCGCTGCCGCAACTGGTGGTGGCGGATACCCGCCTCGCCCTGGGCCGGCTGGCCTCCCTGTGGCGCGACCGGTTCGCCATCCCCGTGGTGGCCGTCACCGGCAGCAACGGCAAGACCACCGTCAAGGAAATGGTGGCGGCCATCCTGCGCGTGCGCGGCGCCGGGCTGGTGACTCGCGGCAATCTCAACAATGACATCGGCGTGCCCCTGACGCTGCTGCGCCTGCGCGGGCATCACCCCTACGCGGTGGTGGAGATGGGGGCCAATCATCCGGGCGAGATCGACTATCTGAGCCGCCTGGCGCGGCCTTCCGTGGCCATCATCACCAACGTGGCGCCGGCCCATCTGGAGGGGTTCGGCGACATCACGGGGGTGGCCCATGCCAAGGGTGAAATCTTCAACGGCCTGTCCGAGGACGGCGTGGCCATCATCAACAACGACGATCCCCGCGTCGGCCTGTGGGAGGTCATGATCGCGCGCCGCCCCCGTTTCACCTTCGCCATCCGCAACGAGGCGGACTTTCGCGCCACGGACCTGCAGGTCAATGCGCAGTGCGGGTGTTCCTTTCTCATGCACACCCCCGCTGGCCCCGTCCCCATGTCCCTCAGGCTGTCGGGAAGGCACAATGTGATGAACGCCCTCGCCGCCAGCGCCGCGGCCCACGCCCTGGGTGTCGCGCCCGGCGACATCAAGACGGCCCTGGAGGCCATGACCCCGGTGAGCGGCCGGCTCGAACTCAAGGAGGGGATCGGGAACGTGCGCGTCATCGACGATACCTACAACGCCAACCCGGGATCGGTGCGGGCGGCGCTGGAGGTGCTGGCGGCGTCCGCCGCCCAGGGCGGCACGGTGCTGGTGCTGGGCGACATGGGGGAACTGGGCAACGCCACCCAGGCCCTTCATGTCCAGGTGGGGCGCCAGGCGCGCGTCATCGGCATCGACCGCGTCTACGCCTTCGGGGAGCAGGCCTGCATCACGGCCGGCGCCTTCGGCGAGGGGGCCACGCACTACAGTTCGCAGGAGGCGCTGATCACCGCCCTGCTCCGGGACATCCGGGAAGCAGCGTTTCCCCGCTCCCGCCTGACCATCCTGGTGAAGGGGTCGCGCAGCATGCGCATGGAACGGGTGGTGGAGGCGCTGACAAGCGATGGCGGGCAAAATGGGGCCGGCGAGGCGCCGCCCCCCGGCAACGGAACGGAGGGATAGCCGTGCTGCTCTACCTGACCGACTATCTCGCCCAGTTTCACAGTGGATTCAATGTATTCCAGTATCTCACCCTGCGCGCCATCCTCGGCGCCCTCACCGCCCTGGTGATCTCCTTCGTGGTGGGGCCGGCCCTGATCCGCCGCCTCAGCGCCTACCAGATCGGCCAGCCCATACGCGCCGACGGTCCCGAAACCCACCTGGTCAAGGCCGGCACCCCCACCATGGGCGGCGCCCTCATCCTGGTGGCCATCGTGTCGAGCACCCTGTTGTGGGCGGACCTCAGCAACAGGCATGTCTGGGTGGTCCTGGCGGTGACTCTGGCCTTTGGCGCCATCGGCTGGGTGGACGACTACAAAAAACTGGTATTGAAGGATTCCCGGGGCCTGCCGGCGGGCGCCAAGTTCTTCTGGCAGTCCGTGGCCGGCCTGGGGGTGGCGGTGTACCTGTATCTCAGTGCCGAGCTGCCCATCGAAACCCAGCTCATCGTGCCCTTTTTCAAGGATGTGGCCGTCTATCTGGGCTGGTTGTTCATCCCCCTGACCTATCTGGTGGTGGTGGGGTTCAGCAATGCCGTCAATCTCACGGACGGCCTCGACGGGCTTGCCATCCTGCCCGCCGTCATGGTGGCGGGCGCCCTGGGGATCATCACCTATGCCACGGGCCATGTGCGCTTCGCGGAATACCTGGGCATCCCCTATGTGCCGGGCGTGGGCGAGGTGGTGGTGTTCTGCGGGGCCCTGGTGGGCGCGGGACTGGGCTTTCTGTGGTTCAACACCCACCCCGCCCAGGTGTTCATGGGCGACGTGGGCGCCCTGGCCCTGGGCGCGGCCCTGGGGGTCATCGCCGTGGTGGTGCGCCAGGAGATCGTGCTGCTGGTGATGGGCGGCGTGTTCGTCATGGAGACGGTGTCGGTGATTCTCCAGGTGGTGTCCTACAAGCTGACGGGGCGGCGCATTTTCCGCATGGCGCCCCTCCATCACCACTTCGAGCTCAAGGGGTGGCCGGAGCCGCGCGTCATCGTGCGCTTCTGGATCATTACGTTCATTCTGGTGCTGGTCGGTCTGGCGACCTTGAAGATCAGATGATGCGGATATGTGGAAATACGGCAATGTCGATGGCTGGAACAGACCGCGCGGAGGGCCGGGCCGCCATGGGTGAGGGCGCCACGGCCTTCGATCCGGGCATCCGTGGCGCCACGCTGGTGGCGGGGCTGGGCAAGACCGGCTTCTCCTGCGCCCGTTTCCTGCATCGCCTGGGCGTGCCCGTGACGGTGATGGACAGCCGCGAGGCGCCGCCCTTGCTGGCGCGCCTGCGCCGGGACCTGCCCCAGGCGGCGGTGATCACCGGCGGCTTCGACATAAACGCCCTGCGGGGATGCCGCCAGGTGATCGCCAGCCCCGGCATCGATCCTCGCGAGCCCCTGCTGAAGACGGCGCGGGAACGGGGCATCCCCGTGCTTGGCGATGTGGAGCTGTTTGCGCGCTGCGCCAATGCCCCGGTGGTGGCCATCACCGGCTCCAACGGCAAGAGCACGGTGACCGCCCTGGTGGGCGCCATGGCGCGGGCGTCGGGATGGCGCGCGGGCGTGGGCGGCAACATCGGCACTCCGGCGCTCGATCTGCTGGCGGAAGACGCGCGGTTGTATGTGCTGGAGCTGTCCAGTTATCAATTGGAAACCACCTCCTCCCTGCGCG
>Ga0256830_1001083_pt1 | contig 19720 bp, 17 predicted proteins | sample 128326metaG_FD_190537 | JGI IMG/M metagenome (GOLD analysis project Ga0256830, IMG submission 190537) | Hydrothermal vent microbial communities from Lau Basin, Pacific Ocean - 128-326 | ecosystem: Environmental > Aquatic > Marine > Hydrothermal vents | place: Pacific Ocean: Lau Basin | collected... | reverse complement strand
TCGCCGCGCGGCGCATGAGGGTGATCTCCTTGCGGCTCTTGAACAGGCGCATTTCATGCAACAGGTGTTCCAGGGACACGATCTCCCCGGGAACATGAACTCCGGCGCGGGATTTCTGACGGATCTGCTTCAACCATTCGGGAATCTTCTGATCGTATTCGGGACTGCTGCCCATGGTGTAATAGACCTTTTCCCGGTTCTCCAGCAGTCCCGGCAGGATCTCGTCGATGTCCGAGATGGGAAAAGCGTCGTCGGCGCCGAAAACCGTCCTGGCGCCTTCCGAGCCATGGCGTGGCCCCGTCCAAAGTTCCAGGTCGGGATCCCGCTCCTGGCAGAAGAGGATGTAACTGCCCTGAGGCCGGCCAGGAATGAGCACCAGTACGGCCTGGGGCTCGGAGAAACCCGTCAGGTAGTAAAAATCACTGTCGGGGCGGTAGGGATACTCGATATCCCGGTTGCGCGTGGCAACGGGCATGGTGGGCAGGATGGCGATCCCGTCCCGCCCCATCATGTGCATCAGGCGCTTGCGGCGGCGGGTGTATTCCTGCATCTCAATGCAATACCTTGTTGCCGTCACTCTGCTCACGTTCCGCCTGCAATTCTTCGTGGATCAGCATGACACCGACACGCACATATTCCGTCAACTCCATGAAGGACGCCTCGTCGAGGTCCTCGTCCTCATCCACTTCCTCATCATCGTGATAAACCCGGGAAATTTCAATCATGTCCCTGACAATCTCCTCTACGTTGCCGGGCGCCTCACCAGTACTCTCCAGCCCTCCCGCAGCCAGGCCATAGAGAAAACCCTTGCTCCAGTCCGCCAGCGCCTGGGTGCGCACGGACAGTGGCTGCTCGTCGTCGGGCAACAGAAGGCGGAACCCGAATTCGGCATCGCGAATCTGCAGCAGGGTTTCCTTATATAAATGGTGCAAAATGGCCTGCTCCTGACCCTGCCCGGCGTTATCTTCCAGAACCAGCAGATGTTCCACCGGCCCCTCAAGCAGATGCCCCAGCCATGCCTCCTGACTCACTGTCCGCCGGGTGCAGATCAGGCCGCAGAGCAGCCCGTGCGCTTCCGCCGTTTCCTGGGCAAGGCCCAGGCGGCGGAAGGCAATATTGACTTGGGTATAATCCATTTTCATGGCGGGCCCTGTTCAACGCTGAACTGTTCATCATAAACCATCGTATGCGCCACGTTAACCCGACTGTTGCATAAATTGCGAGTGCCATGCGAGGATAACACCTTGTTTCATACGCCCTTCCGGGGGTGACGGCTCCTGGCGTTGGCGTCACACCAGGTTTTATCCAACCGCAGGCCCACAAGGAAGGCAAAAGATACAAGGTACAAGATACAAAAAGCCGCTTCCCTTGCATCTTGTGCCTTGTACCTATCACAATCCCATATGTGCTGTTTTACAGGCGGCGGTTGCACCTTCAACCGCCTCCGGGTGGTCTTCATGCGCGGAAAACCCGCCATTCCCGCACTTTTCTGACCGGCACCTGCCGAAACCGGGGTTGTCATACCATCGGGGCCATCTCATCACATGACTGCCCCCTTCAGGGAATCCACCATTGACCGAAAAAAGGTGGCGAACTATAGTTAAGTCATGAGCACACAAGACAAGAACCCATTGGATATTGGAAAACTCACGGCAAGCGTCGAAGAACTGCTGCAGCTCTGCGAAACCCTGATGGAGGAAAATGAGCGGCTGAGAAAACAGAATCGGCAGTTGTTGAGGGACAAAACTGCCCTGAATGAAAAGAATCAGCTTTCCCAGTCCAAAATTTCGAGCATGATCACGCGCCTGAAAACCCTCGAAGTCGAGCTATGAGCACCGAAAGCCCCACACCCGTAACCATCAATATCCTGGACAAGGAATACCGCGTCTCGTGCGCGCCGGGTGAGCGCGATGCCCTGGTGAATTCAGCCAGCTTCCTGAACGGGAAAATGAAGGAAGTGCGCGACACGGGCAAGGTCATCGGCATGGACAGAATCTCCATCATGGCGGCGCTGAACATCACCCACGACCTGCTGAAATATAAAGGGCAGGTGGATGATTTCGAACTGCACACGGCGCCCAGGCTGAGGGCATTGCAGCTCAAGATCGATGCCATGCTGGACAAGGGCAGACAACTGGAACTCGGCTGACCCACGCCGCGAAAGCGCGGGACGAATGATTTTCTGATATGGGCATACCCTGTAACGCCCGTTAGTGAACTGGAAAATACTCTTGAGCCTAATAAACTGCCCGGGGGACAGAGTATTGATATTATTGAGCAGGCCCGCTACCGGCGGGAAGCCTACGATATCATCAATGTCCCCACCTGAACCTCTGGTTCAAGGGCGAAGGTTCACGACGACGAGTATGGGGAATGCCCTCCTCTTTCCCCCACGGGCCGTGCATGGCCGACCGTAAGGAAATCCGCCGCCGGATGCGTGCCAGACGCGCCGCCCTGAGCCGCGCCCAGCGCCATCAGGCCGCCCACCGGATACGCCACCAGTGCGCCTCCACGCGGACCTTCCTCAGCAGCCGGCGCATCGCCTGTTATTTTCCCTGTAACGGCGAAGTGGATTTATTACCCCTGATCGAGCAGGCCTGGGTGATGGGGAAACGCTGCTACCTGCCCGTGCTCAACGGGCGATCCCGCAACCGGCTCCTGTTTGCCCCATTCCACAAAGGCGATGACCTTTACAATAACCAACTTGGCATCCCCGAGCCGGCAATTTCCCGGCGCCACTGCCTGACCGCCCGGCAGCTCGACCTGATCCTGACACCGCTGGTCGCCTTTGACGAGGCAGGACATCGCCTGGGCATGGGAGGGGGATATTATGACCGCACCCTGGCGTTTCTCAACCTTCGCCTCTGCTGGATCAAACCACGGGTTCTTGGCGTGGCATACGATTTTCAACGTGTCAGGCACATCGAACCGGAGCCCTGGGACGTCCCCCTGCACGGCGTCATCACGGAAACCGCCATCTATCCATGAGAGCGCACCCATGAAATACTGGCTCATGAAATCCGAACCGGATACCTATTCCATCGACGATCTGGCCGCGCAACCCCGCCGCACCGATCACTGGGACGGCATACGCAACTACCAGGCGCGAAATTTCATGCGCGACGGGATGAAGAAGGGGGATCTGGCCTTTTTCTATCACTCCAACTGCAGTGAACCCGGCATCGCCGGCATCATGGAGATCGTCAGGGAAGCCTATCCTGATTTTACATCCTGGGACCCAGGCAGCCCCTATCATGACCCCAAGAGCAGCCCGGACCGGCCCCGCTGGTTCATGGTGGACGTCCGGTTCAAGCGCAAACTGAAAAGAATTATCACCCTGCGCGAGCTGAAACAGCATCCCGAACTCGGTTCCATGAAACTGTTACAGCGGGGCAGCCGCCTTTCCATCATGCCAGTCAGTGACAGGGAGTGGCGGTTTATTCTCTCCCTGATGGACTAGCCTCAGTCATCGCAAAACAGCGCTCCGGGGACCAATAACCGCGCTTCGGGCACAGTGGAATCCAGCCGGAGCATTCAAAAATGCCTCCTTCCAGGAAAACCTTTCGCGTGCCATAACGGCGCCTCGTGCTCCACGCATGCCGCTCAGGCTCAACGAAGCATAACCTCGTCCGGTCCGCATCATCACACCCGCCAATGTCCGGACATTGTCCGACACATGCGTTTCATGCTGTATATATAGTGTGAGCAACATGTCATGCAAACCATCCGGTGGACTGCATCACCCGGAAGTTGTTACGCATGACAAAAGAAAATACAGACACGATCGCCATTGAAATCATTCAAGAATAAAAAGCGCCAGTCGATACACAAACTCGAATGTAGAATTTTTTGCGCAAATACTAGCAATATGTGTAAAGATGATTATACTTAATTGCGTTTAACACTCGGAGGATAAACGATGGCCACAAAAAAATCTGTCGCCAAAAAGAAAGTAGCAACAAAAAAGAAAGCCGTAGCCAAGAAAAAAGTCGTTAAGAAAAAAGCCGCAGTCAAAAAGAAAGTCGTAAAGAAGAAAGCTGCCGCCAAGAAGAAAGTCGTAAAGAAGAAAGCCGCAACCAAGAAAAAGGCCGCTGCCAAGAAAAAAGTCGCAAAGAAAAAAGCAGCGCCCAAAAAGAAGGTAGCCAAGAAAAAAGCCGCCGCCAAAAAGAAAACCACAAAGAAAAAAGCAGCGCCCAAAAAGAAAGTAGCCAAGAAAAAAGCCGCCGCCAAGAAAAAGGCCGCGCCGAAAAAGAAAACCGCCAAGAAAAAGGCGGCTGCCAAGAAGAAGTAAAAGGAATCAGGAATAACAAATCACACATTCCGATTCTTTTTACCCAGGCAATAAAAAAGGCCCGTTACCACGGGCCTTTTTTTATTGCCCCAACCTGCGAGGCCAAACCTAACCTTATGAAATCAAAACGTTAAGATACCTCTGATTCATTCGGACCGGATGGATGGCGAGATGAAATGTTCCGGATCAAGGCGAAAAGCGCCGGTAATCGCGCGCTATTGCCAAGATTTTCAACGCAGAGCCGGGACATTTCAGCCGTCAGACGCCGGTCCAGAATGAATCAGAGGTACCTTAACTCCAGCTTCCCGGCCCCTCAGCCGCCACGCAAGGAGGCGATCACCGGCGCCGTATCGGGCCGAACACCCCGCCACAGCCAGAAAGACTCTGCCGCCTGCTCGACCAGCATCCCCAACCCGTCCATGAGCAGCGACGCGCCTTGCGCCTCGCCCCATTGCAGGAATGGATTGACCTCCAGGCCATACATCATGTCATAGCAGCCCCCGTGAACGGCGAGTATGCCATCGGGCAAGGGCAGGCTTTCCCCATGGAGGCTGGCCGCTGTGCCGTTAATGACAAGATCGAACATTTCATCACCCAGGGCATCGAAACCACAACCCTCCACCAGGTTTCCATTAAACTCCCGGGCCAGTATTTCGGCCTTTTCGGCGGTGCGGTTGGCAATGACGATCCTGGCTGGCCGCTCAGCAAGCACGGGTCCCAGCACCCCGCGCACAGCGCCGCCCGCCCCCAATATCAACAACCGCCTGCCGGAGATGGCGCAACCGTGGTTGAGGACGATGTCCCGCACCATCCCCACGCCATCCGTATTGTCGCCCCGTACCAACCCACTGTCGAGAAAAAGCAGGGTATTGACGGCGCCAGCCTGCTCGGCCCGCTCACTGCGTTCCTCGGCATAGGCCCAGGCCTCCTGCTTGAATGGCACGGTGACGTTCAGGCCCTTGCCGCCCGCGGCACGGAAATTGCCCACCGCCTGACTGAAACCACCGGGATCAACCTGAATGGCTTCATAGATGATGCGCTGCCCCGTCTGCCGCGCGAAGGCCTGGTGAATCTGTGGTGACTTGCTGTGGCTGACCGGGTTGCCCATAACCGCATAACGGTCCGGCGGCCCATCGAAATCGAACAATGAATCCATGTCGTGCCCTAGGGAACCTCTGATCAATTGTAAAAGATACCCTTGAGGATGAAGAAAAATAGAATGGCGAGGAAACCGCCCGCGGGCAGGGTCACCACCCATGACATGAAAATGGTGCGAATGACACGCATATTCAGGGCCGCGATACCGCGCGCCAGGCCCACGCCCAACACCGCCCCCACCAGGGTATGGGTAGTGGAAATGGGCAGACCCGTGCCCGATGCCAGCACGACCGTCGTGGCCGCCGCCAGGGTTGCCGCAAAACCGCGGCTGGGCGTCAGCTCCGTGATGCGCGTGCCAATGGTGGCGATGACCTTGTGCCCATAGGTTATCAGGCCAATGACAATACCCACCCCTCCCAGCACCAGGATCCACAAGGGGAGCGCCGACTTCTGGGTCACCGCTCCATCGTGCTCCACGATGCTGACCACGGCGGCTATGGGGCCCACGGCATTGGCCACGTCATTGGAGCCGTGGGCAAAGGCCATGGCGCACGCCGTAACCATCATCAACACGGCGAAAACCTTTTCCACATTGGTAAAGTGAAAATCCTGATCGGCCTTGGGGTCGATCTTGATGCGGCGGATGTAGACCTGGCTGACACCCGTAATAACCGCGCCGGACACGATGGCGAGCAGATAACACTCCAGGATGCTCAACTCCAGTCCTACATGCTTGAGCCCCTTGAATACCGTCACCAGGGTAATGACAAAGCCCGTCAGAAAAATATAGACCGGCACGAAACGCTTGGCATTGGCGAAGGGGTCGCTGGTGTCGATGATCAGGCGCTGGACGCTGAGGAAAAGCCCATAGGCGATGGAACCCGCCAGCAATGGCGACACCACCCAGCTCATGACGATTGTGCCCACCTTGTTCCAATGCACGGCCTCCATGCCGATGCCGACGGCGGCAAAGCCGACGATGGCGCCCACGATGGAATGAGTCGTGGAGACGGGCCAGCCGAAATATGAGGCCACCAGCAGCCAGATCCCCGCCGCCAGCAGGGAGGCCAGCATGCCATACACCAGCAGTTCAGGGGTCGCGGACAGCATATTGGCATCGACCATGCCCTTGCGGATGGTCTGGGTCACCTCGCCCCCCGCCAGGAAAGCGCCGGCAAACTCGAATATGGCGGCAATGATGACCGCCTGTCTGATGGTCAACGCCCCGGATCCCACCGAGGTCCCCATGGCATTGGCCACGTCGTTGGCGCCGATGCCCCATGCCATGAAAAACCCGAAGGCGATCGCCAGAATAATGAAAGTGGTACCGTAGTCCATTCCCCCGCCCCGCTACTTGGCCAGCATCAGCTGCAGGCGGCTGCCCACCCGCTGCGCAAGATCGGCGACATCGCCGATCCATTGGATGATCTGATAGAGAAACATGACATCCACCGGCGGCAGATCCTTCTCGATCTCGAACAACATGGAACGAATCTCAACCTGCAGCACATCGGTATCGTTCTCGATCTTGTTCAACCCCTTGATGAGCCGGGTGACCAGTTTGGCCTCCTGCCCCCTGAACCCCGTCTCCAGCAGTTCGTCGAACTCGTTGATGACCTTCCTGGCCTGCAGGGCGGCATCGACACTGCGCCTGACATATTTCATCATTTTCTTATTAAGCGGCTTGGGTATGGTCATTCTGCGCCCCAGCATCAGGCCGGCGATATCCTTGGCCTTGTTGGCCATGTAATCCTGCATGGTGATAACCTCCAGAAGATCACGGCGATCCACTGGCAGGAACATCCCCTTGGGCAACTGCAACCTCAATTCCCGCTTCAATTCGTCAGCCTCGTTTTCCAAAGTCACAATGGACTCCTGGAGCACCTGCATCTGCCCGTGATCCTGCTGGATCACGGCCTCGAAAAAGGGCACGAGCTGGGAAACGCAGGCAGAGGCACGCTCCATGTGCTGTTGCAAAGGGCCGACAGGTGAGCGGCCAAACATGCGAAACAGGTAATCAGACATACGGTGATCCTCTCAAAAGAATTCTGTCGTCGGAAACGATGGTCAAGGGGGTTGCGTTTTTTACCACGAAGAACACGAAGACTCTATTTTCATGGCAAAAGAGTTACTTCCTTGAAAGTATTGCCTTTGGATCCGGCACCTGATATAGGCTTCACAAGCAAATCCAGCACTACCTTCGTTATATTCGCGTCCTTCGTGGCAAAAAGAAAAATGATGGACGGGCCTACCCTTGCTGCAGCCACGCAGCCGCGTCCCTGGCGTAGTAGGTCAGTATGGCGTCGGCCCCGGCGCGCTTGATGGACAGCAGGGACTCCAGCACCACGGCGCGCTCATCCAGCCAGCCATTGTTACTGGCGGCCTTCAGCATGGCGTATTCGCCGCTGACCTGATAAACAAAGGTGGGCACGCCGAACTGGTCCTTGAGGCGGCGCACGATATCAAGATAGGGCATGCCCGGCTTGACCATGACCATGTCCGCGCCCTCCTCCAGGTCGAGCCCCACTTCCCACAGGGCCTCGTCGGAGTTGGCCGGATCCATCTGGTAAGTGTACTTGTTGCCCGCGCCCAGATTGGCCGCCGATCCGACGGCATCCCGGAAGGGCCCGTAGAAACTGGAAGCATACTTGGCGGAATAGGCCAGGATGCGGGTATGGATGTGCCCCGCCGATTCCAGGGCGCTGCGGATGGCGCCCACCCGCCCGTCCATCATGTCCGAGGGGGCCACGATATCGGCACCGGCGGCGGCATGAGAGAGGGCCTGTTTCACCAACACCTCGACGGTCTCATCGTTGAGGACATATCCCTCTTCATCAATGAGGCCATCCTGTCCATGGGTGGTGAAGGGATCCAGGGCCACATCGGTGATGACGCCCAAGTGGGGAAATTCCTTTTTCAGCGCCATCACGGCACGCTGGGCCAGCCCTTCTGGATTATAGGCCTCGCGGGCATCCTCGCTCTTGAAAGCCGCGGGCGTGACCGGGAACAAGGCAACGGCGGGAATCCCAAGCTCAACCACCCGCGCTGCCTCCTCCAGCAGCACGTCGATGCCGAGACGCTCCACCCCCGGCATGGAAGGCACCGCCTCGCGCTGCCCCGCGCCCTCCAGAACGAAAACGGGCCAGATCAGGTCATCCACACTCAGCGCCGTCTCCCGCATGAGGCGCCGGCTGAAATCGTCACGGCGCATTCTGCGCATCCTGCGCGCGGGGAACATTCCGCTTTTTATGTCTTTTGTGGACACGTCAGCTTCCTCTCCACTGGGTGGCCGCCAGGCCGGTTGGTGTGTGCATCAAACCTGAATCCGTGGATTCAGATCAGCGCTTCCTGGCCACTTTCTTGCGGGTGGCTTTCGCCGCGGTCTTCTTCCTGGCGGAGGGCTTTTTCTTTACAGCCTTCTTTTTGACCGCCGTCTTTTGCTTTACGGCTTTCTTTTTCACCGTTGTCTTCTTTTTGGCCGGCGCCTTCTTTGTTGCGGCCGCCTTTTTCTTGATGCCTGCCTTCTTCACCGCTTTCTTTTTCACCGCCGTCTTTTTCCCAGCGGTGGATTTTTTGGGCGAGACCTTTTTCTTGGCCGACGCTTTTTTCTTCACCGCGGCTTTCTTCTTCACCGCGGCCTTCTTTTGGGTGGTGGCCTTCTTGACCGCGGGCTTTTTCTTGACCGTTTTAGTGGTTTTTTTCTTGGTGGCGGTCTTCTTTTTGACGACCTTTTTCTTTGTGGCCGCCTTTTTTCGCGCAGCGGCCTTTGGCTTGGCGCTTACCGCCGCCTTCCTGGCGGCAGTCTTTTTCCCGGAAGGCGCGGAATCCGCCGCTTTCTCGGTTCCTTCCTGCGCCATCGCCCAGTCGATGACCTTGACAATGGCCTTGAAAATATCCTGGATCTCTCCCACGCCCTGCACGGTCTTGAGCAGGCCCTGGGCGCGATAATATTCGACAAGCGGCGTCGTCTGATGCTCGTAGACCCTGAGGCGGTTGCTGATGGTTTCCTCGTTGTCATCGGCGCGATGGCGCAGATTGCCGCCACATTTGTCGCAACGGTCTTCCAGCTTGGGCGGGGAGGTATAGATGTTGTACATCTGCCCGCAGGACTCGCAGGTACGGCGCCCGGTGATGCGCTGCATCAGCACATCCAGGTCGATATCGATGAGCAGCGCCATATCCAGTGGCTTGCCCAGCTTGGCCAGGGTGTCATCCAGGGCGCGCGCCTGCGCCAGATTGCGCGGAAAGCCGTCCAGGATGAAGCCGTCCCGCGTATCGTCCTCTTGCAGGCGCTCACGTATCATGCCCAGCACGATTTCATCGGAAACCAGCCGCCCGGCGTCCATGGCCGCCCTGGCCTGCAGGCCCAGGGGCGTGCCCGCCTTGACCGCCGCGCGCAGCAGATCTCCCGTTGAAATCTGCGGCACATGGTACTTGCTGGCCATCAGTTTGCCCTGCGTTCCCTTCCCCGACCCCGGCGCTCCCAGCAGCACAATTCTCATTTGCCTTTACCCCGCTTTTCTCTGTACCTGAGCCTTTATTATTCGCCTTGAAAAACAGGCTGTTATAATTTATCTACCACATTGGGCGCGTAACAGGGTAACCATGCAGCGGGCAGTTTGCAACCGTGACGCCCCTTTGTCCCTCCAATGCCATCCGTCTAGCCCACATTTCCCTCCAGGATGACGGGCCTTCGCTTGATCCATGAATTCACAAATTATCTTTCTCAGTCGGAAATACAAACAGGTATTCCGCTCCTCCCTAAAATCCTTTGTGAATCTAATTCTCCACGCGATCATCCCGCCTCCTGGCGCGGCTTCAATTTCACTCCCTGCCGAGTATTGTATGCTTATACCGTTTTTTTGACGGGATGAAAAGCTCGCTTGCGTGCATGTTGCCTGTGGGCCATGCTATCTATTTTGCACGAGAGCAAAACTGCAGCCATCACCGGAGGGAGAGAACAATGACTAAAAAGAAAAATGCCTTTTATGCCCAGTCTGGAGGCGTCACCGCCGTCATCAACGCCACCGCCTGCGGGGTAATCGAGACGGCGCGTGGCCACAAGGACAAAATCGGCAAGGTGTACGCGGGCCGTAACGGAATCATTGGCGCCCTGACCGAGGATCTCATCGATACCAGCCGAGAATCCGCCAGCGCCATCGCCGCCTTGCGCCACACTCCATCCGGAGCCTTCGGTTCCTGCCGCTACAAACTCAAGGGCCTGGAGGAGAACCGGCGCGAATACGAGCGCCTCATTGCCGTCTTCGAGGCTCATAATATCGGCTACTTCTTCTATAACGGCGGGGGAGACTCGGCCGACACCTGCCTCAAGGTTTCCCAGCTTTCCGAGCGCATGGGCTATCCCATTCAGGCCATCCATGTTCCCAAGACCGTGGACAATGACCTGCCCATCACCGACAACTGCCCCGGCTTCGGCTCGGTGGCCAAATACATCGCGATCTCCACACTGGAGGCCAGCTTCGACGTCGCCTCCATGGCCAAGACCTCCACCAAGGTGTTCGTGCTCGAGGTCATGGGCCGCCACGCCGGCTGGATCGCCGCTGCCGGCGGCATGGCCTCCACCGAAAAGGACGAACTGCCCATCGTCATCCTCTTTCCCGAGGTGACATTCAACAAGAAACGTTTTCTGGACAAAGTGAAGACCATGGTCAAGGAATTTGGCTATTGTTCGGTGGTGGTTTCCGAGGGCGTGCGCGACCGTAGTGGCAAATTTCTCGCCGACCAGGGGCTGCGGGACGCCTTCGGGCACGCGCAGTTGGGAGGGGTGGCGCCCGTGGTGGCCAACATCATCAAGGAAGGCCTGGGATACAAGTATCACTGGGGGGTCGCCGATTACCTGCAGCGCGCCGCGCGCCACATCGCCTCCAAGACGGACGTGGAGCAGGCATACGCCATGGGCAGGGCCGCGGTGCAATACGCCTTGCAGGGCCACAACTCGGTGATGCCCACCATCGTGCGCGCCTCCAACAAGCCCTACCGCTGGAAAGTGGGCATGGCGCCCCTCAAGAAGGTGGCCAACGTGGAAAAGATGATGCCCAAGAGCTTCATCAGCCGCGACGGCTTCGGCATCACCAAGAGATGCCGCGATTATCTCGCCCCGTTGATGCGCGGGGAAGACTATCCACCCTACAAGGACGGCCTGCCGCGCTATGTCCGCCTGAAAAACGTGGCAGTCAAGAAGAAACTGAACCAGGACTTCAAGATCTGATCGCGCCGGCGCGGGTCCGGGGAGACGCCCCGGACCCGCCTCCATCCCGGCCTAACCACCCAGCAGCGGAGCGATCACCAGGCTGACGATCGCCAGCACATTGATCAGGATGTTCATGGAAGGCCCGGAGGTATCCTTGAAGGGATCACCGACGGTGTCACCCACCACGGCGGCCTTGTGGACATCGGAACCCTTGCCGCCGAGGTTGCCTTTCTCCACATACTTCTTGGCATTGTCCCAGGCGCCTCCGGCATTGGCCATGGTCAGGGCCAGGAGCACGCCGGCCACCAGGGCGCCACCCAGCATCCCGCCCAGGGCCTGTGGACCGATGCCGAATCCCACCACCACGGGCGCCGAGACCGCCAGGACGCCCGGCAGGATCATCTTTTTCAATGCGGCCTGGGTGGCGATATCCACGCAGCGCTCGTTGTCCGGCTTGGCCGTCCCCTCCAGCAATCCCGGAATCTCGCGGAACTGGCGGCGGATCTCCTTGATCATGTCGAAGGCCGCGTCACCCACCGCCGTCATGGTCAGAGCCGCCACCAGGAAGGGGAAAATGCCTCCCAGAAACATGCCCATCAGGACATGGGGATTACCCAGCTCCAGGCTGAAGTTTTCCACATGCAAAGAGACTTCCTGCACATAGGCGGTAATGATGGCCAACGCCGCCAGGGCCGCGGCCCCGATGGCGAAGCCCTTGCCGATGGCGGCAGTGGTATTACCCAGTTCATCGAGAGAGTCGGTGATCTTGCGGGTATCCTCGCCCAGTTCAGCCATTTCGGCGATCCCGCCCGCGTTGTCCGCCACGGGACCATAGGCATCGATGGCCATGGTGATACCCACCGTGGCCAGCATGCCTACCGCCGCAATACCCACGCCATAGAGGCCGCACAGTTCACTGGAAACATAGATGATTCCCGCGAGGGTCAACAGAGGCACCACAACGGATTGCATGCCCGTGGCCAGGCCGGTGATCATCACCGTGGCCGGCCCCGTCTCCCCCGCCTTGGCGATGTGACGCACGGGGGCGGCGGCCGTGTAGTATTCCGTCACCAGACCGATGATGATGCCGCCCACGGAGCCTACCAGCACCGCACCCCAGGCGGAACCATGCACGCCCACCATTTTGATGATGAGGTAGGCCAGCAGGATGAAGGCCACCGAGGCCCCGATGGTGCCGATGCGCAGGGCCACGTCCGCCGCCTTGTTGGAAAACTTTTTCACCATGGCAATGCCAAAGACGGAACAGATCAGGCCACCCGAGGCCAGCGCCAAAGGCAGGAACATCAGGTCGGCACGCTCGCCCAGGTTGGCGAGCTGCGCCAGGGACATAGTGGAGGCCATGGCGATGGTGGCGATCATGGCGCCGCAATAGGACTCGAAGATATCCGATCCCATGCCGGCCACATCGCCCACATTGTCGCCTACGTTGTCGGCGATCACACCCGGATTGCGGGGATCGTCCTCCGGAATGCCGGCCTCCACCTTGCCCACCAGGTCGGCGCCCACGTCGGCGCTCTTGGTGTAGATGCCGCCGCCCACACGGGAGAACAAGGCGACGCTGGAGGCGCCCATGCCGAACCCATGGATCTTGGCCGCCGTCTCCGGGTCACCGCCAAAGAAGAGATAGAGGATTCCCAGCCCGAAAAGGCCAATGGACGCCACCACCAGGCCCATGATGGAACCGCCGAAAAAGGCGACGGTGAGGGCATCGGATGCCCCCTTGGTGTGGGCCGCCTCGGTGGTGCGCACATTGGCCTGGGTCGCCGTGTACATGCCGATGTACCCGGCCGTCGCCGAACTCAGGGCGCCGACGAGAAAGGCAAAGGTCGTCCCGATCCCCAGGGAGAACAGCAACAATACAGCAACCACCGCGACGAAAATACCCAGCATCCTGTACTCGCGGCGTATGAACACCATGGCCCCCTGGTGGATGGCATCGGCGATCTCCGTAATCTTTCCCGAGCCGGCGGGATATTCCTTGACCAGAAGATAGATTCTATAGGCTATATACAAGCCCGCGGCGCCGAATAGCGGCGGCAACAAATGAGAAAAGCTCATGTCTCCCCCTGTCAGGTCACTGATATTATTGTCGTTGGAAGATCTTAACTACATTGGTAACTTGCTGTTCTTGTTGTAAATTATTTTGTCCTGGTGGTCGTCTGGCGGGACAAGGAAACATCCCCGGGATGACTGTCTCCACGCGCTGCGCGCGAGCCACATGAAAGAATAGACAAATCACTTACGCAAATCAATGGCGGGGAACACGCACCGGATTTATCATACCGGCGAAGTGCGGGTATAATGCGCGCTCACAAAATCGATGTAATGCTCAGGAGCCAAGCCATGAATCTGGACAGGGTCAACCCCGGTCAAAATGTTCCCAATGAAATCAACGTCATCATCGAGATTCCTTCTCATAGCGACCCCGTCAAATACGAGGTGGACAAGGAAAGCGGCGCCATGTTCGTGGACCGCTTCATGGCCACGGCCATGTTCTACCCCTGCAATTACGGCTATGTGCCCCACAGCCTCTCGGAGGATGGCGACCCAGTGGACGTTCTCGTCGTCACACCCGTCCCGCTCATCAGCGGCTCGGTGATCACCTGCCGCCCGGTGGACATGCTGGAAATGACCGACGAATCCGGCGTGGACGCCAAGATTCTTGCCGTCCCCACCGACAAGCTCAGCAGTATATATAGTCACGTTCATTCCGGACAGGATCTGCCCCCCAACCTGCTGGCGCAACTGGCCCATTTTTTTGAGCATTACAAGGACCTGGAACCCAACAAATGGGTGCGCATCGAGGGCTGGACAGGACCGGACAAAGCCAAGCAGGAAATCGTGGACAGCATCAAGCGTTACGACGATTCACCCGAGAAACCCTGTTTTTGATCCAGATTAAATCTATTATAGAAAAACACCCGATTCATTCATGAACCGGCGTCTGGAAATCTGACCCCGAGTCCATGCCGCCGTGGCCCATCATACCCATCAACACACCACATCCGCCGACCGTACACTGATCACGGGACTCGCCGTTACCCTTTCCTATGCCCTCATCGAGGCGCTGGGCGGCTGGTGGTCGGGCTCCCTGGCTCTGCTGGGCGACGCCGGGCACATGCTCACCGACGCCACGGCCTTGGGCCTGGCGGCCTTCGCCGCCTGGGTATCGCGTCAACCGCCCTCCAGCCGCCACTCCTATGGCCTGGTGCGCGCCGAGGTAGTGGCCGCCATGGTCAATGGCCTGTTCATGCTGATCATCGTGGCAGGCATCGCCTATCACGCCATCGAACGCCTGCGCCATCCCCACGAGGTGGCCGGTGGCGCGGTGATGGTCATCGCTTTCATCGGCCTGCTGGTGAATCTCTATGTGGCAAAGATTCTCCATGGTGGCGAACAGACCCTCAACACGCGCGCGGCATTGCTGCATGTGCTGGGCGACCTGCTGGGCTCGGTCGCGGCCCTCCTGGCCGGCGCGGTGATTTATTTCACGGGCTGGACGCCGATCGATCCCCTGCTTTCACTGCTCATCTGTGCCCTCATTCTATGGTCCAGCGTGCGCCTGTTGCGCGATGTACTGCATGTCATCATGGAAGGCGTCCCCCCATACCTCGACCTGCCCGAGGTGGGCCGCGCCATGGCAGGAGTCAAGGGCGTCAATTCGATACACGACCTGCACATATGGACCCTGTCCTCGGGCCTGGTGGCCCTCTCGGCCCATGTGGTGATCGAGGATCTGAGCCATTGGGAAGACACCCTGGCGTACTTGAAGGACCTGCTGAAATCCCGTTACGCCATTGAACATGTCACCCTGCAGCCGGAAACACCCTCACCCCATCCGGTGCCCATCGAGCTGAATCTGAAATAGCAAAATCTCCCCACCTTCATCGTGATTTTTGCTACCATGTGATGCCATTCGGCGGCAGTAAAACCCAATCAGATGGCGCCTCTTCGAGCCGCGGCGCCATGCGTTAAGGAGCACAAAACCCATGTCACAACTCGTCAAACCTCACGGCAGCAATGAACTCAAGCCCCTCCTGCTGGAGGGTGAAGCCCTGACTGAAGAACAGAACCGCGCCCAGAGCCTGCCCAGCATCCGCATCAGCTCCCGCGAGGTGGGCGACCTGATCATGATGGGCATCGGCGGCTTCACGCCCCTGGAGGGTTTCATGACCCACAGCGACTGGCAGGGCGTATGCGACGGCTACAAGATGGCCAATGGCCTGTTCTGGCCCATTCCCATCACCCTGTCCACGGACCGCGCTACCGCTGAGGACATCAAGACCGGCTCGGAAATCGCCCTGGTCAACGGTGAGACGGACGAAATCATGGCCACCATGCAGGTGACGGAGAAATACGAGATCGACAAGGCCCATGAGTGCATGACCGTCTACAAGACCACGGACATCGCCCACCCTGGCGTAAAAATGGTGATGGAGCAAGGCGATATCAATCTGGCCGGCCCCGTCAAGGTGCTCTCCCAGGGAGATTTCGCCAGCCGTTTCCCCGACATCTACATGACCCCGGCCCAGACCCGCGCCCTGTTCGAGAAAAAGGGCTGGTCCACCGTCGCGGCCTTCCAGACCCGCAACCCCATGCACCGCTCCCACGAATACCTGACCAAGATCGCCATCGAGATCTGCGACGGAGTGCTGATCCACTCCCTGCTCGGCAAACTCAAGCCGGGCGACATTCCCGCCGAAGTGCGCAGCGCGGCCATCGACGCCCTGGTCAACGAATATTTCGTGGAAAATACCGTGGTGCATGCCGGCTATCCCCTGGACATGCGCTATGCCGGCCCCCGCGAGGCCCTGCTGCACGCCCTGTTCCGCCAGAACTACGGGTGCTCCCACCTGCTGGTCGGCAGGGACCATGCGGGCGTGGGCGACTATTACGGCCCCTTTGATGCCCATCATATCTTCGACGAAATCCCGGCGGACGCCCTGCTGACCAAGCCCCTGAAGATCGACTGGACCTTCTGGTGCTACAAATGCAACGGCATGGCCTCCATGCGCACCTGCCCCCACGAAGGCAGCGACCGCCTGCTGCTCTCAGGCACCAAATTGCGCAAGGCCCTGTCCGAAGATGAGGAAGTCCCCGCCGAGTTCAGCCGCCCCGAGGTACTGGCCATCCTGCGGGAATATTACGCCGGCATCGCCAAGGACGAGCGGGTGGAAGTGGAACTCAAGGGCCACTCCGCCAAATAGGCATCCGGCCCGGCCATGCCCGGGCCGATACCGCCCGCCTTCTGACCAGGGCGCTGGAAGCGCCCTGACAGGCATCTTTCCATCACGAAATATCAGAAAATTCTGGCACAATCCATGCACCACAATATGTTGTGGTCATGCATTCCCGCACCCCCATCTCCAAGCCTGATCAAAAACCTCTGGATTCGACCGCGCCCCCAACCCAAAATATTAGATAATACACTGAAAATAAAGAATAAATCTTAGACCAGCAGGGCTGCGGGCCGGACTTGAAAAAAGCGTTGACAGGTTCGACCATTTGCAAGAGAATCAGATTTCCAAACACAATATATTGTGTTTCCTGCCAGGATTTGTGACATGAACGGCGCACGGGCCGCACCACCGCGCCGCCACTACGGAACGCATCAAATAACTGAATTCGATTCATGGAGTTAACAATAATATGGAATCCGCTCACCTGCGCATCATTTCCGACAACGCCCCCAATATCAAGCTGCAGCCGGCCTCCCTCGACATCTGGGACAAGAAATACCGCCTCAAGAGCAAGGACGGCGTCTGCATCGACGAAACCATAGATGATACCTACAAGCGCGTGGCCCGCGCCCTGGCGGACGTGGAAACTTCCCTGGACGCCCGCGAGAAATGGTACGAGGCCTTCCTGTGGGCCCTGCGCCACGGCGCCATCCCCGCCGGCCGCATCACCTCCAATGCCGGCGCCCTGGAACACAAGCCCGCCACCTCCACCATCAACTGTACCGTCTCCGGCACCATCAAGGACTCCATGGACGGAATCCTGGAGAAGGTCCACGAGGCCGGCCTGACCCTCAAGGCGGGCTGCGGCATCGGCTACGAATTCTCCACCCTGCGCCCCAAGGGCGGCTATGTCTCCGGCGCCGGCGCCTACACCTCCGGCCCCATGTCCTTCATGGACATCTACGACAAGATGTGTTTCACCGTCTCCTCCGCCGGCGGGCGGCGCGGCGCCCAGATGGGCACCTTCGACATCGGCCACCCCGATGTGCTGGACTTCATCAAGGCCAAGCGCGAGCACGGCCGCCTGCGCCAATTCAACCTCTCACTGCTCATCACGGAAGAGTTCATGGATGCCGTGAAAAACGACCGCCAGTGGCCGCTGGCCTTTCCCATCACCCCCACGGAGGCCTACAACGAGTCACTCGACCTCGACGACCCGGACAAGGTGGTCTGGCGCGACTGGCCCACCAAGAGCGATTACATCACCAACGAGCAAGGACTGGTGGCCTGCAAGATCAGCAGGAAAATCCGCGCGCGCCGCCTGTGGGATGTCATCATGTCCTCCACCTACGACTACGCGGAACCCGGCTTCATTCTCATCGACAAGGTCAACGAGATGAACAACAACTGGTTCTGCGAGAACATCCGCGCCACCAATCCTTGTGGGGAGCAACCCCTCCCCCCCTACGGCTCCTGCCTGCTGGGCTCCGTCAACCTCACCAAGTTCGTCCGGGCGCCCTTCACCGACAAGGCACAATTCGACTGGGAGGAATACCGCAAGGTGGTCGCCATTTTCACGCGCATGCTCGACAACGTGGTGGAAATCAACGGCCTGCCCCTGCCCCAGCAGCGCGAGGAGATCATGAGCAAGCGCCGCCACGGCATGGGCTATCTGGGACTGGGCTCCACCTTGACCATGCTGCGCATGAAATACGGCGACCAGGACTCCCTTGAGTTCACCGAACGCGTCACCCGTGAAATGGCCCTCACGGGCTGGCGCACGGCCCTGGAACTCGCCCGCGAGAAAGGCTGCGCGCCCATCCTGGAGCAGGATTTCACCGTCACCGAGGAAATGCTGCGCAGGCGCCCGGAAATGGCACGCGACGGTTACAAGCCCGGCGACATCGTCAAGGGCAAGGTGCTGCACGCGCGCTACAGCCGCTACATGCAAAAGATCGCCGCCATCGAGCCGGAACTGGTGGAGAACCTCGCCGCGGAAGGGGCGCGCTTCACCCATCACACCTCCATCGCGCCCACGGGCACCATCTCCCTGTCCCTGGCCAACAACGCCAGCAACGGCATCGAGCCCAGCTTCGCCCATCACTACTCGCGCAACGTGATCCGCGAGGGCAAGAAGACCAAGGAAAAGGTGGACGTCTATTCCTTCGAACTGCTGGCCTACCGGCAACTGGTCAACCAGGACGCCATGCCCGATGCAGTGGAGGGTGAAAACAAGCTGCCCGAGTATTTCATCGCGGCGGACGACATCCATCCCAGGCAACACGTGGACGTGCAGGCGGCGGCCCAGATGTGGGTGGACTCGTCCATCTCCAAGACGGCCAACGTGCCCAGTGACTATCCCTATGAGGACTTCAAGGACATTTACCTCTACGCCTACGAGAAGGGCCTGAAGGGCTGCACCACCTTCCGCTTCAACCCGGAGGCCTTCCAGGGCGTGCTGGTCAAGGAGCAGGACCTGGAAAACACGATCTACCGTTTCGTCCTGGAAGACGGCACCATCGTCGAGGCCAAGGGCAACGAGGAAATCGAGTACGACGGCGAGATACACACCGCCGCCAACCTCTACGACGCCCTCAAGGAAGGGTATTACGGAAAACACTGAACACGCCAGGAGGGCGCGTCCCGGCATTACCAAGGAGCAAGAACATGGCCATCAAGATAGACAAGAAAATCGTCGACTACGAAGTCGCCAGCAAGAACGAAGACAAGACTGCGGACACGGCTCAACCCCAGGCCGGCGACCCGTCCAACATCATCCAGATGCACGAAAAGCTCGAGCGGCCCGACATGCTGCTGGGCTCCACCTACAAGGTCAAGACGCCCCTCAGCGAACACGCCCTCTACGTCACCATCAACGACGTCATCCTCAACGAGGGCACCGAGCACGAACTGCGGCGC
>Ga0256830_1001082_pt1 | contig 19733 bp, 17 predicted proteins | sample 128326metaG_FD_190537 | JGI IMG/M metagenome (GOLD analysis project Ga0256830, IMG submission 190537) | Hydrothermal vent microbial communities from Lau Basin, Pacific Ocean - 128-326 | ecosystem: Environmental > Aquatic > Marine > Hydrothermal vents | place: Pacific Ocean: Lau Basin | collected... | reverse complement strand
TTTCAGTTTCAGGTGTTTCAGGTAGGCAAAATCATCTGATTCTTTTCCTGCGTGGTCGAGCGCCATGTTGCAATGTAACTGTGAGAGCCCGTCGGAGAAGGTTTTGGCGGCTTTGATATTTTCCTGAGCTATTTGTTCGCTGATTTCAAATACCAAACTGTCGCCGTGTAAACGCGCAGCCTGTAATAATTTACTGATCCACGCCAGCAGACTTGGGTCGCGTAAAGAGTCGGCCGATATTTTAATAAAAAACTGGATTTCTTTACCTACTTTGCGTTTGTCCAGAATGGCCTTGGCGGCATTTTTGATCACCCATTTATCAATTTCTTTCATAAGCCCGGCCTGTTCGGCAGTTTCAAGAAAATCACCGGGCATGATGATGCTGTTGTCCTGGTCTTGTAAACGTAACAAAACTTCGTAACGTTCACCTGGCTCAGCATGCAGGCTAACGATAGGCTGATAGTGCAATACGAAGCGATTGTTTTTGAGTGCAAGTTCCAGCAGTGTAGCGATGCGTTTGTCGGCCTCCAGGCTGGCCAGAGCATCTTCTTCGGAAAATATATGTATCTGATTGCCACCTTTTTCCTTGGCAGTATTGCAAGCCATTTCTGTTTGAGATACCGCTTTTTTGGCATCGGCAGTGGTTTCGGCGATAGTTGAGATGCCAATACTAAAGGTTGTGGTAACAGCTTTTTCTTCTACCTCAAATATTTTTTCAGCCAGTCCCCCACACAATTTTTCAGCCAGTTCTTCAGCCAGTTTTTGTTGTTGGCCGGAAAGAATGACGGAAAAAATAGTGCCGGCATACCGGGCGATGTGGACGTTGTCTTCAGGGAGGATTTCCTGAATATATTGAGCAATATCAGACAGCACCAGATCACTTTCGGCGATGCCAAGCGTGTCTTTGATGTTTTTGAAATTGTCCGGCTCGATATACAGCAGCGCAAATTTTTCTTTGTTTTTATTGGCCTGGTTGACCGCATCCTGTACTTTTCCCATGAAATACTGGTTATTGTACAGCCCGGTCAACAAATCCTGCTGGCGAAGTTGTTCAATCTCTTTTTCGAGCGCTTTGTTGTTGCTTTTGCGGTGAATCATTACCTGGGTGCAGGCTTCACCATCAATGCTGGCGCGTGAAAACTCCATGGTGGTGGCAAATACTTCTCCATCTTCACGCACGGCCTGATATTCGAGCGTACCTTCCGGTGGCTGGTTGTTATTGATGCCGCGTAATACGTCTTTGAAGCCCTGTTGTTCGTCCGGGGTGATAAGATCCATGATGGGGATGCTTCTCAGATCTTCAATATCTTCATATCCAAAAATATCCTGATAGCTTTGGTTGGCATAGATGTGCATGCCTTCATGGATGTAAGCAATGGGATCGCGGGAGCTGTCGATCAACACACGGTTACGTTTTTCACTTTCGTGATAGAGACTTTTGCAGCGACGGTGCTCACGACGTTCACGGAGATTGTTGATTTCTCTTTCTATGACCAGAAGGAGATGTTCTTGTGCTTCGTCGGAAACAACATTGGTAGCACCGGCTTTCAGCAGTTCAATCGTGGTGGCATTGTCAGGTTCGTGACCAAAAACAATGCTGGGAATATCATTGCCACTTTTTTTGATGATGGAAAGTGCCTGAATGGCCGGGAAGGTGCCCGTTTGTTGGGCAGCAAGCAGCAAATCCCAGGTTTGGCTCTCCAGGGCTTCTTGCAGGTCTTCTGCATCTTCGATGTATTTGTGACGAATGGCGTAACCCGCATTTCTTAATGCACTGACCAGTGTTTCTGCTTCGTTGGCAGATTCTTCCAGAATGAGAGGGCGGATGACATTTCCAGTATCCAAAAGAGGCTCCTAAAATTATTAGTATTGGGGCGACAGAACTAACCCGAGGTATTTTGCATAAGGTTATTTTTAACGAAAAGGTTGTTAAATCAGTGTCCATACGGCATCGAACTCGTCATCGGTCTTAGTATCGGTCGATGGTTTTGTTTTTTTCTGAACATTTTCAAGTACGATAAATTCAAACTGAGAGAATACACCAGTGGATTCCAGTTGTTTAGTGAGTTTGATGCGTGTGCGGCGTCCGTGGACGTTGGCAATCAGTTGGTCATCAGTTTGGTGCCAAGCATGTGTGATCAGTGTGGCAGGTTGGTCAATGCTGGACAATCGGGGTAATACTAAACTGCGCTGATATTTTTCCGCAGTGTCATTTTTGGTAATGGCAGAAAGCGCGATAGCGTCGGCACAGGGTGCCAGTTTCTGGATGCCAAGTTCAAGCCCGTTTTTCCAGTTTTTTATGCGGCGGATAATGCCAATGCTGAGTTGTGTGCCACTTGCGGCAATATTATCGCGGATGCCGACCAGTTCGCCCACCTGGACTTTTTGTGAATCTTTTCCATAAACCAGATAACCCAGCAGGCAGTAACCACCGGCACTTTCGTTGACACCTTTGCAGGGCAGAGGAGTGTGCGCATATAAAGAGCTTTTGTCCTGAGTTTCGTCTCCACTGGCTCCTGACGTATGCTCGGGGTTATTCGCCCGGTAGGTGAAATCCGGATCCCAGATATCCGGCGTATGGTCATCCAGATTGCTGATACCAAACACGGGGCTGCTGGTGTAGTGGGCAGGCTCATCCAGCACAAAATCCTCATCATCGTCCGTTGTTGAAACAGGGTTGCCCATTTGTAGGGCATCTGTAGCTGTGGGACAACTTGCTGTTGGGTCTTTCAACAAGGGGCGAATGACTTCATCAATGTAATGATGGGTTGCGCTCAGGCCAAGAGTGATGGCAATTTCGTTGCTTTTTGAGGTGCGCGGGAAAGTGCGGTGCGATTTTCCGCTCCAGGTGACGATCAGGCGTTTTTGTACATCGGGTGGGATTTTTGGGGCACCATCACCACCGGAGAGCATGGAGTTACTCATAGCCTGCACCAGTTCGCTGGTATCCACGGTACGGCAGAAGGCGGGGTTGACGGTGCCATCGTCACGAAAATAACCGGGAGCGGCATCGCTGTTCATATTGATGTTAAAGGCGTAGTTGTCGTCCAGGATTTCGCCGTAAGGGTGGATATGGGCATTGGTTCCCCAGGTTTCCAGTGTCCGATACACAGCCTCAGTGACATGTTGGCGCAAGCGGTAGGGGCCGACCAGGGCCAGCAGCAGGATTTGTTTGTAAATATCAGCGATGTTGCTGTCCAACATGGTTTCGGGGGCAACATGATCCTTGATCAGCGCGGCGTGCAACTGGCGATTTTCCGCATACAGATAAAGGCGATGCACTTGCAGCCAGACATTTTCCGGGTGCTGGATATAAATCTGATACGAGCACAGCAGCACATTACTGAGATAACGAATGGCACGATGCAGGCAGACGCCCAGAGTTTTGTTGTTCAGGCGTGAAAAAGCCTTGCTGAGTTTGCTTTGAATGATGGCCTTATAGCCAATGGCCATTTCCGCGTTCAGTTGAATAGCCAGCTCGGCAATTTTTTGATTTTTGGGAGAAAGAGGCAGGTTTTGATTAATGTAGTGTGTTTTTAACACTTCGGTAATCTGGTAAACCGGTTCGCGCAGAAGCTCCATGGATTTATAACGGTCATGTGCAGACATGCTCAGGCGGTTTATCTCACACAGTGTTGTATAAATAAGGCGTGCACTTTCGCCGATGTTGGCCATCGGTAGTGAGGCGACCCAGACCTCAACCTGTTTTGGACGAGGGTCGAACGAACCCGCAGTGGGTTTGCTTTGTTCCGGGATGTTCAGTAATCCTTCAGACATGCTGTTTGCCACGGGTACTCCTACTCACTCATTTGGATCAGGTCAAACAATGGTATTGAATTCATCAGATATATTAAAAAACAGCGTACCTGTGAGTTTCTCTGCTCAGAGAGTATACGATGCTGCGGCCAAAACGCCACACTGATGCACTTTTACAACGGGTTTTGTGATTATTTCGGCAAAGAATAGACGTACTTTAGCTTGACAGGCAGGTAATATTCCCGGTAGTACGGGGTATTTTTTGCTAAGTGACCGGGGTTGTTTTCCATTAACTTGACAAAAAACGGGACATCGCAGGTTAATGGTTGATGGGCGTTTTGTGGGCTTCTCCGGCAATTTCACGCACCAGCTGAGGCACCAGAAATCCGGGCAGCCGTTGGCGAATTTCATTCATCAGTGATATGGCTGTGGTTTCGGGTACGTCAAAATGTTCCGCACCCTGCACGCGGTCCAGAAGATGCAAATAATAGGGCAGTACGCCGCTGGCAAACAGAGACTCATTAAGTCTGCACTGTGCATTGACGCTGTCGTTCACATCTTTTAACAACACAGCTTGGTTGAGCAGGGTAACGCCGATGTGGCGCAGCTTGTTGAGCGCGTGTTGTACGTCATTACCGAGTTCATTGGCATGATTGCAATGGGTAACCAGTACAATCTGCCAGGGCAAACCGGACAACCAGCGTAAAAAACTGTCATTAATGCGTTCAGGTAACACGATGGGCATGCGGGTGTGGACGCGTAGCCGTCGCAAGTGAGGAATGTGACGCAGGGCATTGCTGATTCCGCTCAGTCGTTTTGTGCTGAGTGACAGCGGATCGCCGCCACTGAGAATGACTTCGGTGATTTCCGGGCGGGCCGCGATGTATTCGGCCACTGCCGTCCATTGATGATCACCAGGCCGGTTTTTTGTGTAGGGAAAGTGTTGTCGGAAGCAGTAGCGGCAGTGGACAGGGCAGGTACCAGTAGTGATTAACAGCACGCGGCCGTGGTATTTATGCAGCAGGCCAGGAAGGGTTGTCGCAGCGGTATCGCCTACCGGGTCGTGCAGAAAATCAGGCTGTATGGCCGATTCCAGTTGACGTGGTAATACTTGCAGCAGCAGAGGGTCTGTGGGGTCTCCCGTGCGCATACGTGCCACGTAATTACGCGGCACGCGCAGAGGGAAGGTTTGCTGTGGGCTGATGCCTCCGGGAATGTCATCGGCACTGAGTCCTACCGCAGCCAGTAACTCAAGCGGGTCTTTGATGGCACAGGCCAGTTCTCTTTGCCAAAGGCTGTTTTCTGCGGATTCGTTGTCATCTGACTGACAAAGGCTGACAGTAAGCGGTATCATGCGTCGTCTTTCGGAGATGAACTCTCCACGGAAAAAACAGGTATGTTCCCAGATTGAGGTAGAAATGGCTAATTACGCAACCAATGAATTTAAAAACGGCCTGAAAGTCATGGTCGATAACGATCCCTGCTCGATGATCGATGTCGATATGGTGAAACCGGGCAAGGGTCAGGCTTTCACTCGTGTCAAACTGCGCAACCTGATTTCCGGGCGTGTGGTGGAGCGTACTTACAAATCCGGAGAATCCCTGCCAGGGGCCGACGTGATGGATACCGACATGCAGTACCTTTATAACGACGGTGAATTTTGGTATTTCATGCATCCCGAAACCTTCGAGCAGGTGGCCGCCGATGCCGCCGCCGTGGGTGATCAGCATAAATGGCTGAAAGAACAGGACATGTGTGAAGTGACCACCTGGAATGAGCGGCCCATCGCTGTTACCACGCCCAATTTTGTTGAGTTGCGCATTACCGAAACCGATCCCGGTCTCAAGGGTGATACCGCCCAGGGCGGCATCAAACCTGCAACGCTGGAAACGGGGGCTGTGGTGCGTGTGCCACTGTTTATCGAGACTGACGAGATGATTAAAGTGGATACGCGCAGTGGTGAATACGTGGGGCGGGTGAAAAGTTAACGGCGGTTTTGCCAATAGCTGTGATTGGTTGGGCGGGTAATGACTGAACAGGTGACTGACTGGCAACCCACGGCTACACTGGCAGCGTTGCGTCAACGGGCTGAATTGCTGGCCCGGTTGCGTCGGTATTTTTCCGGGCAGGGTGTGCTGGAGGTGGAGACCCCGCTGCTGTCTTCTGCGGGTATTCCTGATCCGCATATCCCCAGTTTTACCACCATGCCGGGCCCGGATGGCGAGGCATCACGTTATCTCAATACCTCCCCTGAATTTGCCATGAAACGTCTGCTGGCAGCAGGGGCAGGGCCGATTTTTCAAGTTTGCAAAGCCTTTCGTCGTGGTGAGCAGGGCAAATATCACAACCCCGAATTTACCCTGTTGGAATGGTATCGACCGGGTTTTGATCATTTGCGACTGATGGATGACGTGGATGTGCTGGTACGGCATTTGGCCGAAGGGCATCGTCTACTGGGTCGCTCAGAGAAACTGAGTTACCGGACCTGTTTCCAACGATATCTGGAAATTGACCCGTTTAAGGCAGATGTGTCTATGCTGAAGTCCTGCGCCCGGACACAAGGGCTGGAGGAAGTGGCAGGATTGTCAGATGCAGACAAGGACACCTGGCTGGACTTGCTCATGAGCCATTGCATTCAGCCTCACCTGGGTAAAGAAGGGCCGATGTTCGTTTATGATTACCCCGCAAGCCAAGCGGCTCTGGCGCGCATTCGTTCCGCTGAACCGCCTGTGGCCGAGCGTTTTGAGTTATTTATTGATGGCATTGAGCTGGCCAACGGTTTTCACGAATTACAGGATGCTCATGAACAGCGCGAGCGTTTTGAGGCTGATCTGGTACGTCGTCAGGTTGAAAAGCTGGAACCTGTCGTCCTGGATGAGCGTTTACTCAAGGCGTTGACGGTAGGCTTGCCTGCCTGCGCAGGTGTTGCCTTGGGTTTGGATCGATTGCAACTTGTACTGACAGATTGTAGTCACATACGGGACACCCTTGCATTTTCCTACGAGCGTAGCTAATTTTGAGCATGCGGGTTTGGTTTAACACTGTTTAGTAACATGAAATTGTCGAAGTTTTTTACATATTTTACTGACTCACCGGGTAGGCGATTATAGTTTGGTATGCTAACTCCATGACTTTACAGAGTATTTTCTGATTTTTTGATGCTTGGCTTGTAAATTGCAACTAATGTGGAGCATCAACAGGCTGGAGATAGTTCCGTTTTTGTCAGGTATGAAGACGACGTTCATTTTGACAATGGAAAATGAGTGATGATCTGCACCAGTGGGTGTGGGTTGTCGGGTATATTCAGATACCGGATGGTTACGTATTTCCGAGAAGTTTTCGGTAGTTGGAACAGTAGTGGAACTGATGGTATCTTACAGCCTCCAATGGAGGGGAGAGACGAACATGGAAAAACGCTGGAGCGAAAGAAAATTATTGCAGGTTGATGTTGATGTGTATCAGCAGGGTGAGCTGTTAGGCACCTGCGTCTCAGCAGACATTGGCCTTGGAGGTGCTTTTCTCACTCGGGAATGCACGTTTGCCATGCCTTATGAGGCAGGTGTCGAGCTGGTTTTCAGTCTGGCTTTCGAAGACCAAAACACTAAGCATAAAATCAACGCGCGCGTGGCTCGGGTTTCCGACATGGGTGTTGGTTTGAAATTTTGTGATTTTGATACGGGTGTTTTTCGTTCTTTGCAGGAAATTATGTTGTATAAGAAAAACACGCCAGTAGAGAGCATTATCAGCCAAACCGGTACTCACTGACACCTGTCATTTAGTGCCGCCTCATTAACGTTAATAATGTCGCAAGACACACAACTTCGTTAATGGGACGGCACCGATATCTTTTATTTTCCCGTTTGAGACTTTTCAGTCTTGTTGCGCCATTGGGTGTAGCATTCAATTCCACAAAAAAATTGAGTGTACTCATCAGCTTCACTGCTCATTGCAACCGACTCAGGAATTTCTGTTAAACAGATGTTACAGGTAACGTTGCCGGGCTTGATAGATGGAAGCTTTTCTGCGGTGTTGGTTTTTTGAGACATGATAAATACCTCGTCTATATAGCTGTTTTAAGTATAGCTGACTCGGTTGACAGTGCTTGGGAATGCACGCCAATGTCAGTAGGTCAGGAAATGAATGCTTGTTTTATCGGTTAAGCAAACATTGGGCAGTCAGCGCCTGTGGCGGGTGAAGTCTAGAGGTTCAGTGTGTACCCACAGAATGTGGAAACAAAAACACAGTGTCTGTCACACAGAGATCGCAGAGACACAGAGGCGCAGAGTTTTTAGTGTTTTTCTCTGCGTCTTTGTGCCTCTGTGACCTTTGCGCTTACAAGGCACTGGACTTGATAAAACAACAGGCTTCCAGGCAGTGACAGATCCCGGTTTAGCGTTTCATCTTCAGCCGGTCCTCATCACAAAAGCTTAAAATAGAAGACTATTTCCACATTTTTGTTCAATCAGAACAAATACACACTGAATCTGACTACCAGACCGGGAGGTTATTACGCGTGCCTGAGAGAGCGACTCAACATCGTTTGGCGATGGCTTGTCCCATTTGCACGCCGTCTGTTGCCTGAATACTGTCAAGCCAGTGAATGGCATTCTTGCCGGTTAACAAAATGACCGTTGAGCCCATGTTGAAGCGGGCAATTTCGTCACCTTTCTGAAATTGATGAGCAGGTGCTGCACTGTCGTAATCCCAGTGGCGAATTTGACGACCTGCGGGTGGGGTGACTTCACCGGCCCATACGGTTTCGATGCTGGCCACAAAAATGGCACCCACCATCACCATGGCTAGAGGGCCGATATCGGTATCAAAATAAGCGACCACACGTTCGTTACGTGCAAACAGGCGGGGTACAGCGCGGGCGGTGGACGGGCTGACACTGAACAGGCGGCCAGGGATGTGTGTCATGGCCGTGAGTTTACCGGCAATGGGCAGGTGAATGCGGTGATAATCCCGTGGCGAAAGGTATATTGTGGCAAAGTCGCCGCCTTCAAACTGTTGTGCCCTTTTTATGTCATCGCCCACTAACTCCAACAGGGTGTAGTCACGTCCTTTGGCCTGAAAAATACGGCCGTCTTTTATTGTGCCTAATTGGCTGATGGCACCATCCACTGGACAAGCCAACAGATTTTCATCAGTAACAACCGGTCGTGCATCGGCATGCAAGGCACGGGTAAAAAAGGCATTGAAATTGGGGTAGCTGTCCAGGTCTGGTTCCAGCGCCAGGCTCATATCTACTTTGAACTGCTTGACGAACCAGCGGGTGAACGCTGTTTTCCACCAGTGGATTTCACTGCGGGTAATGGCATGCATGATGCGTGACAAGGCATGGTGTGGCAGCAGATAGCTTGGCCATGCTTTGGCATAGTCGAGCAGGCTTGCACCGTGTTGGGGGCGGGAAGTGGACATGGTTTTCTCGGTATTTTTAATGTTGATGTGAATGTGAGTCGTGTTGTCCGTTGTGCAGGGTGTGACGGGTATTTGCTGCTACCTTTTTAACGGGCAGGGAAATTTCCAGCGAACTTTTTGTTGAATGCTCATCGCTAAAAAATAGTGTGAGGGTTATGTTGTCGCCAGCCTTGAGACGTTTTTTGGGGTTTATCAGCATCAGATGCATACCGCCGGGTTGAAAGACGACATTTTTTTTGCTGTTTAGCATGACCTGTGGGACAGGCAGCATTTTACTCATTCCGTCATGTTGTTCTGTGCGGTGCATTTCAATCCGTTTGAAATCAGGTGAAGACAGGCCGGTCAGAGTATACGCTTTAAGCGAAGGGTTTTGTAACGTTAAGTAGGCAGCCATTACACTGGTTCCAGGAGGGGCTTCCCGTGCCCAGGCATCATGCACATGGAGTTTGTCAGCCGCGTTGATGCTGGTCATCATCAATAAAAAAACCAACGGAAATGTTTTTGTCAGTGCCATCATGAGTTGTTTCAAGGAGCCATTACGGCGTGTTGGGTGAATAGTTGTTACGCAATGCCAAGTATTGTGCAAGAATTTCTTCAGCATAGTGTGGTGCTTTGAGGCGTGCATAGTAGTGGGCTTGCGGGTCGATCAGCAACATGGCACTGGAATGGTTGACGATGGGTTCACCCGCAGGATCGGTTTCCAGGCTGAATTTGGAGTCCAGCTGGCGGGCAAATGTGGTTAGTGCATCGATGCTGCCGGTGGCACCGAGAAAAGACTCGTTGAAATAACCGACATATTCAGCCAGTGATTCGGGGCTGTCCCGTTGAGGGTCCACCGAGACAAACACAAATTGTGTATTGTCCAGTACCTCTGGTGGTAGTTGTTGGGCCATTTGCGCCAGCTCGGTGAGCGTAATGGGACACACATCAGGGCAGTGGGTGTAACCAAAAAAGAGTAAGGTCCATTTGCCTTTCAGACGTTCAATATTCAGTGGTTTCAGGTCGTGGGCGGTTAGCTGAAAAGCTGTTAACGGTTTTGGTGTCATCAGGCGTGCTTCGGTGCCAGGCACTGCGTTGTCGTTCTGTTGTACCAGACTGGCAGCGGCACCGATCAGCAAAATAGTGATGATCAGGCTTAGTGTTATTTTTACGGATTGGGACATGAGGTGAATTATCGCACGATAATTCACCTCAGGCGGTTTATACTGTGCGTCTTTTTTTAGGCGACAGTAGGTTGGTCGCAGCAAACAATACATGAGTGAATAGAGCAACTATGTCCGCAAGTACACAATTTCGCCACGATCAGCCTATTACCACCGGTGTGCTCATTACCAATCTTGGTACTCCGGATGCCCCTACTGCGCCTGCATTACGACGTTATCTGGCTGAATTCCTGTGGGACCCGCGCATTGTTGACAGTCTGCCACGACCTGTCTGGTGGCTGGTTTTGCATGGGCTGATTCTGCGTTTGCGGCCATCTCGCTCAGCAAAGTCGTATGCCAGCGTGTGGACAGATGAAGGTTCGCCGTTACTGGTTATTGCGGAGCGTCAACTCGCTGCCTTGCGTGAGTCGCTGGCGCAGCGCTTGTCTGGTCCTGTGGTGGTGGAGCTGGGCATGCGTTATGGCAATCCGTCGCTCGCTTCGGCGATGCAAAAACTGCGGGATGCCGGGGCGCGTCGTGTGTTGGTGCTGCCGTTGTATCCGCAGTATTCCTGTAGCACGACGGCCTCCACTTTTGATGCTATTGCCGCAGAAATGGCCGGTTGGCGCTGGATGCCCGAGCTGCGCTTTATCAATCAGTATCATGATGAAACCGGTTATATCGAAGCACTGGCCGCCAGTATTCGTGAATCCTGGGAGCAGCGCGAGCAACCACAAAAATTACTGTTTTCTTTTCACGGTACGCCTAAACGCTTTTTCACCGAAGGTGACCCTTATTACTGCCACTGCCAAAAAACCGCACGTTTAGTGGCCGAGCGCTTGGGGTTGGCGGAAGATCGTTGGCAGCTGACTTTTCAGTCTATTTTTGGTCGTGAGGAATGGTTGCAGCCCTACACCATCGAAACGTTACGTGAGCTGGCTGGCAGCGGCGTGAAATCCGTGGATATTGTTTGTCCCGGGTTTTCAGCAGATTGTCTGGAGACGCTGGAAGAGATCACAGTGGAAAACAAGGAGGCCTATCTCAAGGCGGGTGGTGAGCAATTTCATTACATTCCGGCGCTCAATGACAGACCGGATCACATCAAGGCATTGTCAGGACTGGTGCAAAAACATCTGGCGGGTTGGCCGGAAGCATCACCGGACTGGAATGCTGCGCAGCATGAAAGCGAAAATACTGAATGTTTAGCGCGGGCGAAAACAGCCGGGGCTGAGGTTTAAGCTACTACATCCGTATTTATAAACGCTCTACTTTTAAAAAATCACCGGGTATTTAACGCAGAGGCCGCAAAGTTTTTAATGTTTTTCTCTGCGACCTCTGCGTTTATAACACGCCACTTGTTAGCACCACTACAACATAACCTCCCACTGTACTGGAACGTTTGTCGAGGAGGTTAAACCTCTGGTAAGGCAATTTGCTATTCCATATCTTCAAAGTCATCCATCGGCGGATCACCATCGTACACATAATACTGTCGCCTTTGCAGGTAAGCTTCCCGGGTATAGACATAATGATCCATGGCAGCCGTTTCCAGCAATCGACTGGCTCCCAGAAGATCGGCACGGGTATCCACGAAGTTGGTCAAAAATAACGCACTGCGTGAGTTGATGCTTTTGACATTATTGGTTACCGGATCAACATAAGTGTAATCAACAGCCAGGCCCGCTGTGTCCCGAATAGTGCTGGGCCCCAAAAACGGTAATACAAAATAAGGGCCGCTGGGCATTCCCCAGTAGCCCAGGGTTTGTCCAAAGTCTTCGTTGTGTTTGGGCAGGTCCATGTGTGAGGCGACATCGATAAACCCCAATAACCCGGCTGTGGTATTGAACAGGATGCGGGCAGCGTCCGAGGCGGCTTGTTGGAATTTGAACTGTAGCAGGTTATTCGACAGTACCAGCACATCTCCCAGGTTGCCGAAGAAATTGGTGACGCCTTTATCAGCCCAGTCGGGCATTACTGTTTGGTAGGTCTCGGCGACCGGTGTGGCAACCGTTCGGTCAAAGCCCTGATTGAAACTGTGTACGGCGCGGTTATATGACTGGAAGGGGTCGTGCGTGTCACTATCATCAATGTCATCATGATTTGCACCACCAAGACTTGCGCAACCGGTTGTGGCGGCGCTGATGAACAGCGTCAGACTGAAAGCCCGTAAATAAGATAAGTTAGCCATCTTGTTTGTTTGTTGTTTCGTCAGATCCTCTTTCCAGTTTCTGTTGCAGACGTTGCAGTGCCTCTTGAGTCTGGCGCAGTTCCCGCAAAATTTCATCTTTACTGGCAGGAGCCTGGAGTTCGGCCAGTTGTTCCTGTTTGGCTTCTTCGAGATTATTGAGCACGACGGCGATGAACAGATTGATCACCACAAAGGTGCCTAACACCACAAAACTGACAAAATACATCCAGCTCAGGTAATGCATTTCCATGGCAGCGTACATCACGTCAGTCCAGTCTTCCAATGTCACTACGCGGAACAGAGTGAGTAGAGATGTGCCCAGATTGCGCCAGTGAGTGGGATCATTTTCGTGGAACAGGTGGTAACCGGCCACGGCGTAAATGTAAAAAATAATGCTCATCAGCATCAATACATGTCCCATGCTGGGAATGGAGCGCACCAGGGTGTTGATAATGAGCCGTAGCTCGGGAATGGTGGACAGCAGACGTGCCACCCGCAGCAGACGGGCAAGACGGGCGATCATTGCATATTCGCCGGTGGCAGGTATCAGAGATAACACCACAATGCTGAAATCGAACAGGTTCCAGCCATCGCCAAAATAAAGCTTGAAACGGGGGGCAACGGCGATAATTTTCAGCGCAGCTTCGAGAATAAAGATGGCGAGCACAAAATGATTGCCATAGAGCAGCCAGATGCCATATCTCTCCATAATCCAGGGTGAGGTTTCCAGGCCGAGGAGCACGGCATTGAACAAAATCAGCCCGATAATGAAATATTCAAAGGCGGGTTTTTTGACAATAGCTTGAGCAAATTTTTTCATAAGATGGGTAAATTAAAAAATAATGGGTGGTTTCAAAACAGCCAGCGCGCGACAGTAGCCATTCGGCGGGTCATTTTCAAGGGGCTGCCAGCAGGGATTTGAGGTCATCGAAAAACAGTGCCGGGTCCACCCGTGCATTGTTGAGGCTGACTCCCCAGTGCAGGTGTGGTCCCGTGGCCCGGCCAGTCTGCCCTACCGCACCGATGATTTCACCACGGGACACACGTTGTCCCGGCTCTACATCAATACGGCTCATGTGAGCATACAGGGTGACCAGCCCCTGGCCGTGCTCGATGAACACGGAATTACCATTGAAAAAGAATTCTCCGCGCTCAATGACCTTGCCCGCTGCCGGTGCGTGAATGGGCGTGCCTTCCGGTGCGGCAATGTCGATACCACTGTGTGGCTTGCGGGGTTGTTCGTTGAAAAACCGGCGCAGTCCGAAGGGACTGCTGAAGCGACCTTTGAGTGGCAGGCTGAAACGAGTCTCTATCTCCGTCTGGGGTTCCCAGTGCCGCAATGCGGCATTGATGCGTCCGCGTTCACCTTGAATACGCTTCATGTCAGTTTTGTTGGGGTTTACTTTGCGCTTGTTTTTGATGGTGAGATATTGCTCAGGATATTGTTTCGCGCTGACTTGAAAGGGCAGCGGTGTGCTTTGTCCCTTTATCCGTAGCTGGTGTTTACCGGATTTGGCGGTGAGCGAAATACCCACCACAGCCTGCCATTGGCCGTTGTTCTGCACCACCATCACCCGTTTTTTGCGGTAATACACTTCGGGTGCGGGGTCGCTGACCGGGCCGACATCAATTATGACTACGCCGCCGGGCACCGCCGCCATGTGTGGCAGGCGCTGAGTAGCGGGTACGGTATTAACTTCAGCTGCCAGCGAATTTGTGCCGAAAAGGCTGATAAACAGCAGGCAAAGTAGAGTGAAGAGTAGCGTGAGATGACGGTGTGTACTGCGCATGGTTAGCTTTTCTCTTGTGGGTGATGCACGGTTTCGACACGGCAGTCGAATTGGCCGTTGCCGAGCCGGGCGTGTACTTTGTCTCCCACGCGGACTTCATCGCTCCTGCGTACTATTTCGCCATCCGGTTTTTGTACGATGGCGTAGCCACGCCCCAGAGTTGCCAGTGGGCTGACGGCGTTCAGTGCCCGGCTGAGACTGCTGAGGCGGGCGCGCTGTTGTGCCAGAGTTGTGCTGATGGCGCTGTGATTATTATGTCGCAGTTTATCCAGCCGCAGGCGCATTACCCGTAGACGCTGGACCGGAGAATGACCGCGCAGGCGTGCCCGCAGTGTGTCAAGTCGTGCTTGCTGCTGGTGTAGCCGAGCCTGTTGCGCGAGATTGAGCCGTTGTTCCAGCTCGTCCAGCCGCTGTGCGCGTTCGCGCAGCCGTTGACCGGGATGTTTTAACTGGCGGCACAGCCAGTCCAGGTGTTGTCGTTGTCGGGCAATGCGCCCCTGCCAGCTGCGCAGCAGGCGCTGCTGCCAACCTGTAAACGTGCTTCTCCATTCGTCGCGGTCCGGGCTCACCAATTCTGCGGCAGCCGAGGGTGTGGGCGCGCGCAGGTCGGCAACGAAATCGGCGATGGTGAAATCCACCTCATGGCCGATGGCGCTGACCACAGGAATGGGACAGGCGTGAATTGCCCGGGCCACAGCCTCGTCGTTAAAAGCCCATAGATCCTCCAGTGATCCACCACCACGAGCAAGGATTAACAGGTCACATTCGTTTCGTTTTCCGGCATTTTGCAAAGCGGCGACAATGGCGGACGGTGCTTCGACGCCTTGTACGGGCACGGGATAAATCAGCACGGGAATGCCGGGAAAGCGGCGCTTGAGCACGCTGATAATGTCCCGGATGGCTGCACCCGTAGGGGAGGTGATCACTCCCAGGCGAGAGGGCAGTTCAGGCAAAGGCTGTTTGCTGCTGTCATCAAACAAGCCTTCGTCATGCAGTCGGTGTTTAAGCAATTCGAACTGACGGCGTAATGCACCATCACCGGCTTCTTCCATGTGTTCGGCAATGAGCTGGTAATCGCCGCGTGCCGGGTACAGACTGAGCCGGCCGCGTACCAGTATCTGCTGGCCGTTTTCAGGGCGAAAATTGACCTGCCGGTTGCGCATTTTAAACATGGCGCAGCGCAGTTGGGCCGATTCGTCTTTAAGGCTGAAATAGATATGACCGGAAGCAGGACGGGCGAGATTGGAAATTTCACCTTCCACCCAGATTAGAGGGAATTCACTTTCCAGCAGGTCGCGGGCCGCGTGGTTTAAATGGGAGACGCTGTAAATTCTTCGCTCGGATGTATTATCTGTGATGGACATGTGGCGTAGTGTATCCCGAGTATCTTGATTACGGTGAAAAAGGGTTCATTAAAAAAGGCAGGTTGCCGGGGCAACCTGCCTTTTGGTACCTGTCTGCTGAACAGGACGGTTGTTGATTTACACCGTATTCAGATTAAAACAGCCAGGGACCAGCGTCTTTCTGTTCCATAGCCTGGGTATACCCCATGTCAGCCTGGAATTTGGCCTCGTTGGCCAGTTCGATGGCTTTTTTGAAGTCACCCTTGCTGGCAGCGGCCTTGGCTTTTTTGAGGATCTTTTTCCCGGCGTCGCGCCATTCACCGTCCACGCTGCGTGCCTTTTTCAGAGCATCTGTCGCGGAAGCAATCGCGGATTTGGCAGCGGCAGTGTTTTTGGCAATGGCATCCTCAGCATTTTCACCACCAAAAATCGAGCAGCCGCTGAGGGCAAAAATCAGGGCACCAAAAATTATTAACTTTTTCATTATTTCTTCTCCGATGCTTTTTTAATGTCTTCCATCCTGGCCTGGGTGACCTGGAACCGCATGCTACCTTCTTTTCTTTACATATGTTCCGAGGCAATTTTTACACACAGGCCACTTAATCACACTATGCCCGTGAAGATCAAGCTGGAAAGGTTGACGTACTTAGTAAAAGCAGTATTGACAGGACGATGATTGTCCGCAGGCTCCGTTGACATCTTGACAGTTTACCCGCTACCCATCCGCTTATATAATCTGCCACCCATTCACATCCCGTCATTTGGAACCCCACCATGCGCATTGCTCAAGAAGCCCTTACATTCGATGATGTTTTACTGATTCCGGCCCACTCCACCGTAATGCCGAAAGAAGTGAGTCTGGTGACTCGCTTGACACGGGAGATCACCTTAAATATCCCGTTGATTTCAGCGGCTATGGATACCGTCACCGAGGCCCGCCTTGCTATCAGCATGGCACAGGAAGGGGGAATAGGCATCATTCATAAAAATATGACCGATGAGCAGCAGGCAAAACAGGTGCGGTTGGTGAAAAAATACGAGAGTGGGGTGATTAAAGATCCTATTTCGGTGAGTTCTGATGCCAGTATCCGCGATGTATTGGCTTTGACCCGCGCCCATAATATTTCCGGTGTGCCGGTGGTGGATGGTAAAGAACTGGTGGGTATTGTCACCAGTCGTGATCTGCGTTTTGAGACCCGTTTTGATGAGCCTGTCTCCACCATTATGACCGGTAAAGAAAAACTGGTGACGGTAAAAGAAGGAGCAGCCTCTGATGAAGTGCTGGCACTGCTGCACAAATACCGCATCGAAAAAGTGCTGGTAGTTAACGACGATTTCCAGTTGCGCGGTTTGATTACAGTGAAAGATATCCAAAAGGCCAGCGAATACCCCAGTGCCTGTAAAGACGATCAGGGACGTTTGCGCGTGGGCGCGGCAGTGGGAACCGGTGGCGGCACTGAAGGACGGGTGAAGGCGCTGGTGAAGGCGGGTGTGGATGTGATTGTGGTGGATACAGCACACGGCCACTCGCAGGGCGTGTTGGACCGTGTCCGCTGGGTGAAAAAGAATTTTCCGCAGGTGCAGGTTATTGGCGGCAACATCGCCACTGGCGCGGCGGCTAAAGCATTGGTCGCCGCAGGTGCGGACGGTGTGAAGGTGGGCATTGGTCCTGGCTCTATTTGTACGACACGCATTGTTGCCGGTGTTGGCGTACCGCAGATTACAGCGATTGATAATGTGGCCGCTGCGCTAAAGGGTACCGGTGTACCGTTGATTGCTGATGGTGGCGTACGTTATTCCGGCGATGTGGCCAAAGCGCTGGTGGCCGGTGCTTACTCTATTATGATCGGCAGCATGTTTGCGGGTACTGAAGAGGCTCCGGGCGAAGTGGAACTGTTTCAGGGGCGTTCGTACAAATCGTATCGGGGCATGGGCTCACTGGGCGCAATGACCGGTGCGGAAGGCTCCAGTGATCGTTATTTTCAAGAAGGCAGCAAGGCCGATAAACTGGTACCCGAAGGCATAGAAGGTCGCGTGCCGTTCAAGGGAGCGCTGGCACCCGTGGTGCATCAGTTACTGGGTGGTATTCGTTCCAGCATGGGGTACACCGGTTGTGCGACTATCGATAACATGCGCTCCATGCCCGAGTTTGTGCGAGTGACCAATGCCGGTATGGCTGAAAGTCATGTACATGATGTGCAAATCACCAAGGAAGCGCCGAATTATCGGGCATGATGAATTGGAAAAAACAAGTTTTGCAGGGTGGGTACTGTCCACCTTCCAGCCTGAAACAAAACGGTGGGCAGCGCCCACCCTACATTGGACACTCTTTTGACCACTGATATCCACGCCCAACGCATTCTGATTCTTGATTTTGGTTCACAATATACGCAGCTTATTGCCCGGCGGGTGCGCGAGGCGGGTGTCTATTGTGAGTTACACGCTTATGACCTGATGAGTGATGCCGATGTGCGCGCGTTTGCGCCCAGCGGCATTATTCTTTCCGGTGGCCCGGAGTCGGTGACGGGTGATGATTCGCCCACAGCTCCACAATTAGTGTTTGAGCTGGGTGTGCCGGTACTGGGTATTTGTTATGGCATGCAGACCATGGCCGCACAGTTGGGTGGCAAAGTGGAAAATGCCGATCACCACGAATACGGTTATGCCAAGGTGCGTGCGCGTGGCCACACGCAGCTACTGAAAAATATCGAAGATCATATCAGTGCGGAAGGTTACGGCCTGCTGGATGTGTGGATGAGTCACGGTGATCGTGTTGAACAATTACCGCCGGGCTTTAAGTTGATGGCCTCCACTGAATCAGCACCCATTGCCGGTATGGCCGATGAAACACGCCGTTTTTACGGCATCCAGTTTCATCCTGAAGTGACACATACTCATCAGGGCGAGCGTATTATCAATCGCTTTGTGCATGACATTTGTGGTTGCGAAGGGCTGTGGACGGCTGGCAACATTATTGACGACAACATTCACAAAGTGCGCGAGCAGGTGGGCAAAGACGACGTGATTCTCGGTTTGTCCGGAGGGGTGGATTCATCCGTGGTAGCTGCGCTGTTGCACAAAGCTATCGGCAGCCAACTTACTTGCGTATTTGTGGACAACGGCCTGTTGCGCCTCAACGAAGGTGATCAGGTGATGTCCATGTTTGCCGAGCATATGGGCGTTAAAGTTATTCGTGTCAATGCACAGAACCGTTTTATGACTGCTCTGGGTGGTGAAAATGACCCGGAAAAGAAACGTAAAATTATCGGCAATCTGTTTATTGATATTTTTGAAGAAGAATCGGTCAAACTGTCTAACGCAAAGTGGTTGGCGCAGGGCACCATTTATCCTGATGTGATTGAATCTGCCGGTGCCAAATCCGGCAAGGCCCACGTTATTAAATCACACCACAATGTTGGCGGACTGCCAGACTACATGAAGTTAAAGCTGGTGGAGCCGTTGCGCGAACTCTTCAAGGATGAAGTGCGTAAGTTGGGTGTCGAACTGGGTTTGCCTTATGACATGGTTTATCGGCATCCCTTCCCTGGCCCAGGACTGGGTGTGCGCATTCTCGGTGAAGTGAAAAAAGAATATGCCGATATCCTGCGTCCTGCCGATGCCATCTTTATCGAAGAATTACATAACCACGATTGGTATCACAAAGTCAGCCAGGCTTTTGCTGTGTTTTTGCCCGTGAAATCGGTCGGCGTTACCGGTGACGGTCGGCGTTATGATTATGTGGTATCACTGCGCGCGGTGGAAACTGTGGATTTCATGACGGCACGCTGGGCGCATCTGCCCTATGAATTACTGGAAACCGTTTCGCGGCGCATCATCAATGAAGTACCCGGTATTTCCCGCGTGGCCTATGATATTTCCAGCAAGCCACCTGCGACGATTGAATGGGAGTGACGGGCAATGCCAGGCAATGTCTGGCACTGGTTAGCATCTACAGGCACTGAAGAGAGAAGCTCTATTCATTATAGATGCAGCAAGAATAAATTCTTTTTTCGGCTAAGTCCGCAACCAGTTTTCCACTTTCAGCCCCGGCACTCTTGAAAATTCCCTGACATTGGCTGTTACAACCGTCAGA